>Ga0172379_10003551_pt1 | contig 24591 bp, 22 predicted proteins | sample GrowelOW334metaG_FD_119756 | JGI IMG/M metagenome (GOLD analysis project Ga0172379, IMG submission 119756) | Groundwater microbial communities from an aquifer near a municipal landfill in Southern Ontario, Canada - Groundwater well OW334 metaG | ecosystem: Environmental > Aquatic > Deep...
GTAGCAGAGATAGTGTGAGTGGCAGTTACGTTCGAGAAAGGATAGGAACTAATTGCGCCCTGAGAGGAGCCATCAACCACAACGTCGACAATATGATAGTTGGCATTAGGAGTGATTAAGAAAGTTTGGTTAGATCCTTTGTTTACGCTGACTGCGCCGGATGGGGAAATATTTCCATTAGCTCCAGCACTAGCAGTTATTGTATAGGTATCAATTGTAAAAGTTGCTGCAATTGTATGATTACTGAGCACATTGGTAAATGTATAAGAAGTTACGGTTCCCACTGAAGCTCCGTCAACCAATACGTCTAAAACATGATAATTAGTGTCTGCTGTAATTGTATAGGTTTGATTTGCGCCGTAATTTACTGTAGTAGTGCCGCTTGGAGAGATAGAACCATTGGATCCAGCGTTTGATGTAATGGTATGCGTGTCGATGGCAAAAGTAGCAGAAATTGTATGGGTAGTAGTTACATTTGTAAAAGTATATGAACTAATTACACCTTGGGATGCCCCATCCACCGTTACACCAGCAATATGATAACCAGTATTAGAAGTAATCGTAAAGGTTTGATTGGATCCGCTATTTACACTAACTGCTCCTGATGGTGATATAGATCCTCCAGTTCCGGCTGATGCAGTGATAGTATATGTATCAATCGCACAAGTATTGGAAATAGTATGATTTGTTACAACATTAGAGAAGGTATAAGTTGTCGGCACAGGAGTGATTGATGTGGAGTCAACAACAACAGTATCAAGATGATAGTTGGCATCAGCTCCCATTGTAAATGTTTGGCTTCCTCTTCTAGGTACCACTACCGAGCCGGATGGGCTCATAGTACAGTGAGAGCCTGCTGTGGCTGTTATGATTAAAGCTGTGGCAGAATGATAGGTAAATGTTCCTATACTAAGAGTTGGATTATTAGTAGAAACGTTGACGGTTCCTGTGCCACCTGCTGGGGTTACAAAAGTAAAATTAGTACCATCCGCAGCAACAGATGCTAAGGCTACTGTTTTACTGCCAATAGTGACAGTAGTTGCAGCGCTAAATTGGCCAATACTTCCGCCAGAAACTACAACTGTTGTGCCACCAGAATTTACGCCTACAGTTGGACTCATGGTAATTGCATTTGCTGGCGCGGTTAATGCATCATTAGAAATGGTGTAATTAAAAGCCTTGGGTAATTTGGAGCTTTCGCCTTTGGAGTTTGTAACCACTATATCAACAGGGCCGGGTTCGCTGTTAAGAGTTGGTACTGTTGCTATAATTTTATCAGTAGTGATGCTTTTTATTTTGGCATCTTGTTTGCCAAATTTTACTGTTGCACTTTTATCAAAATTGGAACCGGTAATGGTGACATCAGTATCGCTGTTTTCGCCTAGCGATTTGGCTTTTGGATTAATGGAATTTACCGTGATTGTATTGCTAGAGGTGTCTTTATATTCAAAACCATTTACTTTAGTGTCTGTTCCGCCAGGTCCAACAATTTTTACGTCAACCCAACCTGAAGCGTGGGGCGGAGTGATGACTCTGATGGTATCAGGATCAACAAGTGTGTATGATGGAGCTTCTATGCCACCAAATGTTACGCTAGTTAAGCCTGTTACTTCTTCTCCAACGAGTGTTACTTCTGTGCCACCCAAAGTTGATCCGGAACTAGGAGTGATAGAATCTATTTCTGGTCGTAAGTCCACTAATTTTTCATCAGCCGTAGCTAGTACTCTTTCCATATGAACAGCAGGAGAGCTTGTCCACATTCGGATGTCATTGGTTAAATCTATCTGTTTGGATAGGTAATGTACTTCATTAGCGCCAATAGTACCTGGATTAAATGTTAATCTTAAGCCGACGCTGTTACTAGATGGGGTTGTGTTATGGGAAGTAAAATGTTCTCCCTCTAACGCTAGTTCTATGCCAAGTTTTTTGGCGATGTAAGGTGGGAGCCAGGAAATGCCCAGTTTGTATGTGTCATATATCTTGCGTTTACTGGCATCCGCAGAGATTTTAATATGATCGCCCAGTAATTGGCTCAGGCCTAAGCTATAACCGATACCAGTAGAGTCATTTTTTGAGATGGAATAGATGTTATTATAATAGACAGAGTCGTAATAAAAGTGACCATTTAGTTCTGTAGAATGTGTGAGCGCGAAGTCGGAACCGATGTCAAAGCCCTTGCTGGTGGCACCAGCGATATTTCGATAGTTATCTTGAGCATAGCCTGCAGCATAGGTTTCGATTGCAGACAGGCCTTTATTAGGGGTGTTGGCGTAATAGCTACCAATGTTTATGTCTTGCCAGAAATCATTTTTTAAAAGCTGTTGGTATTTGGCTCCAAAGGCATCTTGGGTCATCTTTTGATTGACACCGCCTGTAATAAACGTGAATGGTAGTACCTGACTTAACTTTTCGGCGGAAAACTTTAATAATCCACTGCCAAATACTCTTAAACCTGCTGTGATTCCATAACGATTAGTATCAGATCCGTGCTCCACTAAACCAGAAAGAGCTAGGTTTTCGGTGAATTTTTGTGTGTATTGTGCATTCCAAATGAAATTATTTAAATTATCTTTGGTAAAGCCAAAAGAAAATGGCCCAGTAAAGCCCAATTCTGAGCTAGTTACAGAAATAGCATTGGGGGAATTGACATTGCTAGTTAATATTTGCTTGCTGATTGATTGTTGTTGAGTGGAAGACGCATATGGTGTTGGGACAGCAGAAATGGTGGTGGAAAAAAGCAGTGAAAAGGCCAAATAAACATTGACACAAATTCTAAACACAAACTTGCGCATAAATGTACGCAAAATACCGCCACTCCATTGTCATTTTACCGCGCTACTGGTAAATAAAGAGAAGCAAATTGTACCGGCGATAAAGAAGTATGTAAATTATTATAACTCAGATTTTTACTGTGCTTGTCTGGGTTTTTGATTTATATTTAAAATGCTGCGAAAATGCTAAAAAATTGACAGAGGAAAAAGAGCATGAAACAAAAATATTTAGCCAATTGGCAGGCTTTTTTGAAACTTTGTGCACAAATGAAGGGTAAGAATGATTTTTCTTTGCTTTTGGATTTATTTTTAACAAAGGCGGAACAAGAAGATATTGCTCTACGCTATAAAATAGTTGAAGAATTGTTGCGAAGTGAAAAAACTCAGCGTGAGATTGCTCGCGAGTTTGGCGTTAGTATTGCCAAAGTTACCCGAGGATCAAATGCCTTGCGTGTAGCGAGTGGTAAAATGAAGAAAGCAATTTCAAAATGTAATCACGCCTCGGCGTGATTGATTTATAAGGAAAACCTATAGACATATTTTTGACGGTTTTTGGCTAAATTATTTGGGGAGGGAGATACAAATTCAGTAAATCCTCCTGGGTTAACGCCTTTTTTTCCTTTTCATTAAATTCTCTACTGACCTTTCCATTACTAAGAGCTAATAGTCTATTACCAAAGCGTAGTGCTGTTTTTAAGTCATGTGTTGTTAAGACACAAGTTATTTTGTGTTCATCTATTATTTTCGCAGTAAATTTTAGCAAATGCTCTGCAGCTTTTGGATCTAAAGCGCTTACATGCTCATCTAGCAGTAATAATTTTGGTGGATGTAACATGCTGAGGGCTAAAACTAAAGCCTGTTGTTCGCCGCCAGATAGTACAGAAACATGTGTGCTGAAATGATGCGCTAAATTATTATTGAATTGTTTCAGATGAGTGGAAAAGAATTGTTTTGGATTTTGCTGATTTAGGAAAGTCTTAATACTTAGACGTTCTAGCGCTAGGAAGCAGTTTTCTAAAACAGTAAGCGATGGGAATAGCGAATCAACTGTGTTTTGCGTCAATGTAATAACTTGGCTAGCAAATTCTTTTTGTGAATAATGAGATATTTTTTTGTTACTTAATAAAATATCTCCAGTAGTGGCTTCTGTGCGTCTATCTATTGTCTTTAAGAGAGAGCTTTTTCCTGAGCCATTACTTCCCAATAGAATCACAAAATCTCCCGGATAAATTTTGTAGTTGATATTATTCAGAACTGAACGCGATAATCCTTGTGGTGTGTAGGACAAATTTTTTATTTCAAGTAGTGGGTGATTCATAAATCCTCTTGGTTGTGCAAATGTTGGCAGTACGTAAAAACATAATGAGCGTTAAGCCGAGAACCATTTTCAAATAAATAGGATTAAGGTTGAGGCGTAGTAAGCCATTAGTGGCTAATAAGTAGAAGGCAACACCTAGAAGGCAAACAGCAAAGGCTTGTATGCCATGTAGTAAGTGTTTCGGCGATAGTTTCTGAAGCAGCTGCTGACCTAGTATAACGGCCCCGAGAGCAGTTAAAGTTAATCCAAAGCCCATACCAATGTCAGCATAACCTATCGTTTGTGCTGTTAGGCATCCGGATGCAGCAGCTAAGGAGTTAGTTAGGGCGAAGCCGCCGATGCGATGTGTTTCTACATTTTTACCGAGGCGATGTAATAAATTGGGATTATCACCAAAAGCTCGGAGCAATAAACCATAGCGTGTGACTAAAATTAGGCAGACGCCTAGGCATAATATCGAACTGTAAGCGCCGCTTAGAATATTAACGCTTAAATCGCTAGCATTAATTCCCGTCGAAACTAAAGTGACTTTGGCAAGTAAGCTAATATTGGGACGGCCCATGATAAGTAAGTTAACACTGAGAAGAACGAAAGTTGCTAAAATACCAGCTAATAATGAGTCGATTTTTTGCTTACGTTGAATGAGTGCCACCCCTGTTCCAGCTAACATTCCTGCTGTTAAAGCGGCTATTCCAGCTAGCATTGGTGCGTAATTTAATTCTAGCATTTTGGCAAAAACGGCAGCTCCAAGCACAAAACTGCCGTCCAAGGTTAAATCCGTAGCGCGCAGAATAAAAAAGCTAATATAAACCGCAAGAGCTAGTGGTAGTAGAGGAAAAAGTTGAGATAAAATTGCTGTAAACATAATTTTTACCTTTTGAAAATATGTGGTTTAGTTAGTTTGATTATTGGTAGCGAGCAAGGTGATTTGCCGTTTAGAATCTGTGCGGCGAGCTTGGCGCCTTCAATGCCTATTTCTTTTTCCCCTACGCCTATCGCTAAATCCGCTCCTTGTTTTAAGGTAGCATCATCAGAAGTAATAAGTAGAATATGCTTCTTATGAGCTATTTGGATCAGTGTGGCGATTCCGCTTGCGACCAAGTTGTCTTTCAGAATAAAAATCGCATCGGTATCATCTGGTATGGCAGATCCAACGCTATAAAGATCTGCTAAATTTTGCACCATAAAATTACGGACACTAATGCCATACTTTGGAGAGTCAGCTTTTACAACATCTACTTCCGGTAAAATCTTATCGGAAGCACTGTGAATTAAAGCCACTTTGGTTATGTTGGGATAGGTTTTGTGGATTAGTTGCAAGATCACATTGTTATCTAATTCATCATCTACAACCGCGATATTACAAGTTTCTTTAGGAATTCTGACTGATTCAGGAATGCTAGCAGCGAGCGCCACAATTGGCTCTTCTTTTACTAAACTAGCCGTCATTTGCGAAGCGGAAGTTGATAGAGGCACAATCAGATCATAATGAGCATCACGCATTTGCATAATTATAGCGCGCTGTATGTTTATATCGCCTTCGGCATTCATCACTTTAAAATCCAGTTTTTCTTTACTTAAAGAAGTTAAAGTAGCGGTAAATCCTTGCGTAATTTCATTTAAAGCTTGGTGTTCTATAGGAAGTATAATGCCAACTTTTTTAGTAGGTATTTCTTTTTTGCATCCGAATAAAGCTGTGGCGGCTATGCTGATAGTCGCTAGGACTAGAAACTTTTTTATATACTTTTTCATGAGAAATACTCCGCTGAGAGTTTGATTTGATGGGTAAATTACGGGTAAACGAGAACGGGTGCGCTAGTCGCGCCAGCGGAGGAAGAGAAGTGCTTTGAATGTGTTTTTACTTTGCATTCTTGTAATGATACATGAGTGCAGAATGCTAGTCAATATGTTTTTGTTCTTTAAATGTGGAGCTAGAGTTAAATGTTGAATTTATATCGAAGTCCTATCATGAATGTATCAGCATTTGGCTGATAATTTAGATTCATTTTGGCGTGTCCGTGATAGCGCAACCAAGAGATGTCAGCAATAATATTTGAAGTAATGCTATAATCTAAGCCTATTCCATAAGCTATATTAATATTCTCACGATTGATCACTGTATCAGTATTAGTTGACTTTGGGTATGACATCAAATATCCCAGGCCGGCTTTTGCGTAAAAGTCAAAGTTATCGGTTAGTGGGGCTTTTATTTTTCCTAAGAAATCCAATGCTTGGGTGAGTACAACGCTTGTAATAACTGGAGATGGAGCATGATTTTCTTCGGCTCTGTTACTGAAGTAGGTAAAACCAACCTCAGCCGCAAAATATTTATTAAAATCATAACCAGCAAAAATACGGCTGGCTATACCGCTGTCTTTCGACATGTTGACAATGAAATTATCATAATGGTAGTTGCCAACTTTCCAGTGGGTAATGTCATAACCAATTCCAAGGCCAAGATAAGGAGATTGATCGTTTGCTGATTGATAAACAGTCGTAGATGATTTGTCCGTAAATAATACATAGCGAAGTCCGATCATAAAAGTGTCTGCGTCAGGTTGGTATTTGTTAAAGTCATATGTGATTTTCCCATCATAACGTAGCCAGGATATATCAGCTATTACATTCTGAGAGATAGAATATTCTAGTCCCAATCCATAAGCTATATTGAAATTATTGCGAGAACCGTAGCTATTGCTTTTTAAATTTGACATTAAATAACCGAGTCCCGTCTTGGCATAGATATCAAATTTATCAGACAAGGGTGCTTTTATTTTTCCTAGTAAATCGAATGCCTGTGTACGAATTGTTGTGTTAACTTCCTGGATATCTGTTTTGCTGAAAAAATTAGTATAGCCTAATTCGATAGCAAGAGATTTGCTGAAATCATAACCAATAAAAATCCTACTAATCGCTCCCTTATCTTTAGACGCATCATCTACAAGATTTTCCCAATTGGTCATGCCATAGCCAGCAGCAATACCTAAATAGGTGCCAGTATTACTAGCGAAAGCAGTTGGATATAATCCCAATGAAATTATGCCAACTATTAATGTTTTTTTGTGTATGAATCTCATGTATCAAAAGTGATAAGCAATGCCAAGTGTTAATGTTTCTATATTAAAAGAAAATCATGGTTAGCGGTTCAGCGATAGCTTCTGCTGCAATCATCGCTGCAATAAAACTTAACCAAAGTTTTTTTCCAGTAAGTCCTGAGGATTCTTTAAGAGCAGAAAAGTAAATCGTTATTTGCCATATTGCACACACATCTACAGCAAGGTGGACCATATCCATCATCAAAGTAGGATGTAATGGATACCAACCTTTTGAAGCATCTCGTGCTAATGTACTTGGATGAAATATTTGTATAATACTAAGCAGTATAATGAGAATCAAAAATGGAAAGCGAGACAATGCAACAGTGCCAAAAAAATCGATAATTCGAATACGTTTTTGTTGCCAAATTCTTGCTGTTATTAAAAAAATAATAGTTACAGCTAACCAAGATACTAAATTTTGATAAGTAAGTAATAAGAAACTAAATGGTATTTTGTGGCTTACTACACTGGATGAATTAACAAGATTTAATACCCCAGGAAAAAATACCTTGGCTATTGTGCCTAAATAACTCATAGCTAAAATAACAATCAATCCAAGAGTTAACGCAGGGAGACCGGCTATTTTTTGAAACGGGTTCATAAGGAGCGAAAACGTTGTATTGATCGGGGATACTTTTTTCTCCAAAGCTGCTGATAGCAGTTTATAGTCAGCTTCAGAAATTTTCTTTTCCTGAAACATAGCATTTAATCGTTCTTTTTCGTTCTTCATAATCTGTCTCACAGTTTTTGCAACATTTTTGCAGCATCTTTAGCTGAAATTTTACCTGTTTCTAGTAAACGTAAAATTTCATTTTTTGATCCTTCGCGTTTAATTTCTAAATTCTCTATGGCTTCAATTAAAGCATTGAGCCTATTTCTGAGAGTGGGATAGGAAACTTTTTGTTTCGCTGCCATCTCCTTTAAGCTACCCGAGCATTTTACGAAATCGAAAATAAAGTGCAGATCTTCATCTGACAGCTTCAGTAACGCCGGTATTTCAAATTTTCCCTCAAAAGTCGTATTGCAATCTTCACACTCAATTTTCGTGGCGTGTAACTTTAAGCTGTTACAAGCAGGGCATTGGGTAATAATTTTTCCCATAGTAATCACTCTCGATACTAATAAGCTAAGGTAGATTTTATAAGCTATTATAAAAGAATTTTCAATAAAGTCAATACTTATTTTAATATTATTTAGTTTTAAATAAATAATATTTAAGTATTTGCAGTTAGGGTAGAAATATTTTTCCCCTCATACCACAATTTCAAAAATAAGCAATACCGTGAAAAACACGGTAGTGCTGCATGATTTGCTTTTTGTTAATCTAGTTCTGCAGTGAATAAATTTCTTTAAATTTTTCTATTAAGCAGGACGTGATGATGAACGATTCAGGCAACAACGAAGCTTCTGGTTTTTTTCCTGGAAATTTTATTCAAGGAGTAAGTCTATTGGATATTGCTAGGGAATACGGCACACCGCTTTATCTTTATGATTATGCAAAGTTGCATTCGAGTTGGCAGGAGCTGCGATCAGTATTGCCATTAGATGTAGATATTTTTTACTCCTTGAAAGCTAATCCAAACCCAACTTTAGTTAAGGAGTTTTGTGCCTTGGATGCGGGAGCTGAGGTTTGCTCGTTGCAGGAACTAGAAACAGCCTTGCAAACTGGATTTTCTTCGGAGGATATTTTGTTTTTAGGACCTGGAAAAACACACCAGGAAATAGAGCATTGTTTGGATGTTGATATTTATGCATTGGTATGTGAGTCATTCCATGAATTGAATGTAATCAATAAATTAGCGCAAAAGCGGCAGAAAAAAGCCCGAGTTGCTATACGCATAAATCCTAATTTTTGTGCTATAGGTGCGGCGCTCAAGATGGGGGGTCGGCCAACCCAATTTGGCATAGATGAAAATGAATTATTAGCAAGAGAGAAGGAAATTTTTGCTTTGTCTTTTGTTGATGTAATCGGCATACATATCTACAACGGTACGCGCATTTTGGATCACCAATCGATAGTTGAAAACAGCAAGAGGGTTTTAAATCTTGCAGATAGTTTAGAGAGAAGATGGGGGAAGAAATGGGAAATGGTGGATGTTGGTGGTGGTATTGGTGTGCCTTATTTTCCTGGAGAAAAAACAATTGAGATTGAGTCTTTGCGAGTAGGGCTTTCTGTCTTGTCTAACTATAAAAAAGATCATCCTAAGACAAGAATTATTTGGGAAAGTGGTAGATTTTTAGTGGCGTCGTGCGGTTATTTGCTGATGCGTATCCTGGATATAAAAAAATCCAAAGGTGAAAATTTTATTATTACAAATGGTGGTATGAATTGCTTTTCAGCCGCAACTGGTGCTGGTTCGGTTTTAGCCAGAAATTTCCCCATAAGTTTAATTAAAAAAGACAATGACACTGCTGTTTCTGCAGATGCTGCAGTTTACACAATTACAGGTAGGTTATGTACACCTGGCGATGTAATTGCGCGTAAAGTTTTCCTAAATTCCCCTAAGATCGGTGACCAAATTGCACTTGGAATGGCTGGTGCTTATGGGCGTAGCGCATCCCCAGGATTGTTTTTAAGTCACGGTTACCCTATGGAAATTCTTATTAAAAATGGAGAGATGTTTTTAATATGAAGTGGAACTCAACTTTAATTTATAACTCATTGATTTTAAAGGAAAATATGTAGACATGTTTTTTATGTAATTATAAATTGTGAATTATAAATGATGAATTGTTTTTGGATGTGGTAATGGGAGGTTTTTGTATGCTAACAGAAGAAAAAATTATTGAGCAGATCAAGGAAGCATTGTTAAAGACGCTTCCAATGTTTGCTGGAGAGCCGATTAGTTTGACTGATAGGCTGAAAGAGAAATATGGACTTGACTCGATGACTTCTCTGTCTTTTTTGATGGAGCTGGAAAACTCCATTCCAGGTTTTGTGGTTAATCCAGATAATTTGCAATCGGAACATTTAGAAACTATTGCAAGCGTGGCTTGTTATGTTGAGCAAGAAATGGAGGGCAACACATGAGTGATTACAATCTGGATTTATATGAAGCGCCTTTGGACCTGCAGTTGGAGCGAAGTCTTAATAGTTTTATGGAAAATGTTTTTGGTGCTGATATTGAAGCAGTCGTTGGGGAAGACTTTTTTCTTTTAACTAGGCCATTAGTCGATAAATCAATGTTTCGAAGTGTCGATACAATTGGCATTGTTGTTTGCAAAGAGGATGAATATCGTATTTTAGTTGATCCAATTTTAGCTCAGCGTGGTTTGGCTGTGGGTTTTATGCTTGGAGGCTATCGAGAAGTTTTCGATGCAAATTATGCTACCAAGATTTTTAGTCATCAGACATTATTGATTCGCTATGAATTGGCATGGATCGAAGGTTATATGGAACATCTAAGAATTTCTCTGACAGAAAGAATATCTGAAGGTAGTCCGATTATTCAAAAAGAAGTGGTGAGGAGAATCTGGGCCGATTTAGTAGAACGGATAGAGTCTTTGCGAAGATTAGTGGCAGGTGATGAATATTTGATCGTTTCAAAATTAGTGGCGGAAGCTTGTATTTTATTAGCGAAACTAGCCGGGGGAAGGGCTCTGCTTCGAGGTCAAGTCATAGAGATGTCTTGGCTCTTTGGCATTATTAACGAAATTTATATTGCTGTTGGAGATGATCTATGAGTAATTTGTTTTTTGGCCTGGATTTGAATTTGGCAGAGGAGCGTTATGGCGCAGAAGCAGTGTCAGATATTGTATTTGCGCGTCGTATTGCTTTAAGTATAGACAACGATCCACTAGGAATTGACTACTACCGCTTTGAGCCAACAATTACCAAGCTTTGTAAAGATCGCGATGGTAGCTGTGTAGAAAGATCTAAATTGGCGGAAATTATAGCTTACGGAGATGCGGGGGTTTTTCTAGCTTATCCAAATCCCTCCCTGGCTGGTGGAGCCATACGCGAAATGGCAGATGAGGAACAGAAAAAATATTTTTTTGATTTTATCGAACAAACACATTGTACAACGTTTACTGGCATAACAGAGCCGCAGCATGGTTCTGATGTGGCTAGTCTAGAAACGCAGTTGATTAAAGTAGATAGCAATAATTATCAGCTGACAGGGGAAAAATGTTTTATTACGCATGGTTTTGACGGAAAGATAGGCGTTGTTGTAGCCCGTATTGGATCTGGGCCACTAGGTATTCAAGCTGTCATGTTAAAAGAAGAAGATCTAGAACATGGAGTTCAGGAAGGGACCCTGCAGCGTGAACTTTTGCCAATAGTTGGCATGCGTGGTACTTGCCTATCTCGTATGATATTTAATAAATTTTCTGTATCAGTTAATAATCTTTTAGGAAAACATTTGCGGGTTAGTCAACGTGGTATGTTCTCGCTAATCAAAACTTTTAATCGTATGCGTCCTTGTGTTGCTGCTTTTGCTTTGGGACAAGCACAAGCTATGCTGGATTATGTGAAGATTGCTATGTTGGATTCTTCATCAAGTACGGAAGCTTTATTGAGAGTTTTAAATGCTGAACTTGCCTGTGCCAGGGGCAGTCTTTATGAATCAGCAAAAATTATGGATGAGAATCCTTTAGAGTCTGCTTCTGTTTCTTTGGTTAAAGCTCATATAACGCGCTTAACAGAGCATGTTACTTTGCAATTAATTAACCACATCGGTGCTGCAGCTCTATGTGAGCATTCGTTATTTTTGAAGTGGTCGCGCGATATTTATGCTTTTGAATATATGGAAGGCACATCAGATATGCAAAAGCGTAACGTTTCGCAAGAATATCTTATGCGGGTTAAAGCTGTACGTCTATAACATTATGAGCTCCTATCTTACAAGTATTATTTTGCAATATATACCAAGCAAGCCAGTGCAGCAGCCTAGAGAGCGCTATGTTAACTATATGCAGGATTTGTATAAATTATTTGGTGATCAAGTTACAGAAGAAAGTTTTTTGGAAGGATCTCAATGCGCATACACTGAGATTGGCGATGTACTATTTAATGAAGCGAAAAAAATGCGACAGTTAGTTGATATTGATATGTTTGTTATTAATCATTGGGCGCATGAGTTCGATCCAGAATATGCGGCTTGTGGGCCATATTTTTTGTATACACATAAATTTGACTGTAATCATTTTGATATTTGTGATCAAGGCACTATAGGAATTTTAACGGCTCTAAAAATTATTTCGCAGTATCAATATCAATGTGCTTCTAAAAACGCTGTCTTGCTTGTGATGGAGCAAACTACTGTGCCTCGTAATAAGTTTGCCTATGATCCTATACCAATCCTTGCTGGAGGAGCACTGTTTTGGATTGACTCTAATCCAAAATCGGATGCGAGAAAATTAAGAATTATAGCTATCGATTTTATTCATCAGGCAGAGGTTATTGAAAAAGGCTGGAATGCTTTGGCAACTATCCAGGAAGTGTGCAGAAAATTCCAGATTGCAGAAGAAAATCTCAGTGTATTTGTGAGTAAGAGTAGTTTTGCTTATAAATCTTTACAATATGCACTAGATGCTTCATGGCAGAAACAAGGGTTTGTTTTGCGTTTTATGGATCATCTTCCAGGTATGCTGCCGTTTGCCAAAGTTTTACAGAGTTTTATGCATAATGAAAAAGCATGCACAAAATATAGCTTGCTTTTTCAGGAGGATGCTGAGTCTGCGGAGATAGGTTATTTGTTGCTTGGTAGTGGAGTTTAGAAATGCAGCACCTCGGTAAAATAAAAAATATAATGGCAATTGCAGTGCCAATCATGCTTTCTAATTTTACTTTGCTTATTTGCATACTTATCAATACGCGTGTTCTTGGGAATTACAATAAAGTTTATTTTTATTACTTAGCTCTTGCTATGCCAGTAAATTATATTTTATTGGCTATTTATGAGGCGTTTCGGACTTGTAGCTTAGGAATATGCCAGGCTACACAAAATAAAAACCACCAGCTGATTTGGCAGCTAAAACGTATGATGTTTTTGGGAGCTGTTTTAATAATTTTATTAGCTTTATTTTATGTTTTGGTATTTGGTTATAGAAAAGAATTTGATTGGTTTGCTATAACCATGCTGATATCTAGTTGGTTTGTTGTTTGTAGTGTGATTATAGGAGGAGCTCTCTATGCTTTGGAAAAACAGAATGTAGCAATGTTCATAACTATTAGTTCTTCTATATTGCTTTGTCTGATTAATTATTTTTTATTGCATTTAAATTTTCTTGGGATTTATTCTATTAATATAGCTGTAGTGCTCGTCTATATGGGAGCTACTTGGGTTGGATTGAAATTTTTAAAAAGCTCTATTGGAGAAAATGAGTCTTCAAAGACAAATCTACGATCTTTTTTAAGTATTTGGCGTTTTCTTTATTCAGTTGGGATGCCGATCTTTTCATTATACATCGTAATATTTGTGAGTTTATTTGTTTACAACACTATTTTGCAGAATTTTGGTAGCGAAGTGGTTTCCGCGTTTTCTCTTGTGTTTCGTCTACAAAGTGTTTTGATGGCTCCTGCTATAGCCTTAGGTATTGCTACTGGCATAATTATTAATCGATTGGTGGCCAGAGGTGAAGTTGCGTCTGCAGCGCAATATCTAAAATATACATTTGTTTTGACACTAATAATTTATTTAAGCATTACTGTTTTGATTTACCTTTTTTCCGCAAAAATTATTGGATGGCTTGTCTTGGATTTAAAAATCCAGCAAGCAGCAGTTCAATGTTTACATTATTTTGTATTTTCTTATGTGGGGCTGGGTTCTGCATTAATGTATATCAGTGTTTTGGAGCAGACTGGCTATAACAAAAGAGGATTGTTTATAAACTGTCTTTTGTTTGTTATGCAAGTAGTTTTTGGTGGTTTTTTAGCATTAAAATTTGGAAGCCAGATTTATTTTTATGCGACTGCTTTGGTGGTTAACTCATTGCCGCTTATTTATCTAGCTTACACGATATTTTGGGATACGGCTTATTTAAGCCAGCCTTCGCGCTTATTTTTACTGGCGGAGTAGATGTGTTGTATTTATTACAAGATTACTTACAGGAATCTGCACAGCAGTTTCCAGAAAAAATTGCCATAAAATGTGGTAGTAGCAAGCTAACTTATGCAGAGTTATATAGAAAGACTGCGCAATTTGCTGCGTATTTAAAGCAGAAAGGTGTGGGGCGAGGGGATCGAGTCGTCGTTGCTTTTGGTAATTGCATTGAAACTGCTATTGCTTTTTGGGGAACATTGCAGGCAAATGCGATAGTTTCAATAATTAATCCAGAACAGCCAACATCTAAAATTACTTATGTACTGCAAGATTCTGGAGCAAAAATTGTTTGTATTAACAATTTGGAGATTATCGCTGCTAATCCAGGTTGTACTAGTCTAGATTTAAATCAATTTTCTTCTATATTAAATACCTTTCATCCGATTCTACCACAACGCCAATGTATAGATTTGGATTTGGCTTCTATTATTTACACCTCGGGATCCACTGGAGAACCAAAGGGAGTAATGATGACGCATCGCAATATGCTGGCTGCATGTAAGTCTATTAATTCTTATCTACACAATTCTAGCGAGGATGTAATATTTTGTGCTTTGCCACTTTCTTTTGATTATGGTCTATACCAAATGATTATGGCAATAAGTGTTGGAGCGACTTTAATTTTAGAAAAGAATTTTCTGTTGCCTATGTTAGCGTTAAAGAAAATTGCTCAAGAAAAAGCTACAGCAGTACCTTGCGTACCAAGTATGATTAATTTATTTAAAGAGCACCTGTGTTTTAAAAAATATGATCTAAGTTCCGTGCGCTATGTAACAAACACGGGAGCGGCTCTGAATTATAAGCATATTGAATATTTGCGAGAACTTTTCCCTACAGCGTTAATTTATTCTATGTATGGAGTAACAGAATGTAAACGTTGTACTTATCTTCCACCGGAGGAGATTAATAGCAAACCTAACAGCGTTGGTAGGGCTATTCCTAATACGGAAATATTTGTTGTCGATGATAGTGGAAATATTCTAGGAACTAACCAAGTTGGACAGTTAGTGGTGCGCGGATCTACAGTAATGCAGGGCTATTGGAATAAGCCTGAACTATCAGATGAAAAGCTGAAATTAGGATTCTTTCCTACCGAAAAATTATTATATACAGGGGATTGTGGCTATTTAGATAAGGAGGGCTATTTTTATTTTAAAGGTCGTTTAGATGAAATTATTAAATGCCGAGGCATTAAAGTAAGTCCTAAGGAAGTTGAAGATATAGTTTTACGTTTAGAAGGAGTTCGTGAAGCGGCTTTAGTAAGTATTGAGTCTTACAAAGGAGAAAATGAACTTGTTTTGTTTGTAGTAACAACAAAGAAAGAGAAAGTTACGGAGCTTTTTTTGCGTGAGCAATGTCGGCAGAATCTGGAAAAAGAAAAAATACCCAGTTTTTTCTATATCATCGATAGTTTACCTAAAAATAATAATGGCAAAATAGACAAGATAGCTTTGCTACATAGGTTCCTTTATGCAAAACCTAAAACCAACCATAAAAATTGATTCTGATAAGGATTCTCCGGGTTTAAGGGATTTATTTATTGAATATTTTGAACGCTATAAAAATAATTATGCTATCAATGTGGATGGAGTGAGTTACACATATGGTGAACTTTACCGTTTAGCTAGTTCAATGGCTCAATTTATTGCTAATCAAGAAGGAGAGATTTGTGCCATTTTATGTAGTAGAAATATTTATGCTTATGCTTCTATCTTGGCTTCGTTGCTAGCTAACAAAACATATTTGCCACTAAGCCATGCTTATGCAGAGCAAAAAAATATTGAACTTTTGAAGATAGCAAAAACAAGAATTTTAATCGTTGACAAGTCTTTCTCTAGTCTTGCAGAAAAAAGGGTATCTAAAACCTGTAAGGATTTTTTTATTTTATTGGTTGATTTTGAAGAAATGCCAAATTGGGCTAAGCCTCATAAGGCTGTTTTATTGTTGAGGCAGAGTTCTTCTATTTGTGAAATATATTCAAAAAAATATGCAAATCCTAATATTTATCTTTTATTCACATCGGGTAGTACTGGCAAACCTAAAGGTGTGCTAATTTCTCAGCACCAGTTACTATATTACTTAAACAATATAATAAAAATATTTAACCCGTGTGAATCTGATCGTTTTTCACAAGTTATAGATTTAACATTTGACCTTTCTGCGCATGATATTTTTGTATGCTGGGCAAGTGGGGCTTGTTTGTATGTTTTTTCGGGAAATAATGCTATAGATCTATATCGGTACATAGTGGAAAATAAAATTACCTTTTGGCTTTCTGTACCATCAACTGCTATTTTATTACTAAAATCTCGTTTGCTTAAAAATGGATGTTTTCCTTATTTACGTTGTAGTTTTTTTTGTGGTGAACCGCTTTCGAGTAACGTTGCTTTGAACTGGGCCTCTTCTAGTAATAATGGCATAGTTGAGAATTTTTATGGTCCAACAGAAGCTACCATTGCATTTACTCACTATCGTTTTCATAGTGAAAGTGGAGTGGTGCCTATAGGTAAGCCATTTCCTGGGCTAAAAATTGTTATTATGAATGAATCTTTCCAACCAGTTGATCCCGGTGCAATAGGAGAAATTTATTTATCTGGGATCCAAGTTGCCTCTGGATATTACAGAGATAAAAAGTTAACTAGGCAGAGATTTGTCCGGATTGGTTCTGAAGACGTTTGGTATCGTAGTGGAGATTTGGGAACTACAGATGCGCTAGGTAATGTAATTTTTAAGGGGCGAAAAGATGATCAATTGCAGATACGCGGTTATCGTGTAGAAACAACGGAATTAGAAATGCTCCTACGTCGCACTCTAGAAACTGAAGAAATAGCGATTACCCCAATCGTCAGTTTAGATGAGGTCGTTACGGGATATAAGGTTTTTGTTGTGGATTCAGCGTTGAAGCTGAAGGATATGGTTGCTCGTTGTCAAAAACAGATGTCTAAATTTTTATTGCCGAGCATAATTTTAAGACTTGATAGATTGCCAAAAATGGTAAATGGCAAGATTGACTATGCGAAGTTAAAAAAAATATTTATATAATTTTTAGGTTTATGCCAGTTTTTATCCAAAATCAAAATTATTTCGTGCCTAGCACTTGTTATGATCTGGAAACTAGTGCCGAGCTTTTTGGTTTAGATGTTAGAACCGCAAAAGTTTATACTAAGTTTTATGGGCTTAAAAATATTCCTGTAGCATCTGCGTCTGGTTTGGCTTTGTCAGATATGCTTGAAAAATCTATTTATCCATTAGTAGATTTGGTTCCGCGCGAAAAAATTTCCTATTTGATTCACACTCATACCACACCAAGTATAGCAAAATTTTTTGATTCAACAGTACGTAGAATAGGAAATAAAATGGGCTTAAAGAATGCAGAAGCTTTTGCTGTCACAATGAATAAATGTGTTTCTACTATCAAGGCTATGGAGATACTCGATGTTATTTTGGATGATGAGGAAGAAAAACATGCATTAATTATTGCTGGAGATATGGTTTTTAATAACGCTGGTTATCGCATTATGCCTAATATCACTGTAACTGCTGATGCAGCGGCTTCTGTTTTGGTTTCTAATAAGAGTGGTCATAGTAGACTTATAGCCACTTCAGTTAACACTTATGGGAAGTATGCACGTGGTGTTTGGATGGATTTAGCAGATGTTTCGCAATTCGGTTCGACGTTTAATCATTGCATGGCAGTAGTTATTGATGAAGTTTGCAGTAAGGCACATATCACTTCTAAGCAAATAAAAATAATTTTGCCGCACAATGTTAATATTCAATGCTGGCGTTCTTTTGCGTCTTACTATCCGTATCCTCTTGGTAATATATATTTAAAAAACATTCCACGTTATGCTCACTGTTATAATTCGGATCTTCTTATTAACTTGAAGTCTGTTTTGGATGAAAAATTGCTTCTTCCCGGTGATTGTTTTGTCATGGCTATGGTAGCAGTTGGCGCTAGTTTTGGTGCGGCTTTGTACCAATATTTAGGCGATTGGTGACTTCTATAATTCAAATTAGACCAGCCGTACGTGGTGACAAGTTTTGGATCGCTAAAGCTATGCGCATCGCGAGCGGTGGTATTGTAGATTTTTTGTTTTCTGATCTTTCTTCTAATTTATCTGTAGAGCAATGGCTAAGTTTAGAAATAGTTCGCGATAACTCCCCGCTCTCTTATAAAAACACTTTAATAGCTGTGATAAATAATGAGATAGTTGGTGTTGTTAATGCTTATCCAGGGGAGTGTTTTTCTTTACCAGAAAAAAACAATTTTATTTTTAGTCCGAATAAAGTTGAAATTTTAAGTCCATTTTATACGGTTAACTTGGAATATACATTTTATATTGACACGTTGTTTGTGCAGGAAAAATTTCGTGGAAAAAATATTGCCAGGACTCTTTTGGAAGAAAAATTTTTACTGGCCAAGAGAAATGGTTTTTCTGTTGTATCTCTTTATGTTTGGGAAAATAATGCCACTGCCATAGCGCTCTATCGCAAGCTTGGTTTTGTTTTGGTCCAGTCTGTTAAATCGTATTTTCATCCTTTCCAAAACCAATCACGCTTATTGTTCTGCAAATATTGGTGATCCCTTACACCATTTTTTCTATCTTGTCTATACCGTGAAAAACACGGTAAGAAAAAAGTTGTTTATTTTGTTATTGTGTCTTTTGCATGATCGTTATGAATTTATTTTATAGCGTGATTGCATTGGATTTTATTATTAATTTTCTAATCAATTAGGAGTGTTTATGAATACAGAAATGTTAACTAAATTAGCACAAGAAGATTTTACTCTAGATAATCTAGGTAGAATGGTTATTAAAAACCGAGAACTACTACAGGAAATCAATGGTGCTGCTGGTATTTTCCAAATTCCAGGCGGAACTTGTGGGAATAGATGTGGTACTGGTTGTTGTTGAAAATAAATCAGTATGTAATTGAAATTTTCAAATAGTTTGTGTTGTGAGCATGGCTAATGCTGTGCTCACGCACTAGATTTGGTGAGCGTGAGAGGTTGAAATGGTAAATACAAATGATTTATTTCATGGGTTTTGTTTAAAAGACATCGTTAGTGCTCTTACTAATAAATGCTGGAAGTTAATTATTTTACCAACTGAAAAATGTAATTTCCGTTGTACTTATTGTTATGAGGATTATGGTCTTGGTCTTATGAGTTGTGAAGTTGTTGATGCTGTAAAGAAACTAATTAGTAACAGAATAAATTGCGGAGATTTAAAACGTTTACATATAGCTTGGTTTGGTGGGGAACCATTGTTAGCCAAAGATATTGTTTATGATATAAATGAATATGCGATGTCTTTAAGCAATGGAAATAAAAAATTTAATTTTACTAGCGATGCTACAACGAATGGTTTTCTATTAGATGAATTTAGCACTAGAAAATTATTAGATTTAAGGTTACTCCAATACCAAATTACTTTAGATGGGCCGAAAGAGTTGCATGATAAGACCAGAGTAAAAGCTGATGGTAGTGGAACTTTTGATACCATTTGGTCTAATTTATTGAGTATGAAAAATATAGCAGAAGAATTTACTGTTCTTCTGCGTATTCATGTTCATCCTGGTAATGTTTCTGGTATGAAAATACTGATGGAAAAAATTCGTGATAATTTTTCTAAAGATAAAAGATTTCGAGTATTTATTCGTGCTTTATCTAAACTGGGTGGTGCAAATGAGAATAGTGTGGATATGTTTTCTCCAGAGGAGGAAAAAAACGTCATAGAATCTTTATATGAAATTTTGGGGGGTGATGTTGTTCGTTGGCGTTTGACGGGTGAAGATGATCTTAATTATATCTGCTATGCGGCAGAGCCTAATTCTTTGGTAATTCGTTCTGATGGATCATTAGCTAAGTGTACAGTAGCTTTCAATGATGAGCACAATAAAATCGGTAGGTTAAAAGAAGACGGCACTCTAGATATTGATGCAGAAAAATATCAGTTATGGGTGAATGGTTTTAAAAATCTAGATCCAAATACTTTAAAATGTCCATATTATCAATCAGTCCGTAAGTTATGTGACTCATGTTATTGAAATGAATACAAGATATGCAAAGTAACAAGAGTACACTCTTTCGTGAGGAGGTTGTAAATCAAAAGAACCAAGAAAAAGTTTATGGAAAAATATTGAAATATAGCAGAAGTTTATCGATAAAATTAATGGGTATACTTATATTTTTAGCTTTTTTGGGATTTGTTTTTATAGTTTCTTGGTAAAACTAATATCTAATTTTTTATTGATTAATGGAAGAGAAATCAATAATCCTGTCTGCTGTAGCTAGCGTTTCTGGACGATGGGCGATGATTATGCGTGTTATTTTTAGCTGCAAAATGGCTTGATTGATTTCTTTCTCCTTATTTAAATCTAAATGGCTAGTGGCTTCGTCTAAAAATAATATTTTAGGTTCAGCATACAGTGCTCTAGCAAGAAGAAGGCGCTGTTTTTGTCCCCCGGATAAGGCTGATCCCATATCACCGATTAAAGAATTAAATTGCATCGGCATATGCATTATGTCGCCTAATATGCCAGCTCGTTTTGCACACAAGATTATTTTATCTTGAATTGGGTTTGGATCGAAAAAGCTGATGTTTTCTGCGATGGATCCGATAAAAAGAGAGTCTTCTTGCATTACGGAAGCTATTTGTTTACGATAATTAGCAAGGTTAATGTCCTTTAAATTCATTCCAGAAATTATAATGTCGCCATGGTTGGGTTTTTGTAATCCCATCATAATTTTTAGTAGAGTTGTTTTCCCGCATCCTGATGGTCCTGCAATAGCTATGAATTCTCCATCTTCAATTTTTAAGCTAGCATTCTTAATTACATGATTTTCATTTTCGTTGTATCGAAAGTAGATGTTTTTTAATTCCATCGAACCGTTTGTTATTGTGTTGTTAAGGGTTTGTTTATTTTGGGAAGCTATTTTCTCTGGTTCTTTAAGAAGAATGTCAGATAATCTATCAAGATGCAAAGATAGCATATTAAAGTCGCCAAATTTATCGATCAGTTTACTGGCTGCGTCATTAAATATAGTGCGATAAAATAAAAAAGTGTAAAACATGCCTATGCTTATTTGTTTTTCTATGACTAATATGGTTGCCAGCATAATCACCAAAATAAGTTCTAGACCAAAAATTATCCTCTTGCTATTTGAAAATATAGCTTGCTTTTTAGCTACATTAAAGCTGGAATTTAAAAAATCTATATACTGATTTTTCCAAATGGATTGGCGACAGTTTTCTTTAGAAAAAATTTTTATAGCCTGAATGCCTCTTATGGTTTCAAAAAGATTAGAATTATATCTTGCTTGATTTCTAATCATTATTTCATTGGATGTGATAAAACTTTTTGTTTTACTAATACGTAACAAACAATAAATAAATATAGCGCTACAGACTATAATTGTTAGTTTAACGTTATAGTTAAGCATAAGGATCAATGTTGCGATAGCCATTAAGCCATCTATCCCCCCTTCTACCAGACCATCAGTGATTACTTGGCGAAATATTTCTACGGAGTTAAAGCGTGATACTATGTCACCCAAGTGTCTTTTAGAGAAGTATTCCATAGGTAAACGAATGAGATGCTTAAAAACGTGCGAACCTATGTTTAAGTTAATTATATTATTGAGGCTGGCTAGTAAAATGGATCTAATAAAAGCTGTTCCTGTTTCTAGTATTTTTAAGAAGGCAAATCCAAGTGTCAGAACATATAGTAAGTTTATTTGATTCGGTGAAACAACCTTGTCAATGCTAAGCTGCAAAAAACGTGGTCCTATTAGAATAAACAATTGTAACATTATGGCCATTAAAATAGCTTTGACAGCCATATATTTTATTGTCGGTGTGTTTTTAATAAGGTCTTTGCATTTGAGCTTTCCTTGTTTGAATTGTTTTTTTTTATCTATTGCGCAGTGGTATTCTATTTCTAGGGCAATACCAGTGAAGTGTTTAGATAATTCTTGCTGTGTTAATTTTTCTTCTCCACACGCAGGATTGTGGAGAATGAAGTGTTTTTTTCTGTGATTATATTCTCTTAATACTACAAAATGATCCATGTCCCAATGCAATATGGAGGGTGTTGGTAATGATAATAAATCATCTGGCTCCAAGCGTAACGCCCTTGTTTCTAGTTGAAAATGCTCTGCTATTTGTACTATAGATCCGAGTGTAATACCTTTTAATGAGGTTGGAAAAAGACGACGTAGGGCTGAAAGATCTATAGGTAAATTATAGTATTTTAATATCATGGCTAAACAGGCATGTCCGCACTCGGTTATTTCCGTTTGTAAAATTATTGGTAATTTTGACTTCATAAACTCAAGATTCCATCTTGCATGCTGAACATTTTAGAGGCACGGCTTGCAAAGGCTAATTCATGCGTGACGACGATTAAGGTACTTTTATGCTCAACCAATATTTTTTCTAGGAGTGTGATAATTTTTGCTCCTGTTTTTGCATCAAGATTTCCTGTTGGTTCATCAGCTAATACTAGATGTGGGTTGGTTATTAGAGCTCTGGCTATTACTGCACGTTGTTGCTGTCCTCCAGATAATTGGTTGGGTAGATGAAGTTTTCGGTCGTATAATCCGATTTTATTTAATAAATATTTAGCTTTTTCTTGGCGAATTTTTATGGGTATTTTTTGGTATAGTAGAGGTAAAGCTACATTGTCTAAAATATTTAAATATGGTAGCAAATAAAATTTTTGAAAGATGAAACCAATTTGTTTGTTGCGAATTTTAGTTAATTCTTCAGTTGATGATTTTTTTATATTTTGTTTTCCAAAAAAATACTCGCCAGATGTTGCATTATCTAGGCAGCCGAGAATATGTAGTAAAGTGCTTTTTCCAGAACCAGATTGCCCAACAATGGCTATATATTCTTGCGCCATTATTTTTAAAGTAATGTTTTGTATAGCGGCTATTGTTCTATTATTTACGATGTAGTTTTTGGATACATTATGACAAATAATTAATGGGTTAGTCATGGCGGAGCGCCTCAACTGGGCTAATGTGCCTTAATTGTAATATTGAGAAAGTGCTGGATAATAGACCGATAATAAGTAAAAGAGATAAGATACTGATTACTAATGGCCAAGATAGGGATAGTTGAGTTTTGTTTATGGTAATTATAGATATATTGGCAAGTAATAAATTTATTGAATAAATAGCTATGGAAGCAAAAAATGATCCTATAATATTTCCTATTGCAACTATAGTAAGTCCACCGTATAGATAGTACAAAGCAATGGATTTCAATGTTTCTCCTAAAGCTAATCTTATTCCAATGCTAGAAATGGAATTTTGTATTGCCAAGTAAATAACACTAATAACACCAAGGCTGGCTACACACATAGTGCAAAAGCCAATTATGCCTAGAATAAACTCTAAGCTTTTGTAAAAGTTTTGTACCTTTATGACATTTGCAAGGTTGTCTTTAAGATAAATTAAAGATTGGTCAGCTGCTGAAACCTGATTATGTTTAGCTATTATATTTGTTATGATTGTTTTTGCTTTAATTAAACTGCTAGAATCTTTGAATTGTAATATTACTTCATCAATATTTAGTGGTGAGTACAGAGTCTGGAACGTTGTTGCTGGTATATAGGCAAGGTTGTTTATTATGTTATTTGTGTCTGATGCGGATTTTACAATGCCGATCACTAAGAAATCATCGCCATTGATATGTATATGAGATTGAATAGGTGACTTGTTGTGAAATATTATCTTACTTAGATTGTTTCCTAATACCACAACATTTTTTTTATTTTTTAGATCTAAAATATCTATAAATCTACCTTGTATAGATAGCTTGTAGATAAGGGAAAATTGATTATTTACTCCTTCTATTTTTTTGTTTACTACTAAACCGTTATTTTCGAATTCGGATGGAATTATGTAATCTGGTGTATGGTGTATTATTCCAGGTATGGTATGAGTTATGTTTTCGTAGTCATCTGGAAGTATGGAAATAGTTGGTTCAGCCAAAGGTCCGCGATTATAGGCTGATATATCTCCGCCTTGTATGCTTAATACATTGCTACCTAGGGTGTCTAACGTTTTTAGGCTAGAGATCATAATGCCGTGTCCTACAGCTAGCATAACAATGGTTGCAAACGTTCCCCAGGCGATGGCAATTAATGTAAGGGTTATGCGCTTACGTTCAGATGAGAATTCTTTGTATAAATAGTTGATGTTCATTTAATTATTCAAGGCTACTATAGGATTTAAACGAGAGGCTTGTCTGGCAGGAAAATATCCAGAAAACAAAGCTGTAAGAGTAATCAAAATTAGCGTTATAAATATGCCACCAAGCGATAATTTTGGTTGACCTAGA
>Ga0172379_10003552_pt1 | contig 24582 bp, 23 predicted proteins | sample GrowelOW334metaG_FD_119756 | JGI IMG/M metagenome (GOLD analysis project Ga0172379, IMG submission 119756) | Groundwater microbial communities from an aquifer near a municipal landfill in Southern Ontario, Canada - Groundwater well OW334 metaG | ecosystem: Environmental > Aquatic > Deep...
GAGGTTGAGAATATTTCTGCTGATGTTTATGGATGTGGAACTCTTGATAAAACTCAGGTTCCAGGTTATCAAAACCGAATTGTGGTTGTTGATAATCATCGCGGGGAAGTAGGTTCTAGAGGGGTTTTATTGTTGAAGGGAGTTGGTGGAGGTAACGAGCGTGTTGTTCGAAAACTTTGTGAAGGATGTAATGGAACTATAAAGGATGTTTTGGCTTGTGGTGCAAATGCTGAGGGAGTTGCTCGTTGTGCGCCTATGGATAATATGGTAAAAATTGCACGAATTTGTTCCGCTTATGCGAGGGATTCTTTGGATGGATCGATTGCTGTGGCGAATAAATAGAGTTTATTTCTGTTCGCCTGCTGTTGTTGTAGTTCCCACTAGATCGGGAGTTGCGGGTTTTTCGCGCTGGCGGTCGGTTTGAATGGCTGTATTTGCCAAATCTTTTAGTTTTGCGCTTCTTGAAAGTACCGGATTGTAGATGTTGTAGAAAAGTTCGATTATTTCTTGTGTGTTCAATTGTTCGGCTTTAAGTCCGCATCCTTCGAGTCCTGATTTAATTGTGCCGACTCTTTGCATTAAATTCTTTTTCAAATTTTGAAATTCGCTGTGGCGTTGTTTTATATCTGAAAATGATTCTTTTTGACCGAATAATCTTCCAAAAAATGTTTGAAATCCTGAAATTCCACCTTCTTCCATCGGTGTTCTGCCCGGATTGTAAGGGATTATTACGTAAAATTCTTTTTCCATAATGTCTGCGTAGTCCACTAATTTCTTTATGTACTGCGCATATTCAAATGTTTGTTCCTGAAGAAGTTTGTTTTCTTGTTTTTCTCCAAGGTCTTTTACTTGATCGATATAATTGTCGATATCAAGTTTTTTTGAGCGAACAACTATTTGAATAGGGAATTCGAGTGCATTCAAAAATGATTGATATCCGCTTATAATAGCGTTTTGTTCCTCTTCGGATTTTAAATTAAAATTGATACTTGTTGTTTTTAAAACTGCTCTGACTCCGCCATTTTTTAGAACAAGAACATTGTCGCGAATTTCGCCGATGCGAAGATTTGCTTGAGTGCTTGAGGCGGCGTTCGTTCTGTTTTTTTGTCCCGGAGCTGTTGTTTGATCTGTTGGATTCATATTTTTAAATTATTTTTGATTTGTTAGTGTTTCTATACCTTTTTTCTTTTCTTCCGTTGAAAGTTCATTTTGTTCGATTTCGTCGGTTTCTTCGTTTTTCCTAGCTTCAAGCCCTCCGTGAGTGTCGAGAACTTGTGAAAGTTCTTTTAACGCTTCTATTTTTGCGCCCATTTTCTTTTCGATTTCTTTTTTCTTTTTTGCCTTGTATGGAGTTTCAAAAGGTGAGATAAACGGATATCCGCCGCCTTGAATCCATATTCGTTTTTTTGGTAAAAAAGTAAATTCGATGTATGCCATCAAAAATGTTGTAAAGTCCAAATTGTGAATTTTTAAGAAGGCAAATGCCAATGTAATACCAACGACGATTACGATTGGTGGAAGCCAAATTGCCATTGAATAACTGTTGGCCAAACTGATGTAAATTGCATATGCGATACCGCCACCGACTCCCAAAATTGCCAAATGTCTTAGCGTTAACGGGCCGATGATTGTGTCTTCTCTTTGTACGTCCTGAGGGACTTTGTATTGCATTTTTGTTTTTTATTTTCATATAATTCTATCACAAAAGGGGGGAAATTGCAAACCTTCAAGTCAAAAGGAAAAGGATAATAAATATATTTTTGGACTTAGTTTTCTTTTGTGGGTTATTTATGCTTATTTTAAATTGAACAAATGCGTCCAAAAATATATTTATTATCCTTTTCCTTAAATCAAAATTTGTAATTTCCCTTTTGTGATGATTATTGTGGGGAGGAAGGGATGGGAATATGTTTTGGAGCGCATTGCGTTACATTAGAAAAAAATAGAAAATTTGTAGGAGAAGCCTAAGCTCTAAAACATATTCCCATCCCTTCCTTTTGCAGGTATAATCTTTCCGCTTATGAATATACGAAATTTTTGTATTATTGCGCATATAGATCACGGGAAGTCGACGCTTGCGGACAGATTTCTTGAGGTAACGAAAACGATTGAAAAACGTGATATGAAGCATGGCCAAATGCTGGATACCATGGAGCTTGAACAGGAGAGAGGAATTACTATTAAACTTCAGCCTGTTCGCATGGAGTGGGAATATAAAGGCGAAAAATTTATTTTGAATTTGATTGATACTCCGGGGCACGTGGATTTTTCGTATGAGGTTTCGCGTAGTTTAGCGGCTTGTGAAGGCGCGATTTTGGTTGTTGATGCGACTCAGGGAATTGAGGCGCAGACGCTTGCGAATTGCTATATGGCGCTTGACCACGGCTTGGAAATTATTGCTGTTTTAAATAAAATTGATTTGCCTTCCGCGGATGTGGCAATGAGAGCGCAGGAAATTGAAGATGTTTTGGGAATTTCAAAAGATGAAATTATTGCTGTGTCTGCGAAAGAGGGGACAAATGTTGAAGATGTTTTGAATCGTGTTGTTGAAAAAGTGCCTTCTCCAAAGCCTTTCAAGGCCGGTGAAGAATTTAAGGCGCTTATTTTTGATTCAGTTTATGACACCTACAAAGGGGTCGTGACTTATGTTCGAGTAAATAGTGGAGAAGTGAAAAAAGGGGATAAGGTCTGTTTTTTAAATACTAAAACGGAAATCGAGGTTCTTGAAATTGGCCATTTTAAGCCAAAATATAAGACTTGTCAGATTTTGCGCGCCGGAGAAGTCGGTTATATTGTGACTGGAGTTCGTGGTGTTCGCGATGCAAGAGTTGGAGATACGGTTTGGGGGCCGGGTTCGACGGGAATGGATTATTCGCAAGCTGTTGCGCTTCCGGGATATAACATTGTTCGTCCGTTTGTTTTCGCCGGAGTTTTTTGTACAAATACCGATGATTATCCGATGCTTCGAGAAGCTCTTGATAGATTACAATTAAATGATAGTTCGCTTTCTTATGTGCCGGAACAGTCGGGGGCTTTGGGATCCGGTTTCAGATGTGGATTTTTGGGGTTACTTCATATGGATATCGTGCAGGAAAGACTTGAACGCGAATATGATCTCGATTTGATTGTTACCGCGCCGAGCGTGTCGTATTTTGCAGTTGTTGGAAAAGAAGAAATTTTTGTTTCCTCACCAAGTGAACTTCCTGATCCTTCGCAAATAGACGGGATAAAAGAGCCGTGGGTTAAAGTTGAAATTTTGACTCCGAAAGATTATGTCGGATCGATTATGACCCTTTGCACAGACAAAAGAGGTGAATTTAAAAACATGCAATATTTGAGTTTATCGAGAGTTTTGGTCGTTTTTGAATTGCCGTTGGCATCTATTGTTATAGATTTTTATGATAAGTTGAAAAGTATAACGAGCGGATATGCATCAATGAATTACGAGCATTTGGATTTCAGAGTCGGAAATTTGGTGAAATTAGATTTTTTGATTGCCGGAGAAAAAGTTGATGCACTTTCTTTGATTGTACACAGAAGTGATGCTGAATATGTCGGTCGCGATATGACAAAAAAATTAAAAGATCTTATTCCTCGCGAACAGTTCGTGATCCCGATTCAGGCGGCAATTGGAGCAAAAGTCATTGCGCGCGAAACCGTTTCTTCTTTCAGAAAAGATGTGACGGGATATCTTTATGGAGGGGATTACAGTCGAAAAAGAAAACTTCTTGAAAAACAAAAGAAAGGAAAAAAGAGGATGAAATTGATGGGAAAAGTGAATCTTACGCAGGAGGCATTTTTGGCGGTGTTGAAAAAGAACTAGAGAAAGGAAGTATTTCAAAATTTTCATTCCGCTAAAAAGTTTGCTCGTCCTAACATGTACGGACTCGCAAATATTTCTAGTGCATGCACTAGAAATAGGTTTAGCAAGTCATAAAAATTTTGAAAAACTTCTTTTTTTAATTTTTTTCAAAACACTAAAAATTATTTGATGGAAAGTTTGAGAATATATCTTGGAGCGCATTACGTTCTATTATTTGAAAGATTGAATTTTGAAAAAAGAAGTCTAAGCTCCAAGATATATTCTCAAACTTTCCTATATGCTATAATTGTTTTTGTTATGAAAACTTTTTGGAAAATTTTGGGATGGATTGTTTTGCTTTTTACACCGTATGTTAGTTTTTTCGAGTGGAAAGTTGATAGATTTTTTACGCATGTGAAATCGACCGACAGGTTGTCTGACATAAAGGATGATTTGCTCTTTCTTATGCGGAAAAATTTGATTGTGACAAATATTTGGATGGAGAAAAAATTCAAAGGTTATCAATATTTGTCGAAAGGAAAAAGAAAATTAATGTATGAAAATGCGCAAAAAATTTCAGAGAAATTTTTGAAATTTTGCGAGACAAGTAAAATCGATGAAAATTTTGTTCGCGCAGAAATTAAAGAAAAAGATTTAACGTATCCGGAAGGTGGCACTGAAAAAATTGTTTTTTTGCGAAATATCGCCGAGTTTTTGAAACTTGGAAATCTGTATAATTACATTGCAACTTCAAGTTTTGGAAAACTTTTGAATGATCCGGAAAAAGAAAAATTAGAAGGGGATTGTAATCAAATTGTCACCCTTTATATTTATCTTTTTTCGCTTAAATACGACATAAACGAGCTTAATATAAAATTACTTCCGGAGCATGTTTGTTTGCATTTTAGAAATATCGATATCGAGGCGACGAATGGAACTTTTGTCAGATATCGTGAATCGACCGATGTTCTTCCGGTAACTGAAATTATTTCTACAAATATGTTGGATATTCCGGATTTCCGCGAAGAGGCTGTTGTTATTTCTCCGAGAGTTATGGTGAAAAGTGCGCAACTCGCGTACGCGACAAGCAGTCTTCGAAGTTTGGTTGAAAAAAATCTTAAAATCGCTTATACGAATCTTGGAAATAGCGCTTACAAAGCCAATGATTTCACTGCGGCGATATTTTATTTTGAAAAATCTGGCGACTTTGAAATGCTAAAATCTTGTTATGCGAAAGAATATAATTCTCTTATTGAAAGAGTTTCTTCCGTAAAAACTGTTGTTGATGCGAAAAAATATAAATCCACTTATGAGCGAATGCTTTTTTTGGCCCAGAAAATGGGGGATAGTAAACTTGAATTGGAAGTTAGAAAAATTTTGGGACAGATGTAATCTTTTATTTTAGGTCTTTTGGAATTGTTTTTTGTGCTTATTTGTGGTACAATGTCTCGATATCAATGAATCAAAAACGTGGAAGAAAACAAAAACCAAATACAACCGGCAAACCAAACTCAAGAGCAAACTGTTTTTGAATATACAGAATCGAAAGGCTCGAAAATTGTTAAATATTCATTCTATTCGATATTTGTCGGAGCATTTCTTTGGATGGGATTTAATCTGTTTTTTCAACAGCCGGCAAGTTTCTTTATGGGCTTTTTGAAGCTTGGCGGTCAGACAGAAGAGGTTCAAAAAATGACTGAACTTAAGATTATGTTGCCTTACGAAGAGGTCTCTTTTGAGCCTACAAAGGGGGATTCTTTAATTCGTTCCCGTCTTGAAAATACCTATGATTCTCTTGTCAGACCTGACAGAGATCTCCGAATGGAGCCTTCGCTTGCGCTTTCTTGGGGTATTCTTAATGACACGACTTGGGAATTTAATTTGCGTCCGAATGTCGTTTTTCAAGATGGATCTGTGTTTAGCGCACAAGATGTTGTGGCGAGTTTGAATAGAGCGATGAATTACAAAGAATCCGAATTGAAAGATGTCCTAAAAAATATTTCAAAAATTGAAGTGGTCGATGATTTGACTATAAAAATTCTTACAAAAGTTCCGGATCCTTTGCTTTTGAATGAGCTTGCCGGCGTGCTTATTATTCCTTCTGAATACGAAAAAAAGACAATAGAAACTCCTGTCGGAACGGGTCCTTATGCTTTTGAAAAAATTTATCCGCAAGATAGAATTGTTTATAAAAGATTTGATAAATATTGGGGCGGTAAGCCAAAATTCGAGACTGTAGTTTTGTACGGACGAAGCGATATTTCTCAGAGAGGAAATATGTTTTTGAAAGGCGAAGTCGATTTACTGACTTTCGTTCCTTTTGATGCTGTCGATATTTTTAAAGAACGTAATTTGAAAGTTGTAAGTGTTCCGACTCTTTCAATTGATTTTTTACTTTTCAATGTAAAATCTCAATATTTACAAAGTGTCGAAAATAGAAATGCTCTTCGTCTTGCGATTGATACGGAATCTTTGGCGGCTTCGTTAAAGGGCTCAGCTAACGCAATAAATCAATATGCGAGCAATGGAGTTTTCGGATTTGATCCGAGAATTTCGACTCCAAAATATGACGCGAAAGTTTCGAAAAAAACTATTTCAAAACTCGGACTTAACGACATCACTTTGACAATGAGTTTGCCGGACGGATTGCAATATATCGGCGAATACGTGAAGAAAAATCTAAATGAAGTTGGAATAAATGTTCTTATTTCGTACTTCGATACTTTTGAAAAATTTATGGAAAGTGTAAACAGCGCAACGGCCGATTTGTATTTCTTCGGATATCAATCAAGCTTTGGAGATGCGAGTGATTTTATGAAAGATATCGCTTATAGTAAAGCAGAATTCAATTATGGAAAATATGAAAATTTGACTGTGGATCAATTAATTTTGTCGGCATCCACTGAAATGGATCCATTAAAAAGACGAATATTTTTGCAAGATGCGATGAATGTTATCGTTGAAAAAGATCCTATCGGAGTGCCTTTGATTGAGTACGAAGCGTTTTATTCTTTTTCCGATAAAATTGATTATGAGCCTAGGATAGATGAAGGTTTGTATTTTGATGACGTAAATATTAAATGAAAATGTCTATCAGAGTAAAATTAGTTATCGCGATTTCACTGCTTATCATAGTTCTTTTTTCGATTGCGGGAATGCTTTTTATCAATGAGAAAAAAGTCGAACTTGCAGACGATATTTATGCAAATGCTTTAGCCTTTTCAAGGCTTACTGCAACGACTGTCGCTTATGATTATGATTTGTATTTGGCGCAAAACGGATTTGTTTATTTTAATAGAGAAATAAAATCAATTTTTGATCAAAATGCTGACGTTTCGATTATAAAAGTTTTGAATTTTTCGGGAGAGGTTTTGTATGATTCTTCGACTGACACCGATAAGAAATATGCAGGAGAAAAGCGCGTAATTAAGGATGGAGATTTGCTTTCACAGCTGAAGGCCGAATCTATTTCCTTAAAAACTTTGGAAGGAAGAATTGTTTATTTAAAACAAAATGAGTCCGGTGATTTTGATCTTGTTGATAATCTTGAAAAGCCTGTAAGCGCTTTGGAAAGTGGTACAATGATTGATTATTTTGTTGTTCCGGCGACTGAAAAATATTCGATTTTTTACAAAATTGATTATACACATTTGGACGAAAGGATTGCGGCGATGGTCAAGAGGATCATGTATTTGGTCGTTTTTGGTATCATGATGGGAATGATTATGTCATTTATTATGTCGCTTCAGGTAACGAAATCCGTGAAAAAATTGGTGACAGGTGCGGAAGGAGTTGCGCGCGGAGATTTTGCGACGAAAGTTGATATTGATACAGGTGATGAGCTTGAATTTTTGGGTAAGGCTTTCAATAAAATGACGGTGGATTTGGGCGCGAGCGTTGAAGCGAGAGTTTATAAAGAACGTGTTACGCGTGAGCTTGAACTTGCGACACAAATTCAGCAAAGGCTTGTTCCAAATGATGAATTAATTCCAAAATTTAAAGATTTGGATATTTCCGGAGGGCTTATTCCTGCATCGGAAATCGGTGGAGATATTTATGATTTTATAAAAATAAATGAAGATAAATTATTGATGTATTTGGGAGATGTGACGGGACATGGAGTGCCGGCCGGAATTGTGAGCTCAATTGCGAATGCGCTTTTTTACGGTTATGCGGATCGCGAAGACATCAAGCAAGTTGTTGTTGACGTGAATAGAGTTTTAAAAGCGAAGACAATGCCGACGATGTTTTTGACGCTTTGTTTCGCGCAATGGCAACAGTCCACAAAGAAATTTTCTTATGTAAATGCAGGACATGAACAAATTATTCATTATCAGGCAGGGGCTCAAAATGTTGATGTGAAGCCGGCCGGAGGAATTGCACTTGGAATGGTTCCTGACGTTTCGAAGAATTTAAAAATTGAAGAAATCGATTTGGCGAGTGGAGATTTTATTGTGATTTACAGCGATGGAATTCCTGAATGTTGGAGAAATGAAAAAGAAATTTTCGGAATGGAACGACTAAAAGAAACTGTAAAGAAATTTTCAAATTTGAAGACAGCCAGAGAAATCAAAGATGCGATTTTGGCCGACGTAAAGACCTTTGCAAACGGCTACAAGCAAATGGATGATATTACGATAGTGGTGCTAAAGAGACTCTGACCCAAGGATATAACTGTTTTGATTTTTGTAGTGTCATGACTAATAGTCTTTTTCCTGTTGAATCTATTAATTCTGGTGCCAGTCTTCCGTTTGTGTACGTTATTACTATTTGTTTTGGGCCGCACGTGCCAAATTTGTTGTGATGACTTTCTTGTACAAGGCCTGAGTGATAATTGGAATATCCGCGAATTTGGACAGAAGCACTTTTCATTAACTGTTGCCTCATTTTCAAAATTTTATCTATCCACGGTAATCTTTCGAAATATTCTGATATAGTTGCTTGATTTATGATTAATGTGTATCTGTCATTTTCTTCAGCCAGACGCATTAGTTCTTCGTATTTCTTTAAGAAAAATTCTGCAACTCTTGGATCGGACGTGTTGTCTCTCATTGTACTTTGAATTCTATGATTTTCTACTTCCGGAGAAATGTCGCGAAATCTAAATTGTGGCTTTATCCCTGCTTCTTTCATCCATTGTTCTTCATTTATAACCAATGATGTCGTTTCTCTTATTTCATCTCTTTCCGATGCTTTTTCGTAATAGAATGTCCTCAATTCATATTCATCCTTATGATATATATGCATTTCAAATGTTTGTATTCCTTTTTCAAAAATTTCTTCATCTATCTGATCTGGTTTTGTGGTGTCTGGATTTACTGCTTTTGTTTGTACAAAACTGTGATCGGTGTCTTGGCCTAATTGTATTTCCATTTCTTGAGGTTCTTGAAACAGGCTTTGTGCCCGCTGAATTTCTCTTATTAAATTTTGAATCTTAAGAGTTTTTTCAATGCTTAATGGATGTTCTCTGTATTTGTTTTCGATTGCGTCTGTCAGTTTATCTAAAATTTCTTTATCTATTTCTCCTGTTCTCGGTATAGAGAATGAACACATTCTTTTTCCGTCTCTATTTCCTTGGTTAAATCTTATGCTTAATGTTCCATCATCTAATGGCACGACTGTGATTTGCAGGTGATTCGGGACAACTTCATTTATATATATTCCCATTTTTTGAGGGTCGAAATCTTTGATTTTTCTGTGTTTTAAGTCCCTTCTTATTTGTAATGAATTTTCCGGTCTTGCCAGTTCCACGATTTTTTTTCTTGTCTCGATTATGGTTTCTGCTAATTCTTCCGGTGAGAGATATTTGTCTTTACCGTTTTCGATTTTCCATAATCTGATTTTTATACTTTCAAATGCTCCGCCTGAAAACTCGGATTCTTGAGGATGTGCGGATCTTATTATTAAGTCTTGGCATGATCCTCTTAGCAATTTTTTTAATTCTGCAAGTAACTCAGGAGTTATACCTTTTTCTAATTCTTCTGCTGAGATATATCTTCTATATTTAGGAACTTTGAATTTATTTTTCGCCAAAGTTTCAAGACCGCTTACTTTTTCCGGAGTTTTTGGAGTCGGTTGTTTTTCCAAGGCTTCAGTTGCTCTGGTTTGCGTCTCTTCGGATATAATTGCGGGCTCTGCAGAAGGTGTTTCTACTGCAGTTTGTGTTCCTGCGTCGACTTCTGGTATGTCAGGTCCTGTTTGTATATCTTCTACCTCCGGCATGTTGAAATATTACCCTTTTATAAGGGGTGATTTTATCTTAAAGAATGACAAAAGTCTAGAGCGTTATCCCTGGAACCGGAAATTTCAAGCACATCGTTTTTACTTCTTCTTTGATTTTGGCGTGCAAAGCAGTGTCTTCGATGTTTGAAATTACGCGATCAAGCCAATCTGCGATCATGTCCATTTCAGGCTCTTTCATGCCACGAGTTGTGATTGCAGGTGTGCCAAGACGAATTCCTGATGGGTCCATCGGTGGGCGTGTGTCGAAAGGTACAGTATTTTTATTTAATGTAATTCCGACGCTGTCCAAAACCGCTTGCGCCTGCTTTCCCGGAACGCCTTTGTTTGTAAGATCAGCAAGAATCAAATGTGTGTCTGTTCCGCCGGAAACCAATGTAAATCCTTTTTTAATCATTGCTTCTGCAAGGTATCGCGCATTTTTCTGAACCTGTTTTGCATATTCTTTAAATGCAGGTTGAAGTGCTTCGTGGAATGCAATCGCTTTTCCCGCGATTATGTGTTCGTGCGGACCGCCTTGAAGTCCAGGGAACACCGCTTTATCGATGGCTTTTGCAAATTTTTCTTTACATAAAATGATCGCTCCTCTAGGTCCGCGCAAAGTTTTGTGTGTCGTTGTCATTACAACGTCAAAATAGGGGACAGGTGATTCCAAAACTCCGCCGGCGATTAGGCCTGCAGTATGAGAAATATCGGCCATTGTCATTGCACCGACTTCGTCTGCGATTTCTTTAAATTTTTTCCATTCGATATCACGTGGATATGCTGTGAATCCTGCAACGATTAATTTTGGTTTGTGTTCAAGCGCAAGCTGTCTTACTTTTTCCATATCGATTTTCCCTGTTGTTGCATCGACTTCATATTGAACGAAATTGTATGCTCTTCCTGAAAATGAAATTGGAAGTCCGTGCGTGATGTGTCCGCCGTGGTCTAGTTTAAGCCCCAAAACTGTGTCTCCGAATTCAAGGAGTGCAAAATAAATTGCTGTGTTTGCTGGTGATCCTGAGTATGGTTGTACATTCGCGTGTTCTGCGCCGAAAAGCTGTTTTGCGCGTTCGATAGCCAAATTTTCGATTATGTCTGTGTTTTCTTGTCCACCATAATATCTTTTTCCAGGGTAACCTTCAGAATATTTATTTGTCATAATAGATCCGCACGCTTCCATTACTGCGGCAGATGTGTAATTTTCCGATGGAATAAGCTCAATTCCTTCGGACTGTCTCTTCTTTTCGTGTTCAATCGCCTCGAAAACTTGAGGATCGATGTCCTTTATTGCGCTCATGGGAGTTTTGGTTAATGGATGAAAAGCACCTTTTGTATTTTTCACGATTTGAAGGTGAACTGCAAGGGGACTTGTGAATAATTTCTTGCTAAGACTGGATTTTTTTATTGTTTAGTGTAAATTCAGAGGGCAAGATTTATGATTTTTAAAATGCTCGGATGGCGGAATTGGTAGACGCGCTGGCTTGAGGGGTCAGTGGCCGCAAGGCCGTGGAGGTTCAAGTCCTCTTTCGAGCACCAAATGTACATGAACTATCCTCGAGTTTTACAAGTAGGTGAAAACAATTTCCCTGTGAGGTGCGAGGTTTCGCGTGGGAGGAGTTCGACTGTGAGAATTTCAAATGGCGAGGTCATTATAAGGCTTTCGCGATATGCGGGAGAATTTCAGCAAGTGAAAATAATTGATAAGTTTTTGGTGTGGGCGGGCAAAAGACTTGCGAAATTTAAGCCGTCCAGTTTTGTTTTGCCGACTTATGAGGATCAAGGAAAAGTTTTTACGCATAATAAAATTTATGACATTGTTGTAAAAATCACCGACAGAAAAAATAATACGGCGAGGCTTAAGGAAGGCGTGATTGAGATTTTTCTCGGGCGGGCTTTTGCAGAAAAATTGTCAGAAAAGGGCAGGGGAGTGGTGGTTAAAAAATTGGCGGAGGATTTGATTTTGAAGGATCAAACTTCGTATTTGGAAGAGGTTGTGGATGAATTAAACCAGATGCATTTTCAGGAAAAAGTGAATGCGTGTAAGTTTAAAAAAACCAAAAGTCGCTTCGGAAGCATGAGCAGAAAGCGAAATATGAACATTTCATTCCGTCTGCTTTTTGCGCCGAGGGAAGTTTTTCGTTATGTGTGCGTGCACGAGCTTTCACATTTGAAAGAATTTAATCATTCAAAAAGATTTTGGGCAGTCGTGGAAAATGCGATGCCTGAATATAAAGAGTCTGAAAAGTGGCTAAGGCATAACGGATTTATGTTGGGGTAAATAAAATTCCTTGAAAGTTTTAATCCGCTGTGGTAAAAGGTATAGGCTTCAGTTGTAGGTTTTTGAAAACAAGGGCGTTTAGCTCAGTTGGTTAGAGCATCTCGTTTACACCGAGAGGGTCTGGGGTTCGAATCCCTAAACGCCCACCAGAAAAAAACGGCTCTGTCGAAGACAGAGATGTTTTTTTGTTGCGGTGAGGGATGAGAAGTTTATCCCCGGAGGGGAAATCCCTAAACGCCCACCACTTTAATACGTTGCCAATTATGTGCAAATGTGTTATAATTGTGCTGTAGAAAAATTTAACAAAAACAAAAATGGGAAATAGATCACTAGAACATGCACCTTCTTCAAGGAAGGCTCCTGATGTCAAAAAGGCTTCTGAAAATCCAAGAAATAAAACTTCTGACGAAGTTGCCGCTAAAGGGCTTATTTATGGTCCTGAAAATCCAAAGGACACTATCGCCAAAAGAGAGGGAAAGGCTTTGGCGAAGAAAGTCATTGATAAAAGACCTAAAAATCCAAACGATATTCCTGATTATTATCTTGATTATAGTGAAAATCCTTTTCGCGACGGAATATATGTTGATGATTATGATGAAGAAGATATTTCTAAAGAAGAGAAGAAGATTAATGCTCTTATGAAGGATATCGGTGTTCTGATTAAAGATTACAAAGATATTCCCACTTTAAAAGGTATGATTACGAAAAAAGGGCAAAAGCGTTTTTCTCTTAGTGAGGTTCGAGGAGAAGGCACTTATTTAACAATTAAATATGGGAATGAAGATGTAAGTATTTATAATTCTTTCTCTGTTGATGCTAAGGATTGTTCTAAAGCAATAAGACTTCTTAATGTTACAAAAAATATCCTTAAGAATCCTGTTAAAGATGCTCCGAAATATATGGTTGTGAAAACCACTCCTGATACTATTAAAAATCTTGGAGCTAGTTTGGTTACAAGTTATCGTGGAGGTGAAAATTACAGCGTTGTCCCTTCAAATACTTTGGTGAAAGTCCTTCGTACTGATGCGGAAACGGGATATAGCTATCTTTCCGAGGGTGGTTTCGTGCACAGCAGTCTTCTTGAACCATACGATCCAAAAAACCTTCACCCTGAAAATTTTGGAACTAAAAAAGTGAAACTTCGACCTCTTGCAGAAATAACAAAGAATGGGGGATTAAATCTAAGATCTGAAAATGGCGATATTATCGGAAAAGTTCCACCTGAAATGGAAGTTGATGTTTTGGCAATTGATGATAAATCACCAAATTCCAGAGTTAGGGTTCTTGTCCAATATAGAGATCCTGCCGATCAAGCGCTTAAAACCGGATATCTCGTATATTTAAGCGATGCCGGCACAAGATATCTTTCTGGAGTGAAATAAAGTGGTTGGGGCTGTGGTGTTTTATTCCACCGCTTCCAAATAGCATTTTTCACAATAAACGACTTCTTTTCTGTCGGGACTGAAAGTGCTGTCGATTTCTGTGCCGCAATTGCTACATTTTCGTTTGAATAAAACGAATGGATTACGCGTTAGTGCGCGTTCTTTGTAGCGGCATTCAGGGCAAAGTCTTGGGATTGGAAGATCCATTTGTTTGTAAAATTTGAGTTCCGGTTCGATGATTTTGTAGTTTGATTTGCATTTGTTGCATGCCAAAACTTCTTTTGTGAATGTGTCGGGAATGTCTTTTATGTTTTCAGGAATTTCTGCGGTCGCCGGTTTGTTTGCTTTTGTTTCTTCATCGCGCCATTTGAATCCCATTTTTATGGCTTGTTCTTTTTCGAGTGGGAAAAAATCCTGTCCGGCACTTTCATTGTATGCGAATGTTGATAAATCTTTAGGGAAGAAATTTCCCCATTCTTGATTCTTCTCCATGTGCTCGATAATTTTTGGCACAAGCGCTTCGTATTCTTCTTTTGTGTATTGTTTATTCAAAATGCAATAATTTTTGTGGCGTAGTCCGATGCATCCGAAACAGCTGTCGCACGTGTTCATTCCTTCGCAGTAGCGAAGTTTGCTTGAATACCAGTTGTAATTTCCGAAAGCCACGTCTTGGCAGGCTCGGCTTACCAAGGACATGTAGACCGGTCCCGGGCAGTTTGGCCATCCTGCGGAATAACAGCTGTAGATAGACGTCGCGTCGCCAAGCGAGATGCTGTTTACGCAATCTTCCGAGTTGAATCCTTCGTACGAATTTTCGCAATTTCTTGAGTTGTACATGTGGTCGCCGGTGACATTTTCACAATTCAAATTGTGAAGCGCTCTTTGTTTAGCCTCTTTTCGCATTTTTTCAAATTCTTTTTTCCCTTCTTCGAGAGATTTGAATGAACCGTTTAGGTATTTCTTTTTAATTTCTGCAAATTCTTCTTTTGTGCATTTTTTGTTGAATGCGTAATATGTTTTATTTGCTATATTGCTTGAGAAAATGCAATTGTTGCATCCGTGAATTTGATAGCAGAAATGACAGTCGGTGCAATTATTGGCTTCCTCTAGGAAAAAACAGCCGTAACTTTTGTTTACGTTTGAACAAAAATAGCAGAGTGTCGAGTCGTTCGTGATCATCGAGTCGAAGACGTTTTTGTCGTTTACCATCCAATATGAATAGTAGAGGTCTTCGCATTTTGCGACGAGTGAATTCAAGTAGCAATTTCGTGATTCGCGGATGTGGCTGTTGTAGTCGCAGTTTTCAGAGTTGAAAATCGATGTTCCTTCGCGGGGGACTACGAGTTGTAATTCTTTGAATTGCTGGAAAAATGGCTTGCTGAAATCAAAGTCACGTCCATATTCGAGTGCATCCCAAGTATCGCCCCACCAAACGCTATTTTTGTAGACTTTGTAAGGGCTTTCTTTTGCGTAAGCGCTGAGGATTTCCTCGCCTGTCGCGTCGCATTTTCTTCGATAAAGTTTCCATTCATTGCGGAAAGCCATGAGTGTGCGAAATCTTTCAAGTGGCGGAAGTGTCGGCGCGGGTACTCCCATTTTTTTGCAAAATTCTATTTCTTTGTCTGATGCGATTTGTGACATTTTAAAATTTGGTTATCGTGCTGCGAGGCCGAATTGAAAAAAATAATTATCTAAAGCTTCAAGAGAAGTGTCGTATTGATTTTTACCAAAAAAAATATCGCATAAAACCTCACGGACACGAGCTATTTCCTTGTAGCCTTTTTTCCATCTTGGATCTGCTAAAGTTAGATCCATTAATTCCAATGCTCTGTCGAAAGCCGAATCAAATCGTGGCTGGTCTTTGTTTTGCGAAAGCACTAATCGATGAATCTCGCTTCCTGTATTTCCCATTTGTTCAGAGAGTGACATCGTAAACCATCTTCCGTTTGCCAAATCTGTGTGTGTAGTATTCATTCTTCTATAATATTATTTACGATAATTTTGATTTTTTCTCTTATTGCCGGATCAAGTACGTCTCTTGAGCGATTATTTTGTCGTGGGCGAATGTTTATCATGGAGTCGAATTCTATCATTTCGTCACCTGTTTTTTCCACATAAATATTAATTCCCCATAAATTTTCCTGTTTGCAGTCGCGTTCGAGAAGCATTGCTTCTTCGTCTGCGTGAAGTTCTCCACCGACAACCATTATCTTAAGTTCAATGTCAACAACGGCTTTTACCATGTCGCCAAAGCGTTCTTTTGCTATTTCTGCTAGGGAGCTTTTGCTAATTTTTGAATCAATAAATTTCATGTTATCTGAAGTTAGTAAAAGATAATGGAACTTTCAAGCTTTCCTGTTTTTCCAAAAGTCGCATCGTGCCTTGAAGGTCGTCGATTGTTTTTGATGTGACGCGGACTTCGTCGCCTTGGATAGAGGCTTTTGCTTTTGGATAATTGTCGCGAATTAGTTTTGTAATTGTTTTTGCGCTTTCTTGGTCGATTACTTTTACAAGTTTTATTTCTTGTTTCATGCGCATTCCGCCTGCCGGTTCGAATTTTTGGCGATCTAGGATTTTTGTTGAAAGTCCGCGAGCCGCCATTCGTTTCATGATTATTTCATAAACTGTGTCGAGCTGGAATTCGTTGGCTGTGTTTATTTTTATGAGGTCGTCGGTTAGTTCGATTTCGATTGCAGAATCTTTCAAATCGTATCTTGTCAAAATCTCTTTTTTCGCTTGGTCTACGGCGTTTCTCATTTCCTGCATGTCGAATTTTGCGACAATGTCCATTGAGTGATCTGCGGCCATATTTGTGTGGGTTAAGTTTTAACGAAATATCATAGCGTCTCTTTCTAGTCCGACGCCGATTGATGAAATTTTACATCCGATTAATTCTTCGATTTTCAAAACGTAATTTTTTGCGTTTTGTGGCAGGTCTTCGAATGAGCGAATGTCTCCGATATTTTCAGTCCATCCCGGCATTTCCAAATATTCGATTTCCATATTTTCCATGATGTCCAAATCTGCAGGTACAGAAGGCAAAACTTGGCCATTGTATTTGTATGCTGTTGCGATTTTCAATGTTTCAAGTCCTGTCAGGACGTCGAGTTTTGTGAGGTTGATGTCGGTTAGGCCATTTAGCATTACTGCGTATTTTCCGATTACGCTGTCGTACCAGCCGCATCTTCGTGGACGGCCTGTGGTTGCGCCAAATTCACCTCCTTTTTGGCGGATGTCTTCGCCGAGTTGGTCTTTTAGTTCAGTTGGAAATGGTCCGCTTCCGACACGAGTGACGTATGCTTTCATTATTCCGACTAGGCTTGTGAATGCCCTTCCCGGCAAACCTGTTCCTGTTGAGATTCCGCCGATTGTTGGGTTTGATGATGTGACGAATGGATATGTTCCGTGATCAACGTCGAGCATGCTTCCGTTTGCGCCTTCCACTAGGATTTTTCGCCCGTTTTTATATGCTTCGTGAAGATAATGTGCGCCGTCTACGAGCATTGGTTTTATTTTTGCTGCAAGTTTCTTTAGGTATGAGAGTTCTTCTTCTGGACTATATAATTCTAAAGGTTTGTAGAGTTTTTTTAGTGTTTCAAAATTTTGTCTGAATTTTGTTTCGAATTTTTCGAAGTCGAGTAGTTCGTGAATGCGAATTCCCATGCGTGATGTCTTATCTGCATAACAAGGGCCAATTCCGCGCCCTGTTGTTCCGACTTTTTTGTCGCCTTTGCGTTCTTCTTGAAGTCCATCAATTAATTTATGGTAATGAAAAAGCAGATGTGTACGGTCTGCGATCAATATTCTTCCGTTTGTTGAAATATTATTTTTTTCTAAAAGTTCGATTTCTTCAAATAGTGTAGGCAAGTGCAAAACTACGCCATTTCCGATCAGGCAAGTGCAAGTCGGATGTAGCATTCCGGATGGAACTAGGTGAAATACGAATTTTTTTGAAGTTGTTGGATTGCTTGGATCTCTCAAGTAAATGGTATGTCCCGCATTTGCTCCGCCTGCGGCGCGCACGACCAATTCAAACTCTTCCGACAAAATGTCGATAAGTTTTCCCTTCCCCTCATCGCCCCATTGTGTGCCGAGTACGGCCGTAAGATTACCAAGTTTGAGTTGCATTTTTGCCATATTTAAAGGTGTTTATGTACAGGTGGGAGTATAAACGGGCGTTGGAAGGTTTGCAAGAGTGGGGGAGGTCTTGATTATGGTATAAATACAATTTTTCTTTTTTGGAAGTCTTCTATTTTATATTTGAAAATATATTCTTTTTTTAACATGTTTTGACAACGTATTTGCATTATTTCGTCGTTTAGCTCTGTTAACTTGCGTATTTTATTGTTTGGTTTTGCAAGTATTTTGATGGAATATTCCTCTTGTGAAGGGATCAAGAATTGTTCTTGATACGCTATCGCAACAAAATTGCTACTTTCTAGTCTTAAATTAATTGCAGGTCCTTTCCCTAAATTTTTTATTGTAAGGTAATGATCTGATCCTATAATGGCATTATTCACTTGTTCGGTTATTTGATATTCTCTATCCATAAATTGTTTATGTGCAACACCTCCTTTCTGAATATTTAATAACAAAATTGGCATTTGTCCTATCTCTGTTTGTATGGCAGTTTGTTCTCTAATTTTATAAGTTTCAAATGTGTACCACCATATAACGTAGTAGGTTAACAGTAATAGCCAGCCATTTGTGTCTAACCTAGCAAAATATAACTGAAAAGATTCTCCGGTTGAAATTTTATTTAAGAATAGAGTTATTATTGGTAGCGTTAAGAAGATGTATGGTAAAGATTTTTTAATATATTGAATCATTAATTCTTGTATAAAGATGTGGCTGAATTATATTCTTCCTTTGTGGCCAATTAAAGATGTTTTTAATTTTGTTAAAAAAAAGATAAAAAGAAAAAGCTTGTTTAATTCCCTCGAAAAGATATAAATTGTGGGTGTTGAAAAACTTTAAAAATTTATGACTACCTCACAAGCCATATTAGAGATACAGAGAACTTTTGATATAAATGCGATTTATGCGCATAAAGTTTTTTCTCTTGCTGATAAGGAAAATTTAATCGAAGATGCGGCGCGTATCATTGCTGAGAAGCCAAAACCTTTCGTTAAATGGGTTGGAGGTAAACGTCAATTGTTGCTTCAATTTAAAGAAATGAATCTTTATCCACCAGATAATTTTAATCCAAGCACGGGAACGTATTTTGAGCCTTTTGTTGGAGGTGGGGCTGTGTTTTTTGATTTACTCCCTCGAGAAGCAATTCTTTCGGATTTAAATAAAGAGCTTATTGCGACTTACAATGTTATCAAAAATAACGTAGAAAAATTAATATCTTCTCTTAAAAAACATCAAAACGACAAAGAATATTTTCTTGAGATGAGGGCTAAAAATGTTTCAAAACTTAGTGATATTGAGATTGCTTCTCGTTTTATCTTTTTGAATCGAACTTGTTTTAATGGACTTTATCGTGTTAACAGCAAAGGAGGTTTTAATGTTCCTTTCGGAAGCTATCAAAATCCTATAATTTGCGCAGAAGATAATTTGAGAAAAGTTTCTAAGGAGCTTCAGGGGACAGAAATAAAACATCAGGATTATAAAGAAGTGCTGAAGGATGCGAAAAATGGTGATTTTATTTATTTTGACCCTCCATATTATCCTATAAATAAAACCTCATCTTTTACTTCTTATACTTCTGAGGCATTTTTGGAAAAAGAACAAATTGAGCTTCGTGATGTGTGTGTAGAATTGCACAAACGTGGATGTTTTGTGATGCTTTCAAATTCTGATACTCCGTTTATAAATAAAATCTATTCTGGAATAAAAGATGTTAATATCTCGAAAGTAAAAGCTGGTCGTGCTATTAATTCAAAAGGTTCTGGAAGGGGAAAAATTACGGAGGTATTGGTAACTAACTATTAATTTTATGGCAAATAATGCTTCGTGGGAGAAAATTTTTAAAGATAACGATATCTTGAAAAATGATTTTTCTAAAACTCCATTTTATTTATCTGCGGCAATGATAAAGAAATCCGTACAGGATTTTACGAAAACAACTGAGAAAGAGGTTCGTTGTTTGTGCAAGATGGATACTAGGGAAAGTGTTCCAGAAATAATGAAAAAAAATGGATTAATTTTGTTGCCTGTCAAAAATAAATATTATGTGATTGTAAAAGGTGAAGGATATGTTGATATTCCTGAGATTAAAGGTGAAGCTGAGCTTTATCACACAAAATTGGATTTTAATTTAGATACGGCAAAAATAGGAAATTCTGAGATGCAACATCTTGATTTTGCTTATGCTTCTAGTCTTATTAGAACATTTATGGAAGATCCTTCGCTTGTTTTAACAATTAGAGGAAGAAAATATACTCCAGAGTTTAGTTATAAAGTTGGGAATAATTTGATTGAGACAAAAGGAGTTCAGACGGAAGTTGATGCTGGTTATGAAGGAAAAGACAAAGTTGTTTTGATAGAAGCTAAAAATTCGTCGACTAAAAATACAATTATTAGGCAGTTGTATTATCCGTACAGACAATGGACGGAACATACAAAAAAAGAAGTTTTTTTGTTGTTCTTCGAAAAAAGAATTGATGAGTATTTGATTTGGCAATATAAATTTACTGATAAAAATAATTACGATTCGATTAAATTGGTTAAGTCTAAGAGATATAAAATTGTTTAGATTAAGATGGATGATCAATAAGATTTTTTTTATGACGCACTATCCAGTTAGAAAAATAGAAATAGAATTATCTTCCGATGAACTTATGGAGGATTTGGTTGAAAATCATGTTAGGAATAGGAATAATTTGAGAGAAAGAGCTTTGAAGGTTTTTTTACAGGAGGAGCCTGGTACTGGGGTAAAAGAGGCAACTTCTTTTTATAGATATGATGTCGAAACTCTAGAAAATGGTGATGTTGTTTATATTACTAGGCCAGTTGCACTTAATAAGGGATTTGATTTTGTGATTCACGTAAGTAATCATATATTTTCCAATAAAAAAGATTATCCAAAGCATGACGACATATTTAATGACATTAAGCAGAAAATCATATTAGTAAAAGATGACTTGAGGGATGTGTTAAGAGAGGATATGTATCATATGTTTGAGAAAATCTATTATTGTGTGAATATTGATTCAATAAAAGAAAATTTTGAAGTATCGGATGGATCTTTTAATAAGTTGCCAGGTTATAGTTTCGAAATGCTGTTAAGTGTAATAAAATGGTTTTTTATCGAGCAGGATATTAGGTATTGGAATTGGTCTGGGAGACAGAAATTTTGGGAAGGATTAACGGAAATAATTGGAAAGCCTATTGGGTACAAAAGTTAACAGTTTAGAATGAAAGATCTTAAATTACACCCTGAGGAATTCGAACTAGAATGTACTACGGTGTGGGCTTTTCCTCGTAGGGGGAATTGGGCGACGCATAGCTCTGATTGGAGAGGGAATTGGTCTCCTGAAGTGGTTCGCAATCTTATTTTGCGTTATTCGAAAGAGGGCGATATCTTACTCGATCCTATGATTGGTGGAGGGACTACTGCGATTGAAGCGAAAATTTTAAATAGAAATATTGTTTGTTCTGATGTAAACGATGTTGCAATTGAACGAACAAAGAAATGTCTTGAATTTGAAGTCGAAAATAAATCATGGCAAAAGGTTTTAAAAAGAGATGCGCGGGATCTTGGAAAAGCAAAAGATGAGAGTGTCGATTTTATCCTTACGCATCCACCTTACGCGGACATAATAAAATACAGCAATGGGAAAATAGAAGAAGATTTATCTAATATTCATGATATTGATAAATTTGTTGAGGAGATGGAAAAAGTTGCAAAAGAATTGTATCGAGTTTTGAAAAAAGGAAAGTATTGTGCAATTTTGATTGGCGATACGAGAAGGAATACCATGTATCAGCCATTGGCATATAAAGTTATGGAGGCATTTTTAAAGGCAGGTTTTCAATTGAAAGAAGATATAATTAAGAGGCAATTCAATTGCAAGGCTACTGGTTTTTGGGTGAATAAATCGAAAGAATCCAATTTTTTGTTGATAATGCACGAGCATATTTTTGTTTTTTATAAAAAATAACCCATGTCCCAATACTACAACCCAACCCGTACCCGCAATCTTTACAATCCAAAATCGAAAGAACCTTTTCGATTGAGCAGGTCGAAGATTGATCTTTTTATCAAATGTCCGAGGTGTTTTTATCTTGATAGAAGGCTTGGGGTAGGGCAACCGCCGGGGTATCCATTTTCTTTGAATTCGGCGGTGGATAAATTATTGAAGAAAGAATTTGATATTCATAGGGCGAAGGGGACGGCGCATCCGTTGATGAAGGCGTATGGGCTTGATGCGGTGCCGATGGCGCATGAGAAGATTGAGGAGTGGCGGGATTCGTTGCACAAGGGGATTACTTTTCAGTTTCCAAAAACAAATCTTTTGATTACGGGAGGTGTTGATGATGTGTGGGTGACACCTTCGGGGGAACTGATTATCGTGGATTATAAGGCGACTTCGAAGGAAGGTTCGGTTTCGCTGGATGCGGAGTGGCAGGATGGCTATAAACGCCAAATGGAGGTCTATCAATGGCTGTTTCGGAAGAATGGTTTCAAGGTTTCATCAACGGGGTATTTCGTGTATTGCAATGGTAGGGCGGACTGTGCGGCGTTTGATGGGAAGTTGGAATTTGATATCAAACTTTTGCCTTATGAGGGCGATGATGGGTGGGTTGAGAAGACTATTGGGGATTTACATAAGTGTTTAAATGGAAGTAAGATTCCGAAGGCAGGAGGGGAGTGTGATTATTGTAGGTATGTTGAAGCTGTAAACAAATTATAATATGGCTTTCGTAATAGCTTTCTTAATCGGATATTTCATCTTCCTTTATATCATAGAGGTTTTTACGCAAAAAGAAGGTTTGGCGGTAAAAGTATTTTTATGGACTATTGCCTTGGGCTTTTTGGCATTCTTCTTGTTTGTGTCGTGTACAGCACTTGGGGTTTTTGCCAAATAACTTTACTTTCTCCTCCAATCTGCTACAATAATCTTGTCCTTGACAATTAGACCTAGTGCGAAGGGATTCGCACCGTTTGTTTCTCCCCGCAAGGCGGGGTAGGCGCTGGGGAAATCTGCCAGTCGCCACATGAAATAAATGACTAATCGCGTTAATTAAAAGCGGTTGGGAGATTTCACCACTCGGAGGTATAAATCCGAGCATAGTGAATTTTCCTGACCGCTTTTTTTGTTTTCAACTTTTATATCATTAACCCAATATATATGGGAAAAGAAAAAAATAGTAAAGATGAGGTCCAGTCGTTTAAACCCAAGCCACTGCCTCCGCATCTTAAGAAACTTGTTGATGAGATAAGTGATGCGTTTGTCGCCAATTTGAATAAAAATGTTAAGAAAGAGAATGAATGATGTTTTGGAAAAAGTATTGGAGGATTTGAGGAAAGTCTGCTAAACTGTTTCTGCTTTCATCGAGAGACGGCGAGAGACTTATGCTCTATGACCCGTCAGCAACCTACCGAAACGGCAAGGTGCTCCAACTAAGTAAGATGGAATTTTGATTATAGTTCCAAGCTCGATGGAGGTTTAAAAATAACCTTTTATTTTTTAAACCCCATAACTATGGATAAGAAGGTGGTCCCGGCAGGACTTGAAAAATGCTAAAAATGCGGACAGTACAAAGGTTTTTGCTCGGATAAAGATCCTGATGCAAAATTCAGAGTGAAGTGTTCTTGCGATACTAATCTTTGTAAAAAATGTGGTGAACCTGTGGGCAAATATCCGCCACATTCTGTGATTTTTGATGAGGAGAGGGGACTTGTGTCAGTTCCTTATTTTGCGGGATTGAAGTATCAGTGCTAGGTTGGCGAAGAATTATAGGGAGAGTGAAGGGGAGGATTCTTAAACTTACGGAATTCAGTAACATTAAAAAGTAAATTATTGATTTGTTTTATTTGTGCGTGGTAATATTTCTGTGGACTTGCGGGCGACAGCCCCCGACCGACCTAAATGTAGAGTTGGTCAGCAAGTCAGAAGAAGCTTAGTAAATCTAGGCTTTTTGTTTACCATTTTCGTGGCGTCACGAAAATGGTTTTTAGGTCTTCTGGAAGTGGGAATATCATTTTGCCGGCGCCGACAAAATGATAGGGGAATGATTTTAATCTTATGGAATTCCATAACATTAAAGGGGTCGAAATCGACTCCTTTAGATAGTGAGTTTTTAATTATGGCGAATTTGCCATAATTAAACTGTATTCGCAATTAAATCCTCTAAAATATCATTGACGGTGAGTGTACGCTCACCTATGATTTGGGCGAATAATAATCTCAATATTATGAAAAATAAGAAAAATGCTTGTATGCATGATTATAAAAATGCGATTCAGGTTGGTAATGTTGATTACATGTGTCCGCTGTGCAAAAGGTTACTTAATCCTTTTGAGTGGTTTTTGATGAATAACTTTAAGTTTGTAGATGTGGGGGTGGTGGAGGAAAAGAATGTCAAATCTAGAAAGAAATCTAATAAAAAATAATTTATGTAAAATATGGATGAACTTATAAACATCAAAGTTATTCAAAAAGATTTTAATGGAGAGAAAAAGAGATTCGTAAATGCTAGAGAGTTGCATCGATGGTTGGGTGTTGGGAAATTCTTTGCGAACTGGATTAAAGATAGAATTGAGAAATATGATTTTGTTGAAAATTTGGACTATTTTGTGTCCATTGCCAATTTTGGCAATGGTTTTGATGGCTCAAGTAAGCCAAGAGTTTCTGACCCTAAAACCGGGAAAATCTTGGCAAAAGAGTATATTCTTTCTGTGGATATGGCTAAGGAGTTGGCGATGATAGAAAACAGCGAAA
>Ga0172379_10003553_pt1 | contig 24565 bp, 23 predicted proteins | sample GrowelOW334metaG_FD_119756 | JGI IMG/M metagenome (GOLD analysis project Ga0172379, IMG submission 119756) | Groundwater microbial communities from an aquifer near a municipal landfill in Southern Ontario, Canada - Groundwater well OW334 metaG | ecosystem: Environmental > Aquatic > Deep...
AATGTAGTAGTTCCCACCATCCATGTACAACATGCCATCAAATGCTGTTGCGGTCATGAGTGATGTTCCTTCTGTGTAGTCTGTAAAGAATACGTCTGGAACGTCTTGAATTCGCGAGTTCCAATCGGAACCAGCAAAGTCGACAGCAGCATCTTCCGACTCAATCCAATGGATTGCTCCGTCAGTGCCTACTGCGTATACCTGGTTCATGGACAATACTTTGATCCAATATGAACCTGGGCGGTATACCACGTTACCTGCAAGACTCAAGTCTGCGAGTGAGCTGTCTGAAATGGTTGTGACATCGGAGAAATCCGAGTACCACGTCATGAAAGTCTTCTCATTTGGGAACGTGTAACGCATCCCATCGTAACCGTAGTAATAAACCGTTGAGAGCGATGTGCCCTTGATCAAGTCACCAGCAGATGCTGCGGCTGCAACCGAAGGCTGCAACAAACCAGCACCGACGGAAAAGAGCATGGTTGCTGTTGCAACTGCAACAGACAACGCGCGCTTTCCATTTTTTAGAACGTTTTGCATAACTTACGAGTTCCTTTTTCTCCCCCAAACGGGGGTGAAGAATAGATGGCAAACGCGGCCATGCGGCCTCGACCTTTTGAACGTTTGCCGTTTGTATTGAGTTGAGATTGTATTTTCACAATCCCTTTGAGAACGATCTCTTTTCGAGGTCGATCGTGAAGGAATAATGAAACAAAATCTATTCCTTCATATCTTGTACTTGCAGCACCGGAATCTCCGACGTCATTAATGCATCAGTAATTGCCGTTTCTGCCTCTGCGATAGTCGCTTCAATGCCACGCAACACAGAATCTGCATGTTTCAATGTATCGAATGCGGATCGATATCCTCCTGCACTGAACGCATCCATCGCCGGGGCAACGTCTGCAATTGCGATATTAATGCTTCGTTCTAATCGTGCAAGATCTGTTTCTGTAACAATTCCAAGGCTAGAAAGAACACTAGAATGATCTTCAAGTGAAGTACGAATAACTGCAATACGATGAAGGTCAAATTCCTTTCTTGTGGTGATTGAACCGAATTGACGAATGAACATGTCTTGCAAGTCTTTCGATGAAACATCCTCGGTCTCTTCTTCGTGCGCCTCAACCGCGACGGTCACCACATCTTCCTGTGCAACTTGCGTGGTGTTCTTTGCTTCAGTGACTGCTGCAGAACCCTCTGCTGAAGTCACTGGCGTTACCGCACCAGTCATGGTTGAGCCAAGCGTTGAAAGGTTCTGGTCGACTTCATTTGCTGTTGCGAGTGTCGAGGCATTGCCGGAAGCCTGAAGTGCACGAAGACTCTGATTTGCCGAAGCAACCTCTTGCGTGTACGAATTCATTGCGTCAGTCACCAATGAAGAATTTCGAGTAACCGAATTTTCCTGTAACCTCTCCACCTCGCGCAAACGACGCTCTGCAAATTCGGTATGCAAAACCGCTCGACGATCGAGCGATGCGAGCTGAATCTGCGCACGCTCATTGATTCGCTTCACTGAATACAACATGTCACCTGGCAAGCTTTCTTGCGCCGCGTTCACCGTGGTCATCAATCCACTTCCTGCCAAAACAAAACCGGCTACACCAATAGCAACTGGGCGAGAAATGAACATGCGAGAAATCCAAAGCAAGTAGTTTGTTCGAATTGACGACTCCTGAGCTTCTTCAAGACTACCGCCAATTGCAGTAATGAGTGCACGCTTCGCAACAAGCTTCTCTTCAACAGAAAAACCGCCAGCGGTCTTGTGATCCTTCATCGATCTCAATTGTGCGGCGATTTTATTCATATCTTCGTAATATTTTTCTTACGTTCGATCGACTTTTTCCTGCAACGCCTTTTTTGCGCGATGCAAGAGCACTCGAACGCTATTTGGTGTCTTCTCTAAAGCAGACGCAATCTCACCCACTTCCATTTCACTTAAGTACCGCATCACGAGAACTTCACGATATTCATCCTTTAATGTCCGTAACATTTCCATGAGCTCATCTCCAGCAATCTTTGTTGCGACCCCTTCTTCTACCGAAGTGCCATCGTCCATCTGCTCCGCAAGTTCGATTCCGTCTGTTGGCTTATATCGACGATAGAAGTCAGCAATTAAGTTTCTGGCAATACGGAAGAAAAACGCGTTCAGATTATTCACCGCACTGCTAGACATATATTCCCATCCTCGAAGAAAGACTTCACTTGCAAGCTCGTCCGCGTCTTCAGATCTCGGAAGTTTAAACACGAGGAAACGACGAATGCGGTCTGCAAAAAGATCGTAGATTTCTCCGTACGCTTCGCGGTCACTAAACCGATAAACGCGGAAGGAAAGAAATTTTTCACGAAGGGTTGACATGTATTTAGACGCAAGAGAACAACAGGAATTACAGTGCCAAAATTACGCGTAACCTTAGCACTATTTTTACTGAATGTATATAATAGGAAGAGAAATTACCCGTCCAAAAATACCGCCCTTCAAGGAATGCACAATATTTGGCTAATGTTCGCAGAAGACGTAAATTTTTGAACTTCATTACACCTTCATTCTTGTATGGAAAACACAGACATTCGCCTCTCTGTCTCAGAAGCCTCAAAGTTCTTCGGCGTTAGCCCAAGAACCATCCGCCGTGCGATTACAGAGAAAGCGGTCGACTATATTTTGGTACAAAATCGATATAAGATCGACCTTGCTTCCCTTCTGAACTGGGCGAGCAAAACAACCACAGTAAGAAACAAACTTGAAAAGGACGGCTTTGGACAGTTTGTCGACAAATGGAAAATCCCTACCGATCGATAATGTATGGAACATCTTGATGCCCTACTCTTTCAGACGCTCAACACCCTTCCATCATTTCCATTCGCTCGGCTCGTTCGACCAGATAGAAAAAGTGCCCAAGCAGCAAAAGCTGCTTTTTTCGAAAATCGAACTTTGCCACAGCTCTCCTACTCAGTCGCCAATAACTTCGACTGTGCACAATATCTTCGAAGCCTCGACACTGTTGCGTCCACCATCGAATCTCTGAAAGCTCTCAACACAGTCCACCTACTCTACAAAGAAAAGATCAATGAACTCAAAACACGTTGCACGCTCATCCAAGCCATTCAACGCCGTGACGATATTGCAGTCTCACACATCGCCGATGAACTTTTCGGCACACCAAAGCAAACCGCCTCCAAACTCGAAGCAGAATACACAGACTTAGTTTCTCGCTCGGAAGAGCTTCATGCCCATGAAGACAGAATCAATGCCAAACTTTTCTCAAAGATGGTTCACGCCACACTCGAACACTACGGAATCAAAAACTGGACCGTTCGCGAAACCACCAGACCAAGCATTTCGATTGTGCACGGCAACGCCACACGAATGCCAACCATCAAAATTCCAAAAAACTTCATTGCCTCCAAAGCTCGAGTAGCTCGCGTTCTCACACACGAAATCGAAGTCCACGCCCTCCGATCACACAATGGCAGAACGTCACCACTTCTCCTTCTTGGCCGCGGACTTGCGAATTCGATAACTACAGAAGAAGGACTCGCCATTGCTCTACAACAAACGCTTCGATCTGAAGCATCTACCGATCCTGGATTCTGGGATGCATGGACAGCGGCGCTCACCATCGATTACGGATTCGAAGAAACATTCGAAATAATTTACACCGCTCGCCAAAATCTAAACATAGCTTTAGGTCGAGAAAACCCAGAAAAAGAGGCACGAAACACAGCATGGCGACTGCTCATTCGCGCTTACCGCGGAATTCACTCCCCAAAAAATCCAGGCTTCGGCTATCGCCGCGACCACATCTACCGTTCCGGCCTCATCAAAATTCGAGAAGCATTCAATACATACGGAAAAGAAAACATTCTTCCAACTCTCTTTGCCGGCCACATCAGCATCCAACACATCCCTGTACTTCAAACTTTGGGAATCACGGGAAGGATTCCGGAGATGATTGGGGCGCAAATTGTGAAAAAAGTTTTACGCGCGGAACAAAAAACACGAGTCAATTAAAACTCGTGTTTTTCTTTTCTTATTCAATTATCTCACCGCGAAAACTCCTTGGCGCACCATACTATGACGACGGTACACATCGACGATGTCTTGGGCAATGTCGTCCCAGTGGTATTCATCTTCAACGAATGTTCGGGCCGCATGACCGATGGCGGCAGCGTCCATTGGATTAGTTACAAGATCGATGATGGCTTCTGCAAGAGCGTCAATGTTGCCCGCGGGAAACGGCACGCCGTACTCGGCAACGACTTCCATAGTTTCTGGAATGTCTGCAGCAATGACTGCTTTGCCATAACTCATTTCTTCAAGCACCGCGATTGGCAATCCTTCGCTGGTTGATGGATGCACCATGAATGACGCTCCGGCAAACAATGCGTTGAGCGCCTCACCGCGCTGATAACCGGTCATCACCACAGAATCGTCATGCGTGATCATCATGTGAAGCTTGCGAACGTAGTCGTCCGTAAACGCACTGCCACCAATAATAGCCAACTTCATGTCTTTCAAAAGTTCAGGCTGCAACTCGCGAGCCTTTTGCCAAGCCGCAATGAGCGTATGAGCACCCTTGTGCGGAACAAGACGAGAAACCATGGCAATGTAGCCGTATGGTTGCAATCCGAATGGCGACAAAAGAAGCGGATCAACCGAGGTACGAACTGGTGTAATGCCGTTTGGAATGTAAACTGCGCGACGACCGAATTCTTTTTCTGCATAACGCGTCAACGTTTTGCTCACAGTCAACGTCTCATTCGCAAACGCGAATGCTGCTCGTTCGCCTAATTTCAGCGAAAGACGCGCAAACCAACCCCATTTTTCGTGAGTACGATCTATAGAGTGAAAAGTAGTTATAACTGTTGCGCGAGGAGCAAAAACTCGAGGAATCCACGAAAGCAATGCTGGGCCAACGCCATGGAAGTGATAGATGTCTGGGCGAACCACAAGAAGCGCATGAATTATGGCGAGAAATGTGTTCGTAATGGTGTCGAGCTGCTTGGTGTGCACGCTTGGCAAGCGAACAACGTCAATGCCATTCACACGGGTTGTGCCGCGTGGGACGTACCAAGAGCGGCCATAAACTGTCACGGAATGTCCGAAACGAGTAAGCCGAGTCGACAATTCAAGGACGTGGGTTTCCACGCCTCCGAACTGCGCCGGAAGGCCTTTTTGACCAATCATGGTAATTTTCATAACCGAGTATCTTATCAGAAATCCCAAGAAATGGCAACCTTTTAACAATGCAGATAAGAAACAAAAAATGGCTTATTTCAGCCATTTTTCATACTTTCTATTTCTTATCCACATTTAGAGTAGATCTCCATGATTTTCGCAAGATGTTCTTGCGGATTTCCTATCTCTTTCGCCCTATCGAATGCGGCCTTACCCATACGACCAGCCAAATCTTTATTCTCGATGATTCGATGAATCGCTCGCGCCAATGCCTTCGAGTCTCCAGGCGGCACAATAATCCCCGCCTCACTCTCTCCAACAATCTCCGGAAGCCCTCCACTTTTCGCAACAATGATCGGTGTTCCTTGGCACATTGCCTCTAGCGCAACAAGCCCATACGGCTCATACCAAATCGACGGTACCACCACCGCAGTCGCCTCCCCCATTAAGCGCGAAAGCTTGTCACCAGGCACAAAACCAAGGAACGTCACTCGAGGGTCGTGCGCCACCATTGCACGAAGCTTTTCTTCATCTGGACCAACGCCAGCAATCATGACTCGCACGTCTTTTGGGAGATGCTTTAACGACTCAAGAAGAACACGAACGCCTTTGTACGTTTCGAGGCGGCCGGCGAATAATATGAAGGGACTTTGAATCGACCCCCTCCGACTCCCCCTTGTTAAGGGGGAGGGGTCACAGTCAGACATGAGAGGCTCCGCAAAGCTATGAAGGACAGAGATCTTTTCTGAGGTAAATCCTGCATGAACAAGAATGTCACGAACAAAGGTTGAATACGTTATGTAGTGCGAGATTGCACCGTCATACATATTCAATGCGTGGTGCGCCTTCAAGATTCCTTCAAGCATCAATGTCGCAAGAAATGATCCTTTAATGTACTTCGTCTTTGCCGTCGACCATATGCCTAAATGCTTGAGATCCATGTTGTGATCTTTATTCCACAACGCATAATTCGCACTCACCAAGGCATAGTCATGAACCGTCATCACCACCGGAATTCCCCGCTCTTTTACAGCAGCAAGAACGCTCGGTGACAGCTGCGTATAAATGTTGTGCGCATGAACAACGTCTGGATGAAAAACATCAAGCATTGCGCCAAACTTCTTCTTTGCCTCAACATTCCAGAATGCGCGCGCCGCTTGTGAAAAAGCTCCTAATCCGAATGAAACATGACGCGTATCAAAATTCGACACAAAATATTCACTCCACGGAGTTGGCTCATTCCGTTCCTCGTGCATAGCAAACGGCGCAACTGCATGCCCGGCTTCCTCCTGTAATCGCATCAATCCTTGTTCATATCGACTTGCGCCGTCTCTGGAGTGAAAGTATTTGTGAACGTGGATAATGCGCATAATCTTAGCTAAAACTCTAAACTCCGAAAACCTTTCATATACTCCGTCATTGCGAGGAGGATGTAATCATCCGACGAAGCAATCTAGGCCTGGATTGCTTCGCTACGCTCGCAATGACGAAAAATGAAGTCACTATACAATCTTCTCCTCTTTTCCAAATGCAACTAACGCACCACTGAAAATCCACAGGTATGGTGCTAAGGTTCGTGCTTCAAGATACGTTGCTAAAAAGGCGTTTATCGAGACAGCAATCATGCAACCGGCCATGCCAAGGGCCAAGGTTCGAACATCTGGATCTTTTGACTCTTTGTAGATTCGAATACAAATGCCAAAGAGCGTGATGTACATCACCAAGTACGCACCAAGTCCAAGCGTTCCAAGCTCACCCCACATGCTCATCCAATTATTGTCGATGTAGCCTTCTGTGCCATACACACCAAACGGCAAACCGAGTGTGTCGTAGACTTCAGTGTTTCCTAGCGCAGCAACTGCTCCACCTCCATAGGTTCCAGGACCAAATCCGAAAATTGGAGCATGCGGAACCACAGTCAATACGGTTTGCACAATCCAATACACTCTGCCAAGACCATAATATTCACCAGAAAATCTTGCGTAAGAAAATGCTTCAAAAAATCGCTGAGTGAATGACTGATCTGCAGTGTCGATAAGTCGGTTCACCACAAGTCCTGAAAATGACAAATATCCAAGAAGCGCAATTGGCACGATAATCGACACCATCAAGACGCGCTTGTCACGCTTAATGACAATTGCGATGAACAAGAATGCGAAAAGAAATCCGAACCAAGCAGATCTTGAATACGTCAAACCAAGAACGACGGTGCCGACAAGCGCGATAGCCCAAGACGGAATCTCCTGCTCTTTTTTGACAGTACGTTCGTATAAGGCGGCAACGAGGATAATGAGAAAGAACGCCATGAATGTTCCTAACTGATCATATCTGCCAAGAGTTCCAAAAACACGTTGACCAGGATCCCAGAATTGCGTAGTTCCAGAAGTGAGCTGCAAGTCACCAAGAGTTCGCTGCACCGATGGAAGCAGGAACGTATCCACCGGTTCACCAAAAACTGATTGTGCAATTCCAATACCAGATTGAATCGCGACCACAATGAGCATGATCGAAATCAAAGTTCGAACAAGCGCCTTTGATGGCGCCAAGTACATCGTTACAAAGAACAAAAGAACAAAACGGAAAATTTGTCGAAGTCCAAGAATCGCAATCAAAGGAGAAACCGTATTCACGACAACGGAAACGACTGCAAGAAAAACAACCACCGCAAAAGCAACATCAATCGGCGTTCGACGAAATTGAATTTTTCCAGTTGCAATTCGCCAAAGCACAACAGTCACCAACAGATAGACCACCATTTCAGAGCCATATCGTGCAAAAACATACACATCGTCAGAAATCCATTTCAACAAGAACGGCTCAAATGGCAAATATATTGCAAACGCAGCTAACATCCATTGCGGTTTTATAAATGCAAAAGCAATACCGGCAATAGCGACAACAACCGCAATCACCAAAGACGACGAGAAGAAAACTGTGCCAAGAAATCCAAAAATCAAAAGCGCGGTAAACGCAATGAATGCAAGTCTGGCTTGTTCTTCCGATGTTGTATAAAGCGAACGAAAGTTTGGATTCATGCAAAAAGTATATCGCATCACAAAAAAACAAAAGGACCCCCGATAGCTCTGCAGCTACAGGAGGTCCGGCGTGCGTCAGTACCCGACCACGAACACATGCGTGACGAAAACCATGCCATCACCGACGACTCCCCCAGCACAAATGATGAGGTCTGGATCGGTCATCCCAGTTGTTCCCATACGAACGTGTTGTGCGTCTGCCCGCGCGGTGAAACTGGTGTTGCCGAAGTCGACCCAGGTTGAGTCATCAGCAGAGTCACCGACATACACCCGATATCCGTCGTCGTACTCCTCGTTATTGTCCACGAGGAAACCGACCGCGATTCGAATGCCGCTCTCGACACCGAGGTTCGGGTAAACGAAGCACTCGTCTTCGATGGAAGCAGCGCCGTCTGTTCCGAAGAACAACATGCCGGGATACGCCCCTCCGAGCGTGCTCGAGAATGAACCATCTCCGACAGTCACATCGTCGATAGACATTCCGAGATACAGGGAGATGATCTCCCAGCTTCCAGTGGTGTAGTCCGCGAACGTGGCATCGAGTTCATCTGTGATGTAGTTCTCTGTCGTCGCAGTCACCCCGCCCGCAATGGCCATGCCGACGAAGGCCGAGTCATCGCAATCGTCATCCCACACGGTGTACGTCAACTCGGTCATTCCAGGGTTGATTCCAAAATTTCCGTCGTCGCAGTCCGTGTTGTTCTCGGAGTACCCACTTGGAGCTTCTTCAAAGCATCCACTCGGGAATGCCATGAAGTCACCGTACCCGTCACCATCTCCATCTGGGTAGTACCTTGCACCGAGATCATCGTCGATGCTGCCGTCGCAGTCATCATCGATGCTGTTGCAGGTCTCGATGGCGCCAGGATAGACGCTCGCAACCGAGTCGTCGCAGTCCGTACCAATGTGCACGGCATACGCGTCTGGAGCTTCGCACTGCGTCATGGCACTTGCAGAGTCGCCGAAACCGTCCCGGTCACCGTCATCGAACCACGTTTCCATCGAACCAGTGTTCGTGGTGGAGTCATGGTCGTCAGACAGTCCGTTGCAGTTCTCGTCGACGTCCGCACTGTCACAAGCCTCGATCGCTTCCGGATTGACGCTCGCCGTCGAGTCATCGCAGTCCGTACCATCGATGACGTACCCCTCTGGTATTTCACACCCTTCGAAGGGACTGACAATGTCGCCATAGCCATCGAGATCGGCGTCGAGGTACCACGTCATCGCATCCGCTGCGTACTCATCGACATTGCTGTCGCAGTTATTGTCCAGGCCGTCGCAGACTTCTGCATTTCCGGCATACATTTCCGCATTGGTGTCGTCGCAGTCTTCACACGCAGCGTATCCATCGCCATCAAGGTCTCCCGATCCTGCCTCACCGTCGCAATTCAGATCGATCTCTTCCGTGCAGTCCTCGACCGCTCCGGGATGGTAGTTGATGTCATCATCGTTGCAGTCGGTACTATTGGCAACATAACCCGGAGGCTGATCACACGACCGCATCGAAAGCGCCGAATTTCCATAGCCATCACCGTCGAGATCTTCGTACCAAAGAGCTTCGCCCTCGGCACCGCTCTCATCGACACGAGCGTCACAGTCGTCATCGATGCCGTTGCAGGTCTCGATGGCGCCTGGATAGACAGCCGAATTTCCATCGTCACAATCGACATCGTTGGCATATCCATCATCGTCTGAATCGATCGGTACAAGACCAGTCTCTTCAGAATGAGGATCGCCCGTGTCGCTGCCAGGATCGGAAGTGTCCGAATCGGCCGAATCAGAATCCGTGTCACCTGTTTCGCCGGAATCCGCACCCGAGTCACCGGTGTCATCCGTGTCGACTTCGGTATCTGCGGTATCGGCGTCTGCGTCAGAGTCGGCGTCACTATCTGCATCCGAATCCGAGTCCGAATCACTGTCCGAATCCGTGTCAGTGTCGGTGTCGGTGTCCGAATCTGAATCCGAATCGGCGTCAGTGTCGGCATCTGCATCCGAATCTTCTGCCGAATCCGAATGTTCGGAATCGACGATGAGACCGGTGTCATTGGCCTCGGCATGGCAGATGTTTACAAGATTTCCGTCGGCGTCCTCTTTCGTGCATTTTCCTTTCGGAGTGCACGCAGAAAGAACAGAGAATCCGAGTACGAGAACGAGAAGAGTGGAACGGTTCATTAGGTCTCCAAGGTCACCGAAAAGGATCGGCGAAGTAAGTTCAGTTATGAAGGAGTAGAGGCACGTTGCCTCAAGGCGATCATGCCCCGCCCTATTGAAAGGGACAAGGAAGAATAGCGGAAAAAAAGGGGAAAGTAAAGCAAACACCTCACTCAGACCGCGAAGTCCAAGTGAGGTGCGAGCCCCGCCGCTTTCGTTGCGACGGGGGAAGGAGGTTGTCAGATCGTGAAGGCGAAGTCGTAGGTGTTGGCGGCGGTTTCGGTGACGGCATAGCCGTTCACCGTAAACTCGACGACGGAACACGTGGTGTCGTCATCGTAGAAGACGGCGTCACCATCAAACCCTCCGCAGGCGTAAACGATGTAATCGCCGTAGCCGTAGGTGGTGGTCCCGAGACCGCTCAACTGGATGACGTTCCCGACCCCTGCTTCCGGGTACTCGGCACACACCGGGTCGGTGATGTCGTCACCGAAGACGACATACAACGGAAACGGCACCGTGCCATTGGTATCGAACCAGTGGGTCCGATCACCGGTGGTGAGGTTCTCGACGGCCACGGAGAACCCGTAGCCGTTGGAATCGACCGCGCAGATCTGCGTGACGTTGCCGACATCGGGGTCGTCGTCATTGAGATCGCCGTTGTCCGCGACGTAACCGGCGGGCTGGTCACAAGCCATCTGGCCGTGATTCGCGTCGCCGTAGCCGTCACCATCGACGTCAATGTACCAGGTGGTCTCGGTGCAGTCGCCGTCGGAGGCGGTGTCGTCTTCGGTTTCGGTGGCGGTGTCTTCGGTGGTGTTGTGGTGATCGTCGCCATCGTCGCCCGGCAGGTTCCCGTAGGAACCGGAGGCGGACTCGGTGGTGGTGCCAACGACACGCTCTTCCTCAGAAGATCCGAGAGAGTTGCAGCCGAAGGCCGCGAGAAGAGAAACGAGAAACGCTTTGCGCATGAGATTACCCCTGACTTGTGTTGAACATTTTCTGAAACTCGGCCCGGGAAACTCCCGGCGCCTTCTGACACCAGAGCTTTCGCCTAGGCCGTGACAGAAGTGAAATTTCTTTCACTTCTTGCACGATCTTACGAAAACTTCTATAAACTTCTTCAATTTCGAACGGGTTAGTGTAGCAAAAATGTTGCATTTTGTCAACGTGGAAACCGTGAATTCTCATTCAAAGTGGTGCATTGAATTCTTGAACGCATTCGTAAATTGCTTAAAAAGCGAAACACCCCAGACAATCGATTCCAACCGCGTAGGTTGAATGATGTCCGGGGTGTCGTGGCGACTACGTCTACTCCTCTTCGGAGACGCTGTCGCAGTAGTCGGACCCGAGGGCCGCGGGGCTCTCGACTTCGTCCGTCGCCACTTTCCCATCCGCGTCAAACGCGAAGTAGATGTTCGGGTGGGTACGGCCGCAGTCGGTCACCATGGTGATGTAGGGAACGGTGTCATCGGCCGGAAGGTGATACCAGCCGTCCGCCACACCTTCGGACTCGGCGTCCGTATCGTCGCCGTCCCAAGCCATGCCCTCGGACCCAGGTTCGGCGGCGTTTCCGCGGCCGGAGCTGGGGTAGGAGAACTTGGTGTAGAACGCGAGAGGCTCGCCGGTGTTTGGATCGTAGTAGAGCTCGAATCCACGGCCGTCGTCCACGGTGGGGTCCCACTGGCACGGGAGGCCCTGGCAATCCCCATAGAAGCTCAAGGCGTCAGTGGAGACTCCGTCATCCGCGAGGGAGACCTCGAGGTACATCATCCCTCCTTCGAGGAGAATGATGGGGTTGCCCGGACCGATGCTGATGAGGAGGCCGGAGGAAACCTGCTCTTCCGCGAGAGCCGTCGTTTCCGAATCGACCGGCGCGACGCCGCAAGCGGCGACGAGGAAAGAAATGAACGAAAGAACGAAAGCGGTAGTGTTCCGCATGATGAACTCCAGATGTTGTTGAGGAATTTCGGCCCGGGAGACTCCGGGCGCCTGTTTGACGCCAGAGTTTTCACTCAGGCCCTGACAGAAGTGAAATGACTTTCACTGCTTGCAGGACGTGATGAATGTGGAAATTGTGAACGGAGTAGCGTAGCATTTTTATCGACTTTTGTCAATCGTGCGCTACATTTTTAGCTGTCTTTTCCCTTCCCTCATTTGCCCACTTCTTTTCAGAAATGAGCACATGGAGGACTGGTATGCGGCTGGAAGTCGATTGGGGCGTACCCTTTCAAACTTCCAGCCGCACCGTGTGTGACGAACTCATTGCATCTAGTCGATGGACTCAAGCCCCGGGAGGAGCTCGTCCGGGCCGGCCGTCGGGGCTACAGGCATCGTCCCGACCCGATACGGGTGGGGGTTGCCGATCCGGATCGCGGCGCCAAGTACTCCGCGGACCTCGATTCCATCGTCATCGGGGATCTCAAGATAGTTTCCCTCGAGATCGACCGTGACCATGAGCCCAAGACGTGAGCCAACCGCCCACGAGCCACGGAGATCGGGACCGACGTGCTGCGCCATGCAGCCTCCGTCGACGAGCTCGTTGCAGGCGTAGGCGACGCCGAGGCCGAGGCCCCATTCGCTTCCACCTGGTCCATAGGACAGAGTCGACAGGATCAGCCTGGTGCCCCACCCGCCAAGCTCGTAGGAACCTTCCAGGGTGAGCCCGGTGGTCTTGTCGGCCTTGGTGTCCCACGACAACCTGGCACCGCCCAGGAAACGGCCAGCCACAGGGCCGGTCGAAACGTTGGGGATCGGGGCCGCGAACACCATGCCGCCACCGACGTAGAGCATTCGGTGGAAGCCGTTAACGGCAACCAAGGGCATGGTGACGTAAGTGACCGGAGGCGCGGACTGGAGATCGGCAATCGCCTGAAGGACATACGAGTCGTCGTACTGACTCGTCGGTTGTTCCTCAATGGCCGCGATCCGGACCGCGAGAGCGTTGATGGTGACGACGAGACTGGCGTAGTCACCGGCCGGAAGGGCGGCGATCTGGGCCTTGAGGGCCTTGATCTCCGCTTCGAGGCTGGCGATCCGGGGGTCGGACGAGGTGCTGCGACGGGCCTTGAGGTCCTTCAGCTCGGAGTCGAGCCGAGCCAGCCAAGTGGCCGTCTGCTGGGTGGTCAGAGCTGTGGTCTGCTCGTCGGTTCCGGCGTTGGCCGGGTTGAGGCCCAGAAGGGCCAAGATGAAAAGGAGGAAAAACATCATGAGAAACTCCTGGCACCTAGGCGCCAAAACGGGTTTTCCTTAGCGCGCGACGGAATGTCGCGAGAGTCGCTTTAGTCGCGCACTCCGTAGGCTCGGCGTAAGCTGATATTGGAGGAATATCAGAACACCAAACCAACGGAATACGCGAGCCAAAAGGCTCTTTTGCAATGAATTCCTTTGTGAAGGAACGGATTACAGTAGCATTTTTGGAGAAAATAGTCAATAGTCTGTCTGAAAAGAAAGTCGCCCTTTTGGACGACTTTCTTGCTGAATCTGGGCCATGTGGACCGAACGGGATTTGAACCCGTAGCTCCAAGATGACAATCAAGGTATGTTGACCAATTGACACCATCGGCCCGAGCAATCCAGCAAGATTATAATAACACGAACAAAGTACGAACAAAAAACGCTCCGCATTTGCGAAGCATTTCTTGGTCATCTTGGAGAGTATTCTTGCGAACACACCTTGATGACGAAAGTAAACCACAAATAAACTGGGTGGTCAAAGCCAATAAAGACGTTCTTGATAAGAATCTTTCGATAGATTCTAGCTGAAGAGTAGATCTCGAATCCCCCATCCCGAACGTACGTGAGGGATCCGTAGCCCTATCATGAAAGGTGATTGTGAGTCTTTGAAAAAAGTGGGGGTGAGGAGTGGGGTAAGTCTTTTTTTGCAGGGGTAGTGGTTTTTTGGGGTTTGAAAACAGGGCAATAGAATCATCGGAGATTGGAAAATCTATATAAAGACGGATTCCGAATGAATAATGTCCTTTCGGCTTTATCAGCAGTGACTACAGTCGCACGTCTGCTATGAACAGATCTGATGCGAGCTCCTTATTGCAACATGGTTGCATTAGCGAAAACCCTGTTTTCAAAACAACACTCCCCACTCTCCCTCCTTCTTTTTCACTCCCCCTACCTCTTCAAAGATCACCTCTCTTCACATCCCAACTCATAGACTACGGAATTACCAGCATGTATCAGTTTCGGATCCCTCACTTTCGTTCGGGATAGAGAAATATTTTATTTTGGGCTAGTTTCGATGAATAAAAGACGAGACGAGTGAGGGAGAATTTTATTTTAGGTCAGTTTCGGTGCGCATCGAGCAAATTTCGTGAGACGTACTTAACGGTACGTTGAACGAATTTGCGATGACGCAAGCCGAAAATGGCCAAAATAAAATTCCCCCTCTGGAGACCCGACAGTGGCGGGTTGCAACGAGGAGGAGGCGTCACAACCGCTCCATCGGGTCCCCATAGGGGAAATTGGAGTGCCTGGACGGTATCGCGGAACCCGCGAAATGGTCAAGAAAAGTAAAAGTTTTCAGTAATGAATCGAGGCGACCGGAAGAAACTGTTTTATTTTAGGCTAGTTTCGATGAACAAGGAGGAAAGTTCGTGATCCCACTTCACTAAAGTTTCGTGGGATGCCCCCGAAGCTTTTAGCGGAGGGGCAGACGTACTTCATGGTACGTTGAACGAATTTCCGACGCAGTGAGTCGAAACTAGACAAAATAAAACAGTTTCTAAGCATCTTCATGCATGAACTGATGCCGACGGCGTAAACGCTCCGCCCCAATCACAATGTACCCAGCTCCCCCAAGCAACCCGAGTGCAAAACCAGAAAATCCATTCACTAATAAATTTGGTCGGACGGGATATCGCGAATTCAATGGCTCGTCAACAACTTGAACCGTGATATTTCCACCAGATGTGTAAGTCCAGCCTTGAGTCGTTAACACATATGCGACTGCAGTCGCCAACTCTTCCGCTTGCGCAACATCTGTGTGATACGCCGTAATAGAAAGAAGTCCGCTGCTTCGAGAAACAGATGCGCTCATTGCCTTCTCCCACTGATCGCGTTGCTTGATCTTGTCGCTAGAAAAATATGTCGAGTCAATGTTGTAACCAGAAGACATAACCTTGTCGAAAAATGTTGACGTATACACAATGTTCGCTAAGTCATCCGCAATACGTTCCGCAGAACGACTTGCCGTATATGCATCAACTGCGCCAAGTTCCTGCGTAATGAGAATACGCGTCGTCGAGCTATATTCGAGCGGCCGAAGGAATGAGAGAAGCACTGCGAGGGCCATACCAACAACGCCGCAAAGAAGAATTGTTAGCCATCCATTCACAAGCGGACTTAATTGTGCGTAGCGATAAGCCATACAAAAATTTAGTAGGTTACCAATGATGAATCACCGAGAGTTACAGAGACAGTTATGGTCTCCCCGCCTCTATAAAGCGACAATCGAGCAGCGTCACCAACATCATACGCCGCAAGCATCTCCGCAAGAGTCGTTGATTCTGTTACCGCTTCACCGTCCACTGCAAGAATGACATCTCCAAGCGCAACCCCAGCATTTGCTGCAGGACCATCAACAAGAACCGCACGTTCATTTGCATTCGGCGCAACAATCAATGCACCTGCACGCAAATCCTGTCGAATGGAAGGCATCACTGCGAATGTACTTGAAAGATCAACCGAATATGCACCAAACATCGGAGAAGAAATCTCTCCGCTCTTCACAACATCTCGAATTGCGCCAAGAGCGTGATGTATTGGCAACGCGATCGCGCTCCCACTCTGTGTAAAGCCCGCCAAGTTCCCGGCAGCATTCAAAATTGGCATGCTCATAGATGCTTCTTCAGAAAGTTTCCAAACTGTTGTAAATGTTTCTACCGGCAAAACACCATGAGCGACTCTCAAATCAGTTTCAATAACTGACGTAGGAATCACCACAGTATCTCCAGCAACAAACATCATTGTTCCAGACTGAACATCACTCGTTGAAGCGAAACTAGCGGAAACAAGATTTTTTGCATCAACATGAACCATCATTAAGCTCGTTCCTTCATCAAAAACAATGTTTGATATTGCATAACGAGACTGCGAAATCCACACATCAACCGTATCAATAGGCCGCGTAATACCTTTTAGCGCACTTGAATCAATAGCAATCCATCCATCGTCGCTTACCACGGCTCCATACGCAATAACATCATTCGTCGAAAACCAATCATCTGGAGACGTTGTGTCGTTAGAATGTAAAACGAAAAGTGCAGAACCGGTCTTTGCGCGTTCACGCACACGAGAAAGCGCCTCTTCATATGTTCCCGGAATTGGCGTCGGCTGCGTAAGAGAAACCTGCGGAATATCTTGAGCCAAAAGAAGTTGATCTGCGTAATCACTCAATGCTCGAGAGGTCCATACCGATCCAATAACTCCAGCGCCGGCACCAGCAGTAACTCCCAAGAGCACTGCTCGAAAAAATGGCCACCATGAAAATGAATGTTCTTTAGAAGACTTCATATTAAAACCATCGTGCGCTTAAAAGAATAATGAGCAACATCACTCCAACAAATCCCATCGTGCGCAACATCATTCCTCGCGTCATTCGTTCAAGGACATTTGCACGAGAAATCATGAGAAAGGAATACAGAAAAACTGCAAACACTGCCGCATTTGTAACGAAACTTGTAGGAAGCATTGCCAATGTTGCGTAAAGTTCTGCAAAAAGTATTGCACCAATCATTGCATATGGTCGTCCTGTCTCAAAACCGATCTTACTCACCCAGAACACCGCAGTAGTCGCAAACAAAACAGAAATAAACACAAGAACCATTGGTATCCATGTTGGAAGCAACAAGAAAAGTTGAGATCCGAATGCACCACTCGTAAAGAAAAATGCGCTCAATACGTAAATAACCAAAGATAAATTTTCCAAAGCATATGCCTGATATGCGCTTGGTAAATGATAAAATGCAAAACAATTCTCTGTATACAGTCCAATCAATGCACTTACTGCAACTGCAACGATCCACTTACTCGGCATGTCTTCTAAAAAGAAAAAAAACACCATGGAAGAAAGCCATAAAGCCATCGGCGTGCAAAGGAAAACCCAAAAAGCAGGGCGACGGAATTCCCACAAAAGCAATCGCGCGTGAAGAAGGACTAAGAGTAATCCGCACGGCAAAAGTGCCTTCAATCCAAACCACGGCAACAATATAAGCAAAGCAAAACTGACCATGCTCGTAGCACCAATCGCGAAAGGAGTAATGCGATGAAGAAGAATCACATGGTAAACCAAGAATTCTGCGCCTGAAGTGCGTCAAGACGCGATTGTCCATCAGCAACGTCACCAGAAACAAGCTTTCCGAGCGCAATAATCAAATCAATATGAAATGTCTGCATGCCTGTTGGAACACGAAGCTGAATGCAAGCATCATAAGCGGCCTGCGCACTCTTCTCTGCGGTGTACGTCGAAAGAATCGTTTGCACTGCATTTTGGTACTCAGCTTCCGTTACTGCATCCGCAACTGGAGCTTCAGCCTTTGGAGCAAAGAGTTCTGGAAGTGTTGAAAAATCAAATTGTCTATGTGTTCCATAAAAAATGCACGCAAGAAGTACAGTCAACCCAGCAACGATAACCGGGAACCAGTTTCTCTGTGATCCTTGCATATTCAACATAAAATATTATTCAAGTGATTCACGATAAAAAATCTCGTGAAGAAAAACGGCAATCACCATCGCGACGGGAATTGAAAGAATTGCGCCGACAATACCGCCGACTCGTGCACCAATCAAGACAGCCACCACACTAACAACAGGATTCACTCCGGCAACCTTCTGCATAATCTTTGGCACAAGTATGTTTCCCTCTACCTGTTGAATAACAAGATATGCTCCGGCAGTAATCAATGCATGAAGTGGAGAAACCGTGAGCGCAAGAATAATCGCCGGTATTGCGGAAATCGTTGGTCCAACAAATGGAATGACTTCCAAGAGCGCTGCACAAAGTGCAAGAACAAGAGCATACGGAATTCCAATCAATGACAGCGCACCGTAAATAAGAATAAATATCGAGCCCATGAGCGCAAGCTCACCACGCAACCAAACGCCCATTTGTTCACGCGTCTTCAGTGCTAACCGCAAAACAAAAGGCTGATATTCCGGAGGAGTAACCACGCGGATACCTTTCACCATCGCATTTTTTTCTACAACAAAGTAAAACGCAAGAATCAACACGACAACAATGCGAAAAACAATATCGATTGCAGTCGTTCCTAATGCCGCAACCTTTGGAAGCGCCTCTGGCAACCCACTGTTCCGCACCGTCGAAACAATATCAACAAGGTTCGTACTCCAAGAACCTGCAACCCAAGAATCCATCTGCCATAACCCTGTCGCGTTAACAAAAAATGGAGAAAGAAGAGAAAAAAGCTCACTAATCTCCTCAATAAATGGAGGAATAACAAGAAACGCAACGCAAGAGAAAAAGAAGAGGCCGAAAACGTATACGACCAATACCGCAATTGCTCGCGGGATCCGCCATCGCGCCACCATCTCCGCGAATGGATCAATGAGCGCGGCAAGAAACAGTGCGACCAATGTCATGGCAACGATGTCACGAATGACGTAAAGGAAAGTGACGACTGCAGCAATGATCAAAACACGAAAAATCGTCCCGCTTGAGATAGCAATTGTTGTCCCATGTGACAGCGCTTTACGCACAGACATACTGTGAGTATTGTATCATGCGACCCCTATGAGTATTGCCACAAATCGCAAAGCATTTCACGACTTTGAAGTCCTAGAAAAATTCGAGGCTGGCTTAGTATTGACCGGAACAGAAACAAAGTCTGTAAAAGCTGGATCTGTAAATTTGAAAGGTGCATTTGTGACGATTCGAAATAATGAAGCGTACGTTACGAATATGCACATCAGTGCATACGCAAAAGCAGAAGACAAAGACTCCATAAATCCAACCCGAACACGAAAGCTTCTCCTTCACAAAAAACAAATCGATCATCTTCGCACAAAACGTGAAGCAGATCGCTTAACAATCATTCCGCTGAGCGTCTTTCTCTCTCACAATCGCGTTAAACTCGAAATTGCACTAGCACGAGGAAAACGAACATACGAAAAACGCGCTTCCATCAAAAAACGCGACCTCGACCGCGCAATCCGCCAAAACATCGAATAGCCATTTACGAAACCCCAAAAAAGTGCTAGTCTCCGTGCGAATGACGCTCCTGTTTTCGACCAGTTTCTGTGCGCGACGATGACGCGGACGTCAAGGCGTACTCAACGTACGCCGTCGGCCACGTCAAGGAGCAAACAGAAAATGGGCAAAACAGGAGCGTCATTCATATGGGCCTGACGGGCATCGATGCTCTTCTTACTCTCACTCAATCAAGCCAGAGTCGTGCAGTACTCTGCAATCCACTGCACAACGAGATACTTGCAAACACAATCTCAAAAATGAAGAACATATTTGCTTCGGCATTTAGCGTTCCTTCATTCTCCATGGTAACCGCCTAAGGGCCGCTACCCATCCGTTGCGCAATGCCTCATAGCGCAATCCGGGTGCAATATTATGAGACCCGGCATTTCTGCGTTCGCTTCAGAAATGCTCAGAATTGCAGCGAAACCGACATAACGGATTTGGTCACGTTTTGACCGTTATGGCGTATACAACGTGACTGCGCTTGGAATCATTGGTGAGGGGACGTGGGGTAGACGAGGGTTCAACTCCCTCCAGGTCCACCAGCCTTCGCTAAAGCTTCGGCTGGCAAGCCAGCTTGCCAGAAAGAAGATTTGTCGAAGGCTGTCCCAACGTAGCTCCGCAGGAGCGAAGTGGGACAGAAAAACACCGTAAAAACATCATAATTTTGTCTTCTTTCAGCTTACGGGCCCCTGTCGACTGGTCAACGTACCGGGAAGTACGTTTCCGGCGTCGACGTCCCGTGCACCGAAATAAGTCCAAAATTATGATGTTTTATATTCTTCTCATATCATTTCTCTCTGCGAAGGAGCGGCACAAGATACTGCTGCAGAAGCGAGCGCCCTGCTGCACAGCCGCAGGCAAATTCTATTTGCCGTGGCGGCGTAGCGGTCATGGCGCACAGCGAAGGCAGCAGTATCTTGTGCCGCCCTTCCCTTCTCACCAATTTACGGCTATCATTCGGGCAAATTAACCACAAGGCCATGCGCATTCATCGTCACAGAAAGTTTCAGAAACCAAAATTTGAGGCTCAAGAGTTCAGAGCAAATCACCACATTGTTGCTCCAGAAGTCAGAGTCATTGACGAAGCTGGCGTTGCACTTGGAGTTTTAGAAACCGTCAAAGCAATCAATCTCGCCCAAGAACGAGGGCTCGATCTTGTTGAAGTTTCACCAAAAGCAGAACCTCCAGTTTGTAAATTCGCAAACTATAGCCATTTCAAATATCAAAAAGAAAAGGAAATGCGCAAGCAGCGCGCGCAATCCAAAGAGGTTGAAATCAAAGGAATCCGCCTTACCATGCGTATTGGCTCTGGCGACTTGCAGATTCGTGTAGACCAAGCAAAGAAATTCTTCGAACAAGGCGACAAAGTAAAAGTAGAAATGATTCTTCGTGGGCGCGAACGGGCGCATGGAGATGTTGCCCAGGCAGTTTTTGACGAATTCGTGGTAAAGCTTGGAACCCACTATCCCATCCGCGTAGAGCAACCACTGAAATCCATGAATGGACGACTCCACATGATTCTTGCTCGTCAGAGTTAGAACGTCCCCACTGGCACTTGACCGAAACGGCTATTTCCTCTAACCTTTGCCCATTCTCAGCGAATATTCAGATGGACTTTTTCATTTGAGACCAGTTTCGATGATATGAATCGAAAATGGGCCAAATGAGAAAGGACACTACCCAACCTATGGCAATGAAAACACATAAAGCCTTGAGCAAACGCGTTCGTATTACACGAACCGGCAAGGTAATGAAGCGCAAAGCAGGACAAGACCACTTTAATTCCCGTGAATCTGGCAACACTACACGCAATAAGCGTACAGACGTCGCCTTCGGCACCACCATTCGCCGCGCATTGAAAGCAATGCTTCCGTATAACTTGACCTAATATGCCACGCGTCAAACGAGGAACACAGCACGTCAAACGTCGAACAAATCTTCTTGCTCGCGTAAAAGGATATAAATGGGGACGTAAGAGCAAGATTCGTCTTGCTCGCACCGCAATGCTCAAAGCTGGTGTGTACGCCTTCCGCGACCGCCGAGCAAAAAAGCGCACATTCCGCAATTTGTGGACCGTTAAGATTAATGCAGCAGTGCATGAACTTGGCCTCTCCTACTCGCGGTTCATCAATATGCTCAAGGTTGCAAACATTGCCATAGATCGTAAGATTCTTGCGCAATTAGCAGAAAAGCATCCTGTCATCTTTGCAAAAGTCGTAGACGCTGCAAAATAAGCATCTTTCCAAGAAAACAGCCCAAATGGGCTGTTTTCTGTTTTTCCAAAGCTTTCCCTAGGGAAGTTCATTGACATTTCTCCTCATTTTTGCTATTCTGTTCGGTTCACGATTGGAACAAATGGAGACGGATTTTTGAAACGAAACCTTCATTCGCTGCAAAAATCCGGAACCATTGTTCCGGGGCATCGGCGCTGACCATTTCGGCCGCGCCAACCTCATCCTGGAGATACTCGTGAAAATTCCCCTTTCTTTTTCATTCCTGATCGCCGTCGCCCTCATGGCCCTCGTGGGCTGCGAAAAAGCCGACGACTTCGCCGATTCCATCAAAGAACACGCCGACGCCACCCCCGCCATCGCCTCCTGCGACGACCTCAAGGGCGCCACCGCCACCGACGACGCCGGCCGCATCGAAGCGACCGATGACGCCATCCTCGATGGCTCCATGTTGGTCAAAGCCTGTGACCCCACCAGCCCGAACGGTGACAGGGCCTGGCTCGTCTCCGGTCTCAAGGCCGGAAGCAAGGACAACAACCAGAAGGGGCTCCTCGTGGACAACCGTGGGAACGTCCTCACTGTCGAGAGCCTCGCCGGCCTCATCTCGAAGAAAGAAGTGAAAGTCCCCGGGACCTATTTCACCGCCGCCTGCAAGGACCTGACCGGCGATGGCACCGGATGTGACAAGGTGGCGGAAGAGGCCGCCACCGAGACCATCACCTTCGTCGTTCCCAAGGGAACGACGATGAAGGTCGACGACGGAAAAAAGGCCGTCAAAAAAACGGTCAAGAAGGTCAAACCTCCCACCGACACCACCCCCGCCGACCCCGTGATCGACCCCCACCCGACCGACGAAAAAACCGCGAAGAAGTAGAACTAGAGATCCTACACTTCGCCACTAAAGCCCTGCTTCCTGAAATGCTCACGCTGAGCATGGACGGAAGACGGGGCTTTATGCTTTTCAAAAAGCTGCATGCTAAAATGTAAGGCATGAACGGCTTAAATGCACAAAAGGAGTCAACAAATATTCATCAGAATTTTTTTGTTCGCGCAAAACACAAAGCGACGAGATTTTTACATATTCTTGGCCCAGGGCTTGTAACCGGCGCCGCAGATGACGACCCTTCTGGAATTGCAACATATTCGCAAGCAGGTGCAAATTATGGAACTGGATTACTTTGGGCATTTCCAGTGATGTTTCCGCTTCTTCTTGCCGTACAAGAAACATGTTCACGTATTGGAGCAGTCACCGGAAAAGGACTGGCAGCAAATCTAAAAGCGCATTACAGCAAAACAACGCTTCTCATTTGCGTTAGTCTGGTTGTTCTTGCGAACACCGTAAACATCGGGTCAGATCTTGGCGCAATGGCTGCGGCAACAGAGCTTTTACTTCCAATTCCTTTCGTCATTCTCGCAATAGGATTCGCTGTTGGAATCATCGCTCTCGAAATCCTCATTCCCTACAAAGTGTATGCGCACGTTTTAAAATGGCTTGCCATTGCGCTCTTTGCATATCCCGTCACCGCATTCGTCGTCGGCCAAGACTGGAGTTCCATATTTGCTGCAACGTTTACGCTGTCACCAAAAATTACTTTCGACTCCGCATACATTCTCGTCGGTATGATTGGGACAACTGTTTCGCCGTATCTCTTTTTCTGGGATACGTCACAAGTCGTTGAAGAAGAAATCTCCAAAGGTCGACTAACCACAAAGCGGCCACCGACCATTACGAAACAGTTCCTTCGAAGTTTACGTATCGACAACTTCGTTGGTATGACGCTTGCGAGCGTAACAGCATGGTTTATTGTTATTGTTTGCGCTTCTGTGCTCTTTGCGAACGGAGTAACGGAAATCGACACTGCCGCAGACGCAGCACGAGCACTCGAGCCGCTTGTTCAAAACTTTCCAAATGCCGGACTCATTTCGAAAATTATCTTCTCAAGCGGCATTGTCGGCCTTGGTCTTCTCGCGATTCCTACACTCGCAGGATCTGCCTCATACGCAATCAGTGAAACTATGGACTGGAAGGAAGGGCTTCACAGAAAATTCGGAAAAGCAATCAAGTTTTATAGCGTTATCATCATCGCAACCCTCATAGGACTCGGAATGAATTTTCTTGGCATCGATCCAATAAAGGCGCTTGTTTTCACCGCAGTTTTCAATGGGGTTGCAGCAATTCCTCTCCTCTTCATGATTCTCCGCGTTGGGAATAATGCCGACATTCTTGGCGAACATAAGAACGGAATCTTTTCGAATCTTGGCGTCCTGCTCGCTCTCATCATCGTAACAATCGCCGCTCTCTTTCTCTTCTACGCCGAAATCTTTAGCTAATCCCACGTCCCCCGCCATTTCTTGTCAAAACTTTTCAAGATTGATACTCTACTTGCGCTTGATATTGCCTATCCGTAGACAAGATCAAAGACGATGAACGTTCCCATTTGAGGCTAGTTTCGATGAACTAGGAGGAAAGTTCGTGAAACGTACTTAACGGTACGTTGAACGAATTTCCGACGCAGTGAGTCGAAAATAGACCAAATGGGGACGTTCATCTCGGGACGGTAGTTCAATTGGTTAGAGCACTGCCCTGTCACGGCAGAAGTTGCGGGTTCGAGTCCCGTCCGTCCCGCCAGGACAACTTCTTATCGGAGCGACCCGTCGGCCTCATGCCGCGCGGGGCGACCCATAGGGATCTGTCCCCCAAACAAAACCGCCTAATTAGGCGGTTTTGTTGTAGACAAATAAGGAG
>Ga0172379_10003554_pt1 | contig 24554 bp, 25 predicted proteins | sample GrowelOW334metaG_FD_119756 | JGI IMG/M metagenome (GOLD analysis project Ga0172379, IMG submission 119756) | Groundwater microbial communities from an aquifer near a municipal landfill in Southern Ontario, Canada - Groundwater well OW334 metaG | ecosystem: Environmental > Aquatic > Deep...
GAGGTTATGAGGAAAAATATATAAAATTATTTCAAGAAATTGTTAATTTAAAATAAATATATGCAAATAGTTGAAAAACGATCAATTAAATCAAAATCATTCACCATTAAGTCTATAATGAAAGATCCAAAACTTTCAAAGATTTTATTAGACTGTTGGGACGCACCTGCCGGAAGTACTAGAAATACTAAAGCAAGGTCAATTTTAAAATCACTGCATAAAGCAAGTGTCAATTATAATTATATTAATCCCGCAATGGATGGCCGCGGCGGATCTCCAACTCCTCAACAATCTATTGGGTGGCAGGGTAATCCTTTTAATCAAGGAGCAACTTATGGTAACCCTGCTCCGGTAAATAATACCGCACCTATATCAACCGCGCCAAATCAATTTGCAAAAAGTATAGATTATTTAATTCCCACAGATAAAATATCAACTGAAAATGTAGCCTCTACTCCAAGTACCGTTTCTGGAGAACCAGACGGTGCGATGAAGGAATGGTTAAATGGAGTAATACAAAAAGGTATTACACTCCCAAGTGGAGTTAAATCTTGGACAGAAAAGAAAGAGTTTCTTCCTATGGTAGCAAAAGGCGCGGTCAAAGGAGCGGAAGGAACTTATGGAGTTATAAAAAAATTAGGAGGAGCCGGAACCGGGGTTGTTAGTGAAATGGGAAATGTAGCAGGTGAAATACCAAATATTTTAACGATAGGAATGAATAAAATATTAGGAACAAATTTTCCTACGACTCCTATTGCTTTTGCTCAACAACAAAAAATAAATGGTAAAACTGGGACTGCCGAACAATTAACACCTACTGAAGGTGATTTGGTAAAAACTAAGGATAGTAATACAGTTTATTTATATCTTAATGGAACTTATAGACCGATTCCTAATGAAAAAACATATAGAGAACTTACCATACAGAAGAAAGATAGTCCTACTGATTGGAGTAAGGTTAAAACAGTGGATAAAATTGGAAACGTAGGACCAACGGTATTAGAATCTGGAAAATATGAAACTCCAACAAAAAAAGAAGAAGTAATTTCTCTATTACCAGATACCACTGTAAAAGAAGATGAAACAGACATTAATGTTGGTGATATGTTAAATCAACCGACAGACGTCATTAGTGCATGGTACAATAGTATTACAGATCCTTCTGTTAAAGAAATGTATAAACCATATTATGATGCTGCAATGGCTGGAGAAAGTCCAGCATTATTTAGTATGAGATTAATGGCTGATAAAACAATGCTTGCAAAAGCCTTGGGAATGTCTCCTGAAGCTGCAGCCAAATTACCGGATTCTCCACTATTATCAGAACAAATCAATGATTTAAGAAATCAGATTAAAATATCATATGGATTAGACGAACAAGCAAAAAAAATAACAGATCTCGAGAATAGGGGATATTCGGTTAAGCAAGACTTAACTGATTATGTAAGAGGAAAAGATGAATATCTAGGAACGGTTGATAAGTTAATGGCAGAAGCATATAATAAAATGAAAAATATGGATACTTCAAATCCTTATGTTGCAAAACGTATGGATAATTATTTGAATTATTTGACCATATTGAAGGGCAAACAAAATCAAAAATACGAAGACATGATAAACAATTCTATAAATTATCATACTGCTGAATTAGAACGGGCACAAAATAATTATAAAGATAGTCTTGCTAAAGCTGAGAATGAATTTAATTCAATGTCTGCCGTAACCGAAGAAAGTTATAACAATATAAAAACTACATTAGAAAGTGTTCTCACAAGTATAACCGGTAAAACTGAAGCGGCTCAAAAGTTAGAAGACAGACAATGGGAAAGAACTAACCAGCAAAATAAACAAGCACTTGATGTATTGAGTTTAATGGAAAAACAAATTGAGATAGACAATGGTGGTTCTAAGGTTAAGGCCGGAAGTACATCTGAATATGATAGTTATATCATAAACGGTAAAACTGACACTCCAGAATCGATTGAATTTCTTACATATAATCCATATGAAGCAATGAAAACAGCACAAGAATATCAGAAATCAACAGCCCCTGCATTCACTAGATTTATTCAATTGATGGGAATGAAAATAAACAGTACTCTTTCTACTGGAGATTTAAGTGAATTTAAAAAGTTTAAAAATTCCATGGATTATGATGTGGCTGGATCAATACAACAATTAACGGAAGATGAGGTGGCTAAATTAACCCCCGAACAAAAAACTATTTATTTGGAAAACTTACAACGAGTGGCTGGTGATTATACCAAAATGCAATCTGCTTTGCAATCAACGACTCAATCTGGAATAAAATCTTATTTAACAGACAAAACTAATGATTTAAAGGGATGTATTAAAGAATTAATGAAATATTATAGTAAGGGAAAGGTTTGGTTTGTTAAAAGATGGGGAGATGAATTAGGAAATGACATAGCTGGAGCATTATATGATTACACTTCAGAAAATGTTAAAAACGGAATGAGTGCGGCAGAAATATATCAAGGTTTAAATACCTCTGACGACAATACTATAACTTCTATAATATCTCAAGAATTATCTGATTATTTAACGTTTTAAATTTAAACAATGCCAAGTTTACTTGAAAAATATTCCATACCGAATAATCAGGCTAGTAATACTTCGGTACCAATAATCACTCCCGTAACAAATAATGTTACACAACCTAAAAGTTTATTAGAAAAGTATACTGCGCCTGAAGTCACGACTACTCCTTTTACTGAAAAGTATGAGGAGTATTCTGATATTGGTAAAGATTATAAATTTGTACCAGTTGATACCAGTTATGATACTCCTCTCTGGGAAAATCCCTCTCCAACGACAAAATTTAAGAATATTAAAGGTGGTGGACAATATGTGTATGATCCTCAAAGACCAGAAACACTTATTAAATCAGAACGTTTTTATACACCTGAATTATTAAAAATGGAACGTCAAGGTCTTTCTAATAGACTTTGGCAAATAGATCATATTGTTCCCCTTGCTTTAGGTGGCGCCGACACTTCTAAGAATAAAGAAAAATTAAGTATAACTCAACATAATATTAAAACCGCGGCCAACGCAGTGGCTATGGAACTTTATTATAATAAAAAAATACCATTGTCAAAGGCTAGAGATTTGGCATTAGACTGGAAGGGTAAAAATGTTGATGGAATTGTGATTGATGAAAATACGGGAAGAATTCCTTTAAGTGTAGCTGAACAAAAATTTGAAGAATGGAAGAATCCAACAATTATAAAACCAACACAGGCACTTACAAAATGGGATGAAATTAAAAAAAGTATCCCAGGACAAGTGGCAAGTGGAGTTGTTTCTGGCCTAACTATGGGTTGGGTTCCCACAGAAGAATATAAATACGATACTGCCAAAGAACAAACAGAAGCCAAGGTAGCCAAAATGGGTGGACAATTAGTTGGCGGTCTTATTAGTTTTATACCATTTATAAAAGGAGCACAAATGGCCGCCGGTGCTTTAAAATTGGGTTCTTTATTCAAGAATGCCGGGGTTTTTATTAAGGGTGCAGAAACTGCAGGAGAAGTGATTATTCCTCGTTTAACGGGAATAAAAGTCTTAGAGAATATTGGGGCGTTCACAACACATGGACAATTATCCAAACAAGAAGATAACTCTTTTCAAGAAAGAACCAAAAGATTTTTATATGATGCTACTTACGGAACATTGTTTGGCATGGCTGGACAAAATTTAAAAAGTTACGCTGGTCTCGGAATGGGGGTATATACATTATCTTCTATGGAGGGTTCTACGCCATCTGAAGCTTTATTAAATACAACATTAATGGTTGGATTACATGGCGTTGGAGCAATAGGATTAAAATCAAAAATAAATGCTGCGGCTACAAAAGGCGCAATAGATTATAGGGCAAAATATTTAGAGGGAGTTACTATGCCGGATGAAATTAAAAGTCTCCCATATAATGATCCAAATAGATTAGATTGGGAAAACAATCAAATGTTTGAATCTATAAAACAAAGATCAAGATTAATTAGAGATGTTTCTCTGGAAGAACTTAAATCTGAATATGAGAAGGCTCTTACCACGGCAAGACAAATTTATAAGGGTGGTCTAGGGAGAGAACAAAGTTTAAAAGAAGAAATAATTGACACACAAACATTATATAGACGTGCTAAACAAATGAGTCAAGCAGAATTATCTGGATTACCACCTCAAACCAATGGTATTTTTTCCAATATAAATAAAATATTCAGTCGTCCTACTACCAAAATATCTCAAGAAGAATTACAAATGCAAAATAATAAACCAACTGGTTCAATGTATTCTACTGGAGTTGCAGAAACAATTTCTCCTAAAACTACAAAAGATATTCGTGAATATATAAATTCTGGGGCTCAAGAAGGAGATACGTTAATAATATTGAAACGGAATGATATGGACGACTTTATGAAGATTAAGAATGCTGGTTTGCCATATACTGAAAGAATAAATCCAGAAAATAATCTTCAAATTTTTGGAGAAAAGAATGGTAAACTATATTCACTAGGATTCTTTCCAAGCGAAGATAGGATAAATATAAAACCTAATAATATTAATACTTCTATTAAACCATATGATTTACCTCCAGTAGATCCTAAGTTTAATAAAGATAATTTTGGGACATCAATGGATTCGAATGGATCATCTATTATTACTGCGAAATTGGTAAAAATAAGTCCAGAGGCTAAAAATAGTGGACAACCATGGCTTACTTTCGAAGTTTCTAAAGAAGATTGGGCTAGATCTCCAGAATTAAATAGAGTATATAGAGAAGGGTTAGCTAATGAATCTATAAAAATTTCTAATGAATCTATCAAACCAAATCTACAAAACAGAAGAGGCGTGCCACAAACTCCTTCTTCTCTTATTTCAACTAAGGGTGCTTCAGATATTATAGAGAATAAATACGAAGATAGTTTTGGTAAAACTTCATTTACTAATATATTAAAAAATCATTTTGAAGATATATTCAGAAAAGGAGACCCCGAAACATTACGTCTTTATATGAAAAAATTGGGTATTTATTATGACAAAGAATCTGCTAAAAATATTATTGATCATGCCAAAGATTATACAGTTGGAGATGTAATAGAACTTTTAAAGGCGAATAAAAATAATGAAAAGTTAAGTGGATTTGGTAACACGTTTTATGACCTGATGATTGGTAATAGGGATAGTCTTTATGCATCTTTAACACCACAAGAAAGATCAAATTTATACGATCTAAAATTACTTCAATCTGAAGATGTTGTTAAATCTACCCCATCTTTGACTAAAACATCACTAGAGGTACCTAAAACGACAGAAAAAACGCCAGAAAAGACACTTGTAGAAGCAATATCTAAGGTGACGGACAAATATCCTGTTGAAAAACAGACAACTATGGTAGAAATTAAACCTCAAGAGACTAGTATTGTACCGGAAAATGTGTCTCCAATTACCAGAACTATTAAAGAAGCACCAAAAACATTGATAGAATATACCCCTAATATTAAAATACCTAACAAAAGTTTGACAGAATTCTCTAGTACTGGAATACATAAGGGTTCTGAAATATTACTTGATTCATATGAAAAACAAAGAATAGCACAAGGAGATATTAATGGTGCTAAAAAGATAAATGAATTTAAAAATAAGTTAAAGAAACCAAACTTAATGAGGTCTGCTAAAAATATATTAACTAAAAATAATAATGATCCTCAGAAATCATTTGATGAATTTGAATCTAATTTCAGTAAAGAGTTTAAAAAACTTGGTATTGAATCTCCGTTTAATAATACTAATAGACAGGCATTAAAAAGTTTTTATTTCAAATTACTCGCTCAACCAAAAAGTAGAATTACTATTAATGGTAATGTTGCAGATATTAAAACAGAAGGTAATAGAAATCTTGGATATATAGGAAATAAGTTGGCCGCCATAAATAAGAAAATAGTATATTTTGATAATACTAATTCAAAGTTAACTGGATTTACATCTGCCGAAAAAGACAAAGAGATATTTAATACCATGATGAAAAATGGTGTACTTCCTATTGGACAAGCCGGCACTAAAAGAAATACTACAATGGGAGTTAATTTGGGTAAGAAATGGATTAGCGATGCTGCTGAAAAGTTTGATAAAACTCCAGAAAAATATTTATCTGACAAGGAGATTCTTATTTCGAAAGATCCTGAAACATTAAAATTTGACAAGGCTCTTAAAGTTTTAAGAACTGATGTTCTTAAAATACAAAAAAATGCTGGTGCTGATGAATTGGTAGAAAGACTTAAACAATTAGAAAGTGATAGTTTCGCGCCTCTAAAAGGTGAAAAAGTAAATATTATTGTATTGGGGTTAAATGATTCTGATAAATTAAAAAATACAAATTTTAAAACAAGTAATTTAACGGGTGATAAAAACGCCATTAATGACTTTGAAGAAGGAACTATTAAGGATGGTTCTATTTGGGGTACCCCCGATATGGTAAAAAAACTTACAAAAGCTAGGGGATTTGATTTTGAAGCAGAGGGATTAAAACCAATGATTGTTCATCCATTCTCAAAGATAGGAGATAATGGAGAACTAAATAATTTTGTATCTACCATAAAAGGATATACGGGAACACTGGAAAATTCTCAAATAAAAATGATAGAGAAAATAATAGGTAAAAAAATACCAGAAAATACATTAGTAATGACTACTAATAATGTTAAATTTGGAAGTAAAGATTTATTATCTCACTATCCATCTATCAAAGGAGAGGGAAGGGATTATCATCAATTTACCATTCCATCCGAAGAAGTCGCTCTTCAATTTTTTAATAAACCTACAGAAGGTGCTTCTTTTAGTACGGCACATATAAATAAACTTTCTTATAATGATAATCTTAATGAAGTTTGGGCAAATTTTAATCTTCCAACTGCAGAAAAATTTATTGAATTTAATAAGAAACTTAAAAATTCCACCGGACCAGAGATACTTAATGTACTTAAAGAATATAATATACCAGAAACTTCATTACCAGAAGATTTAGTTTTAAAATTACAACATGGAGCGGGTTGGTCTGCTGTCGGTAAACAACTCGATAATCAAATTAATAGTATCTTTCAAAAGAGAATATTATCAGGTCAAGAAACAGTTGATGGATCTGTATTTAAAGGATTAGAAGATTGGGGGTTCAAAAATGGTTCATATCTTCAGGAAGAGGTTATGATGAGTAAAGAAAAATGGAGAGCCATGGGCAAACCGTCTTATGTTCTAGTTCTTAGAAATCCCGTTCAAAATGCGACTGAGATGATTAAATTAAAAGTTCTCGTAGGAGAAGACTATGATGTTAATCATTTAGGTAAAAATCACTTAGTATTACCATCATGGGCTGTAAAGATTATGGGTGGAGATTGGGACGGTGATCCTTATGTTGCTTATTCCATCGGTGGTAAAAAGGGGATACCAGACAGTATAATCAATAAGATAATATCCAAACAAGGTTCCGAGGGAATGACCGTGCTTAACTCTTTGTCTACAACACCTAAAAAGTCACTTACCGTGAAAGGACTTCAAGATATGCTTTCTATCTCACGAGAGGGCGCAGAGGCAGTTGGGCAAGCTCGTTCTACTGCGCGTAGCATCGATTCATTGGTTGGTGCTAATGTACAAATTAAAACATATACTAATAAATCAGGTAATAAGGTTATTGAAACATGGGTTGGAGATAAAATATATGGTAAACCAGTTATAACAAAGACTAAGGTAGGTCCGGGATATAAATCTAGTACTATTGTCCCTAACTGGGGCAAAGAAGAACGTTATTTAAGTAATACTCTTGAGCAAGAAGCTGTACAGGCTCCTAAAAAGATAAACCTACACGATCGTTTAAAAGGTGAAACGGCCAGAGATTATTTAATAAAAAATGTTTGGAAGACGGAAGACAAGGATGTTATAAAAGCTATTAAAAAAATTGACGGTGAATTTCAATTGATGTATAATTTGGCTAATAAAGATATAACTTTAAAAAGCACAAAAGAAACTGCGGAAAAATTAAAGAGAATAAATGATTTGTCTGATATTATAGAAAAAAATGGTGGTAAGATTGGGGTTGTTGGTAGTAATTATAAATTATATAAAGATTTTGAAGCACAAAAAGTTCCAGATAATAAAGAATTATTTAAAATAGATCAACAGATTAAAAATGAATTTTCTAAGGAATATTCCAATAGATTCAATATACGCGAAACAGAAGAATCAATAAATCGCGGTAAAATGGCTGAAAAAAAGAATAAAGAAGGAAAAATTGTTCAATATTATATTCCAACTTTTAAATTTGAAATTAAGAATTTAAAAGATATTGATGAAAATAAAATTAAAATATTTGTAAATAGATTAAAACAAGCAAATAGTGATTATACAACATTTAAGGGTGTTAATGAAAAATTTATTAATAAAAATGAAAGAAATAAAATATTTAATAGATTAAAAACCGGGGGTTATTCCGTAAGTGATATAAATAATCTTAAAGAAGTTAGAAGAGAGATAAAGAATGAAACCAAGGATTGGTTTGATAAATATACCATTGATTTTAATCCATCCGAAAAAGAAGTCTCTGCTTATTGGTTAATCAATTCACCAGAAGGAGATGTGAATCAGAATATGAGGTTTTATAAAGAAAATATAAAAGATAATAAAAATACGGCTGGCGTCTATCGATGGGAAGAAGAGATAATCAAACTTAATCCAGAAATGGCCAAGGAATATTATAATATACAAAATAAATTATCATCGCCTCAACCAGTCGCAGGATCCGTTGAGGTAAAACCGGAGAAATTTAAAGACTTATCTGCCATGATCAACAAATAAGTACCAGCTCATGTGCCACGTGTACAAGGAGTCCGAAAACCGTTTCAATTTATTGGAGCGGTTTTTGCATATTAATAAAGAGTCGCTTTTATTGCGACTCTTTATATTTATAGGGTTTATATCCGCACTTACAAGAAAATTTAGTCCATTTTAAAAAGTTTTTGTGTAACGCTGGTTCGAATTTTAGTTGAAATTTCCTCCCGCAATCAGGACATATGAAAAATGGGTATTTTGAAATTTTTAATTTTAATAGATAAGCTTTTTTAAAACATTTTCTTCTACAGAACAAGTGTTTAACCCTATAGGGTGTAAATTTGGTTCCGCAAACTGGACAAATGGCCATAGGTTGTCCCTAGTTTCCATTTATTGTTACTTAACCATCGACCTTGAATACTTAAATGTTCATATTAACTTCCTCCCATAACTGGTAACTTAAGAGCCTTTTCAATCGGCCACTTAAGTCTATTAATTCTTAATGATAATACTCTTTCTGGTATATTATATTTTTCTGCCATCGCAGTCAAACATAAAGTTTCCTTTTTATAAGCTATTGGATGATTATGTCTTGTATTTCTTGCCTGTTCTTTTTTCGTTGACCATCTACAATTTTCTAAACAATAATTACTATTATTATCTATCCTATCGATACTAGTATTTTTTTCTCCATACTTTTTAACATGGTATAAATAACTTTTATACATATCATCTTTAAAATTCTCAAATTTCAACCATTCTTTACAAAGAATAATACCCCTGCCACCCCAATCTTTATATTGAGGTAGATTTTTATTATTACATCGCGCTTTAATACCCTTCCATGCATTATAAAATCTAGTTTTTCTCATTCCATGTTTATATCTTAATCCCTTTATAACCAGTTCCCTTCTTAAACAACCGCAACTTGATGTATTTCCGCTAATAACCCTACTACCCAAACATTTTAATTTATTACCACAATCACATTTAAATAACCAAATCTTTTGATTAGATTTATTTTTTCCTATAATTTTAAGGGCAGTTAATCTTCCAAATTTTTGTCCAGTTATATTTCTAATTATTAAAGACATAATTTTACATCCCTCCTACTTGAGCATATTCTTGGAGTAAAGATTTCTGAAGATATTTTAAAGCGTTAATAAATTGTTCAATATTTTCTAGATGCATTTTAATCTTATTTGAATTTGCATATTCCGGCGTAGCCTTTATTAATATTTCTGCTTTTACAGCACTAATTGCCTTAAGTGTTTGCGGATCAGTCTGTTGAATAATTTCTGCTGCAATTTTGTGTAATATTTCTTCTTTACATCCCAGTATCATATTTTTTTCAGAGAAATATTGTGCCATCCTGCTGATAACTTCGCCAACTTCTTCGGCAGAAGTCTCTCCGCGTTTGTAACTTGAAATAAAATTTCTATACTCTGTTAAATAAATTTCTTCTTCCATAATATTATATTTTAATTAATTAAGTTTAGCAATTAAATGATTTCCAGGTAACATCAATTGTAATCCACATTCTGTTAAATAATAATGTGTGGACATTAATTCTGCTTGTTCAATATTTTCTAAATTATCCTTAAAACTTGAACCTTCTTTTACGGTTGTATTATCCTTCCATTTTGAACGCGGGAAGACATAATTTTTACAAAGTAACGTATCCCTATTACTAAGATAACAATAGTTAATATTTTTCAAATCGAGTAAACACATATAATCTTTAAGAAATGGTTCATAAATTATATATATTGTCATATTTTGACAATTAGGCATGTTGAAATAAGAAGAAATAATATTTAATCCAATTTTTTTTATAATTTTTTTATTCTCTAATATTTTATCATTTAAATATTTAAAAGTTTCTTTATCTACAAATAAGTATTTACTTTCACTACCCATTCTAAGTCCTTCACATAAAAATTGATAAAATTCTTTTTTAGAAAAATGTTTTTTTAATTTAATTATTCTATCTTTTAAAAATGAAAATATTCCATCAGTATGTCTTACTTCCATTCGTTTTGGTTTATTAATTTTACCACACGTTTTACATCTATCGGCTTCTCCCATCCAAAGTGCTGCTTCAATAGAAATTAGATGTTGTATGGCTGCATAATTGCAATCTTTTATAACTTGTCCCCTTATTTCCCCATATTCTGTTTGAAAATTATTTCTAAAAATCTGTAATGAATTTTCTTTAAAAATAATTTCACTATTTTCACCCATATTCTGTTCCGCCCAACCAAATGTAGTATTATGAACCTCCTTACATTTAAGATTAATATCACCATTTATAGGATATTTTAATAACGTTAATAGAGGATAAGACGGAGGGTCTAGTTTTATTATTTTTTTACTAACGTCTATCTGTTTGTATTTCATATTATTTTAATTAATTAAGTCTTTACAAATTTTAATTGCTCGGACAATGTCTCCCTTCCATTGTACGTTGTCAAACCTTTTAAGTTCTTTGCCTCCTCCAAATATAATTAGTGTAGGTAAGTTGCTAATTCCAAGAGATTGAACAAAATCCATATCATCTTGAATATTAAATTTTATAACCTTAATCTTACTTTCTATTTTTTTAAGAGTTGGTTCTATGTTCTTGCAGTGCATGCAATTGTCACTGTAAAAGTCCACTAGAACTAATCCCTTTGCTTCAATAATTTCTTGTTTTGTTGCCATAAAATTATTTATTGATTAATGTTTTATTTTTCTGCCACACATCGAACAAAAATTACTACCAATTGGAATCTCATCATTTCCACAAGATAAACATTTTAAAAAATCACAATATAATTCATCCTTACCCATGTTTTCTACTTTTGTTTCATAATTACTCATATGTCTAGTTGCTCTATCAAGACTTTCTACGGTACCAGCGTCAGACCAGTATCCATCTAATAATTTATATTTTAACTCACTGTTTTTAATATACCAATTATTTACGTCCGAAATCTCAAGTTCACCTCGCGCAGATGGTTTTAAAGAATCTATAATATTCCAAACTTTATTGTTATAAAAGTATAAACCAGTTACCGCAAAATTAGATTTTGGTTGCTTGGGTTTTTCTTCAATATTCAATATAGAATCACCTTCAACAAGAGCGATGCCGAAGCGAGTTGGATCCTCGACAACTTTCAAAAATACCATTGCACCGTCATGATCCTTTTCATATTCTTGAACAGCTTCCGTAACGTTATTCTCAAATATATTATCACCCAAAATAACCACCATAGGTTCATCTCTTACAAAATCTCTACATAAACCAAGAGCCTCTGCTATTCCTCCGGCTCCAGATTGAGTTTTGTATGTAAAGTTTGCACCAAACTCCTTGCCATTACCAAGTAGGTTTATAAAGTCTCCAGCATATTCACTCCCAGTCAATATCATAATATCAGTAATTCCAGCAGATACAAGTGTTTTAATGGGGTAATACACCATCGGTTTGTCATAAACCGGCAATAAATGCTTATTAGTTACTTTAGTAAGTGGCAATAGCCTCTTACCGTTCCCGCCGCATAATAATATTCCTTTCATATGTTTATTTTTTAGTCCACCAACTTTTATTATTTTTATACCAGTCGATGGTTTTGGTTAAATATTCATTAAAATTAAATTGAGGATAGTATCCAAGTTTATCTTGTATTTTTTTAAAATCTATGGCGTACTTGCGGTCATGGCCTTTTCGATCAGTGATAAACTCAATCATATCTTCTCCTTTACCCATTATTTCTAATATTTTCTTTATTAATTTTATATTATTAACGTCTTCAGTTAGACCGCCAATACAATATGTCTCTCCTATCGTACCATCATGAAGAATTAAATCAATAGCACGGACGTGGTCTTCGACATATAACCAGTCGCGCACATTAAGACCATCTCCATAAACTGGTACCTTCTTACCTTGCAATAAATTGGTGATAGCTTTTGGTATCATTTTTTCTATATCTTGATTAGGACCATAGTTATTTGAACAATTACTGATAGTAATTGGCAATCCATAAGTTTCATGGAATGCCCTAACCAAATGGTCTGCAGCTGCCTTAGAAGCGGAATAAGGGTTGCGTGGGTCATAACTAGTGTATTCGTGGAATCTATATGTAGATTCAAGCGCCAGAGACCCAAATACCTCATCCGTCCCGATTTGATGAAATCGTATCTTATGTTTAAGTGCAAACTTCAATAGAGCGTGTGTTCCCATGACATTTGTCCGTATGAATTCATCAGCTGATACTATTGATCTATCAACCATACTTTCGGCCGCAAAATTTACTATTACATCAAAGTCTTTTGGAAGATCCCAACCGATAACATTATCAATATTAACATCACATATGTCTTTTTGAACAAATTTATAATTAGGATTATTTTCTACCTCAGTAAGATTTTCTAATTTACCCGCGTATGTTAATTTATCAAGATTAACAATCTTATCGTTTGGATATTTCTTAAGCCAATATTTAATAAAATTTGAACCGATGAATCCGGCTCCGCCGGTAACTAATAATTTCATATAAATAATTTAAAAAAATAAATAATTGCAAATATCATTATTATGAAGGCACAAATTATAAAGAAAAATAAAAGACCAAATAAAAGATTAATTTCAAGTTTACTCAAATCGAAATGTTTGATTCTTATAGAATAGAACATTCTAACAATCCATTCTTTAAATGTTTCTTCTGCATATCTTTTTATTCTCATATAATTAAGGTTTAATTATTAAACTTTCTACTTTACTTTTTGGCGCAATTGCAAAACCTTTCTTGGCCATATCCTTTGCCCATGCCGCAGCTTCTTTCTTATCCGCCTCGCAATATGTTTCGTTATAGAAGCATTTTGAGCAAGTAATTACCACTTTTGATGGCATAAATGGGTCCCCGTACTCAAATAACGGGACTATTTTCCACGATTTCTTTGCCTTGCATTTTGGACAACTCTTACTGCCAATGTATTTTTTTGCCAAATGGACAATACGATTTCTATTATATTCTGCATCTTTACTTATTTTTATTGTTCCCATATGTTTAAAATTAATAATCTTCTGCTTCTTTTAATAATTTATCTAAAAAATATTTTGTAATATAGTTTCCTTTATGTGACATTACTTTCTCTACTGCCGTGAACATTCCCGCCCCTTGCCATTCATTTCCAAAAACGGAATGTTCAATAAGATATTTAATTGCTTCTAACTGATCCATTCCTTTAATATTTCTTTCACAAATCTCACAATAATCTGGGTAAAAAAGATGATCGCAATATCCAGAAGGATTACGGATACTTAAATCCATTCCACAATGTTTGCAAAGTTCAATTTTTTTATCCATAAAATTATTGTTTAAAATATATATTCTGACCCTGAGAATGATCACACTCATGCTGAAAAGCCTGACCGATCATTCCGTCCAGATCTTTTGTTATTAGTTTCATTATGCCTGGAAATACAGGAGTGTGATATTGAACCTTTATTTTCCACCAACGTTCAACATATTTTTCTTTTCTAAATGGAAAAGACATACAACCCTCTAAAACTTTAACTTTTATATTATCATGTTCGATTATTTTAGGATTAATTACTACTTGATGAGGGAAAAATTTATCATCCACTATTTTCCTGTCGAAAATGAAGAAATCAAATGGTTTATCACTTACCTGACAATGGTGCAATGCAAAACATCCGCGACCATTGAATGTTGCATCATTGTCATTCATAAATTTTAAAAGTTCTGCGACTTCTTTTTTAACTTGATTCCAATGATTAACTGGAATCGATTTAACGTAATTAATTTTTAATATCTCCATACACTATTTCTTTAATTTTGTTAAATATTTCTATATTAGTTTTTAAATATTCTTTCACCTGATCTCTCCCAACTCCTAATTTTTTATCTTCATATACATAGGTATTACCGTCCTTCTTAATTATATCTCTCTTTATAGCAATGTCTAATATTTCCCCGACTATATCAACACCTTGTTTATATATTAATTCTAATTCGCATTTCTTAAATGGAAATCCAACTTTATTTTTAACCCCACAGATACTTATCCAATTACCTATTACGTTTTCATCTTTATCTTTGATGTGTTTTCCCTTTTTAACTTCTAGTCTAACTGAGGCATAGAACTTTAAAGCCTTGCCGCCAGAGGTAGTTGTTTTATTGCCCCAGAATACGCCAACCTTATCCCGCATTTGATTGATAAATACTACCGTAGTTTTAGTTTTAGATAGGGTACCAGTGATCATACGCAACGCCTGACTCATCATACGCGCTTGTAGAGCTATTGTACTATCAGTTATTTCTCCTTCTAACTCTTTCTGTGGCACTAGTGCGGCGACTGAATCAAGTACAATAATATCAATATTGTCAGTTTTAGCCATTTTATCTACCATATCTAGTGCTTCTTCGCCAGAAGAAGGCTGAGAAAGTATCAAATCTTTGATATTTACGCCAATATCCTCGGCATAATCAGTTGAAAAGGCATGTTCTACGTCGATCCAGACGGCTTTTCCGCCTTGTTTTTGAACTTGCGCCACAATATATGCAGCCATTGTACTCTTTCCACTCGACTCTTCTCCAAACAGTTCAATTATTCTGCCGCGCGGAAGACCTCCACAACCAAAAATCTCATCAAGTGAGTAACAATTTGTCGAAATTGATTCAATCTTGATACGATGTTTATCGTTCATTTGTATGATTGAATTCTTGCCATACTTTTTATTAAGTTCTTCCATTGTGTCTTCGATAATGTTTTCTTTTGTCATATGAATTTTTTTAAATAATCTATTGTTTGAATAAAATTTAAATTTAGTGATTTTGTTATAAAATCTACTGCATTATTTCCATGAGCATTACACCCAAAACAATGGTATGAGTTGTCTGGGAAGATAAAGAATGAACCTGTCTGCTCGTTGTGAAATGGACAACGTGAGCGCTTGCGACCATTACCAGCATCCCATGTCTCTCCATCGATCAATTCTGCAATAGGCACTTCTCTACATCTTTGTAAGATATCGTCAGAAATTGTGTTATCATCTGACTGTTGATAACCCTTTAAGGTGGCATATTCTATGTACAATTTTTTATATTTTCTTTCGCAATCTTTTAATTCATTCTCCCATTTTGGAGGCCAATAGTCACCCAATATTTCTTTAGCTTCTTCAAAATTTTTAATTTGTGCAACAATAGGTGGGATTATATTTGATAAAAACCCTAATCTGCCTTCTCTTTGGATTCTAATATCAACTTCTTTTTTCAATTCAATAATTTTATCTTTTACTTCTTTTTGATTTTTATAATTTTCATCTCCTAGTTTTAACCAATCTATTAGAGCCTCGTCACCCGTTGATTCATTTAAAAAATCTTCGCACCATTGGGCAAGATTATTAAAACCATTGTCCTGCGCTTGGCGCAATATAGATATTATTTTTTCCCTACTATTAATGGCTATCGGCAGTTGTTTATTGATATGAATCATAATTATCCAAATAAAGTTTTTTCTATTTCTTTATCTTTAATAAGTTCTTTTAAGTGTTCATTATTGTCACCGGCATGTGATTCTGCTTCTTTTAATTCCTGGTCTCTAATCATATCTAAATATTCAGCGTATGGATGAAATCTTCCATTAAGCATTCCAAGGGCAATTTTTTTAGTATTACCATTCCTTCTATTAAGTGCCAATGTTAAGATTACTCTCCCGGTGAACAATTGGTCATTTGCCATCGGATCTGCATTCTTTTTTTGTTTAACCGGTTCGCGCCAAATAATAAGCGTGAAGTCTGACTCTTGAACGATAAATGAAGCGTCACGAACACTACTTACATCAGGTGGTGTTGACGCGTCTATTTTCTTGGTATGCGCCATCAAAACAATGGCAACATTAGTACGAGTTGCTATTTGTTTTAACTCTCTAACGATTCCTCCAATAACGAATGGAAGATTACTTTGATTATCTGATAATGATAATAAAAAATGTAAATGATCGATGTAAACAACTTTTACACCTTTTTCTTCCCTGGCCTTAATAATTTGTTCTTCTATCCATTTTAAAGAGAATACTTTGTTGTTTTTAGAATAAAAAATAGGCAATGATGAAATATTATTTGTTTCTCTATATGAATCATCCATTGCCATAAATCTTTTTGTTAACTGTGACCAAGGCATTTCCAACGTAAACCACAGAGAAGGAATTTTTTGGATTGATTGTAGATAACTTACTGTTTGACTCACCAAGCTCTTTCCCTGCTTTGTCCAACCCATAACGATAGCCAACTCACCAGGTTCTAATCCCCCCTCCATTTGTTCATCTAATTCTTCCAATCCAAACTGTATTTTAGGAATAACCGGCATATCTAATACTTCTTTGGCTAATTCTTCATAACCATAAAATTTATTGTCAACTTGACCAATGGGAGATGATTTAACAGCACTAATAATCTCGGGAGATACTCCTTTTGGTGGTGGTAAATTTTCCACATTATCCAATAATCCTTTCATTTCATCTACATTGAATTTGTTTTTGTTCTCTTGTGTCATTTTTCCCTTCTTTTAATAATTTAAATTGTTTTTCGTAATATGTATCTTGAGGTATCGATTGTTCTATAAATTTCTTTTTTGATTCTTCGTCTTTAAAAGTAATTTCTAATAAATTATCAGGACCTTCATAATTTAAAAATTCCCAAATTTTACCATTTGAAGATATAAAAAATCTATGAAGAATTTTATCAAATGGATAAATAAAAATATCTCTGTCAACTTCTTCATCAGGTACTTTTACCTCGATAATGAAAGCGCCATTAATAATCGCTTTAAGGCGTTCACAAAAGTATAATTCTTTCTTTAGCCAAGAGAAAGAAGCTTCTTTGAATTCGTTATCTGTTAAAAGATATTCCGACTTGTTACTTAATACTACTTTTCTCATATTAACTTTCTAAAATTTTTCTAAGTGTTTCCGGACTGATTTTGGCTCCATCTTTTTTACTTATAGCTTGAGACTGCATCATATCAAAGTGTTTTCGTAATTTTGCAGGGGACATAATATTAGCTTGCCAAAAACTATCTTGAGTTGCCCATTTAATGGCGTCCATTATCATTTCAGGCTCTCTCTTGTCAATTCTACGCATCTTACTTATTTCCATAGTCCAATCGTCGAGATTAGGTTCTTTATGATTAGGAAGTCGTTCCTTAATGCAACTCCAAAGATAATTAGCCGCTTCAATATCAGATGATTCAATATTTTTACTTAAGACTATTTCATTAACTAATTCTTCCATCGGTTTATTCTCTACAACCTCAGATACTTCTCCTACTTCAATTTGGGATACATATTGAGGGGCGTGTATATTCTTAGATATCCATAATACTTGTAGATCATTCCACAAAGTATTTAAATTTTTTATTGATTGCCAAATATAATTAGGTATCTTGTTAAATTCTTTCTCTACACCAAGTTTCATATTTGGATTATAAAATTGGTATTTAGTATAATTTTTAATAACAATCCATCCATTGAAATAATACATTTTATCATCCTTGGCAAACTGCTCTATCATTTTATTTATTTCTTTTATATCTAAACCGGTTTCTATATTAATCAATGGTAGTGATATTTCATATATACCGCACAGATTAGTGCGCGAATTAGTCAGAAAATATAAAAACAAAAACTTATACTCGGGTTTAAGTCCGCCCACGTAAGTATCTTGATAAAAGTTGGTATCTATAATTCTAGTTTTACTCATATAATTTATTCATAATATTTTAGATAGAAAATTGTTGATCTCATGTCAGTCGAGCAGAAGTAGATTAAAAAACTGCCAGGGAATAAAAAAAGCCGAGAGTTTTAAAGCTCAGCAAATTTCTCCCTGAAACACAAGATCAACAATCTTATATCTAAAGGTAAATTAAATTTAGAATGATATCTACTTATCATCGACATTATATTCATATTATTATATCTACTTATTTTAAACTAAAAGTAACAAAACTTAAAGTACACTTTTACACATGTTATACACAGTTCTATTTTTCAGTTTCCTTTCTTTTAAATTGACTTTGGTCAACTCTTGGTCCTTTATATACATTACTAATTTGCGCTTTAAGACCGCGAAGATTAGTGACAAAAGTTCTTGGTTCAATAGCCAATGAACCTTGGAAGTATTTTTGTTCGGCAGATTTTATCTCGGGAGAATCCTCGAAATTGAAGTAACCAACTGGCATATTTCGTGTTCCTTCTACTTGATAATCTACACTGATTATCCCGAACCCTAATGTCATAAGTGTAGCTGCTAAATATAGATCTCTCGTGGAAAAAGTTTCATTCATATAATATAATTTATAATTAATATCTTATATTATATTATACCACAAGTCCCTATTTTTTGCGAGTATTTGGCGGAGTATAGAACTCTGTTATTAATATATCTTTGATTAATCTTAAGAATCTAGGCTTAGGATCAAAACCGATTAATTTTTTAGCAAGACTAGTATCGGCAAAAGAGTGTCTAACATCACCTGGCATTTCTGGTAAATTATTAATACTGAATTCTATTCCTCTTTTTTTACAATAATCATCAAAAAGTTTTATTAATTTCATTAATTTAATTACCTCTGAACCGCCCAAATGAATTGTCCTGCTGATTTTTTCCGTTTTCATTCTTTCTATTATTTTAATAACAGCTTCTACCAAATCTTCGACATAGGTATATCCTCTTGATGACGTGGTATCTCCATAGACGGTAATTGGTTTACCGGCGTTAACTTGATCAACCCATTTATAAATAACCATGTCGTGTCTTCCTTGTCTACCAAAAACAGTAAATGGTCTAACAATCGTATAATGAAGTCCGCTATTTTTAACCAATAATTCTCCGGCTACTTTTGTAACTCCGTAAATATTTTTAGGATTATAAGGATCGCATTCAGACATGGCTCTAATTTTATTATTATTTGCCACCGAACAACCCCCCAATACAGACGAACTGCTGAAATGTATTAATTTAACATTATACTTTTGACACATTTCAATAATATTTTGTGTTCCCAATATATTGGTACTGATGTATTCTTCCGGAAAATCTTTACTGCGAACTGTTCCGGCAAGTGCCGCCAGATGAATGACCATATCGAAATGATTCAAAAGAAAGAAGTTTGATAAATCAAATTTATTTCTAATATCGTGTTGGTTACTTAATTTAAGGTCTAATATGATAACATCATGTTTGGCTGTTTTTAATGCCTTACATAAATGTTTGCCTATAAAACCTGCTCCGCCTGTTACTAGTATTTTCATATTTATAATTAATAATTATTTATAATCTTCGTAAATTATTTTAATTGCTTGAACCGGACATTGTTCTGTAACATTCTGCACTTCTTTCTCTATTTTTGGATTATAACCATTACACATTCCACATCCGATACATTTGTCTTGGTCTATTTCTACTTTAAATTTTGTCATATTTTTTATTTTAGTCCCAGAGTGAAAAGTAATATTTTTTAAATAAGTCAATTCCTCGTTCAAATTTATTTACTAAATATTGTGCTCTTTTTTCATCATATTCAAAACTGTGACTTCTATCAGGATTATCTTTTCTATAAAGGAAGTGAATATTTTTCATTTCTTCTGCAGCTTCAAATCCCTGGGCTATCTCTTCTAATATCTCCTTCCATTTATGACATCCATCATTAATTTTACTTTCATCATATAAATCTCCTGGACAACCAGAAACATTCTTGTTATATTCACGCAATGCAGGCGGAATAATAGAACTAAGATAAGAATTAAAAGACCATAAGTCTTGGTATGAATAACCACGTTTTGCTCTTTGATACCAGTGTTTAATTGTTTGTAATAATTGTATCATATTTTAAATTAAATATTTATTAAAAGCTTTTTTTGCATAAGTTAATCTTCCCTGTAATAATCCATCTAAAATATTTTCTATTTGTGATGTTGATTGTTCATTAATATGTTTAATTTCATCAAATGTTTTTAATTTTCCACTCAATAAATCCCAAGAACAAGATTTTTGTTTATCTGTTAAAATATGACATAATTCGTGTAATAATATTTTTCTTTGACTTTCTAATTTTTCTTTAAAAAATCTTGGGTAAATATAAACCTCTAATTTTTGATATTTTTCTATTATTATTATTTCTGCTTGAATATTATCTTTATCTTCTTTCTGCCAAATTAATTCTTTGTCAAAATTATTAGTTTGAAACATCCAATCAATAGAATTTAAAAAATTAATTATTCGTTGTTTTTCTTTTTTCATATTATTATATTAAAATTATTTTATTAGCCCATAGAAGGAATCGAACCCCCGCAAGTTACTTACAGGGTAACTGTTCTGCCACTAAACTATATGGGCATATACGAGAAGTAAGTCTACGGTTTGACACCTTTTTCACAAAGACCGCTCGCTACCCACCACGATTTTACGTGCCTAAGCCTCGTCCGTCTTTGCTTTTGCTATAGCTGACCGTGATAGGGCGTTAGCCCTACTTACTTCTCGCAGTTTTTTTTATGAGGGAATTAGTTTATTTAAAATCATTAAAGGAAATATCCTCTCCCCATTCCGATATAAAAAAGTATAAATCAGGCATTTCTTTTGTTATGCCAAATATAATTGGATCTTTAACTTCTCTGATCCAAAATATTTTATAATCATCAAATAATTTAGATTTCTTTGCCAATGACAATACTTTTTGTGCATCCCTGGGAATAGGTTTTTCATACTCTTTTAAACTATCAATCACCAACTCTTTGCATTTTGGTAAATCCTTTCTGTATTTATCTATTTGTTTATATGAAATAAACTTATCAAATCCACTTGCTTGAATAACCGCCAGTTTTAAATTTTTTTCCATTATCTTCTCAAACTCTTGGGCAACCGTCACTAATCCAAGTTTATAATTTTCTACTGATTCTTTGAATGCTTTTTCTGCGTATTCCTGAAATTTATTCTGTTGTAATTTATTTAACTTTGTTTTAATCTGTTTTAATATAAATCTTGCTTCAATATTTCCATCTACAATAGGTTTTTTTTTTGTACCTCTTAAAACAAGTCTATCTGCTTTTATATTTGCTCCCCAACCCCAGGTATTACTACCCAAACTTAAAGTATTACCGTCGATAAATAAACTTCCACTAGTAATATTAGTTACCGTTACTTCTCCACTTAAATCTACAATATTACTAGATGACGTTAACTGGTAATTATACGTTGATTCGGTTGTTTCGTTTGCCATTAATTTAATGTTTAGTTATTAATAATGTGAGACGTACCATTAATCTTATTGATTAGTATTTTTTTGTCAAACATATCCTTGATGTTTCTAAGATGTGAGATACATATCAATTGATTAAATCTATTCTGCAATGTCGTCATAACTTCTGTAAACTTTTCGGTACTCTCTTCGTCAAGCCCTATGAACAGTTCGTCTAAAATACGAAATCCTATATTTTGTATTTCTGATAATGCCTCTGAGATTGCGACGGTTATTTTTAATTTTTCCCCACCACTATATGATTCATAGGAAAATTGTTCTCCACTCTCATTATAAATATTGATAAATAAACCTTCCAATGTAGTATCTTCTCCAACTCCTTTCTTTTGAGTATCAAGTTGTACTCTGAAATCAGACAATTTACCAAGAACATTATTAATTTTTTCTTCAAGACGTGGTATCACGAAGTCAATGACAATTGATTTGATGCCATTTGTACCGAAAGCATCTTTTAATAATTCTAGTGATTCCACTTCTTTTGATGTTGTTGAATTTTTTTTATTTAAATCTATTAATTCTTTCTCATATTCTTCTATCATTCTCTTAGCTTCATTCGCAACTGATAAAGATTGCATAGCAGCGACATATTCTTTTTGAACTGAATTAAGTTTAAATTTTAAGTTTAATATTTGTGAGTCCATCTCTTGTATTTCTTTTAAAATACCGACATCATTTCTTTTTTTAATTTCATCTTCCAACTCACTTCTTTTTTTAGTAAGATTAATATACTCTTTATTAAGAGCTTCAATTTCTAATATCCTAGATTGAATATTCAATTTATCTTTTATCACAGTTTCTAATTCTTGCATTCTTTTCTTATTTACAAGATGTGGAGGCGTACCTAATTTTGATTCTTCACTTTTCCATTCTTTTAATTCTTCGTTGTATTTCTCTCTCTCTATCATTTTTTTGGTAAGACGTTTTTTTTCTTCGTTCAATAAATTTGTATTTTCTTTAACTATAATAGGACATTCCTTGTTGATCTCCGGACATAAATCAATCTTTTTGTTGGTTAATTCAACGATTCTTCCTTCAATTTCTGAAATTTCTATATCAAAATTTTTAAGAGTTGGTCTCTTTTCTATTAATTCTAACCTTTTTGACTGCCATTGGTTAAACATTTCTTCTTCTCTTCTTAGTATATTTAATTCATTCTCATTATCGTCCATCCTGCTCAGTTCTTCTTTCAAACCATTAAGCTTATTAGATTCTATGTCAATATCAATTATCTTTAGTATTATTTCGGAAAGATTTTTCTTTTTTTCAGCAATAATAAGAATATTATTTTGCAAAGACATTTTCTTTTCCCTGGTCTCTTCTATTTCTTTGTTTATTGTTTCTGTTTGCTTTGCTAATAAAATAGTTTCTGTAGTAAGATCATCTACTTGTTTGGCATAATTATGATTTTTTCCAAGCATTTCTTGAAGATAATGAATCCTCTCTTCTTCCTTTAATTTAATATCGTGCAATTCAGTCAACTTATCCTTTGTCTTTTTATAATATCCATCATAGACAGACGCATTGATTATCTCCATGATAATATCCTTGCGTTTATTGGCTGGTTGCTTAACGAAACTCTCTGTATTCTCCTGGGGATAAACAATAGAGTTAATGAATAATAGGTAAGAAGAATGTAAAATATTCTTTTCAAGATATTCTTGAGTATCACGAAGGCCGGTTGTGGGTATCACCCTATCATTCTCTAGAACTTTTAGTTCTTGTTTTCCCTGCAAATTGATACATCTGTCTATCAAATAAGTCTTATCTCCACCAAGTTCAATTCTAACACTTGCGACGGTTGTACCGCGCTTGATTATAGAACGACTATCGCTCCTTGCCTTTCCATATAAACCCCAGATTAAGGCCTCAATAATTGAAGATTTACCACTACCGCTTTTCCCTTCAATACTAAGGTGATCATTCTCTTCGAACGTAATCTTGGTGTCTTGATGTGACAAAAAGTTTTTTAGATTGATAGATTTAAGAGTAATCATATCTTATTTGATTTTATTATATTTCTTAATATTTTAATAACTCTTTTATCCTTGCAAACAAATAGTTCGTTATCGAATATAACTAATACTCTAGGTGATTTTTTTACTTTATTTGACTTCTTCATTTTCTTTTTCTAATTGACTTAATACTATATCAACTTCGCTAGGACCGAGCAATGTACTTTCATCATTAATCCAAAATAGAACTCCCTTTTTCTCTTCCTCGTTTTTAAATTTTATTTTTTCCACTCCTTCTAATATTTTTTTCTTAGAGGCTTCTAAATCCTCTGGTCTGTGAACCCAGTCGATTATAGGCGTTGTGGATCTTACAGATACCATAATTTCTTTTCCACAATGCGGACATAATTCCGGGAATACAGATCTCATTGATTTTGAATTTTCCATA
>Ga0172379_10003555_pt1 | contig 24549 bp, 18 predicted proteins | sample GrowelOW334metaG_FD_119756 | JGI IMG/M metagenome (GOLD analysis project Ga0172379, IMG submission 119756) | Groundwater microbial communities from an aquifer near a municipal landfill in Southern Ontario, Canada - Groundwater well OW334 metaG | ecosystem: Environmental > Aquatic > Deep...
ACTCCTACCATATTTTGCCCAGACAAATGAGCAATATCATATGCTTCAATACGAAAATTTTGCATTTTTATTTGCGAAACAAAATTGTTTGAATTCTTATCCGTGTAGGGCCCCTCTGGGGTAAAGCGGGAAGAATTTGAATTATTTTGTGAAGTAAATATATCCTCTTTGATAAGCGCTACATCATTGATATGATTCAAGGCAAAAATCTTATCACGCACCTTGGCGGCATTTTCAAAATCTTTTGATTTTGAAAATGCCGCCATTTCTTTTTTTAAATTTATTACTACACTTTTTTTCTTCCCTTCAAAAAATAATTTAAGATTTTTAATATTATTTTTGTATTGCTTATTCCCATCTTGAGGGGTGGCTCGTAGAGACGGGGTGGATGCATTTAAATTCTCCACCTCCCCCTTCGGGTACTCCTCAAGAGGAGAATTCTCAGGAGACAAACCAAGCTGTTTATAAAATTCTTTATTATTTTTTTTACTAGATTGATCATCTATATACGGGAAAATCCGACGGATTATCTTCATCGCATCTTTTAGCTGTGTACCATTTGGAAATGGACCAAAAACAGATTGATAGCGGTGCGAGGCTTCGCCTCGCACCGCTAAATTCCTCCCACGAATAACCAACACTTTGGGAATTTCTTCCTTTGTTATACAAATATAATTAAAACTCTTATTATCTTTCTCTTTTGTATTGTATTTTGGCTGATGTTTTTTAATTAGATTCGCTTCTAATATCAATGCCTCTAAAACACTATCAGTCTCTTGCCATTTAATATCCGTCGCCCCCGTTACCATATCCAAAATCCCTGGACCTCGAGTATTAATCAAATCCTTACCAAAATAACTCTTTACCCTGTCTCGTAAAGAAGTCGCCTTACCAATATACAAAATATCCTTACCCCCGAGGTCTTGCCTCAGGGGTCCAAGGAAAAAATAGACTCCAGGAGTATTGGGTAATTTATTCTTTTTAAAATCCTTGAGATTCATTTTATTTCTTCCTTAAAACCTTTTTCAAGTACTTTCCCGTATGACTTGCGGGAGTATTCGCAACTTCTTCTGGAGTCCCCTTTGCTACAATATTTCCACCACCATTTCCACCCTCAGGGCCGATATCTATTATGTAATCAGAATTTTTAATAATATCCATGTTGTGCTCTATAAGCACCACACTATTACCCTTGTTTACAAGTTTATTCAAAACCTCTAGAAGTTTCGCGACATCATCATAGTGAAGTCCAACAGTTGGCTCATCAAGAAGATAAATAGTCTTCTCTAAATGCGGACGATAAAGCTCAGAAGAAATTTTCACACGTTGAGCTTCCCCCCCAGATAGAGTCGTAGCAGACTGCCCGAGCTTCACATACCCAAGTCCTACATCCATCAGAGTTCGTATCCTATCATATACATTTGGAATATCTTCGAAGAATGTTAACCCTTCCTCGACTGTCATTTGCAAAATATCATAAATATTTTTTTTCTTATATTTTATTGTGAGCGTCTCTTTATCAAATCTCTTACCATTACAGACATCACAAGTCACATATACAGTTGGCAAGAAATGCATTTCCACCGCAATCTCTCCATTTCCTTCACAAGCTTCACAGCGACCACCTTTTACATTGAAAGAGAATCGATTGGACTTCCAACCACGAAGTCTGGCTTCTTCAGAGCTTGCAAAAAGATCTCGTATGAAAGTAAACGATCCAGTGTAAGTAGAAATATTTGAGCGGGGTGTACGTCCTATTGGAGACTGGTCTATTAAAATCGCACGAGATAAATATTCTGTACCTGAGAAAGAAGCACAGTTAAAAACTGTCGCTGTTCTGTATTTTCTTTCATAACGAGCCTGTAGATTTTTATGCAAGATTTCATACATAAGAGAACTCTTACCAGATCCAGACACGCCTGTGATAGTCACCATTTTACCCAGTGGAATTTCTACATTCATATTAGTAATATTGAAAACTTTTCCACCAACTATTTTTAGAGAGCCTTTTTCTGCTGTTCGTCTTTTCTCTGGGATTTCTATTCTAGCTTCATTCCTCAAATACGACAGAGTTCTAGACTTGGAAGCATTTGTCGGAGCATCCAATAATTTCTGCAAATAATCCGCCACAATAACTTCCCCACCATGCACTCCTGCCTTTGGTCCAATATCTACAATATAATCCGAAGCATAAATAGTATCTTCATCGTGTTCAACAATAATAATTGTATTGCCAATATCACGAAGATCCTCAAGCGTCCTTATCAAGCGATCATTGTCACGCTGGTGAAGTCCTATCGTTGGCTCATCGAGCACGTACAAAGCACCGACTAGTCTAGAGCCAAGCTGACTAGCTAGACGAATACGCTGAGCCTCTCCGCCCGAAAGAGTGTTTGCTTTTCTGTCTAGAGATAAATAATTTAAACCAACGTTCAACAAAAACTGAAGTCGAGCTTCAATCTCTTTAATTATTACTTTTGAAATTTCTTTTTCTTGTTCATTTAATTCTAGCTCAATAAAAAAGTCAGCAACTTCGTCGATAGATAAGTGTGTAAGATTTACGATATTTGATCTAGTCTCAGTTTGACCCAGAAACACATTGAGAGCTTCTGGTCTTAGACGTGCGCCCTTACAATCATCGCAAACCTCAGTCCCTCCGAAATATTTAGTACCAAGCCCATTACAAGTCGGGCACGCGCCGTACGGAGAATTGAAAGAGAAAAGTCTTGGCTCTATTTCCGGAAAAGCAAAGCCATCTCTTGGGCAAGAAAACTTTGAAGATAATAAAAATTCTTCTGACTCCGGAAGCGTAGCATGAAATTCCTTTTTTGACAGTCTGGCTCCTCGTCCTCCCTCATCCGAGGACTTCAAAAAAGGAACTTCCTGCGAAGCTTTTTTTGAAATATCACCAAAGCAAATCAAGACCAACCCTTCTGATTCTATGAGTGCTCTCTCGACAGCCTCCGAAAGTCGCATACGAGCATCGCTTGGGCTATCTTTGAATTCATGAATTTGGAAAGAATCCACAAGTACTTCGATGTCATGCTTTTTTGTTTTTGAAATATCTATACGTTCACGAAGCTTTCTCATTTCTCCGTCCATGCGAACTTCTGAAAATCCTTTACCAAGTAAATCATAAAGAAGTTGATAGTATTCGCCTTTTCTACCTCGCACAACTGGAGAAAGTATTGATATCGGAGTTTCATCCCATTCTACCCCCATGACTTTCTGCTTCTTTGAAACTTTCTGGAATTCTTTTATTTTATCTAATGCAAAATTTATAATTTCTTCGTTGGAAAGTTTTTTGATTTCATCTCCACACTCTGGACAATGAGGCTTACCTACGCGAGCATAAAGCACACGAAGATAGTCGTATATCTCTGTAATAGTCGCCACAGTCGAGCGAGGATTATTTGAGCGGGACTTTTGATCTATCGAAATAGCTGGGGAAAGTCCAGAGATCTCATCTACGTCTGGCTTCGGCATTTGGTTTAGGAATTGGCGAGCATACGCAGAGAGTGACTCCACATAGCGACGCTGACCCTCGGCAAAGATAGTATCGAAGGCAAGCGAGGATTTACCAGACCCAGACATACCAGTAATAACCACCATCTTGTTGCGTGGCATTTCCACATTGATGTTCTTTAAATTGTGGGTTCTAGCTCCTTTTATTATTATTTTACCTTCTTCATTTTTTTTCATCCCGTTAGAAGTAGTCTTGATTACAAGACCTACATAATTTAACTACTAAAATCAAAATTTAAATATCTTCTTTACACAATCCAGTTATTCATTAAAACATATATAACTTCTAACGGGACAGGTCATTAACATAAACGCATACGAACCCCGCATTTGTTCTATGAGGGGGTATACCAATATTTAACTAAGTAAATACTAGCATTAAAACACATCATTTTATACTTGACATTTTACTATGTATATGCTATACTATACACATAAGTTTGTTCTTTGAGATATTGATTTTTAGTTAAGATTTATAAGGTTTTTTAAGTTTCTCTACTTTTTAGAGATATTTAAAAAACTTTATAAATTGTTATTTATTAACTTAAAAATCAAAAAAATGAAAAACTTAAAAGAAAATTGGTTAAAATGCTATTTGGTATTAATTACTTTGGGTATATCTAGTTTCTTAATGGGATTATCCATATATTTAACAACCCCAGAAGGAACTGTAAACATAATATCAAATTTTATGCTCTCGTTTGGATTAGTGATTCTAACGATAACTGTATTATATACACTAATGTTTTACAGTGCTATGTACATCCTTAAATTAATAAAAGGGCAAAAATGGATAGTGTTTTTTTATTTAATTATATTTCCATTTGCTTTTGGTTTTGTGTCACCGATATTTTGTTATATGATCAAAGAGACCGTTAACCCAGCCAATGACTGGCCTTTACTAGACACACTAAATGATCTAATTGTTCATATGTACGATTCATCCCCTTTTTGGATTTTATCTATAATGGGAGCTACGTTCGAGGTGATGTTATTAATTTTTAGAAAAAATAAAACCATGAAAGACGGAAATTACGAAATGTAAAAACAAAACAAAAACAGCTTCAAATTATCGAAGCTGTTTTTTATTTCCCCATCTTACTTTTCAGCACCACTATCTCGTCTCGCAATATCGCTGCGGTTTCAAAGTCCAACTCTTTCACCGCTTTATTCATTTCTTTCTCTTTCAGTTTTATTATTTTATCATAGACAACTTTATTCCTATCTTCGTCTGAAAGGAGCAAATTCTTAATAGATGCACTCTCCCCTTTTCCTTTATTACTTTTATCTTTTGCAAATGCTTTTTTGAATAATTCGATATCGAGGTCAAGCTCCGCACCGACAGCTTTCTCGTGCTTGTCTTCGAGCTCTTCTGTAATATCTTTAATATTTTTTAAAATAGTTTTCGGAGTAATATTATGTTTTGTATTATGAGCTATCTGAATATTGCGACGACGATTGGTTTCTTTGATAGCATTCTCTAGCCCTTCGGTCATCACGTCTGCATAAAGAATAACTTTCCCCTCTATATTACGAGCTGCACGCCCAATAGTCTGAATAAGTGAAGTCTCTGAACGTAAAAATCCAGCCTTGTCCGCATCAAGTATTCCTATGAGTGCAAGCTCTGGCAAGTCCAAACCTTCACGGAGAAGATTCACTCCCACCAAAATATCAATCTCCCCTTTTCTAAACTGAGTAAGAATTTGTATGCGTTCAATTGTTTTTATTTCACTATGCAAGTACTCTGCTTTTATTCCTTTTTCCTTCAGATAAATAGATAAATCTTCCGCCATCTTTTTTGTCAAAGTAGTCGCAATAACTCTGAATCCTTTTTTGATTGTTTTTTCTGCTTCAATGATAAAGTCTTGGATTTGACCGGGATAAATTTCTTTTTGTTGTAGTTGTCCAGAACCTTTTTGAAATGGTCTGGCTCCTTGTCCTCCCTCATCCGAGGACCTTTCAAAAAGGTTTTGGGCAACGGAAACAGACTTTCCTGCCGACACGGGTCGCACCACCAACTCTGGGTCGATAAGTCCAGTTGGGCGAATAATCTGCTCTACGATTTGCTCGCTAACACTTTTTTCTTTTTCACTTGGAGTTGCAGATACATATATTGTTTGTCCCACACGCTTTTCAAATTCATCAATCTTTAACGGACGATTATCTTTCGCCGAAGGCAAACGAAAACCAAAGTCCACAAGCGTCTTCTTGCGAGAAGCATCACCAGCATACATTCCTCCAATCTGAGAAAGAGTCACATGCGATTCATCTATGACAGTGAGAAAATCTCTACCCCCCAAAGGACTTTCCTTTGGGAAATAAGAAAGAAGCGTTTCTGGCGCCTCGCCTTCTTTTTTGCCCGACATATGTCTAGAATAATTCTCGATACCATTACAATATCCAATTTCTTTTATCATTGCCAAGTCATAACTAGTTCGTCTTTTTATACGCTCTGCTTCAAGCAACTTCCCTTCTTTTTCAAATTTCTTTAGTTGCACAGCAAGCTCATCTTTTATTTTCTTTACCGCCGACTTCAAATGCTCTTTATCTGTGATGAAGTGCTTGGCTGGGAAAAAGAAAATATTTTTCTCTTCTTTTATTATATGAGAAGATATAGGATCCACTTTTGCAATACGAGCAATCTTGCCACCAGTAAATTCTACCTGAAAAACAAAAGTCTCAGATATTGGCATTACCTCCACTTTCTGACCAATAGAGCGAAAAGTTCCCGGAGTAATATCAGCATTGGTACGCTCGAAATGAATCTCTACAAGTTTCTTCATCAATTCCAATCTATCCATTTTCATTCCTACTTCCAATTTCAAATTTACTTTTTCATATTCTTCAGGGCTTCCAAGTCCGTAAATACAAGACACTGAAGCAACAATAATCACATCACGACGTGTGAGAAGTGACTGCGTAGTCGCATGGCGAAGACGATCTATCTCTTTATTTATCTGAGCATCTTTTTCGATATAAGTATCAGTAGTCGGCATATATGCCTCTGGCTGATAGTAGTCATAATACGAGACAAAATAATGCACCGCAGCATCAGGGAAAAATTCTCTGAATTCTTGGGCAAGCTGAGCAGCGAGAGTTTTATTGTGAGCAATCACAAGAGTCGGCTTATTCCATTTTTCTATGACATTGGCAATTGTGAAAGTCTTCCCTGTACCTGTCGCTCCGAGCAAAGTCTGCTTTTGCATACCTTTTTTGAGTCCTGTCAGCAACTCGGAAATCGCCTTGGGCTGATCGCCATCTGGCTTATAGGCACTTTTTAATTTAAAAATATTATTTTGCATATTTTTCTAAAAATTCTTTTTTAAATTCAAAAAATTTATCATCAAGTATTGATTGTCGAATATCCGCCACAAGTTTATTTATAAAATAAATATTATGAATAGAAGCGAGAGTCCCCGCTAGCATTTCCTTTCCATGAAAAAGATGTGCGATATATGCACGAGTATAATTCTGGCAAGAATAACATTCGCAATCACTTTCTATCGGAGTAAAATCATCACGATACTTTTTATTTGTAATACTTATCTTTCCGTATTTTGTGTATATAGTTCCATTGCGTCCTAGACGAGTCGGCAACACGCAATCAAAAAGATCTACCCCATTTTCCACTCCCATAAATAAATCTTCCGGCTCCCCTATGCCAAGCAAGTGACGAGGCTTTTCTTCTGGAAGTATTTCATTGACCCACTTTACCGCTGTACTCATATCTTCTTTTGCAAACGAACCACCAATACCAAATCCATCAAAATATTTTCCATCTACATTCATATCTCCAATTATTTTTGCAGATTTTTTTCTAAGTCCTTCGTCTCTGCCACCTTGGACGATTCCAAACAAAGCTTGGGGTAATAATTTGCTAGAGAGCGAATCATGAAATTCTTTTTGCGATGGTCTGGCCGAGCTTCCACCTTCGGAGAAGGAATTTTCGGCGAGGAGATCCGAGGACCTCGCAAAAAGAATTTCAGGACGAGCGACCATTTTCTCATTTTCTAATTTACTATGCTTTTCCAAGCATCTCTTTGCCCAAGCATGTGTACGCCCGAGCGCTTCATCTTGATATTTAAAATCTTCTGCGGGGCTCGTACATTCATCAAAAGCAAAAATAATATCGGCACCAAGATTATGCTGAATCTCTATGGATTTTTCTGGTGTAATATAATGCATTGAGCCGTCTAGGTGTGACTTGAAAGATACTCCATCTTGTCCAATTTTTGCAAACCTTGGAGCGTCAGAATCATCAAAACGCTCAGGAATAAGCAAGGATGGGTCAGTGATTTTCAAAACTTTAGACATTTCTTTTCCGTAAGCAACACCAAGTGAAAAGACTTGGAAACCTCCAGAGTCTGTCATTGTTGGACCTTTCCAATTCATAAATTTATTTAATCCCCCAGCCTGAGCCACAATCTCATCTCCAGGTTGTAAATATAAATGATATGTATTTGCAAGAACCACCTGCACTTTATTTTCTAAAAGTTTTTCTGGTGGAACACTTTTCACTGTGGCTTTCGTGCCAACAACAACAAAAGACGGAGTGAGAATTACACCGTGGGGAGTATTTAGCTGGCCGGCGCGCCCTAGCGCGCCGGCCATTTTCTTTTCTATTTTAAAATTAAAAGTATTCATTAATTTATTCTTGTTATTTATTAAAAACATCCTTCAGACAAAATGAGACGGCCGTCTCATTTTGTCTGAATTGTATCTAATTCCTAATTCTTAATTAATCCTCACTTCCACCCATTTAAGATTTTGCACATTTATAGGTGAACTAAGAATAACTTTTTTAAAAGGATCTGAGGGTGATGATATCACTTCATCGACAATCGCAAGCACCAAAGACGTACTACTTGGTAAATAAATAATAGTTCCTTTTTCAACTTGTAGTTCAATCGGGATGATCATTTCAAAGTTTCCACCACCACGACCTATCAATTCAACAGATGCATTTGTTCCCTCAGCAAAGCCTTCTGTTTTTTGCCCTGGATTTGTAAAAAGAGAAACCAAAGAAGTTCTACTGTAAATCTTTCCTATATTTCCAATAGGTATATTCCCATTGGCATAAACAAAATCTCCTTCTTTGATTCCTACATCACTACCTATATCTATCACTATCGTATCATATGGTGAATGATTTGGTTTAGTTAAAATATTTCCTAAAACAAAATTATTTTTAATCTCTATTCGTCCCAGCATTTCTTTTAATTCATTATTTTCATTTTTCAAGATTTGATAATCAACCATAGACAACCTCAGATATGAAATTTCTTCTATTAGATTATGATTTTCATTTGAAATTGAAGCCTTTGATCTAAAAAAATAATTTATATTATAAAAACTTGAACCAATAGATCTTTGGGCCTCCCAAACAGGTCTTCCTACATAGTTGAAAAAATTTCCAAATAACCCCAAAAGACCAAAAGCCGATAAAATCAAAAAAAGACCAAAACCAATTACGTTTCGAGTAATTTTTTTCTTCTTCATTATTTGTTTTTTATCTAGAAACTGATGTATCATCTGTATTTAATAAAACTTCTTTAAAAGAATCAAAATCATCTAGAATAACACCAGTTCCACGAGCTACTGCTGTAAGAGGATCTTCCGCTACGTAAATAGGTATTTTGAGAACATTTTGTAACATCACATCAAGCCCACGAAGTAATGCTCCTCCACCAGAGAGAACCAATCCTCGATGAATAATATCTGAAATAAGTTCAGGTGGAGTTGTTTCCAGCACTTCCTTAATCCCATCTACTAGATTTAAAATTGAAGGCATGATAGCTTCACGAATATCAGAATCCGTAACTATTACTTGGCGAGGAAGTCCTGTGACAAGATCTCTACCTCTAACTTCTGCCTCCATCGGAGATCCTTCCGTCACTCCGCCTATAGCAATTTTTATATTTTCAGCGGTCTTTTCTCCGATTAAAAGTTTGAATTCATCTTTCATGTAATTCACAATATTATCATTCAACAAATCTCCCGCAATTTTTAAATTCTTTGAACAAACAACACCAGAAAGAGAGATCACAGCAATATCTGTTGTTCCACCTCCGATATCCACTATCACTGAACCTGTCGCATCTTTGACAGGTAAACGTATGCCAATAGCAGCAGACATTGGTTCTTCAATGATATAAACTTCACGAGCTCCAGCAGAACGAGCTGCATCTTCCACCGCACGAACTTCAACATTTGTAATACCCGTTGGGACTCCAACAATAACTCTCGGACGAATAAACTTTTTAGATATTTTTTCAGTTTTATTTATCAAGTAAGAAAGCATTTCTTCTGTAACTTCAAAATCAGAAATAACTCCATCGACAATAGGCCTAACTGCACGGATGTGCCCCGGAGTACGTCCGAGCATTTGCTTTGCTTCTGCTCCAACAGCAACGATCTGACCAGTCTTTTGATTTATAACAACAACCGATGGCTCATTGATAACGATTCCATGACCTCTCAAATACACCAGCGTATTCGCCGTTCCTAAGTCTATACCTATATCATTTGAAAACATTTTGTAAAATTTTTTAAACATTTTAGTTAATAGGATTTAGCAAAAATTACTCTACCATTTGATGGTTTGCCCGATTTAATACATAATCCAACTTCTTCTTTTTGATCTAACGGTATACAACGCACAGTAGCTCCTGTTTCTTCTTTGATTAAGGATTCTACTTCAGATTCTCCTGACCAGTGTGCTTTTACAAATTTACCTAATTCAATATTTTTAATAAAGTCATCCCAAGTATCAACTTCTACAATGTTTGATACCAATCTATTCTTAGCTTGTTCAAATAAATTATTTTGAATTAATTCAAGTGTATTAACAACTGAATCTTTCAATTCAGGAAGTAATACAGTTTTCTTTTCTCCTGTATCTCTACGAACAATAACAACTGTGTTACTTGCAATATCTTTTGGCCCAATTTCTATTCGCAAAGGAACACCCTTCTTCTCCCATTCATAATATTTTTCTCCCGGTCGAATATTTCTATCATCAAGTTTTACGCTAATACCAGATGAAGCTAGATTTGAAAGTATTGTTTTAGATTCTTCTGTTACTATTTGTTTATCCCATTCTTTAGGAATTATTGGAACGATAACAACTTGTATTGACGCTATCTTAGGTGGCAAAATTAATCCCTTGTCATCACTATGGCTCATTATAAGTCCACCGATAACCCTAGTAGACAAACCCCAGCTAGTCTGCCATCCATACTGTTTGGTACCTGATTCATCTAAAAATGTCACATCAAAAACTTTTGCGAAATTCTGTCCAAGATTGTGAGAAGTGGCAAACTGCAAAGCCTTTCCATCTTGCATCATAGTTTCAATAGTATAAGTACCTTTTGCTCCTGCAAATTTTTCTAACTCTGACTTCTTGCCTGGAATAGTAGGTATAGCCATATAATTCTCAGCAAAATCCTTGTAAATATTTAACATCATTAAAACCCTTTCTTCAGCCTCTTCTTCTGTTGCATGGACAGTATGACCTTCTTGCCAAAGAAATTCGGTTGTGCGTAGGAATAAACGTGTCCTCATTTCCCATCTTATAACATTTGCCCATTGGTTTATCAAAAGTGGTAAATCACGATGAGACCTGATCCATTTAGAGAAAACTTCATACATAATAGTTTCAGATGTTGGCCTAAGAACAAGAGGTTCTTCTAATTTTTTGCCCCCAGCATGGGTAACAATTGCCACCTCTGGAGCAAAACCTTCGACATGTTTTTCCTCTCTCTTTAAGAGTCGTTCAGGAATAAGCATAGGGAAATAAGCATTCTGTACTCCTGTCAATTTGAATTTATCATCAAGAATCCTCTGAGTTTTTTCCCATAATGCATATCCGTATGGTTTAATAATCATACATCCCTTAACCGGAGAATTCTCTGCTAATTCTGCCACCTCAATAACATCAAGATACCATTGGCTGTAATCTTCTGCACGACTTGTAATTTTTTTTTCTTCAAATTTAGATTGTTCCATATATATGCCCATATTACCCTAAAACCAGCTTTTTTACAATTTAAAGATATCAAGCTTTTTACATAAAGACCAAAAGAAAAACCCACCAAGTAGTAGATTTTTCTACTGGCAGGTTTTAAATATTTAAATAAATGTAAAGTTCAAGCTAAATTTTTCAAGAACATCTTCATACTCTTCTACTGAGTTAGTTAACAGCTCTTCGGGTATTTCTATACCAAATTGAGTCAAAAAATCCTGATACTTTTTCCCTTGCCCGGAATAGAATAAATCCTTAAAATCCTCCTTGGTTCCAAAAGGCTCACCACCATATAAAACAAAAGTTTTGTTAAGTCCTCCTTTTTGCTGATGAATTAGATTTATTTTGTAATATTCTTCACCAGCCGAGCCCTTTTTTACTGAACTACTAGAAATTGTTATTTTACCAACATTTTTAGAAGTATTGCCTTCTATTTTCTCAAACAAAGCAAGTGCACAGAAAAATATACTTTTGCGCGATATTTTCTTTTGCTTAACTGAAGACAAAAGCTTATCAGTTAATTCTTGGTTACCTTCTACAAAAAAACAATATTTTGTAGCTAACTGCCCATCTGTCGGCCTTACTTCTTTGAAAGAAATAATTATACCCTTAGATTTATAACTAAATTCATTGATCTTTTCCATATTTTTAGATTTTAATTGTTTATATATATTTACTTGAATTACTCTAAACTCCCAGCAGAAGTACAAAGTAATTCAAATAAACACAACCAAAATCAAATATATCAAAGAAACATTGCTCCTTGTATAGTAGCATATTTGGACTCATCTGTCAACATGGCTAAAATCACTATTTTCTGGTATTATATGTCCTATGTTCCGTGAGGGATTTTTTAATTTAAAAACCCTTGTAAATTGACCCTCCGTCGCTTTTCGAAGCTATGGCGGGCGAAGGCTGGAATGCTTAAAAACGGAACAATTTATAACACTCCCCTCGAAAGGGATAATTAATCATAGATAAAATAAATATATGAGTGCACAAAGTACTATCGAAGAAATGTTCAAAGCCGGTGTCCATTATGGATATTCAAAAAGTCGTAGACATCCATCATCATCACCATTTGTTTTCACAACAAAAAATGGAGTAGATATTATAAATATTGAAAAGACAAATGAGCTTCTAGAAAAAGCATTGGAAACTGTCACAAAATTTGCTGCATCTGGTAAAACTATATTATTCGTCGGAACAAAGCCTGAAGCAAGACAACAAATCATAGAAACTGCCCTTTCCCTCAACATGCCATACGTCGGAGATCGTTGGGTTGGCGGAGCTCTCACAAATTTCCCTGAAATCAAAAAAAGAATCGTTAAACTGCTAGATCTTAGAGATCAAAAAGAAAAAGGTGGTCTTGATAAATATACTAAAAAAGAAAGACTCCTAATCGACAAAGAAATGGAAGACATGACAAAGAACTTCCAAGGATTAGTCGGGATTACAAAAACTCCTGATGCTGTTTTTGTTGTTGATTCCAAGAAAGAGCATATCGCTGTTACAGAAGCAAAAAAAATGAAACTCCCTGTTATTGCTCTCGTAAACACAGACTGTAATTTGAAACAAGTTGATTATCCTATCGTCGCCAACGATGCATCTGTATCTAGTATTACTTTCTTCTTATCAAAAATAAAAGAAGCGTACACAAGGGGAGTAAGTGGAGTAACAACTAATAAATAATTATAAATAATTTATAACGGGAACAGAAATGTTTCTGGCGAAAAAATATGTCTATAAAAATAACAGCAGAATTAGTTAAAGAATTAAGAGAAGCAACAAGTGTATCTGTGATGCAATGTAAAAATGCTCTCGAAGAAGCCGAAGGCGACATGGAAAAAGCCCTCATTATCCTCAAAAAGAAGTCTAGCAGTATTGCCATGAAAAAAGCTGACCGTGATGCAAAAGACGGTATGATTGTAGTAAAAGAAGGCAATAATAAAATTATACTATTAACCCTACACACCGAGACTGACTTCGTTGCTAAGAATGAAGACTTCACAACACTCGCAGACAAACTCACTGACATGGCAGTATCGGAAGGTGTAGAAGCCATGAAAGCTAAATCCCTAGACATGATAAATGAAATAGTGCAGAAAGTTGGTGAAAAAATAGAGTTAGGAAAAGTACAACAAATCGATGGAGCAATCTTAGGAAGTTACGTTCATAACAACAAAAGTGCAGTTATAGTATCACTATCACTCGGAACAAAAGAACTCGCTCGTGATATAGCTATGCATATAGCAGCGATGAAACCAGCTTTCGTAAAGGCAGATGACATAACAGAAGAAGATAAGAAAAAAGTTATAGAAGTATTTGAGCGTGAAGTAGCTGAATCTGATAAACCCGAAGAAATAAAAAAGAAAATGCTAGATGGTAAAATATCTACTTATTTTAAAGAACAGACACTTATGGATCAGGCATATATAAAGAACGGAGATATAACAGTAGCCACTCTTCTAAAAAACAACAACGCAACTTTTGTGTCTTTTGTTCATGAATCAATAAATTAATCATGTTAATAATTATTATATTTTTGATAGCAATTATATCTCTGTTTGGAATGATCATGTTCCGTGCATGGGAAATAAATAAAATAGATAAACAAAACCCTCTTCCTGATAGGAAAATAATCCCTGAGGTATATTTTAGGCACACAGAAAAAATTATGCTATATTTAGCTAAATATATAATTCAATCAATTGTGTTTATAATCATGAAGTATTGGTTCATTGCTTTGACAAAAACAAAAAAATGGTTATGGAAGAGTTTACCTAGATTCTACAATTTATTTATCAAAAAAATAAACGATACGGAAACTCAAAATGATTCATTTTTCCGAAGAGCTGTCCTAGAATCAAAAGTCAAAATAAAAAAGATTAAAGAGAATGTAAGGAGAGAACACGGTGAAAAAAGATAGTTGGTGATAAAATGAAAGTATGGTAAGGTAGATTTAGTTTTTTATTAAAAATATATGCTTGCCGGTATAGCTGTCTTGGTGGACAAGCCACAAAGTATGCTTGCTGGAATTGTTTATTAAAAATTATATGCCTGCCGGCATAGCTCAGTTGGTAGAGCGCCACTTTTGTAAAGTGGATGTCCGGGGTTCGAATCCTCGTGCCGGCTCAATAAAAAAGATGTCTAAATGACATCTTTTTTGCCGGCACGAGGATTTAATTTGTCTTTACTGGTTCTAACACAGACGATGTACCATCTAACATAGTTTTAATTTTTGTAGTAGTTTTAACTTTTACAGGAGCTTCTTTTGCTTTTATGCTCTCGAGCTGTGGAAAGGTTTTTTCTATTTCTTCAACAGACTTAAAACCACTATAAACCTTTCCATTTATTACGATAGCGGGTAAATTATCAGAAACTTTATAAATAGAGGTCATCGTTTTTATCGCCGATAAATCAAGATTATAATCAAAAGAATAAACACGAAGATCTGGATATTTCTCACGGAGTGAAGTTAAGACATATCCCTGTTTTGTACAATCACTACAATTATCATTTTTATAAAAATATAAAATGAATATTGAGTTTTCACCACAACGCTCTTTGATCTTTTTCATTAAAAGGTAATCTTTTATTTCAAGTAAAGAATAATATTTTTTTAAACTAATAACATCAATATTTTCTACTCCAATATTATTTTCACTATATGAGATCTTCTCTGCCAAAGAATTTAATTCTGATGATAACACAGAATTTGAAACATCTTTACATGATTGCTCTTGTAATAAAGAAAATTGTGTTTCAGATGACAATAAATCTAACGATATCTTACTCTCTATATTCTTAAGCTGATCAATCTTTTGACCACTGAAATAACTGGAAATCCACAACCCAGATATAAATATCGTAGAAGTTATAAATAAAACAATAATATATTTTTTCCAATCATTTGGTTCGTGTTCATGCATAAATTTAATTTTGTGTTTTGAGACGTTGATCAATTTCTAATGTCCAGTTTGATTCTTTAGATATAATAGCATTGTATATTGCTCTCAACATCCAAAATGGTGCTATTACACTATAAATTATAATAAAATAAAAGACAGAAAAAGAAAGCCTTGTCTTCCCTTCTGACATTTTTCTTCCTATCATTACAGATGTAATAACCAGTATATATAAAATCACAGAGAATATCAATGCAGCTTTTGTATTTAAGAAAAACCAATCAAATTCATAATGAAAACTATATACATTACCAACTCCAACAGTTTGTATTTGTATTATTTTGTTATAAATAAATTTAATAACATTACCCAATATGTTTATAGAAAGAAAAACAACCCCAAAAATAGAAATCAAACCCGAAGGTAGTGTGAACAGGGCAACTGTCCCATATTTTTTTTTGAACAATAAATGCTTATAATCTATAAGATTTTTAATGAAACCATAAATCCATCTTAAGCGCTGGCGATATAATTTAGGTACAGAATTGGGAGCATTAGTATACACATAAGCATCCGGGCAATGATCTATCTTGTATCCATGTTCTTGCATTCTTAGTGCAATTTCTTGATCTTCTGTATTGTGAGCTTTTTTATATGGACCTAATTCATCAAAAACTTTTTTTCTAAAAATAGAAAATGGCCCCGGAGCAACATGGATACCGCCCATAAACCCAAGCATTTTTTTAGTATAAATAGACATATCGTATTCTATGCTTTGAGCATGCTGAAGAATATTTTTAGGATTATATACTATAATCGAAGGAGCTACTGCCATAGTCCTAGAATCTTTTTCAAAATATTTTAGTATTCGTTTGAGAGATTGAGGATGAACAGAGGAATCAGAATCAAGACAACCAAAAAACTCAGAATCTGTTCTCTCCAGCGCTAGATTTACAGCAGTATGCTTTCCCCCATTTTTCTTTTGAAAAAGAAAAACATTATTAGTATTTTTAAACTCTTGTATCACATTCCATGAATTATCTTTACTGCCGTCATCAACTAAAAATATTTTTAGTTGATTTTTCGGATAATCAAGAGAGAGTAAAGATTTAACAGTCCTCACGATAGTAGCTTCTTCATTATAAAAAGGTACAGCAATCGTTACAGTAGGATAACGTAACAATTCTAAATTTTTAGGATTCTTGACTATGTGCTGTTTTTTTTCAATAAAGGTCAACAAAAAAAATATCTGCACATAGACAGAAATAAAAGAAAATATATAAAATATCACAGTATAAGCCAAATCCATAGGTAAGTAAGCGTAGTATAACATATTTATTTATATTTTTCAATACCAATATATCTTTTTTAAAAATAGATATATGATACAATGAACACATGGAAGACACAAAAAAACAACAAATTACAACCCCTATGGCGATAGTCATAGCAGGTGTGTTTATTATGATAGCAATTTTAGTAACTAATGGAGGTGGAAATAGTAAAGCTACAAAAGCAAAAACATTATCAGAACAAGTAGGAGTATCCAAGGAAAAACTTGCGGAGTGTGTCCAAGGATTTGATAAAGATGCTTTTGGTAAAAAAATACAAGACAGCGTGACGAGTGCAATGAAAGGTGAAGATGGAGTAGGAACTCCTTATAGTATCGTCATAGGAGCAAATGGAGTAAAATCCAAAATCAACGGTGCTGACGGAGAAGAAAATGTAAAAAAGATCATAGATGAAGTTATTGCTGGAAAAGTAACAACTGAATACAAAGGTGAAGTCACTCCAGTGGAATCAGGTGAACACATCTTGGGTAATCCAACAACAGCGCAAGTCACAATTATTGAATATTCCGATTTTGAATGTCCTTTCTGTGCAAGATTCCACCCAACATTAAAAAAGATAGTTACCGAATCAAATGGAAATGTTGCTTGGGTTTATCGTCAATTTCCTCTAGTTCAAATTCACCAAAATGCATTTGAGAGAGCAGTTGCCTCAGAATGTGTAGCTAAAATAAAAGGCAATGACGCTTTCTGGAAATACGCTGATTTATTGTTCAATCTTGTAACCCCTCAAGAAGCTCCTGTGGATGAGCAATTATAAAAGATAAGTAATCATAAAATCAAAAGAGCGGTCAGGCTTCGCCTGACCGCTCTTTTGTATTTTGCTTGTTAATTATTAATTCCTAATTCTTAATTAATACACCTCCCTCTGATAACACTCCTTACAATACACTATCTCTGGTCTTTCTGGCGCATAAGTGGTTTCAAATTCATTTGAACAATTTTCATGCATACAAGTACGATGATACAAAATCATAGGATTCCTCAATTTCATTCTATTCTTATACCTTTCATCAGGATGAAGATGAGGGATAGGTATATTCATTCTTTTGTAGAATTGTAATTCAAATGGAGTTATCTTAAATGCTTTACCTGATTGTTCGCATTCTATAACTTCATCTAAAATAGAGTCATCTACATCTTTAATATCATCTGGGATATCTTTTGCTTTTAGAGTAATAGTATATTTGTTCTCAACTTTTTCTTTATATGTATATCCTTTTTCTAATATTTCTTCTTTGGTTAATGGAAAATGATCATTTATAACTGCTTCGTTATATCCAAATGGACATAGTTCTGTAGGGAAGAATTCTCCATATTTGTATACATTACCTTTCTTATCTACATAAGGCATATCATTCATGTGCTTTTTTATTTTTTCTACCATTTCAAAATATTCTTCTTTTGTATATTGTTTGTTTAAGATACAGTATTGTTTGTTTTTGAGACCGATGCAAGCGAAGAGATTGGATGATGATTTGCAATCATCTAAATATTCAACCTCATTTAAACCAAAATTCCCTGTAACTATAAATTTAATATCTATACTATTTTCTGCCCCAGCAAAAGCATGCTCATATGCTAACACTCCATAAGAATGACATATGTCCATACAATCTTTATTTTTAACACTTCTGTATGCATATTTAACATTTTCAGAGTTATAAAGATTAAAAGATTTTTTTACATTTTTACAATCACGTAATTCATCTCCTGATGAATCAACAGAGTTTACTATATTGGCATACTTTCTTGGATATTGAAGTGAAAAATGCCAAAATTCTTTAAAAAATTTTTCTAAAAATTCAGAACTTCCTATATTAAACTCTTTCATCTTTTCTCCATGTTCTTCCTTTGAGTATTTTTTATTAAAAATACAATATCTTTCATTTTGTAAATTAACACACCCAAAACAATCTTGGCAATTATTACAATTGATAATAAAATTACAGTCTATACAGTTTGATGACCAATATGAATATTTACAATTATAATTTTTATTTGAGCCTATATTTTGATATATCAATTCACTATTTATAACATTATATGAATCTATCGTTTGTTTAGAATTATCAATATTATTTGAAAAATATACATGTTCAGATCCAGTTAAAACAGAGAAGCTTAAATATATATCTTTTGCGTTGTAAACAAAATTAGCATAGTCTGATTCTATACAATCACCAAATATCCACATTGATTGTTTAGGAATTTTATTAAACAGTCCTTTCCATTGCTCAAAAAATGGTTTATCAAAATCATAATCTTGTGAATAAATTTCAGCCCCCCAATTATCACTTTTATAACAATCAAGACAATATACCGGAAAAACCACTTTATCGTCATACATACCGATTATATTTTTCTTACACATATCGCATTTTCTCTTATATAAAGACCTTTCGTTTTTCCAAATCAATCGACGAACAAGCCGACAATGCGGGCAAAAAGTAGGCGGAGGAACTTTCATTTTCTCATAAAACACAAAATCCTCTGGCTCTATAGTAAAGTCATTTTTACAATTCTGGCAATTTTTCATTTCAGAATCCATAATATTATTATATCATGCAATTCCCCCAGATAGAGCCTAAAGCTCTATCTGGGGGAATGACTTTAATCGAAATAATTTTTCAAACGGGCGATTTTTTCGTTATTGCGAAGCTTTTCGTGAACCTTTGCTTCAATCTGACGAATACGTTCGCGAGTCACGCCGAACTCTTGTCCTACTTCTTCAAGAGTGTGCTGAATACCATCCATGAGTCCATAACGAAGCTCGAGAATTTTTCTTTCTTTTGGATTCAAAGTATCGAGGACTTCTTTTATTTGATCTGAAAGAATTCTTCTTGAAGCGTCTTGATCAGGACGAAGTATTTTATCATCAGCAATAAATTCTCCACGAGTAGATTTCTCATCATCATCCCCTATTGGTTGCTCGAGAGAAACAGTATCTTGATTGATTTGTTCTATCACATGTATTTTCTCAACATCCAAATTCATCTCCATCGCAATCTCTTCTACTAATGGCTCACGTCCGAGGTCTTGGGAAAGTCGGCGAACAACTTGCTTGTATTTTGAAATAGTTTCAACCATGTGAACTGGAATACGAATTGTGCGAGATTGGTCTGCAAGTGCACGTGTAATAGACTGACGAATCCACCATGTTGCATAAGTTGAAAACTTATAACCCTTAGTCCAGTCAAATTTCTCAACAGCCTTAAAGAGTCCTAGGTTTCCCTCTTGAATCAAATCAAGAAGAGTAAGGTCGGAACTTCTACCAACATATTTTTTGGCAATAGACACCACCAAGCGAAGATTGGCACGAGCAAGCAAATTCTTGGCTTCCATGTCACCTTTTTCAATACGATAAGCGAGGTTCTTTTCTTCACTTGCTGGGATAAGTGGATACTGACCGATTTCTTTCAAATACATTTGAATAGAATCGTATGTCTGTGCATCTTTACTATATTTAAGAGCAAGTTTCTCTGTAGTCCCATCTACATCGAGAAAGTTTCCACCTTCTAAAACATCAACTCCGGAGACTGACAATTTTTCATAAAGCTCATCTAAGAATAAAATATTATTTTCAATATCTGGAAATATTTTAATAATCTCATCATAAGTTATAAATCCTCTCTTTTTACCTTTTTCAACAATTGCATTAGATTTTTCTTCAAGATATAGCAACTTCTTTTCTGTGGCTGACTGTTTAGATATTTTACTACCAGCAGAAGAATTGCTCTTATTGGTAAGAGTTTTTTTAGAGGTAGATATCTTATTTTTTTTATTTCCTATGAACAAAGACTTCTTTTTTAAAATAACCTTTTTTGCTTTTTTAATTACTTTTTTCTTGACTACCTTTTTCTTTGACACAACAGAAGATTTTTTAACAGCAATTTGTTTTTTTGCTTTTACAATCTTTTTAACAACTTTTACCTTTTTAATTTTGTTTTTTGTTTTTTTCATCATAAAAATTATTTTGATCTACGACTTTTAATATCTTCTATTTTTTCGACTATTTTTTGATAAGCAATTAAATCATTTTTTATTTCTTCTTTATTATTACTACGTTCTTTTTCTTTTATCTTTATCATTATAGAATATAATTCTTCATTCAATATTTCTTCCTCTAAATTTAGAATTATCTCACTCATCTCTTTTTTCAAAACATCAATCTTGCCACTATACCACTTTTCTCCCTCAAAAACTAAATTTTCCGAAAACGGCTCATATAAACTCAGTATTTTTTGATATTGCTCTTTTCCTATATTATCTAAAAAGGAATTTCTTAATTCATCGATAATATTTTTTTCATCCTGACTCTCACCTTTCCAGAAAATAATCGCAAACAATCTTTTTTCTAAACTACTACGACGGGAACTCGGGTCTTTAATTTCACTATTTTTATCTTTATTAAAATTATTATTTATATTTTGTGATTTCTCATATTTTTTATAATCTTCTGTTATTGCATTTTCTGATAAGCTAGTTTTTTCAGAACTTTCTTTTATATAATTGGATTTCTTTATAGAACTTTCAATCATACTTATAAATGGGAAAACTTTTTCGACTATTTGCTTACGTCTAGATTCTTTATCTCTAGTGTTTTCACATATTTTATCCAAATGAAAACTTATTATATCTGTTTTATTTTTTATAATTTCTTCCCATTTTTTATAATCTTCTTGGATTATATCTGCTGGGTCTTTGCCCTTTGGAAAGATTGCAACTTTAACTTGCATATCTAGAGATAGAGCAATCATAGCGGAACGTCCAACGGCACGTATTCCTGCATCATCTCCATCATAAGCAAAAATAATATTTGAAGAAAGACGCCTTACTAAACCAAGATTATTTATTTTTGATTCTTGATCAGTAGTATTTTCTGTGAAAGCAGTCCCTGACACAGCCACGGTATTATTGAAACCAGCCTGATGAGAAAGTATCAAATCCACCTGCCCTTCCACAATAATACTATAATCACGAGTTCGTATAGAATTCTTTGCTTTATCAAGACCAAATAATACATTGGATTTATTGAATAATGGTGTGTCTGGACTATTCAAATATTTTGCTTCTTCAACAGAAGAATTACTATCTGGACGTTTGAATATTCTACCAGAAAATGCAATCACTCTACCGGTGGAATCATTTATCGGAAACATTATACGTCCACGAAAACGGTCATAATATCTATTATCTTTCTTTTTAATCAAACCAACAGTTTCAATATCTTCTTTTTTAAATCCTTTGCGAATTAAATAATCAAAAAGAGAAGTCCAAGATTCTAGGGCATACCCGATACGAAAAGATTTAATGGAATTATCGTTTATACCTCTAGAGACAACATAACTTCTAATTTCTTTATTCACAGAAAAATTATCTTGAAAAAAGTTTGTCGCCTCTTCCATTATTTCAAAATAAATATCTGTCTTGTCTTTTTCTTTGTTTTTATATTCTGACAAAGGAACACCGGCTCGTTCAGCTAATATTTTCAAAGCACCCAGAAAATCTGTTCCTTCAAATTTTTCTACAAAAGAAAAAATGTCCCCTTTAGCTCCACAACCAAAACAATAATAACTCCCTCTATCGGCAGAGATAAAGAACGAGGGAGTTTTCTCATTATGGAATGGACACCTAGCTTTGTAATTCTTGCCTGCTTTCTCAACCGTCAAATATGAAGAAATAACATCAACGATTGAAAGTCTCTCTTTAATTTTGGCAACGGATGAGTTCATTGAGTTTAATCTTTAATTATTTTAAAAAATAATATTCAGACAAAATTAGACGGCCGTCTAATTTTGTCTGATACACTAATATACTTCTTGCTGATAACAACTCTCACAATAAATTACCCCTTTTGAGTCAGGACTATATCCTGTTTTAAATTTTTCTCCACATGGTTTATCCCCGTGAGTATGTTTTGTATCATTTTTATAGTTTCCCGTAATATCACTTTCTCCCCCACACATACAAGATCTATCATATAATTGGAATTTTAATCTATCACTAATTCTCCTTTTGAAACGGCATTCATCACACAAAGCTGGTAATGGTAATTTCTCTTTTTTATAAAAATTGAATTCATCTTCTAAAATACGATAGGGATTTTTACAATTTTCGCACTCAATTATTTCTTTTAAAATACTTTCATCAACTTCAGCTATCTCATTTGGTAATTCTGAAACTTTTTTAGTGATATCATATTTACCCCTTTCTACTTCTATCCATGGGTACCCATTTTCTTCTGCCATTTCTTTTGTCATAGGGAAATATTGAGCAGTAGTTGAATTATTATAACCAAAAGGTGAAAATTCTATTGGGAAAAATTCTCCATATTTATATATTCTTCCCTTTTTATCAATATGCGGCACCTCGTCCATGTGTTTTTTTATTCTTTCCATCATAGCAAAATATTCTTCTTTAGAATATTGTTTATTCAAAATACAATACTGTTTTTTCTTTAATCCAACACAACCAAAACAATCGGTAGAACTAAAACAACTTATACAATACTCTAAGTTTTTACAATTCGGCCAAGAATCGGTAGAAAATTTTATATTATACGAATTTCCACCACAAATACCTGTCTCATAATGTAATTCCATGTTGTCCCCCCAAGCAGATGCATCATAACAATCCTTACTTTTTGGAACTTGTAAATACTGACAATATCGAATATTTTCTCCCTCTCTTATAAGAAAACTATCATTTACGTTTTTACAATTAGTAACATAAGACCCAGTAGAGTCTACATTCTTCAATCCTTGGTGGGATTTAGTTGGTTGTGTATCCCAGAAATCTCTTGCCCTTGCTCGAGCTTCCCTTACACCAGAGATAGTATTTAATTGCATTCTTTCTATTTCAACAAAATAATTTTCTTTTGAGTATTGTTTATTAAAAATACAATATGATGATTTGCGTAAATTAACACAACCCAAACAGTCATTACAACTCAGACAGTCTCTACAAAACCATAAATTTGTAGACTCAACAGACATGATTGTAAAATAACATTGATAACATTTTTGTATCCAAAAACATTCATAACATCTTTCTGAGTTTTTTATATGAGAATTATCTACACAATCTTTACTGTAATCTGTCGCATTACTATACATACAATTTTCAGAATGACTAGAGTTAAAACATAGATAAGAATTTTTTAAAGCAGTTGCATTCGCACAGTAAGGACTATCTACCATATATTCAACTCTTAACGCAAAAACTGGCACTTCTTTTTCTAGTTGTGAAATTTGCTCAAAAAAATTGGTTGAAAAATCATAATCTCTACCATATTCCAAAGCATCCCAATTATCCTTGAACCATTCTTTTTCTGCTGTTGATTTCTTTCCACTTTCTATTGGATAAAGAGAAAAAATATCATTCCCCGTAAAAAAATCTTTTACTCTAAATAATTTCCTTTCATTTCGAAAAACTAAACGTCTCTCAGACCTACAAAGTGGGCAAAAAGTTGGTGGGGGGACTTTTATCTTTTCGTAAAATAAAAAATCATCTGGCTCTATAGTAAAGTCATTTTTGCAATTTTGGCATTGTTTTGTTTGTGATTGTGTGCTTGACATGATATGTAGGTTTGATATAATTACACTATTGATGTTCCCTCGGGAACTTCCGAGAATACCCGCCTTGTGCGGGTATTCGATTTTTTACTCAAATAAAGCTATAAAAAGTTTTTTAATTTTCATAATTTAATTATATCACAAGCTAGTTTTATCCCCTTTCACAA
>Ga0172379_10003556_pt1 | contig 24547 bp, 25 predicted proteins | sample GrowelOW334metaG_FD_119756 | JGI IMG/M metagenome (GOLD analysis project Ga0172379, IMG submission 119756) | Groundwater microbial communities from an aquifer near a municipal landfill in Southern Ontario, Canada - Groundwater well OW334 metaG | ecosystem: Environmental > Aquatic > Deep...
CTAAATTTCTTTTGCACCAGGCGATATCATCAGAAAATACGATATATCTAGGATTCTTTACAATATTTTCCAGATATTTGATAGCATTTTCATAATATTTAAGTGGGAGAGCGCCTAAAATTTCCTTGGCTTCCTTGTTGAAAATATAATCGCCTCTGCGCACATGGATAGAAACAGTGTTGTCGTTTTTTAAGAATTGTATCAATTCCTGCTCATATGATGGATTTGCTATTGGTTTAAACTCCTGGATTAATATGTTACGAATATCATCGAAGTACTTATAGCTTTGCCAGTAGCCAATTAGACGAGTATTATCGCGTGCCTGAAGTGCTTTGGGGTCATAATGATAATGAGGCTCCCTGTATATATTTGTTAGTTTGTAACTTAGGTATTTTTTGATTTTCCCGAATACTGAAAGAGTAGTATCTAGGTACTTGGCATTAATACGATACTTATTCAACATTAATGTCCTTTTTGTTTGAGACATTTTTTCATTGAATATAGAGATATCTAGTACTAGCTTTGTCCTATTCTTTATCGCTAGTTTGCGTCCTAGCGCATATTGGAACATTTGATTGCCTAAACCACCATTTATCCCAACGAGTATCATAGAAATACCTCTCTTATACCCCGCCATAAAGCAAACACTGACTCCCTAACAAAGATTTTTATCATCATGATAGATGAGCTAAATAGGCTAGTGTAAGTTGTACTGGAAATTCCTTTTTTTATATCTATTAGTGTGGTTCGTAACTTTGACTTTTGGAAAAACGTTTTCATGAGTATTGTATAGAAATATTCTTTTGCTTGAGAAGAATTAGTAAAGTCTACATTCTTATCATATAACAAAGCCATGCCAAGGAGCATACCGGCATTATTACTAGACATAGTATTGCTTGACCTACGTATGCCTACAAGTTTTTCTATAGTGTAATCTACTTGATACTGTTTTGAAATCCTAAGCCACATATCCCAGTCTTCACAGGTTGGTAGGTTCTCGTCGAATCCACCTAATTTATCAAAGCATTCACGTTTAACTAAGACTCCACTTCCACTACCAGCAATAAGATTGCCTGCCAATAGTCTGGAATATACTTTACCTTTTACTGATGGATCTAATCGCATGCTGGGATATGGTATCTTTTGACCATTAACATCAATATCAAAGTAATCACAATATACTAAACCCAAACTGTCATTTTTTGATTTTGTAAATATTGCGAGCTGTTTTGCGATTTTTTCCGGTAGCCAGATATCGTCAGCATCTAAAAACGCTATATATGGTGCTTCTGAAACCTTGATTCCAAGATTCCTAGCTGAGCTCAACCCCCTATTTGGTTGATAAAAGTACTTAATTACCGCATTCTTAGACGATAAAGATTTAACTAGTTGTCTAGTGTTGTCTGTAGAACCATCATCGATTATGAGTACCTGCAATTCAACATTTCTCTGATTTAGTGCAGATTTTATAGCCCCACTCAAATATTTCGAGCTGTTATAGGTAGGAATAATTACGTCAATTCGATTATTTTTCATTATACTTTTGTCAATTTTTTGTATAATTTTTCATATTTTTGTGTGATTAGATCCCATCTTGAGTATTTATTCCAATATTTACGCCCGCAATTCGACATCTGAGCCAGACGATCATGATCCAATAGTAAACTTGCTAGTTGTTTAGCACCGTCATGAATATCCCTCATCACTATGCCAGCATTAGTATTCTTCACGATTTCTTTAACGTTCCCTGATGAACTAGATATAAATGGTAAGCCTGCTGCTAAACACTCATATATTACGAGTGGTGCACATTCAATTTTTGAAGGAAAAAGGAAGATGTCAGCCATGGAAAAGGCGTTTACTGTATCTATCCGAGTGAGATCGCGAACTATTACCTGTTTCGAGTCAAATCTACGAAAAATACTATGATTATATTTCGAAGCAGATAAGTTGCAAGAATCAGTACATTCAGAGTCTGCAAAGCTATTTCCAACGATAAGTAGAGTAGCGTTTTGTATTTTGGAAGCTCTAAATATCGCGATAGATTCTTTATGACCTTTAGAATGAACATGAGAGCTGACTGTTAATATTACTTTGTCCTGAAAAGGAATATTTAGTTTTTCCCTCAAATAATCATTATTTTTGTTAAGATTTTCAAATTCTAGTTCGCCCGCCCCATTTGGAATAATTTGCATATTTTTCTTTAGATACTTAGAGACATACTCATAATCTTGATAATATTTTGAAGTGAAGACTATCGCATCATATTCCTTTATCCATTTCAGAATGCTTCTGTAGTACTCTGCAAAAGCTGGATGTTTCAACCCAGAGAAGCCGCATGGAACAAATAATTTCTTTGCACTTATTGTTGGCAAAATTTCGACTAGAGCATCAGTTGACCAAGATTGAGCTGCATAGTTGAGCACTACATCAAACTTACCATTTAAGACAAATTTCTGATAATTATCGATTTCTCCCTTTAAGCCCACAACTAAGTTTCCCGTAATATTAAATTCTTTTATTTTAACTCCTGATATTTTTTTAGAATTTCTCCCCGGGATAAATCCGGTAGCAACGGTCACATCATGACCTAAGGAAACGAGGTGTTCACTAATTTGTCTGACTACTTCTTGCGAACCTCCAATTGATGGAGCGTACAAATCTACAGTGTGGAGTATTTTCATATGTCTAGATTTTCGTCGCTTCTACCATATATCCGGCAGTAAACTCGGTTACGTAGATGGTTTTTTCTAGATCCCAAACTATTTTAGTGATGATATTTCGTAGTATCCATCCAAATAGTCTATGTTTTTTCTCTCGCTGTCCCAGCTCAGCTCCCACTCTATATATTTCCTGAGCAACATGCCTGAAAAGCCCGCCTTCAGGCTTGATTATAACGTTCTTAAAACTACTTTCTGAGAGAAACTTCTTATAAAAATGGGGAGTGAACCCACCATAAAAATGATATGGTTCCTGATGTAAGCCACTGGCTAGTGGTGCGCTAAGGAGAAGCTTGCCTCCTTTTTTTAGAATTCTACTAAATTCCTTTATTGCCTTAATGGGTTCAGGAATATGTTCAAATACCTCAGTACATACAATTACATCGAACGAATTATTCTCAACAGGGATATTATTGATATCACTGACGACGTCTATATGGCCATAATTCCATTCGTCAGCCGCAGGACCAGTCTTCGTCCCGGAATACTGGGCAAAATCATGAGTAGTGTATTTACAGTGATCAAATAATTTCTTATATGGACACATGCCTGCCCCAATATCTAAAACTTTTGATTTGGGTGGTATTTTTTTTGCCTGGTTTTTCATCCAAATAGTACGAATAGGAGCAGCAATGTTGGCATACTGCAATCCAGTCTCAAAGTGATTATCGTTATATCTTACACAAATGTTCTTGACTGCTTGATAAATACTCATAAGGCAAAAACCTTTCTCCACTTATCCATCCAAGTATTTATCGTATTTATTTCACTACCCATAGGAATATTTGGGTTATTCTGATTAACCCTTACCGTGCTATGAACTAGTATTTCTTTCGATATTTTTGAATACTTAGAATCTGATATTGAGCGATTATCTTTGCGGGCAAATACCTCGATATTCCTCAATAATCCCCACTTATTTTTGACAAATTTTAAGTCATTGTATCCCAACTTTTCGAGCGTGATTTTATACTTGTCTTTGTACCAACCATCCCAGTGTACCGCCCACGATGCTTCATGTGAACCGAATAGATGTCTATTTACCTGTTGCTTGGCATCAAATGAGAGGAAAGGAGAGATCATCATCTTGTAACATGCCTCGGCATCAGGAGTCTCTATCCTCAACAATCCTCCTGGTTTGAGCCATGTCCTCCACTTGCATAGTAAGGCAATGGCGGTAGGACGATCAAAATGCTCAAAAACATGGTGGAGTCGTATCTCGTCTATTGAATTTGGCTTATAGTGTAAGTCTAAAATGTCACAGAATTTGTCTGCTTTCGATTTGATAATTGTTTGGTGATCTTGAGGGTAGTCAATGTTGACATACCCATCAAAATAACGCTCTCCGCAGCCAAGGTGTAATTTTATTAATTTGTTCATAGAATTAATCCAGAAGTTTGCATAGATATTCCTTAATATTATATATGAAATCCTTTAAATTCTTTAAAGCGATTCTGTAAAATGAATCTCTTATGACCGATAATTCTGTATTGTTATATGTAATATGACGAATCTTTTCTCCATCTGGATATTTAAAAGTGTGTTTCCATAATCCGAGCATCAGCTTAAATCGATAATTATTAACTTTTTTATTATAATTTTTATTCATCACTACTAAGTTTCCACTTCCAGCAAGAACAGCACCCAGTTGCTTGTCATGTTCTCTACCATAGTTTGCGACTATTGGTATGTGCTTTGCAAGATATCCATCTCTATTGAATCTATAATTGAATTCAAGCCAATCTAGTGTTTGAGCATTAATTTCCTTCAATTTTGGATAGCATTTTTTTAACACTTTTTTTCGTACACAAAGATTACCTTCTGGACAATAAAAACCTGTTTTTAGCCAACAGATAAAGTGCCCCTTTTTACTTGAAGCAATGCTATCCTGAAATATTGGGTAAGATACACCTCTCAATTTTCCGCTTTCACTCATATTTTGAGGAAATCCCCAAATCAAGGAAATTTCTTTATCGTTATCTAATTCCTCCGCGCATATCCTAAACCAATCATGGCTTGCATATGTGTCAGAGACTGCGCACTGCATTATGTATTCTCCCCTGGAAAGATTCACTCCTCTCCAAAATGCCTCTGGGTATCCCGTGTCCTTCTCTGATATATACCTAATTTGATGGTATTTATCAGCCAGTTGTTTGATAAGTTCAACACTACCGTCGATTGACTTTCCATCTATAATGAGCAGTTCGTAGTTTGAAAAGTTTTGATTTAATATTGAATAAACCGTAGCCAATAGAAATCTTCTTAAATTATATGATGTTACTATTACTGATATCTTCGGTTTTTTTGTAATTACTTGAAGTTGACTCGGCGTGCGAGTAATTAACTCTAAGTGATTTCTTTTATGTATTCCTGTTGATATCCTTTTAAGTAACTGGTGATTATACCTAACCGAATTCAAAAAATTGCGAGTCAACTCCTTGTCAATGCTGGGGATATAATCTCTCTTAATAAGAGAGTCTAAAATTTTAATTTTTATCTCTGTTTTTTTTAGCATCGTCAAAAATATAGGGGATTGTTGGTCAATATAATTAATATCGCTGTGATTTAGACTTCTTACTAGAGGTATGTTGCTCATATTCTCATACTTAGTTTGTGCCAATGTACTGGAAATTTTAATTAGATCGTTATTTGATTTTGCAACATCTGATCTGATCCACTTCAATAGATTTTCTATTGTATCTAGGCAACTATCAATAGTGTTTATTGTGAGCAAATCTTTAGCAGTGGCGGGAAGGCTCCCATGGTGTATTAGCTTAATTATTTCTTTGCAAAAATTGAATTGATGCAATGAGTAGTATTGCCATATTAGTATAGGCTTATCTATTGTAGGCATTCCTAGTACTTTCGTTGGGTCAAGAGTCCTCTTTTTAATACGGTAATTAAAAAGAAGATCGTTTAAGAAATGAATTTTATGCCCGGTCGACATAAATTTAATAATAAAAAGGTTATCAACATTCGCCTTAAGTTTATCAAAATCATTGAATGGAAGATTTTCTTGAAATGCTCTTGAACGATATATACCAAAAGCTATAGGTAAAACGTTCCTATAGTGAATGTATTTAAGAAGATTGTAGACGTTGTCTTCTTCTAAACCATAGGAATAGTGTGGTTCTGAAATAAATACGCTAATAGCCTTTCCTTCTATATCCACGTAAGAACCATTTGAATAGCATAAATCTACTTCAGGATGTCCTGATATGTAGCTATGTAGCTTCTCTATATATTTTGGATCCCAAATATCGTCATCATTCGCGATCATACAAAATTCACCCTGAATAAAGCTGCCCAAATGAGTTATAGCTCCCTCTGGGTATCTTTTTCTAGAATCAACGATGTAGCGGATACGAGAATCTCTTTTTGCATATTTTCTAATTATTGTAGGTGTTTTGTCGGTTGATTGGTTATCTAAAATTATTAGCTCAAAATTTGTGTAAGTTTGTGCAAGCAATGAATCTATGGCTATGCGCAGCAAGTCTTTACCTTCAGACCTGACATGTCCATAGGAATTATATACGGGCATTATGATGCTTACTAAGTTTTTTTTCATCTTTATAGTATTCAAGTTCTAACTAATATTGGTTTATGATGTGATATGGGAACTTCAATGTACTTATTGAGTAAATATGCGATTGGAATAACAATTATCATAAGCACTAAGAATACAACAAAAAGTCTAAATTCATTAGGAAAACCTGAGAATAGAGCTATTCCCCCTCTATTAATATATTTTTCTAACATAATTATAACGTAAAAGTGAGACAAGAATATTGGGTAGCTTATTTTTCCAATAAATTTTAATAGGAAATTTCTTGCTACTATACCTATTTTTGAACTTTTTTGTGACATACAAATAAATAATAGAAATATTCCGAGCGTGGATAGGTCGTAATTGCGTGAGAGATATAAAAATAAACCCAGTATTGACCAGGTATTTACCCACATAGCTGAAAATTGATCAAGCTTATGGGTTTCATAAATAAAATATAGTAATATACCGAGTCCAAACGAATAGGCGTGATATAAAGGAAATAAGAATGAGAAAGAATTTACTACTGGGAGTCCCAGTCTCTCGACAACTGTACGCCAAATCATAGAGACAATAATAGTGACCGTCAGGAATTTTATCGATGATTTTACATCCATGATCTTAGTAAAGATTATTGGAAAAACCAAATAGAATATTATTTCAGCAAAAATAGCCCACCCGCCCACTACAATTTCACTATTTGGAAGAAACCTAAAAAACCCGAATACAAATGTAATTGACGATAAAATCTTTAATATATCAAAAGAACCAGTTATTACTGATCCAGTAATAACGGCCAGAATCCAGAGTGGCAGGATTCTAATAATCCTTCTTTTTAGAAATAGGTTCACAAAATTTCTAGGTATATTTTTGATACGTTTTTTTACACGATACACTATCCTATTCGAGTGCATTAGGGTAAATGCACTTACCATAAAGAGTAGCTGAACGCCTCTGGCTCCATTTTCTATAAAGTGCGAGGATGTGAGAAAAAAGTAATGACCCTCATGTATTAATCCATAAGCATGCACTAGACAAATTAACAAGATTGCTATTCCTTTTACACCATATATAAAATCAAGATGATATGCTTGATTTTTTGTGCCATCTATTGGCATTATCGTATTGGTTTCCACGCTATTATTGAATAACCATCAATAAATAGACTACCGATATATGATCTTCTTGCTTCTAGGATATTAATCCTACCTTTGTTCTCTAGGTCATGGAGATAGTTGAGTAACCCCCAAAGATATTGTCTTTTTTGGAAATATTTTATTGATGTATAGTCTAGTAGATTATTGCAGTCGAGAAGCTCGAATATTGGTTCAATATGTACACAGATGTCTGGTTTCTTTTTTAATAGATAGTCGATAAATGGCCTAAAATTTGTACCTACTTGTTCTAGCGCGGCTATTGTAATACATGCCGCGTTATCGTCAATGCTAAATTGATTATCTGGTTTGAAAAAATCAAAATTAGCTGAATATATATTATTATCTAAACCAGAGTCACGCATTTGATTAATAATTTTTTGTGATGATTTAGCCCAATCTAGCCCCCATAAAGTGGCCAGCTTGTTAATCTCGCGAATTCGCAGAAGATTATGTCCTGTACCACAGCCAAATTCATAAATTGACTTCGTATTTCTAAGATACTTATCAAACAGTAAATCTTGAATAAAAGCTAATGAATTCTTCTCAAAATCTTCTGTCATGGGGATTATGTAGTCTTGGTTCCACCTAACACAAGGATATTTCCCAAAATATTTTGGCTTTATACTTTCGATGGAATTATTTTTCGAATATTCAGTATAATTTTCCCCCCATCCACCTTCCCAATCTTCGCGTCTATGCTCTCCTGCTGTAACTATATTTTGATCTAGTAGAACATCAATATTCCTTCTTATGAATCCATCTCTTTCATCTTTAGTAGCATCTCTATATCTGAAATCATATTTTTCAATTCTATCCTTAACATAAGAACTCATTTTCTCCCCATATCTTTTCTCAAAATCTCTATATGATAATTTTTTTATTAGATTATTTGTCATAATTTCTTACCTCTGGATAATTTTTTATAAACCATTTGATCGTTTTATTTAAGCCAGTTTCTATAGGAGTAAATTTAAATGTTGGATATAGCTTTTTTAGGTCTGAGGAGTCTGAAGGTTTTCGGAACTGTCCATCTGGTTTATCAGAATCAAAGATAATCTCTCCTTTATATTTTATAATTTTTGAGATTAATTTGACTAGGTCGAATATACTTGTTTCTTTACTATTCGTTAGAATTAGAGGTTTTTCACTATTATATTTCGCAAGTGCCCAGAATATTAGCTTAGCAATATCTAGAGAGTAAACAAATTCCCTTAGCGGCTTACCTGAACCCCATACATGAAAAGATTTAGAATCTCTTTTGGCTATAAATATTTTATGTATTAACGATGGTATGACATGACCATCTTTAACACTCCAGTTGTCATTTTCACCATATATATTAGTGGGTATTAAGACAATGTAATTACACCCCCACTCTTTGCGGTATGCAGAGCTTTGTACCTCTAACATTCGCTTTGCATAGGCATACCCAAAATTTGAGGGGTGTGGAACTCCATTGTGAATGTTTTCTGCTTTTAGTGGATACTCTATTTTGTCTGGGAAAACGCATGTTGACATAAATGAGACGAGTTTTTTAACCTCAAATATTCTGGCACACTCAAGAACGTTAACATTTATTAGAACGTTGTTGCGGAAATACTCGCCTGAATGCATCATATTTCCACCAATACCGCCAACTTCCGCAGCTAAGTGAATGACTAACTCAGGTTTAACGCGCTTAAATAACCGCTTGGTGGCTGAAAAATCAACTAAATCGGCATCTTTTCTAGTTGCGAAGTAAATACTGGTAATTTTCTTAGATTTAGCAAGTTTTTTTAGAGCAAAGCCTACTAATCCGTCAGAGCCAGTAACGAGAATTTTAGTCATTTTGTTAATTCCTTATACCAATTTATTGTGTTAATTAAACCATCATTTAAATTTCTGTATAGTGGTTTACCAAATTCTTGAGAATATAGGCTTATATCCAGAGATACGTCTTCTGGTGCCCCCGATAATGTTTGTTCATTTTTGGGAATTAAGACTTTTGAATTTGTTATCTTACCAATTTTTTTAGCTAAATCCTTGATAGTTGTCCTAGAAGTTCCACCAACATTATAAACACAATTTTTACCAAATAACCAAATATTTATTAACATAGTGACAGCATCTCCTACGTAGCAATAAGTTCTTCTTGCTTCTCCAGAGTCAAGCATATCTATTTGGTGATTAATTAGAGCTTTTTGAATAAATGAATTTAAAACTCTAGCATCGCCAATTTTTACTCCTGGGCCGTAGGCTAGTGATAGCCTGGCTGATACCGCTACGCCACCATTTGACATAAAACTGCTACAAATAGCTTCACCAGACCTCTTACCCTCTATGTAGCATGCTCTCTGATGCTGAGGACTAGTCGTCCCTATTTGATTTTCGTTAAATGGCGAATTTGTTAGTCCAGAATAAACTTCACTGCTACTAATAAAAAGGAACCTCCCATTAGGATTTAAATGATCTAATAATTGAGCTGTCAGAGTAGTGTTTAGAGCAATTGTTTTAAGAGGATTAAGCATAAATTTCCCAGGTTGACCATAGCCTGCAGCGTGAAAAATAAAATCATAGCAATCAAGCTTACTCACTTTTGTATAATCAGATAAATCTACTTGAATGCATTTGTCATTGGAATCAATAAGCTCACGCATATATGACGATAGTTTAGAATGTACTACTAGCGTTATCTGAAAAGTAAGATTATTCGACCTCCTAGCTTGCGTTAGCGTGGCCAAGAGATATGTTCCAATTAGTCCACTGGCGCCGGTTATCAGGATTGACTTATTTGAAAGCATCGAAAAATCAATCCTACTAGCAGTATCTTTTACATCATCAAGAATCATTTCTGCAAGATAATTTTTTTTCATAATGATAGGTAATCTGTTATTTTATTATTAAGACCACGAACGTCGAGGCCAAATTTCTCATCGTGTTGTTCTGACGTTCCGTACTTTCGTACAAATTCATGAGGAACCCCAAGCGTCAATATTTGTCGCATTTGACCATTTGATTCATTGATTATCTTAGTAGCTAACAATCCTCTGTAATATGGCTCAATTGTGATTATTTTTCTTTCATTTAAATATTTAGAAATACTTTTATAATCGAATGGTTGGATAGTAGTACAGTAAACAACTGTTACATCTAAATTCTGTGTAGCCTCTAGAGTCATAGATAAAGTAGGGCCTACAGTGATTATTGTCCCGTTTTTACCTTCTTTGATAATGGTATTCTTTCCAAATGATACATCAACATCCTCTTTATGGGACTTTTCAGATAATCTGAAGTAGTTGAAACCAGACTTGTATGTCTGTCGGAAAAGGATGTCGAATTCTATATCTCTGCCTGGAACAATCACATTGCAATTCGAAATATTAGACATCAAATGTACATCTCCAGGACAGTGGTGAGTACAACCTAGAGGAGCATAATCGTAGGATGCCCCAACTGTTATAAAATTTCCATTTAAGTCTTGATAGCCGAAATCTATTTTAAGCTGCTCATATGCTCTTTCTACTAAGAATGGCGCAATCGTATGAACAATTGGTGTATACTCGTTAAGCGCAAATCCTGCTGCAACTCCGATCGTTGCCTGCTCCAATATACCAATGTTAAATGCTCGTCTAGGATATTTTAATAAAGCATCTCTAAAACCAAAAACTCCAATGTCTCCTAAAAACAAAGCAGATTTATTGTCTGATTCAAGAATTGAAGTAACTGTTTGCACGAATTGCTTTCTCATATTGAATTAATTTCTTCAATAAATTGTTGATATTCAGATTGAGTTGGGGAGCGATGATGCCAGGCTGGATTATTTTCTATTGATTTGCAGCCATAACCTTTAATCGTGTTTGCCACGATGCACGTAGGACTTTGTGTGCTTGAGCTAGTTAAAGCCTTCTTTATTTCTTTGTGATTATGTCCATTAATTTCTAGCGTGTTCCACCCGAATGCCTTAAATTTGTCTATAATACTTTGCATATTTAATGCTCTGTCTGTGCTATGGTTATAGTCGACTATGCAAATTAAATTGTTTAAATTATGATTAGCCGCTAGCAACGCCGCTTCCCAAATCGATCCCTCATTTGCTTCTCCATCTCCTATTAAACAAAAAACCCTTGATCTTGAATTACTGTCTTTATTAGATAAAGCTATGCCAGTTGCAATGGGTAATCCGTGACCAAGTGAGCCGGTTGATACCTCGATTTCTTTTGATTTATTTCTATCCGGATGACCTCCATACTTTGACTCATACTCACAATAGTGGTTAACAAGATCATCCCTAGAGCCGAATCCTTTTTTAACTAGAACTGCATACAACGCTAGACATCCCTGCCCCTTACTAAGAAGAAATCTATCATGATTATTAGTATTTAGCACTTGATCATACAGAACCCAAATAATATCTAATATAGAATATGCACTAGGGATATGTCCTTCTTGAGCGTGATATGCCGCTTGCAAGATGGTTTTTCTTAATTCTTTTAAATTCTCATCATTCATCATAGGATCTTTATTCTATTTCTTTTAATTGCCATTTAGAACCTGAAATAATGCAGGCTAAACTTCTAGATGCAGGTCCGTATGGAGCCATACTTGAATTGGACTCAATAATCTCAAAAGAAAAGGCATTCTCTATAAACTCTATACGTTTTTCACCTCTATAATGGGTAGTTATTGCTATGCTATATGTATCTGGTATTAATAGATTACTATCTATCGAGATATGAGCCTGATATATGCCTGGGACAAATTTATAAAACTTGTTCTGGTTAAAGTCTGATAGACTACTAAAAATTATATTTATTCCTGCGGAGTTGGTAATTTGGATACTTACCTCAGCCCCGCTGATTGTTTTATTGGCCTCGAGTTCTATCCAGATTTGAGGTGATTCGTTGATTTGAAAAGTATTGACATACTTATCTTCTACATTCGTTAACCATATTTTTCTAATATTTATGTCAATCTTAGAATTTTTTAGAAAAACGTTCTTTTTTATAGGAGTTTTTTTCTTTCCCATATAGATATCAATAGCTTTATCAGTTTTTCCATCAAATTTAATTCTTGCCTCTTCTAATAGAATTATCTTTGTGCAAAGTTTTCTCACGCTGTCTACGTTGTGACTTACGAAAACAACTGTCTTGCCTGAGCTGGCTAAATCTGACATCTTGCCTAGACATTTCTTCTGAAACTCAGCATCGCCTACGGCCAAGACCTCGTCGACGAGTAGGATGTCGGCGTCTAAGTGTGCGGCAACAGCGAAGGCTAGGCGTACATACATTCCACTAGAATAGTGCTTGACAGGGGTATCGAGGAATTTGTCCACTCCAGAAAACTCTACTATGTCGTTGAACTTTTGATTTATTTCTTTCTTGGTCATGCCGATGATGGCGCCATTTAGATAGATGTTCTCGCGTCCAGTAAGCTCTGGATTAAAGCCTGTACCTACCTCTAGCATACTTGCTACGCGGCCGTACATAGTGATCTTGCCACTAGTAGGCTCTGTGATGCGGGCGAGGATCTTGAGCATAGTGCTCTTTCCTGCCCCATTCTTGCCAATGATGCCTACCACCTCACCCTTTTTAACTTCGAACGAGACATCTTTGAGTGCCCAGAACTCTTTGTTCTTCTTTGGACCCTTGAATAACCTATTAGGTAGTTCCATGAGCTTGTCACGGAGGGTGGGGAAGTTTTTGTTCTCCCCAATCTGGTATTTTTTACTTATATTTTCTACTTTGATTGCTATATCTGACATAGTTCCTTTAAATAATGTCGGCGAAATATTTTTCTACACTCTTGAAATAAGCGGAACCGGTAAGCAGGATGACAAGCACTAGGATAGCAGAGATGCCTAGCGCCCCCCAATTGACTGGCATACCACCAATGATCATGGAACGATGTGCATCGATAATCCCTGTCATAGGATTTAGCGAAAGGAGAAATTTGAAGTTTGGAGCTATGGAGCTCGGATAGATGACTGGAGTAACAAAGAGCATGGACTGAATAAAGAATGGGAGAATGTAGCCAATATCACGATATTTGACGTTCATGGCAGAGAGCCAGAATCCCATACCCATGGCGAGCATCCAGGTGAGTAGGAGAGTGATAGGGACCAAGAAAATCAACCCTGTCGGCATAATCTGGTAGTAGAGCATGAGACCGATAAGGACAATACTGGCAACTGCATAATCTAGGAGTCCGGTGATAGTAGCTGCCATGGGGATAATGATGCGAGGGAAATAAACCTTTGTAATAAGCCCCGCACTAGCTACCATGCTGGCACTTGACGCTGAGATAGCGCCTGTAAAGTAGGTCCATAGTAGGAGACCTGCATAAGAGAATATCGGGTACGGCACTCCCCCACCAGAAATCTTAGCTAGGTGGCCGAAGAAGAATGAAAAGATGACCATGGTAGAGAGCGGCTGGATGATAGCCCAGAGGCCGCCGATCACAGTCTGACGATAGCGTACCTGAATATCACGTTTCACGAAACTAAAGAGAAGCTCGCGGTAGGGCCAAATTTCTCTTAGATTTAGAAACTGTAGTTTACTCGTAGGCTTGATCACGGTGACTTGCATATGCACCATTATACGTCACCGCAGGATCTTATTGATGAGTTTGGCAAACATTAACTCCAGGGGGCTCAAATACTTGGATTGGACTCTCTCATACTCACGGGTATTACCGACTGTATTTGATAGGCTCTCTGACTGGGAATCTGGCCTAATAAGGTAATGAGCAACTGTAATGGGCATGTAGCCCCAATTGGTGTGTGGGGATATTCGCAACCAATATTCTGGATCCATCATTGATTTTAAACTCTCATCAAACTTACCAAACTTGTCAAAAACTGATTTCTTCACAAATGTCCCCTGATGTGGAATGTAGTTATAGTATTCGAGGATAGTATGATGCTTGCCCTGGAATATCTTTCTCTTTGGCGGGAAACCTATGGTTTTACTACCATCTGTTTCATGAATATTGCCGAAAACCCAGTCGAGATCCTTGTGAACAACAAGATAATCGTGAACTTTTTGCAGAACTGAGGCGTCATAGAATGAATCATCGCTATTGAGGAAATAAATATATTGTCCCTTGGCCCTACCAATCCCTACATTCATAGCATTTGCGATCCCCTTGGGGGGAGTTGAGATGAAACTTTTAGAATATTTTGCGAGTATTTCTGTCGTGCCGTCTGTCGAGTGACCATCGACTATGATGTGCTCGAAATCACGAAAAGTTTGAGCCCTTACAGAATCCAAGCAAGTATTTATGAATTTGGCACTATTTTTGGTACAGGTGATGATAGAGAAAAATGGGATCACTGATTTTGTTTGTACCACTCTATTGTCTCCTTGAGTCCTGTATCGAAATTGGTGGTTGATGAGTAGCTGAACTTGTCTTTAGCACGACTGACGTCGAGCATGCGGCGTGGCTGACCATCGGGTTTACTTGTGTCCCAGATAATCTCGCCAGTGTAACCTACAAAAGCGCGGATCTTTTCTACTAGATCTTTGATAGAGATCTCAAATCCCGCTCCAATGTTGACTGGTTCTGACTCGTCATATCTCTCCGTGGCGAGTACTATGCCCTCTGCTGCATCTCCCACATAGCAGAACTCTCTCGTAGCTTTGCCTGTCCCCCAAACGGTGACACTAGGCTTGTTCTGCTCCTTGGCCTCTACAAACTTCTTGATGAGGGCTGGGATGACGTGGCTAGATTTCTCGCTAAAGTTATCTCCTGGACCATAAAGATTGACAGGGAGTAAAAAGATAGAGTTGAAGTCGTACTGGCAGCGGTAGGCAGTCGACTGTACTAACATCATCTTCTTCGCTAACCCATACGGCGCATTGGTCTCTTCGGGGTAGCCGTTCCAGAGATCGTCTTCTTTAAAGGGAATGGGAGCAAATTTGGGGTATGCACAGATCGTGCCGATGGCGACAAATTTAGAGACTCCAGCTTTCCTAGCCTCTTCCATTAGGTGCACGCCCATAAGGAGATTGTCGTAGAAGAGAGTACCAGGGTAGTCGCGATTGTAGCCTATACCACCGACATTAGCAGCAAGATGGATCACGATATCGGCGCCTTTTACCACCTCTGCACAAGCTGATTTCTCCCGTAGGTCATAATCTGATGATCGGGGAACGAATATATCTGTGACACCACGTTCTTTGAGCTTCTCTACCACATGCGAGCCGAGGAAACCTGCTCCACCTGTCACCACTACCCTTTTACCTGCCCAAAATGAATCCATTATTTACCTTTTCCTTTCTTGACATCTCTTAGAGATACTTCGCGAATTAATTGACTAATCTCAGTACGAATATTCTCTTGGTAAACATGAAGGCGGAAAACCAAGTAGAAGAGGATGGCGATAGAGGCATAGACTACCACATCTACACCGCGGCCAATGCCTAGTATACGAGCGATCTCTGTGGTTTGCTCAGGATAGAAGATAGCAACTAGAGCGACAGCCCAGATGAGCAGCCAGAAACTGAGGGCTCCAAAACGGATGGTGCCGCCGCGAAATTGCAAGACAGCACGAGAAGCCGCGAAAAGCACAAAGACTAATAAAAGGATTTGGATGGGGAGTAGTAAGTTCATAAAGTTTATTAAGTTGACTCAAACATTCTGTAAAGTAATTTTAACAGAACTTTGGCACTTCCAGAGTTTTTCTGTCCTTTCTTTAGTGAGTAAGTTGTATAGCGAATATGAATAGGGATCTCGGTGAATTTGAGACCTAGACGGTGGATCTCCCCAAAGAACTCACTACTTACCTCCATGCGGTTACTTTTGATCGCAACTGACTGGATGGCGCGCTTGGATAACCCACGGAAACCTGACTGAGAGTCGCTAGTCCAGACTCCAAAGAAAAGAAAGGTAATGAGATTGCCGATAAACAAAACTATTCTGCGAGCCTTTGGCATGCCCGAATGAGTACCGATAAAGCGACTACCAATAACTACGTCGTAACCCGACTCCAGTTTAGCTAATGCTCTAGGGATATCGCCTGCATCGTGCTGACCATCAGAATCAAAAGTGATGCAGTAGTCATAGCCCTCCCGCTTGGCAAACTCGATACCGGTGGCAAGTGCTGCCCCTAGGCCGCAATTGCGGCCGTGAGTGAGCAAGTAAGTAGCAAGAGGAAGCGCGATACTCCCTGTACTGTCGGTACTACCATCGTCGACTACGAGGATGTCGGCGACCACTTTAGCTTTTCGCAGTGATGATCGCAAAGTAGTGAGAGTCTCTGCGATAATCCCCGACTCGTTGTAGGCAGGGACAATAATAAGTAGTTTTGAGTTTTTCAAGTTCATAAAGTTCGTCAAGTATCACTAAAATAGTTTCCAGTGTCAATGGAAACTATTTCTATTTTGTTTCCACCGGTGATGGAGACTTTAAAGCTATCCAAGTAGTACTAGCAACTCCTAGTAAATATAGTGGGAACCAGAGATACCACCAGCCACCCTTGCCGTAGACTGGCTTGTATTGTGAGATCTGCTCGATGAAGGTGCGAACGGGCCAGAGATCGTAATAACTCCTGAGCTGCACATAAAATGAGGTCAGCTGGAGTCCGAGGAAGAAAAATATAATTCCCTTTCTGATCCATTCCCTTACCTTCTTATTCCAACCAAGGTTGGTCAGGCCGATGAGCATAATGGCCATCTGACTAATGAGCAGAGGCATGTAGTAGCGTGGCTGGAGACCTAGTGAGCGGCCATATTCCTGGTAGAACTGCCAATCGAACCAACCGAGCGCGGCAATATAGATGAGGTTGGCAAAGATGTTAAAGATGACTACGCGAGAGATCCAGGACAATTTCTTTTGCCTCAAATCTTGTACAAATCCAACGATGATGCCGATAAATGCTAATCCTAGTAGCCTATTGGCTACCCACCACCAAATATGTGGCATGATAACTCCAAACCATTTAAATACTCCCCAGTACCAAACGATCATCTCTGTGGCATGGGTACGTAGATAGGAGGAGAAGAATATCTTGAAATTGGCTAGTCCACCGTTGGTCACCACCCGTGCGGTATATGAGGTAACACCAACTGCGTCGTTACCTAAAACTAGTTTGGGTATCTCTTGCCAGCCAGCAATCAGTAATACGGGGAGCAATAGGAACGGGAGATTCTGGAACCACAATTTCCACTCGTCCCATCGCCACCTGACGAGAACTGCTACAACAAAAATTGGAACCAGTGCATAGGCCTGCGGCTTGGTGATCAAGTCTAGACCAATAGCTACTCCAATAGAGATCGAAAGGTTACGACTCCAACCGTCTTTAATTAGTTTGAGAGCAAGAAGACTGGCGATCCCAAAGAGAAGGTTATGGAGGTTGTCAGAGTTTACCCCTGATCCCACATAGGCAGTCATAGGGAAAAATAAGGTCATGAATGCCAAAGTAACTCCGTACGCTCGACTCGCAAATATCAGGTTGCCCATGTAGTAGGCAACAAGAATGGTAATTGTTGTAAGGATGACTGAGGAAAAACGAGAGACAAATAGTCGCACAAAAATATCGCTAGATTCTACTAAACGGTAAAATGGAGATGTAATTAGATAATACAATGGCGGATATGTTGCAGCCTGAAACGTGCTATATGTAGTTCTGTTGGCTACTGTATTTAGAGACTTGATCTCATTCTCATATTTGCCAATTAATCCTGGGGCGTATTCCATACGAAAATCTGGATGATATGAGTACTTGTTCTGACCTTCGACGATCCCGAATATTTTTTCGGTCTCGAGCTCTTCTACAGAAAGATTATCCTTGTCGGTTATTTTGGGCATGCGACCTTCGTTTATGAGGAAATTAAGTGACGAGTAGTGGGCGTTTTCGTCAGGAACTTCAAATGGATGAATAATTACTGTATAGACTAGGAGAATTGATATTATCGACAAAATAAAATATTTCACGCTACCCTCATTTTTTGCTAATGATCAATGTAATACTTGGAGTCATGAGTGTTTGATAAATAGCTCCGTTCATCATCATTATTAATATAAAAAATATGTGAAGTATTTTTTGAAGAATAATTCTAATCACGTTGACTGGCGAATTTGGAGGAATCTCAAATCCCTGGATTTTGTATGATGAATTTTTGAGATCTGCAAAGGTCATCAATTCTCTAAATGAGAAGATAGTAAAAATATTCTCGTGCTGCAAATCGCCGTACCGCTCAGTACCGGAGAGTGGGTTAGCCCCATTTGGCACGGTGATAATAATATTGCCTCCAGGATTTAGTGAGGAATACAGATTTTTGATCCAGTTTAGATAACTAGATTTGGGGATATGTTCAAAAACCTGAGTAAGAACTATTAGGTCATACTTTGATTTTAGTGATTTGGATAGATCCAAGCTGGTAGATAGAATAGTGCTTCTGATCTTGAACTTTTTCTTGCAATAATTGAGAATGGCAGGATCATTGTCGATGATATCAACTGCTAACACTCCTTTATCTTTCAAGATCTGTAGTAGTTCTCCTGTACCTGGCCCAATCTCTAAAACCTTACTACTTGTACTTACTTCATCCAAATACTGTCTAAAGTTATATTTAAGATAGCCTACTCTCCTAGCAAATGCAGATCCCCCTCCTAGCTCTTCCATGTGCGATAAGTAACTGCTCATATTTTAGTTGTCTTTTGCAAAACTTTTAGTGTAATCCTTGCAGTATCATCCCATTTTAGCTCACTTGCCCTATGTGTGCCCAACTTGACTAGTTTAGCGCGCTGCTTACCCGAGCGAATAATTTTGGAGATAGCTGTTACATAATCATCCACCTCGTATGGACTCACCTGCACTCCGCCCTCACCTACTACCTCAGAGAGTGAGAAAGCATTGGAGCTGACAACTGGAGTCCCATAACTCATAGCCTCTAACACAGGGTAGCCGAATCCCTCGTATGCTGAGGGGAAGACAAATACGGAGGCTCCCATGTACAGAGAGCAAAGTTCCTCGCGGCTAACGTAGCCGAGATACTTAACTCTACGGCTAGACTTGGCCCTGTTCCCGAGTCCGCAAACTAGCAAGTTTAGACCCGGAAAGGACGGTGAAATAATGTCAAATGCTTTTAGTAATGTGCTCAGATTTTTGTGCGGATAATTCGCAACAACGGTAAAAATATAGGGATTTTTGGACTTGTACGGTTTTACTTTGAGCTTGGACGGTGTGCCGTGTAAGATGGGGGCAACTTTGGATGGCACAACACCAAGTACTTCGATGATTGACTTGGCTGACGCGCGAGAATCGGTAATGATATGATCTGAAAAATGAGCACTGGCACGGGTCAGATACTGCCAAAAAAAACTATTGAGTAGACTAAAATCTTCGGCGTGATAATACCAATTGAGGTCGTGAATGGTGACTACCGAGGGACAAGGATGAAAAACCGGTGCACTATAACCAAGCGAGAAAAGCACGTCTATCTTATATTTTCTACACAGTAGTGGTAAGAGTGTCTGCTCTGCTAGGATGCGCATAATCCGGTTTGTCGAGTTGATGGGTAGCGTAACGATCTCAATATTCTCATCACAAGCGAAAGTGGGAGCAGTCTCCTGACCACAAAAAAGGACTAGCTGATTATTGTGGGCAAGAACAGGAATGAGTTCGCGGGCGTATGTTTCTGTTCCTCCAACTTTACCTGGTATTAGGTAAACTAAATTAATGCCGATTCGCATATGTGCTCCATTTCCAGTAAAGATACTGTCTAAGCATCCCAAGTATTGCCACTGGATTTAAATAAAAGTCCCTTACCGCTCTACGGGATACTGATAAATTTTCCCTAGTTTGACTGGGATGTTTGAGAGGCCAGGACAATATAGTGGTTTTCATGTCGGCAACTTTTGTTTTGGTTTTGGTGTTGGTGGCTGCACTATCAAAGCCAATATTTTTGATCAGGTTGACAGACGGGGCTATGGACAAACCGTGGTGCAAAAAGTGAGTATAACTCCACTGAAAGTCCCACGTATTAATCCAACCTACTTTGACCATTGTCAGCATGGTGCGCCAATACCAGCTTAATAATTTACTAAACTTTAATTCCTGTGTCAGTTTTTGCCACGATAATGGGTTAAAAGTATTTAGCTTTGAATCGTAGAGTTTCCAGGCACGTGCCCAGGTCGCCCAACCCCAACACTGCGGGTACTGACTAAAATCGTAACTATGTTCAAAATTCCCACCGGTGCTAGTACCGTTTACTGACATAACTATTTGATCATCTTTGTATTTTTGTAGCATCTCGCTAGTAAAACGGAAAAAGTCAGGCGTTGGCAGACAATCATCCTCGAGGATGATTGCAGCGTCTTCTTTCTCAAATACACAAGTCAGTCCACCAACAATATTCCTCTTTAGACCAATGTTCCTTGGAGAATAACTAGTGATTAGTTTAATCTCTTTGTTGGCCAATCCAAATTCTCTAATGCTCTCTTTGACCCTGCCTGTCTCTAGCTTTTCCGCTACATTTCTTGGACCATCCGCAAAAATATAAATTTTGCCAATACCAGCGTCTTTCATAAGTTCCAAGAATCTTTTAGTAGTTGCGGGACGTTTGAAAACAAAATAGATCACTGGATAGTTGATGTTCATTTAATATCTTTATTATTTATTAAATAAAGTGAATAAACTGCTGCAATAAGTGATAGTGGAATTATAAATAATACCATTCTCCTGGCAGAATCCCCTATTTCGTTCCATGAAGGATAGTAGGTACTAAATATCATTATCCCTGCCACAACCATCGCGGACGATAGTAGAATAGAAGCAATCATCATTATAGAACGCATGTTTCTTCTGGTGATGGCAGCAATAGTTGTGGAAAAACTCAAAAACCAAATGCCAATATATGGGAAAATAATATTTAAATAGGTATACCAGTAGATGGACTTAATCTCCTTAGTAATTTTGCCCAGTGATTCTATATTGAAATGACTAGCCGTAGACGAGGTGGTCCAATTTAGAGAATCAAATACGTAATTTTGATATGTAGACCATGTTAACCGCATAACCATAATAATAAAAATAGATAATGCAACAATAGTTAGTTTTTTGTATTTAATACCTTGCCAAAGTACCAGTACTATACCTAGTATCCAGAATACCTCAGATGCCCTAACCCACGTAGATAGTCCAATAAGGAGACCTCCAATAAGGATTGAGTATTGACCGGCGGATACAATGTACATAATCCCCGCCACTAGGAACGTAGTATATGGCAGATTGGTGTAAGCAAATGTTGAGTGGGAAAATATTTCACTTTGAAATATTACTAATAGACAAGATAGGATGCCATATTTACTATTTGTCCAAGAGGTCATTCTTCCATAGATAATTACTATAAATGCGACAAGTACGAGCGAGTGTATACCTTGGGCACTAATACCTCCTAACATATAAACGGCGGCGTGAACTAGAGAAATCATGAGTGGATAACTAATAAAATATGCACCTCCACGAATAAAACTCAAATCATGGTCAATTGCAATTGCATGCCCACGAAAATCATATTGAGCCAACGAATCCCAAGCTGTTAAAGGATGATAAATACCAATAGCAAAAGAAATAGTTAAGGAAAGAATGGCTATAACTAATAAATACTTTTCTAATTTAGTAGATAGCAAAATATTTGTAGTAGTTGGTTTGATTTTTAAGAATTTAGATAATAAATATCCAAGTAGCACTAGTATCAGACCAGATAATCCCAGTGTTAATAAGTTAAAAGGTAATCCCAGTAAGTAACCTACGAACCAAATGAAAGTTGTCATTCCAGAACCGAAAAGAAAGGATAAACCAGTGCGTTCTACTCTAGAAGTCGATGGCAAGAGATAGGTGAGATGCCATCCTGAATATACAAAAAATATCGAAACACCAATTATCGCAATAAAGCTATTCATATTTAACCTCTATAAGTCCCCAATCCCACTGATCAGTTTGAGGATTAAAATCACGTGAATATGTCTCAATGGTATTACTATCCAAACTTATCTTCCACATATTTTTCGCTTTTATAGGTATCTTAGGCCATCCATACTCATACATATTGCTAGACGTGAACATACTCATTATTCCATGAGATATTAGAATATAATGATTATCTTTCGCATAACTAGCTACATCATCCTGGATAAGATTTTTTACACTTCTAGGATACAAAAAATAGGTCACAAATGCTGCATTACCCTCTTTGTCCCAAGGGCTACCCTGTGGAGGAAGTAAAATTGTGGCATCTGGTGGAGTAAGTTTTTTTATTTCTTGCATGGCAGGATAAAATCCGGGATATACTTTTGCCATTTTTTCTTGATATGTGGCAAATGGTAATAATGCGATATCCTTAAGTCCCAAATACATAAGTCCTAAAGTGCGGGCAGCTCCATCGACACCTGCAAATATGAGAGAGGCTAAAAGTAGACTTTTTACAAAGCTAAATTTATTGATTACCATCGTGTGAATCCATATGAGAACTATAAATATTTTGAAACTAAATGGGTTGATGTGAGTAGTAGTAAAAACAAAATTGGGATATGTGATGGTTTCGGCAAAAATGAGAATTATATATAGCAGGCTGGTGGTATAGGCTATAACACGTAGAAGACGCGCGAGTATAGCCGGATAGGTCTTGCTAAAGTAGATTAAACCAACGCTCGCAAAATAAAACACGTAGGCGCGGATACCTGTATGGTTATGAATAAAGCCAATATACGAAACTGACTCGATGGCCGCACATGCAAGAGCAATAAATGTAGAAATCAGATAAATCATTTGATTAGTTTATATATAAATAAAATAATGTCGCTGTGAAGTTTGTGGAGGAACAACTCAAAATGGTTGGCACCATTGGCTTTTAAGGTGATGAGCCCCTCTGCCATCAGTTTAGCCCGACCAGTCTGTGACTTACTATCCTGCTGGAAACGGAAACCAGATAATGCCACTTTTAGATCATGAGGCTTGTAATACTTACTCATTCTGAGCCAGTAATCATAGTCCATGACATAGTGATATTTGGGATTGAACTCGCCGACACGGACGTAAGCCTGCCTAGACCAAAAGGTAGATGGCTGCGGAAGCATAGAGTCGGCGATACGAAGTGTGAGAGGTGAATATAACCACATCAAAAAACGTTTGTACCCAGAGATAAGGCCATTACTTTTACTTGGTTTACCCGCTTCGTCAATTGTCAGACAGTCACCGGTAATCCAGTCGACATGAGTATCCGCGTAGTACTCACCTACCTTACGCAGTGCTCCTGGCAAATAGATATCATCGGAGTTCAAATAGGCTAAGACATCCCCCTTGGCCATCCGGAGTCCCTTGTTGATGGCGTCAGTTTGACCCGCGTCTTTAACACTTTCCCATTTGATCTTCTTGCCATAGCTTTTGAGAATCTCAACTGTACCATCGGTTGATCCGCCATCCATGACAAAATACTCAAGACTCGGGTAGTCCTGTGAGAGCACTGAGTCGATCGTGGCACGGATAAACTGAGCCTGATTGTAGCTGGGGGTCACAATGGAAATGAGTGGGAGCTTCATTTGATACCCATAGCGCGGTCACGCACCAATCGCTCTAGACGACTACGCAGCTTACCTATCTGAATACGATTTTCTATAAGTAAAATAAAGGTACCCATGAGAGCAACGATCACGAGAACGTCGAGGAGTCTAGTGACGGCAAAAAGATTGCGGACAAAGTCGGCCGACTGTTTGACGCTCACGATGACACCCAGAATGATAAGGCCAGCAGACCAAATGAGCGCCTCTATTTTTGGCAGCTCATTCTTCTTGTAGTGGATACGCACCACGTAGAGCATGATGACAATGAATGTGAGTGATAAAAGTTGTATTCCCATCATAAACTCAACTCCATAACCAATACGGTAATTTTAGCAGGATTTTGCCTGCATCGAGCAGATTGAAGCCGTAGTCCTTGTCATGGTAGACCGTGGAGATAGGTACCTCAGCGTAAGCCAGCTTACTTTTGGCGATACGAACGGCGATTTCTGTCTCTACCTCATAACCACTACTATGCCAGCGGAGTGTCTTGTAGGCGGCTTTAGTCATGGCTTTAAAGCCTGACGGGATATCGGCAATATAGCTGCCAAAGAGGAGATTGATCAGTATCGACATGCTCTTGTTCC
>Ga0172379_10003558_pt1 | contig 24536 bp, 21 predicted proteins | sample GrowelOW334metaG_FD_119756 | JGI IMG/M metagenome (GOLD analysis project Ga0172379, IMG submission 119756) | Groundwater microbial communities from an aquifer near a municipal landfill in Southern Ontario, Canada - Groundwater well OW334 metaG | ecosystem: Environmental > Aquatic > Deep...
CTTGATCAACAACAAACCAAGAAAGATTTTAGGTTATCGCTCCGCCTTGGAGGTGGCGGAGAAGGCTGGTATATTAACAGGATTAAAAGTGGGAGTGTCCTAATTCTGGGATGAATTTAGGTAGAACATCCATTAAAAATGATAGCGCTACTATAAAAACAAGCAAGTCTTGGCAGGGGATAACTTGCGTGTTGTATTTCGGGTGGTATTTAGGATTTTTCTTATTTGCTAGTTATAGTTCCTTTGCTCCATCTACCACAATACTTGGCTCGCCGTTGCGGAAAGACATTTTACCTTTGATGGCGACACATTTGTCGGGTACAAATAAATCTTTTTGAGTAGCGTAAATACGCGAGAAGACGACGATTTCAATCGCTTCGTTCATATCAGCCAAGCGGACGAAAGCCATGCGATCGCCTTTTTTGGTAGTAATCTCGCGAACAGTTTCAATGACACCGCCGACCACCACTGGCATGCCTTCGTTGAGATTTTTAGCCGTTTTAATAGTATGATCGGCTTTCTCAAATTTCTCACGATATTCTTCGAGTGGGTGACCAGAGAGATAGAGACCAAGTAATTCTTTTTCCCAAGCCAACTTTATTTTATTAGGAATCGGCTCACTGACTTTAAATTTTAGTGGTGGTACGGTGCTAGTATCAGTCATCAAACCAAAGAGGGAACTCTGGTCGGTATTTTTCTGGCTACGTTCTTTGTTGTAAGCCAAGGCTTCCTCGATATTGCCGAGCATGGTTCCGCGCTCTTCGCCGAGACTATCCATCGCGCCGGCTTTAACCAGCGCTTCGAGCGATTTTTTATTCATATTTTTATGAACCACTCGTTCGAGAAAATTTTGATAGGAAGTATATGGTCCACCCCGTTTGCGCTCATCAACAATAAAATCAGAAATTTCTGTGCCGAGATTTTTGATGGTGTAGAGACCAAAGCGAATCGTGTCGCGTTCACGCTGGAGACGACGAGCGAGATCAGCGGCGGCGGTAGATAATTTACTCAAATCACCTCGGACTGATTTGATGACCGCAAAGTCGCCAAAACTTTCATTGACATCTGGAGGTAAGACAGGAATATCGAGTTTTTTACATTCACCGATAATTGAGGCAATTTCTTCGACATCACCAGATTCAGCTGATAGCACTGCGGTCATATATTCGCCAGTGTAGTTGGCTTTCATATAGGAAGTCTGATAGGCGACGCGACCATAGCTGGCAGCGTGAGCCTTGTTAAAACCGTAAGCGGCAAAAGGCTCGATTTGTGACCAGAGTTCTTTGGTTTTTTCTTCACTTAGACCATTAGCCTGGAGACCTTCAAAAAGTTTATCTTTCTGCTTTTGCATTTCGGCCGGAATTTTCTTGCCCATGGCTTTACGGAGTTTATCCGCCTCGATCCAGTTGTAGCCAGCGAGCTGAATAGAAATTAACATGACATCGTCCTGATAGGTGATGACACCGAAGGAGTGGTTGAGGATTGATTTGAGACGAGGATCGAGATATTTAACCAAACGGGGATTGTGTTTGCGTTTGATATACTCTGGAATCATTTCCATTGGCCCAGGACGATAGAGAGCCACCATGGCGTTGATATCGAAAATGGTAGACGGTTTCAACTCTTTGAGCCAACGAGTCATACCAGCACCGTTTAATTGGAAGAGACCGATGGTGTCGCCGCGCGCTAACATGGCAAAAGTTTTTTCATCGTCGAGCGGAATTTTATCGAGGTCGATTTTAATATCGTGAACTTTGCGAACGATTTTGGTGGCATCTTCGAGAATGGATAAGTTGCGGATACCGAGGAAGTCGTATTTGAGCAAACCAGCATCTTCGACGGCGTGCATGTCATATTGAGTAATGATTTTTTCGCCATGAGGATCAAATTGGGCTGGTACAAAGTCGGTAATCTCGGTCGGAGCAATAACCACACCGGCGGCATGGACAGAAATGTGTCGGGCACAACCTTCAATTTTTTTGGCTAGGCCAATAATTTCCTGAGCATCAGTCTCTTTGTCAAAAATTTCTTTTAATTCCGGCACTTCTTTGAGCGCGCGATCAATAGTCATCGGGAAACCCTGCGAACCCATCGGAATGAGTTTAGACAGACGGTCACCGATGGCGTATTCATAGCCGAGAGCGCGAGCGACATCGCGGACGGCGCCACGAGCGAGCATGGAACCAAAAGTACCGATTTGAGCCACATGATTTTGACCATATTTTTCGCGGGCATATTCAATAATCTCGTCACGACGTTTATCCGCAAAGTCCATATCAATATCTGGTGGCGAGGGGCGATCAATGTTGAGAAAGCGTTCGAAGGGGAGTTGATAAAAGAGAGGATCAACACTAGTAATGCGGATCAAAAAGGCCACAAAGCAACCAGCGGCCGAACCTCGAGTGTTGGTAAAGATGCCTTTGTCGTGGGCACTGTTGATCAAGTCGGAGACGACGAGGAAGTAGGGCGAATAACCTTTTTTAGCAATAACATCGAGCTCATACTCCATGCGTTTTTTGGCTTCCTCGGTTCGTTCCGGATTGTCTTTGATGTATTGTTCGAGCCCGGCGTCGGCCATTTTTTGTAGTTCGAGATCGTAATTCGAATCGGCCGGAATTTTATAATCTGGAAAGAGCCATTTGCCGAGGTCGAGTTGGAGATCACATTTGTCAGCAATCTTCAGGGTGTTTTCTATGGCGTCAGGAGTATCAGCAAAGTTGGCCATCATTTCTTCTGGTGAAGTAAAAGAAAAATCTTCCTCGATGTTTGAAAAGCGTTTGGTGTCGCCGGCATCGGAATTGGTCTGAATGGCCACCAGTGTGTCATGAGCCTTGGCATCATCTTTATTTAAATAGTGGGTATCCTGAGTAGCGACTAGAGGGATGTTTCTCTGGCGCGCTAGCTTGACTGTGGCTTCACGTAATTCTGCCTGACGCTCCAGTTTGGGATGATGCATGATCTCGAGATAATAATCATCACCAAAAATATCGAGATAAGTATCGACGATTTTTTCTGCCGCGACTGCATCGCGATTCCACAGAGCGCGTGATAGTTCGCCACCCATACAGCCAGATAGACAAATAATTCCTTCGCGATATTCACGGAGGAGGTCGTGATCAACACGAGGTTTGTAATAATAACCTTCGAGGTTGGCTTTGGTGACGATGCGAATGAGGTTGCGATAGCCGGTAAAATTTTTAGCCAGCAGGGTGAGGTGAAAACGCTTGGAATCAATATGCGGTTCCTTGTCGAAACGAGAACGGGTAGCGACATAGACCTCGACCCCGACGATGGGTTTGATTTCTTCGGTCACACATTTTTTATAAAACTCGATAGCACCGTAGAGGTTGCCGTGATCGGTAATAGCCACTGCTGGCATGCCATATTCTTTGGCTTTTTTAACGAGGGCGGGGATTTTGATTAGACCGTCGAGGAGACTGTAATGGGTGTGATTGTGGAGGTGAACGAAAGAAGACATTGTCGAGATTATAGCAGATTTTGTGCTAAAATCTCGCTATGGAAAACACTGGACCAAAGATAATTTGGTTAGACAAATATTCTAGCTTGGTGGGTATTGATGAGGCGGGGAGAGGACCCTTGGCCGGACCGGTGGCGGTGGGGGTGGTCAAATTTTTGGCGGACCGGCGGGAGGAATTAGAGACGGCCCTGGCTGACTTTCCAGTTGGAAAAGATTCGAAAAAAATGACTGTTAAGATGCGAGAACATTGGTATACCAAATTGCGGGAATTAAAAGAAATAGGAGTCTTGGATTTTGCTGTCGCTTTTTCTAGTCACCAATGTATTGACGATTTTGGTATTGCGCCGGCGGTGCGGCGAGCCATGGCCGAGGGAATAGAAAAAGTGGGTGTATCTTATGAGGCTCTCATTCTACTCGATGGCAGTCTCAAAGCACCAGCTCTATATCAACATCAAAAGGCTATTATAAAAGGGGATGAAAAAGAAATCGTGATCGGTCTGGCTTCGATTGCCGCTAAAGTCTCGCGAGATTTTTATATGAAAAAGATTGCGCCTAAATATCCGGAGTATGACCTAGCTAAACATAAGGGTTACGGCACCTCGGCCCATTGTGAAGCCATCAAAAAATATGGTCCGTCAGCTATCCATCGGCGGAGTTTCCTCAAAAGGATTTGGGACGACAAAAAGGAGTCGGTTTGACAACCCCTTGAAAAATTTTTTAATAAGAATACCATTATAAACAGGAGGTCTTTTGGAGAGAGTGGTCGGGGAGTGGACCAATGAAGAAGTTGAGTAGTGAAGAACAGAAAAAGGTCCTGATAAACAGGGTCCTGGCGGGTGGTCTTGACAGTTTGCAAGCCTGGACTCTACTGAAGAAAAAGGGCTTCAAGACGGAGCAAGACCATGGAATCATCTGTTCGATCCTGAAGCAGAACAACATCCCAGGATTGGTACAGAAGGAGGCGTCGAAGATTCACAAAGCACTCAATGACAGTTTGAGGCAAGACCGGATTGCCGCCATGCTGAATGACAAGAAAGACTGTGTTGCGATGGCTGTATAAACAATAAAAACAATACCTCTCTCCCCAGAGACCAAAAAACGGGCCGCCCTTACCCCTCGTGGAATTGGCGGCTTTGTCTTTTTTTAGGGTTTTTAATTTAACCTTGCCAAAAAAGACTTTTTACCCTATAATGCCCCCATATGGTAATCCGAATGCGTCATACCCGGGCTCACACCGGCAATCGTCGTTCTCATCACGCTCTCGAAGGAGCGCGACTTTCTACTTGCGCTAAGTGCTCCGCTTCTCATATTCGTCATCGCGCTTGCCCAACTTGTGGCACCTATCGTGGCAAGACCGTCGTTGATACTCTAGCCAAGACTGTTAAGAAAGAGAAAAAAGCTAAAAAAACTGCTAAGAAATAATAAAAATCGGACGCCCTGACAGCTTGCTATCAGGGCGTCCGATTTTTCGTTTACTCTTGCATTAGTCCACAGGTTGAATGGTAAAAAAGTTGGTAAAGCGTTAGAATAGTATTACTAATCTGTCGTGCGAATTAAATAGTTCGTTAACATATGGCCAATAGGCACTTATCTAGAAGTTTGGCGATGCAAGCACTCTTTGAGTGGGATTTTAATGAGTATCGGAGTAATAAGGTAGAAAACTCGATTGCTCGTATTGTCGAAGAATTTGGTCCAGGTCTAGAGGAACTCAGCTTTATCCAGGAGCTGGTTTTAGGCGTGGTTAAACATCGAGATAAACTCGACAATATTATTGAAAAAGCCGCTCCCGATTGGCCGATTTCGCAAATCGCGATAGTTGACCGTAATGTTTTACGGCTCGGTCTTTTTGAGTTGCTTTTTGGAGAAAAGAAAGATGTGCCGGCTCGAGTGGCCATCAACGAAGCCATCGAATTGGCCAAGACTTTTGGTGGAGAAAATAGCGGCCGTTTTGTTAATGGCGTTCTGGGCACTGTCTATAAAGAATTAGGCGAACCAGGTAAGGATGAAATTCCGGCCAAGAAAAAAAGAATCAAAGATATTCCTTATGAAGAAATGCCGATCGAAAAGCTCGGTGGTGGTGTGGTCTATCGTGAAGTAGAAGGCGATATTGAATTGGCCCTCGTTCACGATGTTTTTGGTTACTGGACTTTATCAAAGGGCCATATCGAAAAAGGAGAGGAGGAAAAAGCTGGGACGGCTCGAGAAATGAAAGAGGAAATGGGGGTGATTGTGGAAGTAGAAGATGAGTTGGGCAAAAATGAATATATTGCTTCTCATCCTGAAAATGGCAAGATTCGTAAACAGGTTCTTTATTTTCTCTGTCATTGTTTAGGGGGTGAGCTTCATCTCGGGGCCGACAAAGGTGGTTTAGACAACGCCGACTGGTTTTCTTTGCCCGAGATTCCAGATTTGCGAATGTATGATGATGTGGTACCCTTTGTTACCAAAGCGATCAACATTTTAAAAACAAAAAGTCGCTCTCTCTAAAAAGATATCTAAAAGATAATTTATGGCTGATAATCTGACTATATTTGAAAAGAACATCGGCCTTGCTTTTAAAGACCGAGATTTGCTAAAGCAAGCCTTTATTCACCGATCATATCTCAACGAACATCGAGAATTGACGATTGGTCACAATGAGAGATTGGAATTTCTCGGTGACGCGGTTTTAGAATTGGTAGTAACCAATTTTCTTTATAAAAAATATCCCCAAAAGCCAGAGGGGGAGCTGACTTCTTTTCGAGCCGCTTTAGTCAATGCGGTCACTTTGAGTGGGCTGGCTTCTGATTTGGGTATGAATGACTACCTACTTTTGTCTAAGGGTGAAGCGAAGGATAAGGGTCGGGCTCGCCAAATTATTTTGGCCAACGTCTTTGAAGCAGTAGTGGGAGCAATCTATCTCGATGCTGGTTATGAGGGGGCTAGTGATTTTATTACTAAAACAGTTTTAGCGGAAGATGAAAAAATAGTGACCGCTGGCCTAGCACAAGATAGTAAGAGTTTTTTTCAACGAAAAGCTCAGGAAGTTTATAGCGTCACTCCTAATTACAAAATTTTAAGCGAAACCGGTCCTGATCACAACAAGAAATTTGTGGTGGGTTTATTTGTGGGTGAAGAAAAGATCTCTGAAGGTGAGGGTCACTCTAAGCAAGAGGCCGAGCAAGATGCGGCCCATCTTGGCCTAGAAGGTAAGGGTTGGCAGATGTAATTAGTGGGCTCTAAGTTTCTCCCCCTTGATAGGATGCCCCTGTGGGGTTTTTTTGTTATGATTAACTGGTGCGGTGTTGTGGGTAGTCAAATTTTAAAAATAATAGTAAATTTTAATATGAAAAAAATAATAGTGGGATTGGTGTTGTTGGCCAGTTTTATTTTAGTAGCTAATTTTTCTCAAGCGGCCATTCTTTCTGCCAGTACCCCAACCATTACTGGTTTTGCATCACCGGCATCTGTGACTCTTGGTAGTAACACCAGTCTGAATACCAGCACTATTACTTGGAATTTTAATAATGCCTATGGTTATACTTGTTCTAGAAATTATGTTGGTGGGGTGACTGGCTGGCCAGGTGGTGGAACTTTCTATGTCAGCAGTAATACTTATGCCGTTCCCAATAAAGTTACTTTTTCTAATGTTGGTCAAATAAATTTTACTATTACTTGTAATAAAACTGGAGCTGTGTCCAAAGTTTCTTCAGTTTTAGTTAGGGTGGTGGCCAGTACTCCAACTGCCACGACAGCCCCTGCTCCTACTACTACTACTACGACAATTCCTCCCGCTTCTGCTAAGTTGGTAGTCCCTAGTTCATCTGTAATCAACCGTAGTTTTTCAGTTTCCTGGAATTCTCCTGATACTAATTATTATCCTTGTTATCTAAATTATTACAACGCTACGACCAAGGCTTATGTAGATGAAAAAGTTAGTTGTCGTGGCGCCAACGGAACCGATGTTTATAAATCATTTTATTATCCAATGGCCGGGACTTACACTTTTATTCTCAAAGGGGCTCCGGTGGTTATGACTTTGGTGGCTGATAATCGGACTGACGCTCAAATTTTAGCTACCGCCAAAATTTTTTCTAGATCGTCTGTCTACGTTTCAACCGACACTCCTACTCCTACTACTCCCACTCCTACCCCTACCCCTACACCTACACCAACACCTGCTCCGACTGTACCAACTTTAAACATCACTGGCCCGACCCAGGCGATTAGTGGTAGTTCTTTTAATTTGTCTTGGACCAGTAGCTACACCGGAAGTTGTTTTGGTAGTTCTGCTTCGTCTGTCGGTCAATGGAATATTTCTGGTTTTAACCCAACGAATTCTTCTCGAACTTCTAGTGCTTTAATTACGCCAGTGGTTACTCAAAAAACCGATGGGTCTGTAATATTTAAAATCACTTGTGGAACGGTATCAAAACAATTGACTATGCCAGTAAAGATGTCGGCCGTGGTGGTCACTCCGCCAACTACTCCAACAGTTGATTGCAAAATACCAAAGGTGACTTTTAGTGGTATGGATTTGTATACCGGCGCTGGTCCAGAAAAGGCTCTCTGGTCTTATAATACTCGTCACACTACTTATACTAGTTATACTGATTTCGATTGTGCTTATGCTACCAGCCAGCTACCACCTCGGCAGACAGCTAGTTTTGTGGCTACAACTCTAGAAAAAATTCCAGTAAACATGGTAGTGGTGAGTTTGGCCCACCCGACTACCACTTACTCAGTTGTTCTTAGTGCCAGTTATCCATTTAGTTATGATCCGACTAGTATTTCCAACGGCATTAGTGTTAATCCTGGTTATGGTAGCTTATCCATCTCTAGTTTTATAAATAAAACTATTTTTGATGCCAATAATAGTGGCGATCAACGAATCAAGGCGGCTTTCGACGGCAGTAAAACTCGATTAAAAATTTGTCCCGCTTTTGATAATGTCACTAAGGCCGAAAGAGATGCTTTCGTTAACGGTGTTTATCCTCATCGGCTGACCGCTGTGCCTAATGGCGTCTGTGCCTATACCCCAGTCTTTCAGGTGATAGATCCTAATGTTGGCTCTGGTGGTAGTTTGCCTGCGGGGCAGTTCTGTACGGTTGGTCAATGTGTTTGTTACGATGGTTTTGTTACTCGTTGTGGTGGAGGAGCTACTTGCCCGGCCATGGCCGGCTGTGGTCGGCTCGGGTTAAGTTTCAGGGATAGAGTTTTGGCAGCGGTCAATCTTTTGTCCATGCCTCAAAATTGGCTCAATCTAATTTGGAAATAAAATATGAATAAGAAAAAAATAATCGGATTTCTATTAATCGGATTATTGGCCTTACCCCCCTTTACTTTTGCTGGTCAAATTCCAGTGGGAGATATGTGTACTCCTGAGGGGACAGACAGAGACCAAAATTGTCCTATTTGTATTAGTGGACCTGGAAAAAATGGAATCAATCTTAGATGGAATCTTCAAGGTTTTTCCTCGAGCGGAAAAATTAATTGCAGTCTTCACTGCGAAACAGATCAGGGTGATTCTTGTGGAGATTATTCCAGTAAAGACAGTGATGGTTTTTTAGCTGCTGGTACTGCTACGCTTGGTCCAGTGGATGGCGTCAAGGTTGTTTATCCTGGTGTTGGCAATATTTATCAGATGCATTGCTCCCAAGTCTCTCCAAATCGGGTAGTCGCTAAATCATCGCAGAAGATGACGATCGTTGGATGTCAAAGTTGTAGGACTAAAGTGGCATCAGTTCCTTCTAAAAAAGGAAAAATTTTAGGTAAGGTGGTGAAATACGCCAGAATGGCAGCTAATCCAACGTCATGTGTAATTTCAGCGGCTGAAAATGTTTGTCATTTTAAATTAGTCTCAACTGATCATGGAGTCGTTCGTAATTTTTTTGGTACAGCTGTCCAAATAGCTGCCAAACTAGCCTTGCCAATGCCTGCTGATGTGGCTAATACTCTAAATCTAGTCGCTGGTGCTGGTGAAATTGGTCAGGCTGTGTACGAAGCTTGTAAAAGTCGAGTTAGCAGTGATGGTTTTACCCCAAAGATAAATATGCCTAATACTGACTATGTTGATTATATTTCTAGCGATGGAAATGACTAATAGGTTTTTTAAAATGAACCCAAGCTAATTTGGAAATAAAATATGAATAAGAAAAAAATAATTTGGTTAGCTTTGATTGGTTTTTTGATTTTACCCTTGTTTACTTTTGCTGGGGATTCTTCGATTGGAGAAAAATGCACGCCAGAAAATCAAACCGTCAAAGATCAAAGTTGTCCTTTTTGTGTTAGTGGGCCAGGAAAAAATGGTGTTAATTTAAGATGGAACATTCTGGGGATTCCTAGTTCAGCTACTATCTCCTGTTCTCTTGAGTGTGAAGACGGTAGCGAATCTTGTGGTAGTTTTGTCGGTAAGGACCGCGAAGGTTATGCCGTAAACACAAATCCCTCTTCTAAATTTGGAAAACAGGGAGAAGTAAAAATCCTTAGCCCCGATCAGGGTGACGTCTATCAAGTTATCTGCAATGGCATAAAATCGCAGAGAATGACGATTACGGGGTGCGCGGGGAGTTGCGAACGACCGTTTAATCAAATTGTGGCGGATATTAATGCTGGAAAAGTGACCAAAATTACTGAGGCTAGTTTCTATGGTTGGGCCAACGACGACAAGCAAGATAACTTTACTGCTTCTGGAGGAAGAGGATCTGGCGACAAACAAGATGTTAAAAATGCTATGGCAGGATTGCAAGGGGTTTGTCAGCTCCAAGGTAATAGTTTCAATAACAGTTTGGAAGTTATCAACTATATGATCAGTAATCCCAATTTTCCCATACCCTTATCTTTGACTTTGTTAATTGGGGGAGAACAGTCTGGGCATCGGGTCATTGCTCTGTCTGCCGCTAAAGTTGGTAATGTTTATGAAGTAGAAGTAATTGACCCAACTAAAAATGGTTCTCGAAAATACAAACTAACAAATTGTGGGCCTGAAAATCCCGGAGAAAAATCTTTCTATTGTGATTCGCCAATAGATGGAAAAAAGGCCGTGTTTATTTCTTCTGCTACAAATTACGACTCATTCATTAATGGTATTAAAAGTTATTGTAGAAACAGTTCTAACTCTAATTCCAAAATTTGCCAAGGAAGAAGCGGTAATTTGTCTACCTGGTTGTCCAATAATTTTCCTCAATTAGGTAATTTTATTGATATTGGTAATCCAAGAGGAAATTGTGCGGGTTGGACAGATTTTATTCTCAGAGTAGCTTATTTTGGTGATTTCGTTGGCACCGACTATCACCCGAGCGACAGGATCGGAGTTCGTTGCAATGCCGACTTAACCTCTAAGCAGGGCGCCTTTAAGGGTTTAAGTAGCCAGATGGCCAATTTAAAGCAATTAGTCTGGCCGAGCGATTGGGCGTCTTGGAAAAATTTGTTTGTAAGGTAAATTTTAAAAACCACCGCGCCGCCTTTGGCGGCGCGGTGGTTTTAAGGTAAAGAGGCAGTAAAACCCTACGTAAGTAAGGTTTTAATTTTTTAAAGAAATTAAAACCTAGATTTGACCTATGGTATGATGTTAAACTAGTGATAGTCTTGAAGAAAGGCTAGTCATTAAAATAGATTTTTAGCACAAAAGGTCAAATCTTACTTAATAGGGTAAATGCAGCTAAAATCCCTAGAAATCAGTGGTTTTAAGTCGTTCGGCAAGAAGTCGACGTTCTTTTTTGATGCGCCGATTACCTCGATTGTCGGTCCCAATGGCTCTGGTAAGAGTAATGTGGCCGAAGCCTTTCGCTGGGTCCTCGGCGAACAGTCGCTCAAGTCATTGCGGGGTAAAAGGGGAGAAGATCTGATTTTTTCTGGCCCAGTGGCCTCTAGTAAACTCAATCGCGCTTCGGTCTCGGTTATCTTTGATAATGCCGATCGGCATTTCGATCTGGATTTCGATGAAGTAAAAATTACCCGCGAAGTTTTCCGTGATGGCGTCAATGAATATTCGATCAATGGTACGGCTGTACGCTTGCGGGATATCCTCGAACTTCTGGCCAAGATTTCGCTCGGTGCTTCTGGCCACCACATCATCTCGCAGGGTGAAGCCGATCGCGTCTTGACGGCCAATGCTGTCGAGCGGCGCACGATGATCGAAGAAGCCCTCGGTCTCAAACTCTACCAATGGAAGCTCGATGAGAGTGAGAAAAAATTAACCAAGACCGCAGATAACAAAAAACAAGTGGAATCTCTGCGTCGTGAGATTGCCCCGCATTTGAAGTTTTTGAAAAAGCAGGTGGAGAAAATCGAGCGGGCGGATGAACTCCGGCGTGAGCTCAAAGGTCTCTATCGTGACTATCTCAAACGAGAAAAAGTTTTTATTGATTTCTGGCAAAAAAAGCTGACCGATGAAAAACAAATTCTTTCCTCTGATCTGCAAGGACTCGATGAACGGATCAATTTACTTTCGACTAAATTGCATACTGATAGCGCGGCTAGTGCCGAACAGAAAAAAATCGCCGAAGCTGAACAGACACTGCGAGCTCTACGTCAAAGTCGCGATGAAGTCTCGCGCAGTCTCGGCCGACTCGAAGGTCTAATCGAAGTCAAAACCTCTCGACTATCAGCCGGGCCGGAGGAGGAGATTGATCGACCGATTTCACTGTCATCAGTGCGAGCTTTGGCTGAGGAGATTAAAACGTCTCTGACTGAAGCGGAGCAGGCTAGTGATTTTTCGTTAATTAAAAATATTGTCAGTCGCGTGCGTAGTCGGCTGGATAATTTCTTCGCCACCTACGAGCCTCATAGGGAAGAGACAGATCTAACTGGTGAATTGGAAAAACTGCGCGCGGAACTAGCCCAGCTGGAAAAAGGGATTGCCGACAAAAATAATCAGGAACAAGAGATCTTGGCCACGATTGCTTCGCTCAAACAGGCTATCCGTCAGGAGGAAGATACGACTCGGGGCGCGGAGCGAGAATTGTTTGAATTAAAAACTCGTCGAGGCGAATTGTCATCGAAACGAGGGGAACTCTTGGCGCGGGAGGAAACGATCAAACGCGAAGAAGAAGATTTCCAGCGCGAAATTCAAGAAGGCTTAGTCCTCGTCGATCGGGAAATTTTAATGTTTGAAAATGAAATTATTTCGATTGATGATGTTTTAGGTGAAGATCGACGGATCCAAGAAGAGCGTCGTCGCCAAATTGAAAAAGTAAAAATCCGATTGGAAGATATGGGCGCGGAACGCGGTGATGTTTTGGAAGAATATAAAGAAGTGACCGAGCGTGATAGTCATCTCGAACACGAACTAGCTGACTTGGAAGCCAGCGAGCTGGCGCTCAAACAAGTGATGCAAGAATTGCGGATTAAAATCGATGTGGAATTTAAAGAGGGAATTATTAAAATCAATTCCGCTTTTCAGCAATACTTTGCGGAGATGTTCGGTGGCGGTACCGCCAAGCTCGAAGTGATTGCACCGGTAGTTCGGAAAAATCGCGAGGCCAAATTACTCTCTGACGATGAGATGATGGCCGAGATGGATAGTGGTGATCAGTCGGCCAATGTCGGCAAGGAGGGGATTGATATCAATGTGACTCTGCCAAAGAAACGGATCAAAGGTCTGGCCATGCTCTCTGGTGGAGAGCGAGCGCTGACTTCGATCGCGCTACTCTTTGCGATGTCGCAGGTCAACCCACCGCCATTTTTGATTCTCGATGAAACCGACGCGGCTCTCGACGAAGCCAACTCACGCAAGTATGGTCAGATGATTGTTAATTTGTCCCAGAGTTCACAACTGATCGTCATTACTCACAACCGCGAAACCATGGCCCGAGCCGGCATCTTGTATGGGGTGACGATGGGTAGTGATGGTATCTCGAGACTGTTGTCGATCAAGTTCGACGAGGCGACGGCTTACGCCAAGTGAGGCGCTCCGCCTGTTGAATTTAAAAGCACAGAAACCCCTCCAGCGAGGGGTTTCTTCCGCTACGCGTGGCCACTCCGCCCTCGTTCTCCACTTTGTTTCGAACAAAAATACAAAAGGGCGGAGACCATGCTGGCCACCGCTCCGCGAGGCTTTTAAATTCAACAGGCTCCGCGCCCGATTGATTTTGTTTTTCTTGTTGGCTGTAATATAGTAATTTTAGAAAGGAGGAACCCCTTTATGGGAAACAAGATCCTTAAATGGTGGATGAAGTTCTGATGCGGCCATGCTGGTTTCTGGTTAGCCAAGAAATAGGCTATTAGAGTAGGCGCCACCGCTTGGAGCAAAATGACCGATCTCCATTATGCCCACTCTAGAGGTATTCACCCTTGTTGTCTCACCAGGAAAGTCCAAATCTCTTTAGGAGAACGAGGGGTAGTCAAACCGGGTTTGACTATGAGTTGCTCGCTGATTCAGCTCGAGATTAGGGATTCAGTTGCTCAAATCAGCCAACGCGGTGGTCTAGCAGACCACCGCATTTTCTTTAAAATTTTTCATTTTGATTTTCTTGCCTGCCTAAGTTTTTTTGCAAAAAAATTTAGGCAGGTAGGTTTAAATTAACTCCAAATCTACCCAGCCTTTCTTAGGATTAACTTTTTTAATTCGAGCAATGACGGCGTCGCCGAGGCGATATTGTTTTTTATGTTTCCGGCCGATGAGGGCAAATTTGCGGGGGAGGAATTCGTAGTAGTCATCACCGAGTTCGCTGACACGGACCAGACCCTCGCCACCCGTAGCTTTATCTTCCACAAAGAGACCAAACTCGGTCACACCAGCAATGACACCTTGAAAAGTATCGCCGATATGTTGAGCAAAGTATTCGGCCATTTTTAGTTTGCGTGATTCGCGTTCAGCTTCGGCGGCAGAGCGTTCCATCAGCGAAGCGTGAATGACTTGTTCGGCGCAGGCCTCGAGTTGTTTATCGGTCGGATGTTTGCCTGCCAGATAAGTGGCTAGAAAACGATGGACCATCAGATCGGGATAGCGACGAATCGGTGAAGTGAAGTGGGTGTAGTGAGCGAAAGCTAGACCATAGTGACCGATGTTGTTGAGGGAATAAATCGCTCGGCTCATCGACTGGATGGTGGCGCGGTTGATGATGGCTTCTTCGGGTGAGCCGGCGGCATCGGTTAGGAGTTTTTTAATAGCGGCAGTCGTCACTTTTTTATTTTTCACTTCCAAATCATAGCCGAGCGGTTTGAGAAAGAGAGCCAGTTCGAGCAGTTTGTCCTGATCGGGTAGATCGTGAATGCGATAAATAAAATGCCCGTCGCGATTTTTGTTATAGTTGGAAGCAAACTCCGCCACGCGACGATTGGCCAGGAGCATAAAGTCTTCGACGAGTTTATGTGAACGGGTCAATTCGAGGCGATAGATTCTTTCTGGCTGGCCGTCAGGTCCGAGGACAAATTCGATTTCGCGGTCAGCAAAAGACAACGCTCCGGCGGCTTTTTTGTTATCATCGAGTTTTTTAGCTAAAGCATCGAGGGTGCGTAGCTCAATAAAATAATCGCCACGGCCGTGATCGAGAATCTCATCCACTTCTTCGTAAGAAAAACGACGATCAGATTTGATCACCGTGCGACCAAACCACTCGCTTTCAATTTCGGCATTTTGATTGAGAATAAAGACGGCGGAAAAGGCTAGGCGTTCCACTCCAGGCATCAGACTGCAGAGATTGTTGGATAAAATTTCCGGCAACATGGGAATCACTCGGTCAACAAAATAAACCGAGGTGGCCCGTTTGCGCGCTTCTTTGTCAATAACTCCTCCGTCAGTGACATAGTGGGAGACGTCGGCGATATGAACGCCGATTTCGTAGCGACCATGGGCTAGCTGGCGGATGGAGAGGGCGTCATCGAAATCTTTGGCCCGAATCGGGTCGATGGTCAGAGTGGTGACAGAGCGAAAATCTTTACGCCGGCGGATTTCCTCGGACCAATTTTTAGCACTATCGCTAGCTACTTTTTCGGCTTCGGCTAGGACTTTTTCGGGAAAGGTCGATTTAGGCAGGGGAGGTAAGGCGATTTTAGCAAAGGCCGCTCCCTTAACAATCTTGGTCTTTTGGGGCGGCTGCGCCACGTGGCGAGCGGAGCGAGTTTTACGTGGGTGCTTGGTCATAATTGCGGGCAGTATAACAGTAATTTGGCCTGCACACCAATCGGGCCATCGTGCCGCTTTTTCAATAATAATGTTAAAAAAGGGAAAAATACGTTGATATATCGAAGTATTTAATGATGTTGGTTGGGCACAAAAAAGCCATGGCCCAATTGGTGTTCAGGTTACCGTCATACGACGACTGCTCCGCTACGCGGGTTGCCATCATGCGATGACTGCTCCGCTACGCGGGTTGACCTTTTGTCTTTGTTTTGTTAGTATTGGCCCCGTATGTTAATCATCCGTTTACAACGCGTCGGCCGGAAAAATGATCCGTCTTTTCGCGTGCTCGTTACTGAATCCACCAACTCCTCCAAGAGCGGAAAATTCTTGGAAATTTTGGGTTCTTATAATCCTCGCAAAACTGCCGCTAAAACCATTCTCAATGCTGAGCGCATCCAGTACTGGTTGTCCAAGGGGGCTAAATTGTCCGACACCATGAACAATCTTTTGGTAGCTAAAAAGATTATTACCGCTGATAAAGTCAATGTCGCTTCCAAGAAATTAGGCAAAAAGATAACTGCTTCTATCGAAGCTAAAAAGGCTACTGAGAAAAAAGCTGAAGAAGCGAAGAAGGCTGAAGAAGACGCCAAAGCTAAAGCCGAAGAAGAGGCTAAAGCTGAAGCCGCTAAACCGGCCGAAGAAGTTGCTACCGAAGCTCCTGCTACCGAAGAAGTGACCGAAGCTGCTTAATCAAAAATTAATTTCTAAAAAAATCACGCCCCTGGGCGTGATTTTTTGTTGCTCTAGAATTGGACATAAAATATAATTCACTTCAGTCAAGTACTTAATGGCGGTTCACCCTATATGAATAAAAATTGATTACAATTTTAATTTTAAATTGTGATATTTTTTATGGTTGTTATTTGTCCTGTTATTATAGTAAAATAAAGTTATTAAGTTGAATTACCAATTTAAAATTTATTCAATAGGGTAAATGTTCAAAACCGAAAACGATCTTCTGTGGGTAGGGGCGATGATTGGTATTTTATTTTTCTTGTGGCTTTTTACTGGTGGGCCAGCCCGTATTCAAAGTGGCCCTTTTATTGAACCTCTGGCCCCTGTCGGCACTGGTGAAGCTTATGGTGATTTATCAAAACCAAAAGTAGACACCACCCAAGTTTTAACTGGAACTTCTACGACCACTAAAAAACAAACTTCCAGTCAGACGAACAGCGGTAGTGTTTCCTCTGCCACAAAGGTCAAAGAGACTGCTACTGATATTCGCACCAGTCGTTACAAAGGCTTGATTACAATTTCGAGAGGTAATGCTTCGTCTGAAAATCGTTCCACTCGAGAATATATTTCTTTGCGTGGTTCTTCGAAAATCACTAACCCAATTAATATTTCTGGTTGGACTTTAAAAAATGGCAATAGTTCTAAAACTTATGAAATTGGTAGTAATGTTGTAAAAGGGCAATCCGCCACCGCCAAAATTCCTAATGCAGTTTTGGTCTGGAAAAAGAATTTACCGATGACTGTCGTGCCGATTAAAATGGCTGCCAATCAAACGGTTTATCTGGTTTCTGGTAGTCCGCAACCGATTGGAGGTTATCAAATCAAAGATAGTTTTCGGGTGAATAAATGCATGGGTTATATTGCTAATCAAACCGGTTATTCTAACATTTTTTACCCATCACTCAGTACTAATTGCCCGAAACCGATGGATGAGCCGGGTGTCAATACTCTCTATCAGCAATGTTATGACTATATTCGTACAATCGGTACTTGTCGAAAACCTGATCTAAGAGAAGATTGGTGTCGGGCTAATTATGCTGGTTCAGCTATCAATACTACTGTTTGTAAACTGCCGACTACTTGTAAAAATTTTATCAAAGCTCGTTATAACTATGAAGCGTGTGTGGTCCTGCATAGTACTGATGAAGATTTTTTGAAAGGTGAGTGGCGCGCCTACCTCGGCTCTGTTTGGGAGATTTGGGCTAGTAGTCGGGAAACGATTACTCTCTATGACAGTACTGGCCAGATTGTTGATCAAATTAAATATTAGAATTTAATAGGTAAAAAATGAAGCTTAAAAAGTTTATGCCAATTTTTTATAAAACCTTGGCAGTTTTGTGTGTGATGATGCCTTTATTTTTATTATTTTTTAGTGTCGCTAAGGCTGAAGATTTGGAAATCGTGTCGGCTAAATTAAATAGTCAAGAAAGTAATGTTACTTTTAATGCTAATAATGGCAAGGATCAACCTCTGCTGATTGAATTGACGGCTAACCAAGCGGTAAAATTTAATACCGTGGCGATTTGTTCTTTGGCTGTCACTTGTACCAGAACAACCGCCGTAAAATATTTTACTCAACCAGATTTATCCATAACTGTCAGTAAGAGTTGGGATGGAAAAACCGGCGGTGCTAGCCCGCAAGTGGTAGCCGATGGTGAATATAAGATTGTCGCAACAATGTCTTTGACCAGTGGTGGTGATAGCACTATCAAAGAAATTACCCCTCATATTGTTGTTTTATCATCTGACGTCGGTAATGGCGATAATAATAATTCGACCACCACTGCGACAACTACAACCACTGTCAGTGTGGTTTCTGGTGGTAGTTCCTATTCTTCCCATTCCTCTCAAACTGATCTCAGTGACTATGAAGAAACTACTCCTAGCATTGGAGCTGGTCGGAAACGTTTGGTGGTTGTTGGCTCAAATGTTGATTTTAGAGTGGAAAAAAGTAAGGGGGCTAGTGGCCTAGATCGCTACTCTTGGACTTTTGGTGATGGGTCTTCGGCTGAAGGTGAACGGGTCAGTCATAGTTATAAATTCCCCGGTGAATATAATGTCGTGCTCAATGGTTATTGGGGAGGCACTCAGTTGGTCTCGCGGACTAAGGTTTTAGTAGAAGAAGCAAAAGTGGCTATTACTAAAGTTGATTCGCAGCTTGGTTTTGTTGAAATAACTAATCAAGGCTCAAAAGAAATCAATCTTGGGGGCTGGACCCTGCGGGGGATGATAGATTTTTCTTTACCACTAGATACTATTATTGACGCTGGTAAGGGAATCAAGTTTGCCCTTGATCCTAAAATTTTTAGTGCGACTTCTAGTCGATTGATTTTAATTTCGGCCGATGGTGGCGAGCTTGGCAAAATGGAAAATATTTCTGTGGCAGAATTGGAAAATAAATTAGTAAAACTAAAAGAGGAATTGATTACTTTGCAGTCGGGAGAAGGGGCGCTGGAAGCTACTAATACAACCATCGGGAAGATTGAAGGTGGTGATCAGAAATCAGCAACAAAAATAATTACCCTAGCGCCAAAATTGTCTTGGTGGCAGAAAATGTTTAGAATGAGTAAATGAAAGAAACTTATTTTACTCGCAACTTTTGGTTGATGACCGGTACCTTCTTGGTTATTGTGTTGGTGACGATGGTCGGTCTAACTTTTTTAATGCAAAGAGCTGATTTTACGGTGACTGAGACTACCCCTTTTTCTCGCTAGACCCTATAGAGTAAAAATCTTCACCAAAGTAAAGATTTTTATGACGCGAGGCGTCATTACTCGATAGGGTGGACTTCTTTGTTCTTTTGTGTAATAATCCTAAATGAGCCGGAGACGATAGGCAACCGACCCACTTAGAGTGGAAAAGCGGTGGAAGCCCTATCTAGGGTCGATACTCTAGCGGCTTTTGGCCGTTTTTATTTTGCTTGTCCGCCTAAGTTTTTTGAAAGAAATTTGGTGGATAAAAAAATGAAATGGACCACAATTAAAAAGTCGTAAAAATTATAAACATGGCTATTTCTAAGCAGAAAAAAGAAGATATCGTCGCAAAAGTTAAGGGGGCGGCTGAAAAAGCTAAGACCTTGGTTTTTGTGAATTTTCATGGTTTGCCAGTATCAACTGTCACTGAGATGCGTAAAGCTTTACGCGATCGAGGGATTGGTTATGTGGTAGCTAAGAAAACTTTGATTCGACGAGCCTTGGAGTCTATGTCTTATGAAGGCGAGATGCCAGAATTGCCTGGTGAAATTGCTTTGGCTTATGCCGAAGATCAAATTGCTCCTGTGCAAGAGGTTTATGCTTTTCAGAAAAAGAATGCCGATGTCCTGAAAATGGTTGGCGGTATTTTTGAGGGTAAATATGTCGACGCGGCTTATATGTCTCGTTTGGCTACTATTCCATCTCGAGAAGTTTTGTTGGGTCAATTTGTCAATGTTATCAACTCGCCGATTGCTGGTTTGGTGATGGGTTTGAATGCTATCGCCAAGAAAAAAGAGGAGGTGGTTGCTTAAAATTACTAAATATAATCAACCCGCCAAAATTCTTGTCCACTTAAGTTTTTTATTAAAAAAATTTTGGTGGATTAATTACAAGAATTTAGGAGGGTAAAAAATAAAAATTATGGAAGAAACTAAAGTTGTCGAAGTTCCTGCCAAGTTCAAAGCCTTGGTGGACCAAGTAGAAGCGATGAGCGTGCTCGAGCTTCATGAATTGGTTAAATTATTGGAAGAAAAGTTTGGGGTGTCTGCTCAGGCGGTAGTGGTTGCGGGCGGTGCTGGCGCTGGTGCTGGTGAAGCGGCCGAGGAAAAAGATTCCTTTAATGCTATTTTAACCTCAGCTGGTGAACAGAAAGTCCAGGTTATTAAGGCGATCAAAGAAGCCCTCGGTTTGGGTCTCAAAGAAGCCAAAGATATTACCGATGCGGCTCCTGCCACTTTGAAAGAAGGCATGAAGAAAGATGAAGCCGAAGCTCTCAAGAAAGCGATTGAGGCTGCCGGTGGTGCTGTTGAGCTAAAATAAAACAAAATAAAAAACCTCGGAACTCCGAGGTTTTTTATTTTGTTTTATTTTAGCGAAATCCTTTCCCGTTTTGACCGAGTGCGTGTGCGAATAGCACATCCCTTTTGGTGCGAAGCGCGAGGTCTTTTCTAAAAACGGGTTAGGATGGAATTATCCGTCTTCGTTTGACCCCGGCCACCTGGCTTGCTATCATTTAGCCACATGGAAATTTTAGGTAAGCTTTTTGGTTCTAATGCCAAGGTGAAGATTCTTCGCCTCTTCCTCTTTAATCCGGCGAAAATCTTCTCCGTGGAGGAAATTGCTAAAAAGACCAAGGTTTCTCCTGCTGAGACGAGAAGGGAATTGACCCATTTGGTGGCCGGGCGCTTCTTAAAAGAAAAAAAGATTCTAACCAAGAAGGGCAAGGTTTCTAACAAGAAAAACTACTCTTTGTCCGAGGATTATCCTTTTATTGATACCTTACGACTACTGTTCAATTCGGAGTTTTTTAGTAATCGTCGCTTGATTGCTAATCGTTTCAAGAAGTGTGGCCGGATCAAAATGCTGATTATTTCCGGGGCTTTTGTCCAGCGCTTGGACGGCCCAGCTGACTTACTAATCGTTGGCGACGATTTAAAGCGCAATCTGATTGACCATGCTATAAAGAATTTAGAGGCAGAAACTGGCCGAGAATTGGTCTATGCCGTTTTTGATACTAGTGATTTTATGTATCGCTATCACTCTAGCGATCGTTTTGTCCGTGATTTGTTTGAATTTGAGCATGAGCGTCTGATTGACAAAATTGCTATTTAAAAGATTTTTCAAGCAAAAAACCCTCTACAAAGTGGGTTTTTTGCTATCCACAAGTATCTTGACTGGGGCTTAGAAATTACTTGTCTGGATGCTATAATACAGAATGGGTCAATAATGTTGGTCGAAAGACAAAAACCCCAATTAATAGTATTTTATTAAGTTAATTTTTTTAAAAGATATATGTTATTGCAAACTTGGAGTCAAGTTCTGACAGCTTCTTTTCAGGGCTTGTGGTTGGGTTTGATTAAGTTCGTCCCCAACATTATCGTTTCAGTCATTCTTTTTGTGATTGGCTGGGTATTTGGTGAGACTGTCGGTCACTGGGTGTCTCAATTAATTCGCACTCTTAAACTTGACCGCGTATTGGAAAGTATTGGCTTGCGAGAGTTGTTAGAAAAGGCTGGTTATCGTCTGGATTCCGGTAAGTTTCTTGGTTTTTTGGTCAAATGGTTTGTTATTGTTGCCTTCTTGATGGCGGCGTTAGAAGTTCTGGGTCTTAATCAGATCAATGTCTTTTTGCAGACTGTTGTTTTGCCATATCTTTTGAATGTGGTTGTTTCTATCCTTATCTTTATGGTGGGCGCGGTTTTGGCTGGTGCTTTGCAGAAGATTGTTGAAGCTTCCGCTAAGGCTGCTGACATCAAAGCCTCGGCTGCTTTTGGTGCTATCACCAAATGGGCTATCATCGTTTTTACTTTTGTTATCGTGATTGGCCAGCTCGGCGTCAAAGATAATTACTTCCAGATTCTCTTTACTGGGGTAGTAGCTGCTCTCGCTATTGCTTGTGGTTTGGCCTTTGGCCTCGGTGGCAAGGATGCTGCCAACCGTTTGGTCAACCGTTTGGAAGACGAAATGAAGAATAAGTAAGCGGTCCTAAAAATGACAAAAAAGGCCCTAAACCTCAAGGTTTAGGGCCTTTTTAGATCCCCAATAGGCCTCTGTAATTCAAATGAAATTGAGACAAGTTAATAGCTTGACTTCAGTATTAGCCTGATATATACTGGCGAGCGTCAGATATGTTTAAAAATAAGACCAAAAACGTTAAGCGGAAAAGGTAAACCTGCTGCTTTAGCACTCGTTCATCTTCCCGCCAGACAGGCGGTTTTTATTTCTCAGGTCGCCCGAACATTTACAATAAAATGCCACTGCGTTAGTAAATTCCAATGTTATTGGGGTCTTTGAACTAATGTAGGTGGAACAAGGTAAAAAACTGTATCGCTTCGTGAAAGCGAAGCAAAAAAACCCACCAAAATTTTCCTTCGGAAAACTTAAGTGGGTAAATGATTTATAGATTTCCTAATAGGAAATTAAGTGTATATGGTGGATGCCTAGACTCTAGAAGGCGATGAAGGACGTAGCATGGCGACGATATGCTTCGGGGAAGTGCCTAGCAACTTTTGATCCGAAGATTTCCGAATGGGGGAACCCAATTTCGGTAACACGAAATTGTCTTGCGATTAATCGCATGACGTGCACCCTGGGAAGTGAAACATCTCAGTACCAGGAGGAACAGAAACTAATCAGTATTCCCTTAGTAGCGGCGAGCGAAAAGGGAGAAGCCCAAACCAATTTCCGCAAGGAAATTGGGGTTGTAAGGCAGAGACGTAGTTTACTAGGAAAGTTACAAAAGATTTTCTTAAATGAAACCGCTGGGAAGCGGTGCCACAGAAGGTAATAGCCCTGTAATTGAAAATTAAATCTCTTTCTTGTCTCTGATCTTGAGTACCTCGAGGAACGACAGCCTTGAGGGAATCCAGCGGCACTAACCGCTAAGGCTAAATACATCTAGAGATCGATAGTGAACTAGTACCGTGAGGGAAAGGTGAAAAGTAGCCCGATAAGGGCGTTGAAATAGACCCTGAAACCATATACATACAAGGAGTCGGAGCCGCGCTTGCGCGGTGACGGCGTGCCTATTGAAGAATGAGCCAACGAGTTTATGCCTGTTGCTAGATTAATCCGCGATGGCGGGTAGTCAAAGGGAAACCGAGTATTAATAGTGCGCTTTCTTGTTTTTTAAATCCGAGCTCGGGCTTTCGAGCCTGGATTTAAGAAACTTGAAGGGTAGCAGGCATAAGACCCGAAGCCAGGTGAGCTTGCCATGAGCAGGGTGAACCTCGCAGAAATGCGGGGGGAGGCCCGAACCGATAAGCCGTGCAATACTTTCGGATGACTTGTGGTAAGGAGTGAAAAGCTAATCGAACCTGGTAATAGCTGGTTCTCTCCGAAATAGCTTTAGGGCTAGCGTCTAGCGTACCTCCCGGGGGTAGAGCACTGGAAGAGTTGAATAGGGAGCAATCTCGTCAACTCTATCAAACTCCGAATACCGGTGAGCAACTACTAGGCAGTAAGACTACGGGCGCTAAGGTCCGTCGGTCAAAAGGGAAACAGCCCAGACCATCATCTAAGGTCCCTAAATCTACGTTAAGTGTACTTAAGGAGGTGAAATTTCTCTGACAATGAGGATGTTGGCTTAGAAGCAGCCATCATTCAAAGAAAGCGTAATAGCTCACTCATCAAGAGATTTCGCGCCGCAGATAAACGGGGCTAAACGTAGTACCGAAGATATGGATTTCATCAGCTTCGGCTGATGGAGTGGTAGGAGAGTGTTTTGCGCCGCTGAGAAGCCTAGACGCGAGTCTGAGTGGAGCGCGCAGAAGTAAGAATGTTGGCACAAGTAACCGCAATCAGGGTGAGATCCCCTGACACCGAAAGACTAAGGTTTCCTTGGCAATGGTGATCATCCAAGGGTTAGTCGGGCCTAAGGCAATGGCGAAAGCCGCAGCCGATGGACACACGGTTAATATTCCGTGACTTTCTTTCAAATCGAAGGAGGGACGGAGTCTAGTATGTAGAGCGCATTATTGGATTTGCGTTCGTAGGGTAAGGTGAGGTCTTAGGTAAATCCGGGACCAAGTGCTTTAATGCACAGCTCCAAGCCAAGCGAAAATCCTGCGGGCAACCAATGGAAATTTTACAAAGCAGGCTTCCAAGAAAAGCTTCTAAGATTATTTGAAGGAAACCCGTACCACAAACCGACACAGGTAGTCTGCTCGAGTAGAGTAAGGTGAACGAGTGAGAGATCCTCAAGGAACTCGGCAAAAAATCGGCCGTAAGTTCGCAATAAGGCCTGCCCATCTAGTATGGGCCGCAGCTAAAGTATCCCTGGCGACTGTTTATCAAAAACACAGCTCCCTGCAAACTCGCAAGAGGAAGTATAGGGGGTGACGCCTGACCAATGCCAGAAGGTCAAATAAGTTCGGTGAGATTATATCAAGCTGAGTTTATAAGCCCTGGTGAATGTCGGCGATAACTATAATCGTCCTAAGGTAGCGCAATTCCTTGTCGGGTAAGTTCCGACGTGCACGAATGGCGTAACGACTGGGGAACTGTCTCGAGGATTCGCTCGGTGAAA
>Ga0172379_10003559_pt1 | contig 24530 bp, 22 predicted proteins | sample GrowelOW334metaG_FD_119756 | JGI IMG/M metagenome (GOLD analysis project Ga0172379, IMG submission 119756) | Groundwater microbial communities from an aquifer near a municipal landfill in Southern Ontario, Canada - Groundwater well OW334 metaG | ecosystem: Environmental > Aquatic > Deep...
TTCCAAATTCAAGAGAACCTAAACAATCGTCCGAGAAAATCTCTTGACTTCAAAACTCCTAATGAGTTACTAATAGAATACAAACAAAACTCCAAAATGTTGCATTAAATCCTTGAACTCACCTCTCTCAAACAAAAAAGCCCCAACCGGGGCTTTTTTGTTATTGACTATTTATGTTAGATTGTGGGGGTTGCGTCACCGACGCTGGCTGCGAATCTATATATTGCGAAGGCAGCAATAATAATAATAATTCCGATAATTGCGTTGGTAATTGTTACTCTTCCCTTGCTCGCTTTATCAGCATCTCCGCCAGCGGTAATGTACTGGATACCGCCGTATATAAGGTAAAGTACAGCGACCACTGAAATTATAATCAAAATCGTATCAACCATCTTGCTGGCCAGATCGAGCAGGTTTCCGTCGGATGGCACGATAGGAGCTATATTTTGACCGCCGAATTGCTGGGGCAATGCCGCTTGTGCCGAAGACGCACCTAATAACAGAGCGCCGAGAGCTGCGAACGATACACTCGACAGATAAAACTTGATTTTTTTCATTTATCCTCCTTGGATTTGTTTTCTACAATTAATTTTGAAGTATATTTACCATCTTGTCAAATCGCGATCTTATAAACCAGGTCATCGCTACTTGCAAATAATGAGCCGTTAACGAATGAAAGTGCAGAAAAATTATATTGCTCAGTCGATTCGTCTTTGCTGGAGATGATATTTCTAATTTCGCCTGAATTTGATACGAAGCCAATTCCGTTTTGTGTCGCTCGATCACTCACTATTCCCCCCGGCTGAGTTAGAAAATAGAAACCGGTAGGGGTGGCGACAACTGTGTTTGGGTCAACATTTAAGATCGAACCCAAGCTCTTGCCGGTGTTTGAAATTAAGCTTGAATCAACTTCATTTCCGTTTTGAACTAATGAAAGGGCGACCTTATCATTTGCAAAAAGTCCGAGTGCCGAGCTGATATCAGCACTAAATTTTTCCTTTGCATTATCAACTGCTCGCAATTTTCCGACATAATTTTCTCGCTCGTAAGAATCAACGATAAAATATTTATCTTTGGTGATCGGGCTGATCGCAAAAACCGTTCGGTCGGGATCGGGCATTTCAAATAAAGTTGTCCCGTCAGAATTGAGCACGGTTTTTGATTCGGTCGTGGCGACGACATAGAGGTCTAAATTGCTAAGGATCGGTTCGGTGGGTGAGAGCGCAAGTAGCTCGGGCTTTGATCCCGGTTTATATAGATACAGGAGGTTCTTGTCTGACGTAAAGTATTCAACCAGACAGCTGGTGCTGGTGGAAACAACTTTGGCGGAATTAAATGTGCCATTTGGCTTTAAAATTGTTTGAGTCTGCCCGCTCGCAGATTCGAAGAATTTCATCGAAAAATCAGCTCCGAGGTAGCAGATACCGGTATTGATGGCCGCAAATCCCCATTTTTCTATTCCGCTATCGGAAAAAACTTTGTGAAGTTTGTCTTGACTGACGACGGGCGACTGATTAGTGATTTCCACTGGTGCTGAGTTGGCAGGTGACAGACTTGTGGCACTTGGCTTGTTGGTCAAAAAGTAAACTGCAATTAAAACAAGAACGATGATGGATAATAAAATTAAAAATTTTTTGTTTTGCATTACGTTAATCCTAAGACCATTTTCATGGTATTCCATAAACTTTTTACATATGCGGGTTCACTTGCTCGATAAACTAGAGCGCCATGCACCGATTGGCCGTCTACGACCAGTTCAAAGTGAATATGATTGATGCCTCCAGCGCCTGTTTTAGCGATTTTCTGTCCGGCTTTTACCGATCCGGTAGTCACGTTGTTCGTGTGGTAATAGTAAGCAATAGCTCGTCCGTTTTGCGAACGCACAGCAGTATACGAGTTGCGACCGCTGCCGCCTTTAGTTGCAGTTCCGTCGAAGACAGCGTAAGCGTAGCCGCTCGGGGGAGTGATATCGACAGCGTCGCCGTTAGGACGATTTTGATAAGCGCCGTGGCCAGAGTCCTCGGCTGGGTGGCAGGTGCTTGAACCATGGCAAGAGCTAAAAGAAACGGAGGCGTTTGCTCCGCCTGGGTAGGCAGTTCTGCCAAAATCTACATTTGCGAAAGTCGTGCCGCTTTCACAATCTTTCGGTTTTGTGACGCGGTTGACCTGAATATATAGACCGGGTGTGAAATAGCTGTCATATAAGCTATCAATTTTTACCCCGTTGTATCTGCTGTATAAACTCCCTTGTTGATGGGCCGTAAATGGGGGACTTGAAGTAGCATTTGCGCTGCTTGCGGAATCTTTTTTTAAATCTTTATCCGAGCTGGTGGAGTGAATAAATTTACCGTCACCAAGATATATTCCTAAGTGACCAATAGTATTGGGACATTTTTTGCCGGATTTATCGGAGCATGCTGTTGAGGTGCCGAAAAATATGATGTCGCCTGGCCTCAAATCTTCTAACTTAGGCATATCAGCTTGAGTTCTGAGCTTCGCCCCACCGCTTGGCAAAGTAAATGCGCTCTTATCGATTTTATGGACTACTTGCCCAACACTTGCGTAGGCAGTTGATAGAATGGTCGATCCAACGCTGATATCCGCTCCTGCCGCTTTGGCTTTTTTTAGGACATAATCGACAAATCCCGAACAATCAAATCCACCCGACGGGCCCCTGCCACCACTCACATACTTCACTTTTGTTATTCCATCGGATCCAGGGGCGTATTTCAAAGCAGCGTCGACAATCGCTTGTTCGGCGGTCTCGTCATACGTACATTTTCCCGACACGGCAGCTTGTTCTGCGGCAGCTTGACTGAGTTGTTCTTGATAAGCCCGAGCGACTTGAGCCTGGACGTCTTCGCCAGACGATGGTCCGGGATTTGGAGCCTCGGTTGGACACTTTGGGTTGGCGCTAGCTAATCGCTCACCGGTCGCAAGCGCTTGAGAAGACCCGTTTTGCGCCGATGACGACCCACTGCCTCCAATGTATGTATTGATTCCATCAGCAAGGGCTTTGGCAACCTTGTCCTGCTCCGAGCTTTGAGCATATTTATTCATCAATGCCGTACTGTTGTGACCAAATAATTCCAGTGTGATGCCAGGATAGCTACTGTGAGCCGAAAAGGTTTGAATCATTCCACCAGTTCTAAATCCGATAGTTTCACCAACCGTTGAGCCATTGTAGCCAGCCTTTGAAAGCGCGCTCTGAACTGCCGAAGCAGCAGATTTGCTCTTCGGAATGATGCTGGTGTTTTGGGGGCCACTAAATCCATAAGGGTCCTTGGCGGTTTTGTCTGGATACAAAATTACAAATCTATCGTCTGATCTATCGTCGGAGTGTAGTCTAACGGTTAAGTCAGCTTGGCTGGTGTTAGCAATATTAGCTCTGGCTATATTGTCCTTTTCTACACTAGATCCCGAACCTACCCCTCCGATTGCCGTCCCGATAGCGCTGTGAGTCATGACGACCTTATAGCCTTTTTGTTCTAGGTCGGCTTTTAGCTTTAACCCGATTGCCAGTTCGCGTACTCCTTCGTAATCGGTCTTATTGACTGCCGAGCCGTGACCAGGATCGATAACTACTGTGCGCTTTGCCGCACTCGTATCGGCGGTTGCAGTGTTTGCCTTTGATCCGAATGCCATACCAAAAACAACAACAGCTGTTATTAGTATCATTCTAGTGTAGTGTTTTTTGTTCATAATAATTACAGGATAATTTTAAAGATATTTCCCTGATCAGAATAATAAATTTCCGAACCGTTTATTGAGAGAATCTGATCGATCCTGAATTCTCTTAGAAAATCAGGATACTGGTCGGGAAAGGCAATTTCCTGTTGGCTACCTGCTTGGTCAAATTTTATCAGTTTATCGTTTGCATCCTCCGAATAAGTTGCAGCCACATAAATATTTTGGCTGGAATCGATATAAATCTCGCTCATTTTGTAGTCTGCTGCTAGATTTTTTGTTTTACCAAGGTCTTGGTTAAATATCTCAATATTTTTATCATTGCTATCGATAGCCAAAGTTGATGAGTTACTACCTAGGGTCATCGTATTTGCAGACGATATCTTGTCGATTGATTTACTAATTGAAAATATGCCCTCTTTGTTTGCAAGAATGATTTTGTTGCCGAAGAAAAGTGTCTTCATTTTTACAGGACTCAGTTGCGTGTCTTTATAGTCAACTAGTTTTGACGATTGGATAGTGCTTATTTTAAGAGTTTTAGTACCAGAAAAAACATACGCTTCATCGGCAAACAAGGCTTCAACTGGGTTGTCGAGATCAAGTATCGTACTTTGCGAACTGATTAAGTCTGCGTATAAAACCTTATTGTTCGCTCCAAAACCTACTATTGCTTGTGAAAAATCGTCATTATATGTCGCAAAGGTTGCTTCTTCTTCGAGCAGGGAATCTGGAATGTTAAAGGTTTTTTGCTCCTTGCTGGCAAGATCGATGACATAGATGGTCTGGTCGTTGCCGAGTAGCCCCAGTTTTCCGTTTGAGATTTTTTCGAAACGCGAGGTAACGTGGTCTGGAAGTTTGACCGCTTCAATAGCCTGGGTTTTAATCTTGTCAAGCGAAACCGTAGTATTATCAAACTCTTTTTGTGCGGTTGTATCGGGAATTGGCGAAATAATAGGGGTAACACTCTTATCGGAGCTTCTTGTGATCCAGAAGATAATACCTACTACTACAATCAGTCCGATAGCGATTATTAAAGTCTTGTTTTTCATGGACAATTGTACCTACTAAAGGCCTCCTTTACTTTTAAGAGATAGGCTTCTGTTTCCGGCGGCAATTTACTGCGTTTCAAACAGAGCGGTCCGCAATTGTATGTAATAGCTGCTCTCCGCATTGAAGCCCAGCTGGGATTCGCTCCTGAGACACTTGCTGAATGTTTGAAGAGATAAGCTGATGAATAAATGGCATCAGCCAAATTCTGGACGTCCTTTATGCCATCGCCATTCCCGTCTTGTCCGTTTGACCGCCATGTGCCATCCACAAATTGCATAGGACCTTTAGCCCTGGCTGAGGATGTTGACCAAGAACGCTTTGTCGATGATGGCCATCCCGAAGCAGCTGCAACAACTACCCTATCTCCGCGCATCCATGCCAAACCGTTTTCAGCAGAAAAAATAGTTGCTAACCACGCGGGGTTTATATTAAATTTTTTTCCAGCCGCCACAAAGATTTTTGCATATGCTTCTGGCACGCCCTTGCCGCCTACACACACTCCGGCGGTCGAAGTTGATGAGTTAGATGGGTTGGTTTTGCCGGTTTCACCTGATGCTGCTGTGGGGCTTGTAGCGGTTGTTGATTCTATCCCGAAACAATCTTTTCTGATCCTGTCACTTAGCCACATGCCAACCATTTCGGATGATCCGCCTCCCAAGCAGGGTCCGGCTATCGTCGCCCCTTGGTTGAAATGAGAGGTGAAAAATTTTTCGTCAGCTGGCGTCTTGGAAAGTGCAGCACGCAGAGCTGTCTTGTCCGAAGGTTCAAATAATCCGTTTCCACTTTTTTGGGCCTTGGCCTCAGCTTCGGCTTTAGAGTCGGCGCTGACTTGCTCGCGCACTATCCAGTCTTGTTTGTCGTCGAGCAATTTATCTTGTCTTGGTCTGCCGTCTTTGAGAATCTCTCGTGGCTCCTGCTCTAGGTAGTTTGAGACACACCAGAGTTTGCCATCATAAACGAGCTTTGATTGCTCTCCAGTTGGCTGCATGGCGCTAAATCCCGCAATCGCTAATAGTGCGGCTCCGAGGAGAGAGCTAACGAGAATACCTGTTGAAATTGGTGATGTTTTTTCACTCATTTTTTGTTTAAACTAACAATTTTTTTATGTGTCTTTTAATTGACTACACCAATTGTCCATTTGATCATGGTGTATGAAGCAATAATGACAATTATCCCTATGATTGATCCAGTGATCATTTTTTTTGCCTTCTCGGCTTTTTCAGCCTCTCCCCCTGCGGTCAGGTAGACTATACCGGCGTAGATAAAAGTTATAACGGCTGCTAATGATGCAACAAACAAAAATGTTACTAGTATGTTGTAATAAAGGGTGCCGACGCTTGTTACATTGCAGTCAATTCCAAAACACTTGCCTGTCGGGTTGGCGCTGATTGGGACAGTCTTTGTCTTTGTAATGCTGTCTACGAGTGGTTGATAATTTACTATTGGCATATTATCCTTATGGAATTGCTTCCATGTCATTACTCGTGTCTCGTTGGGCTGGAACATTAAATTGGGGCTTCTGATCGCGTAATATAGTATTCTGTACATAGTTTGAAATCGTCCAGGCTAGAAGAGCAATGATAAATCCGACAATTGCATAAGTGATGCTTTTCTTGGCTTGAGTGGCCTTGTTCTCGTCTCCATAAGCGGTGAAGTATAGAAATGCGCCGTAAAAGGTAAATAAAAGGGTCGCTACTATCGAAACCTCGACAATGAAGGGCCAGATATTAGTGGTTAGCCATGTCGTCAGTGCCCCATAAATGGCACCGGGTAGATTATCGGACGTGCTGGTGGCTACAGCAGCTTGTAATTTATCAGCGAAATTTTGTATTCCAAACATTATTCTAGTGGTGAACCGGGGAGAATTCCCGATCCAGTTACTTTAATCGCGATATTCATGATGATGATAACTGCGGCGACGGCTAAAATACCGGTGAGAATCCAGGTAATATTCTTCTTGGCCATTTCCATTTTGGTTGCATCGCCTAGCGCCATGACATATAAAAATCCACTATACATCATGCCAAAAACCGCTAGTGCCCCTAAAATATACGGGATTCTATCAATCAAACTGTGAGCCAATGTCAAGATACTTCCATTTGCTGCAACAGTTTTATCGCCTTGGGATAGCAATTCGTCAACGGTTGCGGCGTAGGCAACTTGGCCAAAGATAATGCTAGTAATTTTTTCTATCATGCGATTACCTGTCTGATGATTAAATAAACGCAGAGCAGTAAAACCTCGCCACTAATTGCGCCGATGATGTAGTCCTTCCCCTTTTGAATTTTACTTGGTTCGCCACCCGAAACTGAATAAAGAATTCCTCCATATATAATCACTAGTCCGGCAAGCACAGAGCCGATCGGTAGAAGGAGATTGTCGTACCAGTTTTTGACATAGCCATAAAGCTGTGCGACATCGTCGTCTACCTCCGCTCCCGCGGCATGGGCTAAAAGTGGCAGAGCACAAACTAAAATTATACCCGCGATGAAGTATTTAGCTGATTTCGACATTAATCTCCTCCACTCGTAACCGCCCATTTCGATTTGCTGGCTTGAAGTATGGTCGTCGTGTCAGATGCCGCCTTGTCCAGGGCGTCCTTCGGGGTCTTTCGGCCACTGGCAGTATCATCTATCAGGGACAAAAATATTTCGTCTACCTGTTGAGCCTTGTGTCCCTTATACCAAACATCAGCGAAAGTTTTTTGTGTGTCGATCGCTTTGAATTTGGATTTGCTGGTAATTTCTTTGAGCGCTGATGATATCTTCATTGCAGAGAGATAGTTACTCGATCCATTTTTGCTTGTAAGCCACTGGATGAAATCCCAGGCAGCCGCTTGTTTAGTCGCGTCGCCCTTGGCGGACACAGCCGCTTCAACTCTCATTTTGGCTGTGGTTTTCAAGGTGTTTGCTGAGGTGGGGCTGCTTGGATTGCTGATTTGAGGAAGGGCTACGACGGTTGTCGACTGTTTGATAGATGGTGTTTCTGAAATCATAAACCTATATACATCTTCGTAGTGAACCATCATAGCGAGTTGGCCCTGCATGAATGCGTTGACGTCATTTGGCATTTTGTCATTCCATGTATAGAGTGGATCGTTTGGATTAGAAAATCGTAAGAAAAATTTGAGAGCAGCTTCTCCAGGACTAGAGCTTGATGCGGCACCGCTTTGCGACTGATTAAAAGTTGCTGTGTCCAGGTTGTCGTTAGTCATTTGCGTCTGTGTTTGCATCATGAGAGTTTGCAGAATGTCGTATGCTCTCTCTACATTGCCGGCAGAGCCAAGGGCGATGGCGGATGATGAGATATCACTCCCATTTTTAACAGTCAGGTATGGAACCATCTGAACTAAGTCAGTCCAGGTCTGAGGAGGAGTTTGCAATTTTTTGGTTAATATCTTGATCTCATCTTTACTCAAATCTTTAGTTTGAGTATTTGAGGTCGTTAGGCTTTCTACGGCCTTATTGATGAGGGACGTGTTGATGTAGAGGGCTAGATTATCAACACCTATCGGCAGACCAAATACTTTGGTTTTGCCCGCAGAGTCCTTAAATAAAACAGTCTTAGCTACCGAGGGTTCGTAAAGCATGGCGACGTATTCATCCGATGACTTACTGAGCTTATTGGCCTTACTCATTTTGGAGTCAAATAAGTTGTCGGCGGCCGGTGTCAACTGAGGTACGAAACGAGGCAGGTCTTGTCCGTTAACTGAAATTACATCAGGAGCGTTGGTAACTGACTGGTTGGCGGCCAAAGCATCAAGTACTTCCTGCTCATAAGTTCTTGAATCTTTCAATACAACCTCAACTTTTACTCGTGAAGTTGCCGAATTTGCATTATAGGCTGAAACAATTGCTTTAAGTGTGGCCTCTGGTGCGTCGTCAGTTGATCTCCACCAATAGATTGTCGTGATTGGCTTGGTACTGGAGCCGCCACCCGAAGAGCATCCGGTCAAAGCAAAGACAGAAACTGCGCAAAGAAGCAGAACCATGGTTTTTTGTAGTCTGATCAAGGACCCCTCCCAGGTAGTGAAAATTTTACTTTTTCACTTCTTGTATGTGCTTATTCTCCATAACTGACCACTTTTTCTCCTTCTGCAAGAAAAACCGACCAGTATCTGAAAAAATGCGAAGCATGTAAAATTTCTACTACCCGGCCTCCTATTTTTGTTTGTAACTTGAAAATGCGAGCTGAGCAAATCGTATCGCCGAATCGTCCTGGAAGTACATAATACCTTTAGCAACAATAACCATCTGGGCTTTTTCAAGACCCTTTATCTCAGCATAATCTATTGAGCCCAAGGTGTCAAAATCAATCTCGATTGGTTTTGAGCCGGTCACAATGATTAATTTATTGGACGCTGTAAAGCTGATCAAGTCTGGCTTTGTCTTGAAGTTGGTTTTGTCCAATTTGCCATCCTTGAAGCGATAAAGATTGCCTTGATCGTCAATAATGGCGGCAACTTTGCCTTGCGGTCCCCACTTGCCAAAGATAAATTTCGCGTCTTTCGAGACCGTTTTATATTCTCTAGTCGAAAGATCTATCACCCCAACTTCGCCACCCGTCAGCAACACCTGTCTGTCGCTATCGTTCCAGTCTAGGTATAGGTTCTGAAAACTTTCCGGATCAAGCGTTGCCAAAATGTCCGCTTGAGTGTGGGCGCGATTTGCTAAGTATAATCGCCAACCCGAGTCAGTTTTAAGATCGTAAACAATCTCCGAATTTTCTTCTGGGAAAAATTCGCTTTTGTTGCCGTTCCATGTCGCTGAGCTGATCTGTGAAATCGCTGGAGGGAGTTTAGCAATACTCTGATTTATAATGTCCGATTTGTTAAAGTCCACGACTTTTAAGGCTTCTGTGTCCTTGACGAGGGCGAACTGGCCATTATTGGAAATTAATAGTTGGCTAACGCCGGGGAATGTTCCGTTTGAGAGAGGAATTGGCGTGGAGTTAGCATCAGCGGATTTTTTGGAAAATATCTGCCCGTTTGCATCCACAAAGACCAAGTAATTTTGATCGCGAGTTGCTACCGGAAAATAACCCCCTTGGTTAAGGAGTGTAGACTCCTTGGCTGGCTCAAGCTTAAAGTCGAGACTGATCTCTTCACTAACCTTGAAAGCTCGACTATCAGTAAAAGTGACAAATCCATCCTTACTAACAGAAATAGTGTGCTTACCCGGCATGAGATTAAAGGTTCCAGGTTTTACGTCTTTACCGTCTAGAAACACTTTGTCGGGGGCGGGATTTGTGTTGATTGTTATCTTCACGCGATAAAAAAAGAAAAAGAAAGCGGCAATGCCGGCTATCAATAAAATAAAAATTATCGAGAATACTAAAGCTATACGGCTTTTTGGTCTTTGAATGACAGCTTTTTTGCCGACAAATCCAGGACTCGAAGATATAATATCTGAAGGCTTTGGGGCTGCAAGAGGTTGGTCGGGGCTTGGGTCCAGCATTTCGGATGGTTTTGGGGCCGAGGGGGACTGATTGGGGCTTGAGTTTAATATTTCAGATGGTTTTGGGGCTGTGCTGGGCGCTGGCGTTGCCTCTTTTGGTTCTGCTTGTTCTGTCGGTTTAACAGCAGTTTCCTCGGATTCTTTTTCCTTGAATGGCTCCTCGATAATTTCGTCGATTGGGACAACGTCCGGGGTTGCGATTGGTTCTTGGTCTTTGTCCATAATTTAGAGTTGAGTTGGCGGGTTAGTCGAAGGGGCAGCCTGATTTGTTCCTGGCGTTACTGGCACATTAAGTGTATTTGCTGGATTGTTATCTGGCGGATTCATGGCGGCAGGTGACTGCTCAACCTGAACTGGTTTGAGCTGAGTCGGTCCTGGAGTGTTCTGTGGCGGTTGTGTTTGGGCTGGGACAGGATTGGCAGATGCCTGGGTAATAGCTGGTTGTTCAGCGATTGGCGCCACGGCCTGTACAGTCGCAGGTGCGGGGTTTGGTTGTGGAGCACTAGACGCTGCCTCGCCGGATATATTTGCGCTATTGTCGGCATCAGTCGCCTCGATTGGGACTTGGCCAGCTGTATCAGACTCTTGTTTGGCCGCTTGTTGGGCTAGCAGGGTCTTTGGATCGGTTGTTATTATTTGATCTTCAGCATAAGAGGCGACAACTTTAATCGCAACATGACTTGCTCCAGCAAAGAATAGACCTTCCCCGACATCAGATTCAAGTAGTAAAAATTTCTCACCTTCAGTTAAGTGAAATACCTGAGCAAGCTTTTCGACGGCTGCTGGCGATTGTTTCAGAAGAATCTGTAAAGAGGAGTTATTTAGCACAGCTCGTCCCTGCTCGTTTGATAAAAAGTCTTCAACGTCTTGGGAGATAATTGTTAATCCGAGATAGTATTTTCTAGCGCGCTTGGCTAGTGAGTATAAGTATTTCGCTGAGTCCGGATATTGCATCAAGATCCAAGCTTCGTCAACGATCAAAATTCTCTGTCGCATCTCTTTTCTTATTCTCGCCCAGATGTAGTTAAGGATCATGTACATAGCAAGCGGTCGAAGTGCTTCCTCTAGATTTCTGATCGAAAATACTATAAATCCTCGCTCAAGCTCGAAGTTTGTTGGTTTGTTAAATAGTCCAGAGAATGTTCCTTCGGTATACTTAGTCAATCTCCTTGCTAAACTTTCTGCGCCTTTGGTGTTCATGAGAACCCCTTGAAGATCGGATAATAGGGGGGCGGGATTTTTCTGAGTCGCAACGTCGGCGGTTATATCTCGAAGAGCATAGGTGTCATAAATGGCCTTGTCGAGAATAGCGTCTTCTTCTGGGGTTATGCCACCGACCATTAAGGCAATCAATCCTTTGACGTCTGTAATGGCGGTACGCAATATCATCTCTCCGTCCTCATCGGCAGCCATTGCCGGTAAGTCAAATGGGTTGACTCTTTTGTCGGAGTTGAGAGAAAAGTCGAAGAAGCTCCCTCCTACGGCCTCGCAAAGTGCTTGATACTCGTTTTCTGGGTCGACGACGATGACGTCCGTTCCAAGCATCAGGGATCGGAGTGCTTCAAGTTTAACAGTGTATGATTTTCCTGCTCCCGATTTGGCGAAGACGACTTCGTTAGCGTTTTCTAAATCGAAACGATCAAACAAAATCAGAGAGTTGTTGTGTCGGTTAATTCCATAAAGAATTCCCTTGTTCGAGGTTAGCTCGGCTGAAACAAATGGGAATGAAGTTGAAAGAGAGTTGGTATCTAAGTTCTTAGAAACCTGTAGCTCATCTTCACCAATCGTCAGCGTGGTGTGAAAGCCTTGTTCGGCTTGAAAAACCGCCTGCTTAGTATAAACCAAGAGTCCACCTAAGGTAGAAACTAATCTTTCGCTTGTTTCGGTTAGCTCCTGTAGGCTCTTAGCGTAAAGGGTGAAATACATTCCACACTTGAATATTCTCTGCTGTCCAGCGACAAGGTCATCCCTTAACTGATCGATGTCACCGATTGCTTGGTCAAGCTGAGGGTTTCTAACCAGACCTTTTTCCTGTTCAATTTGCTTGGTCGACTCTAACCTTCCAGCCTGTTTTCGCATCCGGTCCAAGAATAGATTTGAGTCAAGCGGGGAGATATGAATCGACACATCCATCGCTATATCGTAGTTGATGATCGGCGACAGCCAGTTGGCGTTTAAAAAGCGTGGATAGGCATAAACAAAGTATGTTTTAACGAATAAATTGTTAATTTGTAGATTGTTTGGTGTGACCAGATAGCTCGAAGGCGCAATGAAGTCGAGCATCGTGCCCGATGATTTTTCTATCGCCTTTTCGGCCTGTTTGGCCAATCTATTGTTGATTTTTGGTTGTGGTGTTGGGTCTGTCATAAGAATTTTAAATTTAAAATTTTCTCGCTTTGCTCGCCCCTTCGGGGCAATTTAAAATCAATTTTCAATGTTATAATTTTTAAATTTTTCATTTTAATTTGATTTTAAATTTTAAATTTATATTTTTAAATTTATTTTGTTTCCTGATTAATTGGTACCTGAACAGTGTCTTTATTTGCGGCAGCATCGGCGGTTTCTTTGGCCTGAGCTGATTCAACCCCTATCGCCTCGACATCACCTTCTAATTTTTCCCTCATCGCCTCTTCGGGGTTGTAGGTGCGATAAAAAATTTCAATCAGTTGCTTGGTTGATAACACCTGAGAGGTAATTCCCATTGACATAAGACCTGAGGTTATTACATTGGTGCGTTGCTCCAGTTCTTCTTTTACCTCTAAAAATTTTTTCAATGGCACTCTTAAGTGTACATGAGAAGTGCCAAATAGTGACGAGAAGAATCCATTGCTTGGTATTTGAGATGGCGGTAGCTGATATGTAATGGTAATAAAAAACTTTTTATCCATAATGTTGGCTATTGAGATCAATTTCTGGACGAAGTCGGCGTACTCTTGTATCTGGTAGCGAATCAATTCATTCGGCTCTTGGTTTGTGCGGGCTTGCAGCGAAGCTATATAAGAGGTCAAGTCGAGCTGTTTAGACTGCATAGTGATTTGGATAGGGAAAGACAGAGAGTTTAAAAATGACTGATATTGGTGAATGATGGCATTTTGTTCATCTTCATTTTTCAGCCCAAAGTTAACCGAATTAACCATGATGACCTGACAAAATTGTGCCTTTTTGGTCACGATAACATCGTCATATACGGCTGAAATTGGGATATGTGATTGGGTTGATTGGTTTGGATCTACCATAAGAATTTAAAATTTAAAATTTTCTCGCTTTGCTCGCCCCTTCGGGGCAATTTAAAATTAATTTTCAATGTTTCAATTTTTAAATTTGTCATTTTAATTTGATTTTAAATTTTAAATTTATATTTTTAAATTCAAAAACATCATATTGATTATTTCAAAAATCCGAACAAACCAGACTTTTTGATTGCTGGCGGACTAGCGGTCTGGTTGTTAGTTTCCGACTTTTGATTCCTAATTCCTAATTCCTGATTCCTTATTCTTAGTTCCCCGCTCTCTACCCTCTGCCCTCCGACCTCTGTCCTCTGCGCTCCCTGTTGCTTCTCCGCCGCACCTTGGACATCGTTAACCGCTACATTGACTGGCTTTGGTGGCTCTGAGATTTTGCTCGGCTGAGGGGCGGGGGCGACGTTGATGTTTTTCTGCTCTAATCCCTTTGCTAAATCATCTAATCCGCGAATATCCTTGCTTGGTTTATTTTTTGCGTCTTGTGCTGAAATTTTATCTAGAGTGATAACATTTTCCGGCTGATAGCCCTCGATCCATTTGCGCTGCTTGGGGGAAAATAGGAACTTGAACATATTTAAGATAAAAAATTCAAAAGGGCGGTCATTGATTTTGACTAAGGCGAGGCAGAATGCCAGGATTCCGACAGGGCCTCCGACGGGCAAAAATACGGCTACTGGTGATGGAGAAATAAATGTGCTCGCATAATTCCACCAGCCATAGCAAATCGAGCCTCCTACTAGCAGATACAAAAACTGCTTCATCGTAAAAGGACCGACAATTTTGTCTTCGAGATCTATATTTTGCGGAACCTTGTACTGCACTGCCCCTCTTTCGCCTGCTACTCAAAAATCGGCAGGCTATGTCTTTGTTCTTCTTGCCTTCCTTTGCACAATACAATTATACCAAAAAGAAAAATATAAGTTCGTAAAGTAAAAAGTTCTTAAAGTCCGTAAAGCGGATAAAATGCTATCTATAAACTTCACAAACTCTTGACTGCTTGTGACTCAGAGAGAATCTTATCCCAAATATCTTTCATAGCTTTTTCGATATCGTCGGAGAGCGCTTTGTCTTCGCGAATTGCCTTGGCGACAACATCCTCGATATTTTCATTGTTCTTGATTGCCTGCTCTATCTTGGCGGCCACCTCTGGTGAGGATTTTTCAACAACGACTTTGGTAAGCGCAACCGCGACTCTTTGATCGATTGTCTTCATAATCTCGTCTTGTTTCGCGGCAGGAGCGTCTTTTATGCCCAATTTCTCCAGGATTTTAGCTCTGGTGGCTGTGATCTCATCAATAATCTGTTGTTCTGTCGGAACGTCTGACTGATCTTCAACCTGCTTGTTGTCGGCAGGTTCTACGGCCTGCTTTTCTTCTACTTCTGGCTTGCTCGTCGGTTGCTCTGTATCCGGTGTTGCTACTGGCAGCTCTTTTGGTGTCGGTTTGATGTCACTTGTCGTACCATCAGAAACTGGCGTGGCAATACCTTGCCCTACATTTACTGGTTGATAATATTCAAATCCCATAATTTCCTCCGGTATTAAAAGTTATTTATTCTGGTAAATCCTATGATTTTTTTGGCTCTAATTGAACTTCGAATTTATTATTTTCGCCTACTCCAAGAGTGACGATCCTGTTGTTCGAAAGATCGTTATTTAGTCTGGATGTTAAAAAACCGTGAAGTTTGTTAAATTCCTTTTTAAATGGGCCAACCAGCCGATTTATAACGAAGTTAGACCCTTTGACGTCTGATTCGGTAATTCTCAACGGTTGACCTGGGTCGTTTCCAAACCTTAAGGCAAGTTCAACGCTTCCGCCGGTAGCCATAATTTTTCCGGTGAGTTCGCCTGAGCGAGCTCCTGTGATCTGTAAATTCAAGTTTTCAAAAGATGCTCCATAAGGCAATGGGATTGTTCTTATATATTGCAGCAAACTGTCTGGTGAAATCGGTATTGAGACTCTGTCGAGATAGTTGGCATCAAGTTGCTCCATCATCGTCTTGCCAGATTGGGGGATTGGCTCCGGCGGTTTTGGTGCTGGCGGAGCTGATGGCTCGGGGTTAATTTTGGAAGCTGGGTTGACTTTGCATATAACACCGGGCAATTGAGTTATCCAATCTTGGTAGCTAACGGCATATATGTGAGTTGTGCTGTCTATTGTCTTTTCAAGAAACTTATAAGGATTTTTTTGAAGCACGATATATTGCTTGGCTGCGATGGTCTTGCCGTTATTGTCAGTAGTCAATAAAACAAAGTCTTCATATTCTTTGGCCATGTCGTCCAAGGTTGGGGATTGATCGGCAAAGTCTGAGTATGCTTCATATCCATCAAACTCTGCCAGTGCTCTTTCGAAAGAGTTTTGGCTTTGTTCAGCAGAATCAAGAAGTGTAGGCGGGGACGTATAAAGTACAACATCAGCTACGTCCGTTGCTCTAGAAAGTATTCTAACAAGTTGTTCGTGTGGTTCAAACTCGTCTGGCTGTTCATTGTCTGGGTCTGGTTTGTGTGGCTTTAAGGTATTTCCGATTGTTACAATTCTGAGGCCTGGTATTTGAGTATCCTGAATGGTTTCATCGAAGGTGGTATTTCCCATCACGACATCCGCGAAGCCTATGGGTTGGTCAGTGTCACCCTTGGGCTGGGGAATGTCAAATAAGCTTGTCAGAGAAGGATGATTCCAATTCGAATCAACTAATAAAACTTCTCTTCCTTCGCCCGTTGCCTGATCAATTGCTTCCTGAATTGTTGGTCGCTGCTCTGGTGTGGCTCTTTCTATAAGTTTATTGATGTATTTTTCTCGTTCGGCGCGAGCTTGCTCTTGATCCTGCTTGTCTTGCTCAGCTTCGGTTGTATCTACTGCAGCTGGTTGTGATTCCCCAAATAAATCTTCTAGCGGAGTATTTGATCGAGCCGATGGTCCCGGCGCATCAGCTGCCGCAGCAGCTGGCGGTTGCGGGGCCGGAGCAGCGGGAGCTGTCGGAGCTGCGGCAGGGACTCCTGGATAATCGCCTGGTCCAAATAAATCTTCTAGCGGACTACGGGGCTCACCGCTATCGTCGGTCGGTGCCGCTGGTGCAGGCGCGGGATTGACTTTGATTGTAAATTCTTCGTCTATCGCTGGGGTGTAATTTTTAAGATTATCTAGGTTATAAGTACCACCGGGGCTCCATCCATAATTTGCGTATTGGAGACCTATTTCCCTGTGAATGAAGGTTCCAGAATAGTCTTTCGATGCTGTGAAATGAGAAATGCGTTCCGGTTTGTTCTTTAGGCTAACGATGATAACTAAATCTTGAAAGTTTTTTGCGATTTCTGCGGGGTTGCCCTCTTGCTTCACATATCCATCAAACTCAGCTAGTGCTTGATCGAATGCTTTTTGATTCTTTTCTTTCTCTTCTGCTTGCTCGGTTGGGGTTAGTCCAAAATCATCATCTGGCAAACCATCCCCTGGCCCAAATATTTCATCTAGCATGCTTGGGTGAGCGGCTGCTGGTGCTGCTGGGGCTGATCCTCCAAATTCCATCTTCGGCATTGCAGTCGATGGTTCGATCAATTCTCCGAACCACTTGAATCTCAAACCGGCCGTGTTTCCTCGATCGTCTTTGATGTTAATGAATAAAGAGTCATCCTCTTGCGCCCAACCCGTAACCTCAAAATCGGAATTTAGATCCAAGCCGTGTTTTCGTAGTACTTTTCGGCCTTCTTTGGAGAGCTTAAAATTTCCAGCTTCACGCTGAGCAGCGGTGGCCACTTCGTCAATAAGTTCTTGAAATCGCTTCCTGGTTTGATTTTCTTTTTGTTCGGCATAGACTTCGTCGATTGCATCTAAATCTTCCAAAATTATCCCTAGCTTTGTATAGGAATAAGATGGCTGGCCCAAAAGGAACATAACTCTGTCTGTTGCGGCTTCTAACCTCTCGCTGTGCTTGGGTTTGTTTTCTTTCTTAAGTTTATCTGCTAAAAATTCACCAGCTTTTTGTCCCGCGGCTTCAAGCTTGTTCTGGTACGCCGGATTTTTCCTCTCTTTTAATCTTTCCACAAGATAAGCAGTTAAAAATCCCAGCCCGCCAAAGCCTGCAACTAATTCGGCACCTAGCTCAATATTGTCCTTTAGCCTATCAACCGCTAGCACGTGCTCCCCATGTTTTGCTGCGGCTTCTAATTGGGCTTGAGTCATGTTTGGAATTGAACCTGGCGTCGCGGGTGCAGGTGGTGCAACTGGTGCGGGCGCAGTGGTCCCAGCTGGAGGTGGTGGTGGAGCGGCTGGTGTGCCGGGTCCCGCCGGAGGAGTAGAGTCAGGGGCGGGTGGGGCAGCTTGTGATGCGGATGATGGGAATTCATATTTTGCTCCTGAGTGGTCTAGAATTGTATCTGGCGTAATTTTCACTTGGGCAAAATCCAAGGCTTTATTCAGCTCCTCGGCTGGAACACGTACATGATCGCCGATCGCGTGAGGGTGTGATTTGATGTAATCAGTGAGAAAATCTTTAAAGGCAGACTCTTGAGTCGGATCCATTTCAAATTTGGCGTGGCTACCGGTTCCATCTCCACTGTTTAAAATGTCGTGTGTGATTGAGTTTGCGATATGCTCGGGGGTTACTTGAGCCTCGACGCTGTAAATCGATGTCTGATCGGGAGAGGCAAGAAATCTCCCTTGATTTGGGTCCAAAATCAATCGGCCATGTTCGGATACATCGTGCCGCCACTCGAGGTTTGGTTTGTCCTGTGGTATGCCCTCACTTCCTGCGCCAGCTGTGCCGCCTTGTGCGTGTGCCGCAAGACCATGAAACATCCACCCAAGTAATTTAAAGGCGCCATATCCCGCCAATCCCCAGGCGGCGCCCCTGATCGCGCCGCGACCGACTCCCTTGATAATCATTGCTCTTTTCTCATCTTCTTTGCGATCCTTATAGAGCTTCATTTCACTTAATGCTCGCCAACGAGCCATCGCATCGGCGTTGTTTGGATTTTTGAGTAAACGCGTGAGTGCTTCATCGTCGACCGCAAGAGCAATCTTTTGGTATTCTCCTAAAAGCTCTATCGCTCCTTCAGGTTTATCTTTAAAATATTTGGCGTATTCGGGATTGTTTAAAAGTGACTCGATCATTGTCAATTTTTCGATCGGATCTTCGATTTTATCAACCTCTTGTTTCCAGCCCTCAGCCGAATAAAATGTCTTCTCCGCCGACTTGTTGGCTGACATTCCGCCTCTAATTGCTCCGATTGTGCCTCCAACTATGGCAGCAGCTGCAGCACCCTTAATTCCGGTAGCCGAGATAAGGATCTTTTTAGCGACTGTTGACTGCGCCATTCCAACTGCCACACCCGATAAGAACGTGGTCAGATTGCCCAGTCGAATAGAGTGTTTCTTGGGAGGGACTTCGTTGCGTAAGGTGAATCCAATTTCGCGTTCACCAATCTTACTGAGCCAGGCTTTAACCGCTTCAGCTGATTTTTCACCACGGGTTTTTTCGTGATCGAGGTTAAATCGATTATTTATTGCATCAAAAAGTTCATTTAACTCAGTTTTTAAAGCTTCGTTGTTTACTGCCTCAAATCGATCGAGGGCATTCTCTAAGGTTTCACTAGTTGATTCTGTCTTAAGCTTGTCACGAATAGTGTCTCTTTGTGTTTCGGAAAATTCTGCGGATGGGGCCTTGGCAGCAGCTCTCTCATCTTCTAATAATTTTAAATCAGGCTTAGCAATATCTGGTACTTGAAAATCTTCCGCTTCTTCGCGCAGAGCGTCATCTTCAAATGCTCCTGATTCAATCGCAAAACTCGGCATCTGATGCCTCCTTTAAATAATTATAGCATCAAAAAACCGTGTTCAAATGTGTTAAGATATTTTTTAATGGAAATAGAATCTTTTGAAGGGCAGAAGGACAACGAGAAAATAATCGCGTCCTGGAGGCAGCATCCTTGGGTGCTTTTCAAACCTTCGCTTGTCGTAATTTTAGTTATAATAATTGGATCTTTGCCACTTGCTTTATCTGAGGTTAGTTGGGCGACTAAGTTTTTGATCTTTTTTATTGCAGTTGGTGGGGTATATTTTGCTCTCGAACTCTATCTTTGGCTTTGTACGATGTATATCTTGACCAATGAGCGATTGCTTGCGATTTCTCAATCCCGCCTCCTTATGAGGACGATTAATGAAGTCCCGCTTCGAAATATTCAAAATGTTTCCCACACCAAGAAAGGCCTCTTCCAGATGATGCTTGATTATGGCTCAGTTGAGATTCAAACAGCAGGTTCGACAACCGCGATGACTCTAAGAAATGTCGAACGACCCTATAAGGTTCAGCAGAAAATTCTAACAAGGGAAGAAGGAATTAGGAAGTATGAATTAGGGAAAGAGAGTTAAGGCAAACAAGAATTAGGAAGCAGGAATAAGGAATAATGAATTAGGGAATATTATGGGACAGAAAATTAATTCATTTTACGACCTAGATGCATGGAAAGAAGGGCATCAAATAGTGTTAAAGATTTATAAATTAACTGAGTCTTTTCCACAAAAAGAAATGTTCGGCCTTGTTAGTCAAATGAGGCGCTGCGCTGTGTCGATTACATCTAACTTAGCTGAGGGCTTCAGCAGAAGTACTTACAGGGATAAGGCTCAATTTTACTCTATTTCACTGGGGTCATTGACCGAATTGCAAAATCAGTTGCTTATTTCTAGAGATATAAAATTTATTTCGAGCTGTGAATATGATGAAATATTACAAATGACTATCAAAACTCACAAAATAATTAACGGTCTCATCAAAGCGTCCAAAGTGAGATTCTCCTAATTCCTTATTCCTACTTCCTTATTCCTACTTCCTAATTCCCGCTTTGCGGTCGAGTGCAACGAACGAAATTATGCTGAGAACTGCTAATACCGCAATGGTTATTAGCTTTACTCTTCCTTCGAGAATCACGGCCAGAAGTCCGAAGATTGTTGAGGCTGTAACGATCGTAAGTAGTGCCCAAGTCTTTGAGAATCCAGCTTTGAGCAAGCGGTGATGCAAATGTGTCTGATCGGCTGAGGTAAACGGGTTCTTGCCTTGAATTAGACGTTTAATGATGACGTAAACCGCATCGAGAATAACCAGACCAAAAACGAGCAATAGGGTGGCGAATTTACCTCCCGAGATGACCGTCAAAATTGCCAGCATTAAGCCCAAAAACATACTTCCCGAATCGCCCAGAAATATTTTGGCTGGGGGTAGATTAAAGGGTAAAAAGCCAATAATTGCCCCAGAAAAAGCCGCAGCTAGAACAGCCATCGAAGGCTGGTTGAGTTTTAAACTGATTGAGACTATGATCGCCCCGGCTATCAGGGAAAGGGAGGAGGCGAGTCCATCGATTCCATCTATAAAATTTGTGGCATTTGTCAGAAGGACCACCCAGACTATAAGGAGAAGATCGGCCCAAAAAACGATATGATACACATTTGCCCCAATGGTTATGGGCAATTTAATTGCATCGAGATAAATAGTGTTTCCAAAGGGATTATTGATATAGCTCGCTCCGATACCAGCCACAACCAAGATAATTCCTGCCAATATTTGCGCCAAAAGTTTGGTCCATGGTTTGAGCGATTTGATATCGTCAATTAGCATCACTGCCCCTATTAGGATGGTCGCGACTAGAATGCCCAGAAGTCGTTTGTCGATGGCGATACCAAGAGTTTTATAGGGGAAACCGAAGTCCACCAAGCCTTTGTCGTGATAAATAGCTACTAGGGCAAGCATGGTTATTAAAAAACTGGCAATAACCGCTATTCCGCCAATCCTAGAAACAGGTGCGCTGTGTACGTCGCGATCGCGAACCTTGGGGTATAGGGAGTATTTTTTGACGATCCTGGAGATTAAAATTGTTGCGCAATATGACAAAACGGCTGAGATCAATAAAATTATTATGTAGTTCATATTTTCTGTTTGTCATTACGAGCTCTGCGAAGCAATCTCTTTGACAGATTGCCACGGCCGATGCGATTAGGTTTTGGTTCCACCCCAAAACCGCGCAATGACTATATAAATTTAAAAACCTAAATTTAAAGTTTTCGGATATCGACCATCAGACTTTGCCCTTTATACTTTTAACTTTACCCTTTTTTTGCCAAACTGTTCGTTCGCCGACGAGAAGTTTTTCGGCCTGTTCGATTTCTTCTTGAATTCCTTCGATTAATTCGTATTTTTCAGCCTCCTGGAGATTAACCCAAGCAAATTCGACTAATTCTTCGTTTGCCTCAGGTTCGCCAGAGACATAATCGCCCATCATCGAGAGAACAATAGATGGCGTTTTACCTTCGGGGTTATCCGCCAACGAAGTAACGTATCTGATATTGGCGATTTTGATACCGGCTTCCTCTAGCACCTCTCTGGCAAGAGCTTTTTCAAGCGCGTTATACCAATAATGTGAGGTATCTTTTTCTCCTGTAGCATAGTCATCTATATGGAGTTTGCCACCAGGGACAGTCCAAAGACCTGGAAACTTTTCTTCAGTTTCGGATCTTTTGGCAATCAAAAACCTACCATCTTTCTGGATAATTGCCGTTACAACGACCTTAAAAAGAGAATCTTCACTCATAATTTAAAATTTTCAATTTAAAATTTAAATTCAAATCTAAATTTAAAATTTTTTAATCATTCTTGCAGAGAATACCATAATTTTAAACTTTAAATTTTGAATTTTAAATTTGCGCTTTAGCGCTTGACTCTTCCCCAGTCAGATCCGTAAAATACATCTTCAAGAACCAAGTCATAATCGAGAATTTCATCTTCTTTGAACCAGATCTTTATTTCAGCTTCTGCTTCTTCAACTGAACCTGATGCGTGAACCAAGGAATGGATTGCTCTCTTGAGGTCATCTGAAGCTTCATATGAATCGGTGCCGTAATCGCCACGTATTGAGCCGATATCTGCTGCTAGTGGGTTTGTTGCACCTGCGGTCTTACGACCCAATGCGACGGCGTGAGGGCCCTCCCAGATCATCCATAGAACTGGTCTATTGGCCAAATGGTCGAGTAGCATGTCGCGAGTTCTTTTGCCAAGCTCGATAGGGGTCATTCCTGGGTCAATTCCTTTGCTTTTGTAGTTTTCAAACGTCTTTGTACCTGATGAGAGATACCACGACTCATCATCGGCATAATGCTTGCCTACCTGTTCTGGAGTAGGAGCGACCAGTTTACTAGCAATTAGCTTTAATCCTCGTTGTTCAAACTTGACGATTAGTTCTCCAATCAAACCTCTTTGAATTGCTTCAGGTTTGACGGCGATAAGTGTTCTCTCTGATTTGGGTTTGTTTGCCATGCTTACTCCAATTTAAAATTTAAATTTCAATAATTAGATTAACAGATTATGCCCTGAAAATCCAGAATTAAATTTACTTGTCATTGCGAGGCCGTCGAGGCCGTGGCAATCTCTTTAGTCCAGATCGCCGCGCTAAACGCTCGCGATGACATCTGCAAAACGTTAGAGGATTTCTTGCAAATCCTGCTCGTAGTCTTTGGGTCCAATTATCGAAAGGCCCATTCGGTCTTTTTGGAAAATCTCTCCCGATAGGGCCTTAATCTCTTCGGATGTAACCGACTCAATCGACTGAATTATTTCTTCTATAGATCGAATGTTATCGGCATAGAGCAATTCCTCGGCTAGAAATGAGCCGATTTCAAACGAATCCTCGAGTGAAATTGCCAACGAACCTCTGATATTGCCCTTGGCTCGCTTTAATTCTTCATCAGAGGGGCCGTTTTCAACCAAGTCCTTGATTTCTTTTTGAATAATTTTGATTGTTTCTGGCAATTTATCTGGTTCAATTCCGGCCATTACACTGAAAATGCCAGTATCTTTATAGGCCGAATGATTGCTGCGGACATAGTAGGCGAGGGCTCTTTTTTCCCTGATTTCCGTAAATAATCGACTCGACATACTTCCGCCAAGCAAGGTATTTAGGATCGTAAGGGCATATCTTCGCTTGTCGGTTTTGGGGATGCCAAAATACGATAAGACGAGGTGCGTTTGGTCTACTTTGCGGACGTCTTGAACCAGCTTTTCCGGGGTTTGGGCTTGATCTAGATCAAATTTAACAGGTTCGTGAACTTTATTGTTGGGGGTACTGGCAAATTTGTCCTCAATCATTTCGAGCCAATCGGCACCTTTGGGGTTACCGCTTACAACTATGATCGTGTTCTCGGGGGAATACAGATTTTCTCGATAATTGACTATGTCTTCTCGAGTAATTTTCTTGATATGTTCCTGATCTCCAACTAGGTCGAATCCGAGTGGATGTAAGCCAAACATCTGCTTCTGGTTTAGAATCTGGACATAAGCTTGGGGCATATCGTGATACATGTTTGTTTCTTGAAGGATGACGCCTTTTTCCCGTTCTATCTCCTCGGAGTTGAAAAGCGGATTTAAGAACATATCCGAGATGATGTCGAGCGATTTTTCAAGATCATTGGCATCTGTCTGAACATAAAAACCAGTATATTCTTCTCCTGTAAAGGCGTTTGAATTGGCTCCTAGAGAATCTAATTCTTTGGCAATTTCAAATGCAGTCGGTCTTTTTTTAGATCCTTTGAAGAAGAGGTGCTCGAGAAAATGAGATATTCCCTTCTGGTCGTCAGCTTCATATCGTCCACCGACTCCAACTAGGATCAGGATGGTTACTGCCTCGGTATTTTGGTTTTCACTTAGAACTACTCTAAGGCCATTTTTTAAGGTTTTAATTTCGTGATTTATCATGTGGCTATTATAGCGGGTTTAAGGAGAAAAGGAAGATTATCTTTGGCAAATAAGCCTCTTAAAACCATTTTTTTGCACATTACCTTTAAGAAGCGCTCGCTACACCAGCGGTTCCGCTCACTCGGTACTCGCTCGATTTTCCGCTAAAGCGGAACCATGCAAATCGAGCTGCGTATGTCCTTAAAGGCAATGTGCCTGAGATATTTTCACAAGACAGAATGCTCTTGTTCGCCGGAAACAGGGCCCATTAGCGTACCAATTTTCGTCTGAATTTTTGTAAATTAAGATAGTCCAGCCCTTTGATATCACAGCCGGCAATCAGAAGCGGAGCTTTATGATTTTTGCTCTTGTCGCGACAGTCGGTAAA
>Ga0172379_10003560_pt1 | contig 24529 bp, 19 predicted proteins | sample GrowelOW334metaG_FD_119756 | JGI IMG/M metagenome (GOLD analysis project Ga0172379, IMG submission 119756) | Groundwater microbial communities from an aquifer near a municipal landfill in Southern Ontario, Canada - Groundwater well OW334 metaG | ecosystem: Environmental > Aquatic > Deep...
ATTTTGCGACTGACGGCGTTCTGGTCACCGCATGACAAATTGCTGATTTTGTAGTACTTTGGTACGTCGTCTGCCGTTCCGGCTGGCGCGCTCATTACACTTGGAGGCAACGTGATTCAAACAGCCGCATGCGAGGATATGTCTGCGGTTGTGAATATCGCAGAAGCCGTCCGCATCAACCCTTACGACCCAGACCCGCACATCCTAAATAAAGGTTTCCTTGTCTACGTCCTTGGCAAAAACGGGTATCGCAGGCGGGAAAATCCTTACTTCACGCTCAGTAGCGAAGGCGGGGCTGCTGCGGGATTCCTCATGTGCTACAACTGCGCGTTCCTGCGAGAGCTCGTGGCTGACGGCTCTATCTCACATCAAGATGGAGCGGTGAGTTTTCTCCTTCGGGAGATCGAATGTCCCTTCCTCTTCGGTGATCAGATTGCTGTGAGTTCTACCGTATCCCGCAGGGGCATTGGACGCGAGCTCATGCATGACATGTTCGGACGAATGCACGCGGCAGGTATTCGCAGAATGTACGTCACCATTCTCCACCGCCCTGTTAGGAACGCAGCATCTATCCAGTTCTGTGAAGGGCTGGGCGCGAAGTGCGTTCAGGAGGTGACGAATAAGGACGGATTTACTTGGGGAGTCTACTTTTTCGAGCAGGAGCTCACTCATACCCCCTAGCCGCATCTCCACGGAAGCCGCGCAGCGCGTCTTCGTCTCCTGGAATGCGGCCTTTTTTATATTCCTACTTTTGGCAATCCAACCCAAAATTTGGGTACTCCAAACAATGTAAAAATCCCGCTTAAAGTGCCTGCAACCGTTGACAACCCTTCAGGGGATCGAATGTTCCTTCCTCTTCGGTGATGAGATTGCTGTGAGTTCTACCGTATCCCGCAGGGGTATTGGACGCGAGATAATGCATAACAGCCCCGTTTCGGGTGACCGTCGTTTGACGCGGGGTTTGTTGTGTAGACAAATATGCGGCATTCTGTAATATGCTCACGAGCGTAAGCTCTAAAATTCCTGTTCGTATGGACAGGTGGCGGATGAACAATCCAGACGCAGCGAGGTTCCGTCTTCACCTCGACCAAGAAGGCAGACCGACACAAGGAGGCCGTATGGCCGACCAAGAAATCAAGATCACGGCTGGTCCGAGCAAGGACATGCTGATCGGAGGCGTCTTCTTCGGTGTTCACGATCACTATACCTTCGTGCTCGAAGGGGAATCCGCAGAGGTGACGCTCCGCATGATCGGCCCTGGGGACAGTAAGCGTGAAACCTTCGAAATCAAGTTCTCCGTCTACGCGACCGGCCGGTGGTACGAGGGCTGGTACAACATCCGAACCCGCAAGGGCGAAGTGAAGCTCCTCCCTCAGCGGACGGTTTGGTACTTCGCGTTCAAAGGACACCTCTCGAGCAGTACGGTGCTGATCGCCGACGCTGACGGCATCGCTCGCTACAAGTGGGGAAGCAGGACGTTCGAGTTCATCGTGGACGCCGCTGATCCTGTCGAAGGCCCGGATGGCATGCACGCTCGTGTCTTCAGCTCGGAAGCAGCACAGGGTAAGGCGAGAGGAGAGCACATCGTCGACACAGGCTGACATCATCGAGTAGGAAACCGCTCTCGCCCCGCGCGACAACAGCCCCGTTTCGGGTGGCCGTCGTCTGACGCGGGGTTTGTTGTATATTCGTAAGGAATTCTTCAGTGGGAATACAAAAAGCCATTCGATATCTTGGCGACCCAAGTTTTGCAGCTTTCAACGGTTGGAACTCTCGAATTTTGCCAAGATAAAAACAAAAACACCTCGTCCGAAGATGAAGTACCTCTGTGGCGGGACGTAGGGGTTAAGTACCAAAATTGTAGCGACCTTTGAAGGGGTTTTCGAAGATTCCCACCTTGGCGATTTTGAGGCGGACGGGTCGCTCCCTTTGGGCAACTTGGTACGAAGTAGAACACGAAACGGCACTTTCCCAGTTTTCGCGACTGATGGGGACTTTCGGCTTTCGTTCGGCTTTCTCTCACACCGTATCAACTCAGGCAACATTGACGAAATGTCTGTTTTTTGCTATCCTTCGCCGTTATTTCGACATACAATCAACCCTATGAAATCACTCATGCCCGGACTGCTCACCACCGCGCTGTTGCTCACACCCGCAATGGCGGTGTTTGCTGATGGAAACAGCCAAAACTATACCGTGCAAAAAGGCGACAGTCTTTGGGAAATTGCCGAAAGTCAGCTTGGTAGCCCTTGGTGCTGGACACTAATTGCCTCCATTCCTGAAAACGACCTTGATTACCAAGGTTTGCTTTATGCTGGCGACACCATCACCTTGCCATCGGTAGAGGATTGCAACGCGATTATCCATTCTTTGAGCGTTGATGCTCCGCAAGTCAGCGAAACTGTCCTCGTCTATCTTCCAAATCAGCCCTGGCATGAGAAAAATTTGGTGATTGGAGACTACATTGAGCGCACCTATCGCGATGTCGCTCCTATGCAAAGTTATTCCAAATACGACGACATGGACGTTAACGACCCGTCACTCTATCGCGAGCGTGAAGGCAATATTTGGTATGTCGTCCACGACAACGAGCGCGGTCAGGCTTGGGACTACGTTGACCACGTGCTCAAGAATGATGCCACGGGTTCTGTTTTTTACCGCGCCCGTGACATTCGCGGCGAGTGGTACATCGTCAAAAACGAGGTTGTTACTAAGCTCTCGTTCGAGCCAAAAGAAGTATATTTGAATCCTTCCCTTGATGACGTGTTTGCGTTCACGCCCCCTTACTCGTCCACCACCGAGCAGAACGAAACACACTTGTGGTCGCCAATCGAGGAATGGACGATCCCCGTAAAGGCCGTCCCTGTAGCCGTTGACCCGATCGGTCACGTTCTCTTCCGAGCAGAAAAAACGGTGGCCGTTCACACCTTGAATGCCGACGGAACGATTATCGATGTGTGTAACTCCTCGATTTGCTCGTTCGAATATACCTACTGGCTCAACGGTAAACAGGTCGCAAGCGCGACGAGCCAAATGGTGCCGATGTTCTCCGATAGCGACGCGCCTGTAAAGAAGCCGTTCTTCTACGAGGGTGCGGAGAAGGCGTTCGAATATTACGGCGTATTCGGCCGCCCTTCATTCGACGATGCTGGTAATTTGGTCTTCTACGTTGTCACCGACAACAAAGTTGCCAAACAGGTTTACGACGTGAAGTAATATCACGACAAAATAAGTAAAAGACGGTCGCCTCATGGGTGATCGTCTTTTGCTAAAACAACCCCTAATCAGTAGAATCGCTTCGTAATTGCATTGCAGCTTTGAATCTCTCGCTTCCGGTCATTTTTTGTTTCAATTCATCATTTTTTTCACGTAGCGATTTCATCCGTACCAAGAAGTCTAGAGAGAATTTAAGAGCAACGATCTTCTGGTTCACCCCATAAAATAAATCCATAAGACCCTGGATGATATCACCGATCATCCATAAATCTCCTTTGATGAGAAATTCATCCTCAACATCGAAAAAAGGTGTACCAAAAACACCTTCTTCAAAATTTGGTTCAAAATTCAATGTACCGCTTACGATATTCGAGTGAAGAGTAGAGTCATTAAGTATTCCTTTCATTCCTTTGATTGAACGTGAGGATTCTGCAAAATTATCCTTAAGCCATTTGTAGCGGCGATTAGTTAATCGCTGCGGTGTGTCCATTACCCCCTTATCATCAGCTTCACCGAAGTCTGATACTTCAGGATTGGCAATAGCATAAGCAGCGTTGGTTCCTGATTCTAGGACTTGTCTTACATTCATTTGCGCTTGAACCATGTGAAGGCGCGCTGTTGAGAGGATGGCAAGAAGTGAGTGCTTACGTACCTGAGAAAGAAATAGTGTGAAAATAAAACGAGTTGCGTCAACAGAAGTTAAGAAATCTTGAAGCAATGCGTTCGCCTCCATGGCGAAAGCAAAGAAGTCGCCGTATTTCTCGAGTGCTTTCTGGACAAGCTCTTGCTCACTGTCCAAAATATCCTGAATAGTATCCTGTTTGGGAATCATAGGTTTTGGGGAGTTTAACTTACACGAACAACCAAAACAGCCGGTTCGTTTTTATAGTTACCTCTACTCACATCAACACAAAATCGCCTTAAAGGCGATTTTGTGTGTTTCGACATACTCCTATCTTTTGAACCCACTTGGGTTGCACGATAAGAAAATATCCTGGCGGGACGTAGTGGAAAGGGTCGGAACCTATTTCAGGGTAGAAAAGCCCAACGAGGTGGTTCAAATCTAGCCCCTTTGTGCCGCCCACTCCCCCAAGAATATCACTCAAACCTAAATGGCAATAACGCACGTATCTATGAAAGAGGAAAATTACCAGATCATCGACAGATACATCAACAATATCGCAGACCTCTTCATTGGCTTGCTTGAGGAGAGTCCGGGCATAGTCGAGCGGCTCATTGCAGAACTTCACAAACGAGAGCGAAAGATGGCAGAAGAACTAGAAACCTACTGAGTGGCAAAACATATAATGCATTATATGTTTTGAGCGTAACACCACGATTTAAAACGCATTTTAAGTCCCACACATCAAATCCTATGGACCAAGAAATTATTTTCAAGCTGGGTGTGGTCGTTGGGAGACTCGAAGGCATGGTAAATGCTTGGCAGAGCTACTGTGACGAATACGGAGTTCGGTTTAGCAATGAGGACACGTCACCAGAAGCCCAAACGTGATAACCGATAATGACGTTATCGGTTATCCGATCCGATCGCTCGTCCTGTGCTATCAGACCCCGTAATCTGCAATGCATTGGGGAGATCAATAAAGATCAGCAAACATGCGCGTCTGTTCAAAGATAGTCTTGTCCTTTACTGGATGGAAAAAGGTTGCGCCAACTTTTTTATCCGTGAAAAGTCTATCCTCCTGATAGTACAACGATTCCCAAAACCGATTCCCAGTGATGGCCTCTGCTTTTATCTTCTGCTCAAGCAAAGTCTGATACTCTGGCTTATATGTCGCCAAGAAATGTAAATACCACAATGCATTGTATGGATTTTGTTCCCGCGCCAGTTTGTCGAGCAGAATTTGGTTCGCTTCGTTCATGCCAAAATTCTTTGATGACACCTCAATGAACGAAACCGCGAATGGAACCGTCGATCTATAAACATCCGCCATGGACAGAAGTACTGATGTAATCTGTCTCAACTCACTAGCGTTTTTGGGTGTGTACTTGGGTTCGCTCAAGTACTTGGCAAGAAGACGTTTCCCTGGATATTTACTCTGTAAATCCGCGACATAGGCAAGATGCCATAAGAACTGTTTCAGTGTCTTTGGTCTTTGATTCATTACGGCGTGGTAATCAACCATCCAAGTGCGCTGCAAAATGTCAAACGGTTGACCTTTGCAGGTTTTCTCTTCATTCAAATGGAGGAGATACTTTGCGAGTTTTTCTCCAACTAAATCAATTACTCTTTGCGCATCACGCTCGTCCTTTACAAGTATCCTGTAGTCGTCTTTGTAACGCCCACCAATTGCATCGATACCCATCGCGATCAAGCAGTCTGATATCTCTTCATCAATTTTTCTCAAGAGTAACTCCGCGATTAGATCTGAGGAGCCGGGGCCGACCGCAATACCTTTCGTTATGCCTCCATGCATCGCAAGTACGCCATTATCAATAACGTGCCCCGTGCCTCCTTTGTTTACACCGGTAACAGCAAGACTGACCGGATCCTCACTACGAACATTTTCATACCCATCGATGACCCAATGAAGAGAGTGTGAGTAGATCGATGGGTAACAATGCTTAACGTCCAATTTAATTAGCGTAGAAAAATCCCAAGAATCGGCAGTAATATCCTCTTCAAGCTTGAGATAATCTGATACACCGCGTACGCGCTCTCGTTCAGATTCGCGAGCAGGCATTGGCAACGAATAACTTGTAATCCTTGCGGACTGTTTCAAATGTGTATTGAGGTCAAGAGACTTGATCCGAAACAAAAAATCATGCAATGCGTCTGGGTGATACACGCCAAAATACGTACTAGTAAACCTATCGTCAGGAGGTGCGATTTTTAGGAAATTTCTCCAACCCCTTCCTGGGTCAGTAATTATGTTTGTGCCGATCGTCGCACCGTTTGCGGAAAAAGAAGCTGGCAGTAGTCCTTCAGGAAAAAATCTGTCGTTAAATAGCCAGTCACAATAGCCAGTAGCGGACTTAAATTCTTCATCAAATTCGGCTGAGCGCGTTGTTAGGGCGTATGGCATACGTCCTTTATCTTTTTGTAAATCGCCACCATTGCGAAGGTGTCCAGGCCGCAATACGCAAGCATATCGGTCTTCAGCTTTGATTTGGTTTCTGGATCAATATTCGGGTTCGTGAGTGTTGCCCAGCTTGCAGAGGCTGTACCGCCTTCGTGAATAGCAAGATCGTTGTACGACAACTCGGGACACATCACGGGCAAAACTTTTTTGATTGACGCACTCCCACCGAAGCGAGAATCAACGTAATAACCTTTCTTCACGATCATCATCAGATCATAAATGCGATCGTTGACGCTCGCCATGAAGTCCGCGAATGCTGGAAGGTGTTCGCCAATTTCAACATTGCGTGATACTTCGAATCGAGCGTTCCAGACGATGACGCTTCCAGAGTTGCCGATATGCTTTCTGAGCGATGCAGCGAGCGTTGGCGCTGGGTCTGCCATGTCTTCAGCGAGAAATTCATAATGTTCCGGTTCGACTCCCTGCTCCCGTATGACGTGAACGGAGTATTGAAACACCGCGTGCTGATACGGACGATAGCCGTCAAACAATGGAATTGCGGGAAAAAAAGTTTCGTAGTCGAGAAAATACAGCGGATACTGAAGATCATTCAGTTCGGTTTGAATGGTTTGTTTATCGATGGAAAGAGTTGGCTCGGCTGTTGCATCGGCAAACTTAATCTCCCCCAGTTCAGCCAGAACGTCGGCGGGAACCTGTTCCGGCTTCAACAGCCCACGCTCAAGGAACGCGACGAGCTTTTGTTTTGGTAGTGAGGTTGCAATGGAGTAAACGTGTTCGTCCTTCAGTTCGGAGAAATAACACGCCAAGAATTTGCATTCTGCTGGATCGCTGCACGATGCGATATGAAGCATTCCAGGCACCTTGTCCCAGTCGAGGACGGCGAGTGCGCGAGGAATCTCCTTCTTTGCCATGGGCATGACGTTTTCAACCTCGCGCGTGATATCGACTTTCGTAAACAACTGCTCTGGATCAATCTCCCCATGGCGAACGTATTTGTTGTTGACGTGAACCAGGAAGGTACGCGAAATACGAACTCCGGCTTCCTCGATGCAGATACGCTGGAAAGCAACATCGGTAATGTGTTCCTCCTTCACGTCCGTTGAACTCTTCACTTCATAAATGTCCCACGAGCCGTCGGTGTTTTTTGTGAGAATATCACAACGACAAGAAAGCTCGGTCGTCATAAACGTTGGCTGGAGCAAGACTGTCGCACCGTTGGCGATCGCCTTCCTTGTATTCTCTGCGGCGGGCTTACCGAAACCATCGACGTTTATCGCGCCAGGAAACAATTTCTGCGCCCAAGCGTCCACCACGTTTCCCTCGTCGAAGATGCGTTGAAGCGCTGGGTCTGTCGGAGGCACCAAGTCGGGTCGCTGTTTCACAAGCCACAGCTCGCAAGAACAGCGGAGAAATTGCATGAAGTTCGACTTGGAAAGCATAGGCGATTAAGTGGCGCATTGAGATTCTATGAACGCGCTAATGTTTTGATGAATTGTTGGGAAGTCCTCACGAATGAAGTGATTCCAGTTATTCTCAAGAATCTTGAGCTTATCGTCTTGCCCTACGTCGTCAGCCCCAAGAAGCTCGAAGTTATAGACCTGTGCCCATTTGTCGCCAATTTCACGACGGCTATGACGAAAGGCTTCTTTTGCACCTTGAATGTGCTCAAATAAACTCCCCCTGATTCTACTCGGCGTTGGACCAAGAAACAACTTGAGCTGCACGCGCTCGCTCCCATCGACGTTATTCTTGACCTCGAAGAGCACGAATCGCTTACTTGGTGTCCAGGGGGAGGTTTTCATGTCAGGAATCGCATCCCAGGCAGGAACGGCGAAGCGGATACGATGGACGTCCGAATGATCGAGTTCAAGCTGGCTTTGTTGCCCGATAAGCTCCCGCATCTTGTCATACACGTCTTCACCGCCTTCTGGTCGATGTTCGATAATCAGATCAATGGCACGCTTGTGCTCACCGTAGATTTTCCTGCATAACTCGGCAATTTCGTTGTTCGGCATAAAGTGTCGTTCAATCATTTGTTCGTAGTGGTTCACCAGAGTCGCTACGTCGCCCTTTACGGCTGGGAGTGACGAAAGCCTTTTGAGATATGCACGAAGGTCGGCATAGCTCATAACCTTCCAATGGTCGTCGGTCGGCTCTTCACCTGTTTTCGTCAGGTAAAAATAATGGCGTTCATGGTCGGGATAGTTACCCTCCAGAATCTTTCGGTATCGTTGCAATTGATCCGAGTGCTCGCCTGTATCAATCTTATTTTCAATAGCGATAATGGTTTTGTTTGCTCTGTCGCGAATGAGAATGTCGATATGCTCCCATTCACGCGCAATGACGAGAATCGGATTGTGCTTGATTGTAATGTTTGTTTCCTCGCAGAAAATTTTGTATAAGGCATCACCGAAATTGTGCGTCTCGGCAGAATCAAAAAGAAAGCCAATGAAGTCGGAATGACGCAATTCACGCCGTACCGCCCCAGTGGCCTCAAAAATATTGAACGAAGCAATTTTCTTTTCTAGTTGCTTCAGCTCGCCTGACAATAAATTTTCCAAAATTACTGGCTCCATAGACACGATGGAGGCAGTGGGCGGATAGCAAAAGGACACCCACTGGCCTGAGGTGTCTAGGCCCAAACAGAAGAACCGGAGTCCTTGCTGCTTGTTTTATCAGGAGTGGGTGCCCATTTGGACGCACCAATGACTCCTGATAGCCGAAGCTATCGCCCTATTCGGGCTTATTTCTTCTGTTTGAACCTAGACGGGCCAATCATAGCGTACTTATGCCCAGTCGTGAAGTGCATTTCCCCTTTCGTTATGGCTCAAAATAAGGCATAATTCTGGGCAATAGCTGTCTAGGCTCAATATTGAAATTCTATGAAAACATTGAAATTGGATGGGGGTTCCATGAACCAACAAGAAGCCCTTCTTGAGTTGCTCAAGCAACATGCCCCTGAGGTCTTCAGCGAAAATAAGATCGACATAAAGCAACTCCGCGCCACCCTCGGCGAGGAAGTTTTGGCCGACGCAGAGCGCTATGGTTTGAACTGGGCTGGCAAGATGGATTGCTTCCGCACAATCCAGGAGACTACAACGAACACGCTCAAGCCTGTTCGCGATGAGTCGGTAGACTTCGATAGCACAGAAAATCTTTTCATTGAAGGCGATAACCTGGAAGTGCTGAAGGTTCTCCAGAAGAGCTACTACGGCAAGATAAAGACGATTTACATCGATCCTCCCTACAACACAGGGCATGATTTTATCTATAATGATAAATTTGCAAAAAATAAACGTGAATATCTCGAAGAAATTGGTGCGATTGATGAAGATGGGAACGTAGTCAATGCAGGTTTGTATGGTCAAAATACAAAAGACAGTGGGCACTATCATTCGGCTTGGTTAAACATGATGTACCCACGTCTATTTTTAGCAAAAAATTTGCTCCGCCAAGATGGAGCCATCATCATTTCCATTGATGAAAATGAGGTAAAAAATTTAAGGATGATATTGGATGAGATTTTCGGCGAAGAAAATTTTGCCGGTGAAATAATTTGGAAAAATAGTAGTAAAAACGACCAAGCATATATCTCCATTCAGCACGAATACATGCTTTGTTATGTAAAAAATAAAAATGCAAACAACGGAGAATGGAATGAGAAGAAAGAAGGGCTGGATGAAATTTATAAAGCTTTCGATACATTCTTTAAAAAACACGGCTCCAATTGGATAAAAATCCATGAAGAAGCTCTTGCTTGGTTTAAACAGTTTTCAGAATCAAATCCAATTTATTCGAACAGACATTATTCCTGGATGGATGAGAACGGTATTTATTTTCCGGCGGACATTTCTGGACCAAACTTTGGTCAATATCGGTATGACGTAATTCATCCAGTCACAGGTGGCGTATGTAAGGAGCCTGCTAGCGGGTGGCGCTTCCCAGAGCAGACGATGAAAGAGAGGGTTAAAAATAATTTAATCCATTTTGGCAAAGACGAAACGACGATACCAAATAACAAAACATATCTTAAAGATACTGAATACCAAAGTTTGACGAGTATCAAATATAGAGACGGAAGAGTGGCATCGAATTCGCTTGAAAAATTAATGGGTGGAAATTATTTTACAAACCCAAAGGATACGGACCTTTTGGCGACGATCATTAAAGCTATTGGATTAGCAGATACTGAGATAGTGTTAGATTTTTTTGCGGGTTCGGGAACGATAGCGCAGGCAGTTATGCAGCTTAACGCTGAAGATTCAGGAAATAGAAAATGGATTTGCGTTCAATTGCCTGAAAAATGCAAGGAGGATACCGAGGCGTTCAAAGCTGGATTCACGACGATTGCAGATATTGCTAAAGAACGCATTCGCCGTGCGGGCAAAAAGATTCAGGAAGAAAATCCGGAGAAAACTTTTGACATTGGCTTTAAGGCGTTCAAGCTCGACGACAGCAACTTTAAGATTTGGAATACTCACGTGACGAGTGTTGAACAGCTGGAGCAGCAGATGATTGAAATGTTCGACAATGTTCAACCTGGCGCGACAAAAGAAGCGATGATGTATGAGTTGATTCTGAAGAGTGGCAAAGAGCTGAACATCGCAATTGAAGAAAAGGAAGCTGGGGGAGAAAAGTATTTCAGGGTAAACGATGGCTCGCTGGTGATTTGTCTTGCTGACAAACTGAGCAAAGAACTGTTCACCGGAATCCTTGTCGAGAAACCGAAGAAAATCATCGTGCTCGATAAGTCATTTGGGAATGACGATCAACTCAAGACAAATTTACTTCTCCAGGCTGAAGGCGCTGGAGTTGATGAAGTACGCGTGATTTAGGGTATGACTATCCCAGAAGAAATCACGAAAACGATTAATAAATCCGACAGCGGATTTTTAATCGAGACCGCGAATTTCTTGGAGGCTCAGGGTTGGACCGTCACGATCAGTCCGTACTACCTTGATTCTTTTACAGGAAAGAGCCGAGAGATTGATCTGCTTGCCACGAAGACTGCTGATGTTCTTTACGGTAAACGAATCGGTTCCGCTACCTACAATCTCATTATCGAATGCAAGGATATTCGAAATAATGACTCAATAAACAATAATGCTGTTTTCTGGTTCAAGGATTCCGCAAAGTATGAAAAAGAGTTGTCAGATTTTGTGCAGCGACATTTTTCAGACGATCCAAAAAATTGGTATCAGTTGAAAAATCTACATTACTTTGGAAACCCTGACGTTGCCTTCTTATTTGAAAGCGCTGATAGCGGTAGTAAAGATCGTGAGAATAGTTCTGTTTTTAAGGCACTTACCCAAGCACTTCACTCGTTGATTTACTTTCGAGCCGATGGATACGGAAAGGTGCATACCACAGGACACAACGTGCGACACTATTTGCCGGTTGTTATTTATCGAGACGCATCAAATGCAGTTTATAAAGTAAACGGTGAACAGGTCGAGCAAGTGAAGGATAATTTTCTGCTCGCAATGAATTACTCCTATAACCATCCGAAGAAAGAAACTGCTGTATCAGAATTCTTTCTTGTCGATGTAGTGAGATATGACTTGCTACAAGGATTCCTAGATAAAATTTCCAACGACCTGAAAAATCTAAAATCGTATATTCAGGACAAGGACGATCATCAAGTATGAAATTAAAATTTGAAGCCAACCAACAGTATCAACTCGACGCCGTAAAATCGGTGGTTGATATTTTTGAGGGTCAGCCGCTTGAAAGTGGCGACTTTGAAATGACGGTTACGGTACCGGCAGACAGGCTTCAGATTGGGAGCGAGATACTCGTCGGCAACAACCTGGTACTAGAGCAAGAAACAATCTTGAAGAACATCCAAGCCATCCAGGAACGAAACAAACTTCCCCTGAGCGATAGCGAGTTCAGAGACGGGATGAATTTTTCGACAGAAATGGAGACGGGTACGGGAAAGACGTACGTCTACTTGAGAACCATCCACGAACTCAACAAGAAATACGGATTCAAGAAGTTTGTCATTGTCGTTCCAAGCATTGCGATCAAAGAGGGCGTAATGAAAAACCTTGAGGTAACGAAAGATCACTTCGCGTTGTTGTTCGATAACCCGAAGATGGATTTTTACATTTACGATTCCAAAAAGAAGGGTCAGCTCCGCAACTTCGGCACCACGGATACGATGCAGATTTTGGTTATCAATATCGATTCGTTCACCAAGAAGGAGAGCAATATCATTTATCAGGATTCAGACGACGGCATTCCTGTTCGTTATATCCAAGGCGTTCGCCCAATTGTAATCGTCGATGAACCGCAAAACATGGAAACGGACGTGCGCAAGGCGGCGATCGCGAACTTGAATCCGCTGTGTACGCTCCGATATTCCGCGACGCACAAATACCCGTATCACCTGCTCTACAAGCTCGATCCTGTACAGGCGTATGACTTGGGCTTGGTGAAGAAAATCGAAGTAGATTCGGTGTTCTCCGAGGATGCATACAACGATGCGTATATCCGCGTACTGGAAATTAAGAGCAAGAAAGCCAACATCACTGCAACCATTGAGATTGATAAAAGCGATGATTATGGGCTTCAGCGAAAGGAAGTAGTCATGAAGCCCGGGGACGACTTGTTTGACCTCTCAGGCAATCGTGAGGCGTACAAAGACGGGTTCGTGCTGGAATCGATCAGCGTCACAGACCAGACGGTCGGCTTTTCAAACGGCAAGACGTTCGCCTGCGGTCAGAAGGACGAAAAGCTCCAGGACGACATAATGAAATACCAGATCAAAAAGACTGTCGAAAACCATTTTGAGAAAGAAAAGAAGCTCAGGGGCAAGGGCGTGAAGGTGCTTTCTCTGTTCTTTATTGATCGCGTTTCAAACTACCGTGAATATAGCGAGGCTGGTTGGGGTAAGGGCAAGTTTGCTCAATGGTTCGAGGAAGCGTACCAGGAGATGCAGAAGAAACCACAATATCAAGGCGTACTTGAGCAGGATTGTAGCGACGTACACGATGGTTACTTTGCACAGGACAAGAAATCCGGCTCTTGGAAGGATTCGAGCGATGCTAAAGGTGGAGAAGGCGGAAAGACACAGGATGACGAACGTGCGTACGAGTTAATCATGAAGAACAAGGAGAGGCTCTTGGACATAAATACTCCACTGCGTTTCATCTTCAGCCACTCTGCCCTGCGTGAAGGCTGGGACAATCCGAACGTCTTTCAGATTTGTACACTCAGCGAAACTCAGTCCGTCATGAAGAAGCGCCAAGAAATCGGGCGTGGTCTTCGCTTGCCAGTGAATCAAGACGGCGAGCGAATCTATGACTCAAACATCAATGTTCTGACGGTGATTGCCAATGAGAGCTATGAGCAGTTTGCAAAAGCTCTTCAAAAAGAGATCGAGGAGGATTGTGGCGTTTCGTTCTCGGGTCGCATTAAAAGCAAGGAAAAGCGTCGGGTGGTAAAACTGAAGAAAGGATACGAACTCGACGAGAACTTTAAAGAGTTGTGGGGCCGTATTAAGCAGCGCACGCAGTATCACGTTGAGTACGACACAAGAGACCTTATCGAAAACGCCTGGCGCGCATGTTTGAACATCAACGTTTCAAAGCCGAGAATCAGCAACGTACGCGTGCGCTTGAACATTAACGAGAAGGGCGTGAACACGGAAATTCGTTCGGTTGGCGGGCAGACGATCCGGCAAGAGATTGGTCTTGAAGCTATCCCTGACGCAATCAACAACATCCAGCGAAAGACCCGACTGACGAAGCCGACGATATTTGAGATTCTGAAGGAGTCGGACCACTTGAAAGATATTCTGGTCAATCCTCAGCAAGTCGTGGACGAGGTGACAATAAAGATCAACGAGACGCTTACACGTATGGCGGTGGATGGCATTAAGTACGAAAAGATCGCTGGGGGCTTCTGGGAGATGCAGCGATTCCAGAACGAAGAGCTGGAAGAGTACCTCGACAGACTTATCAAGGTTCAAGATCAACAGAAAACGCTCTACGATCACGTTATTACGGATTCGACGGTGGAAGAGGTCTTCGCAAGGGATTTGGAATCGCGTGAAGATGTAAAGTTTTACTTCAAGCTCCCCCGATGGTTCAAAATCGAAACCCCACTTGGTGGCTACAACCCAGACTGGGCAATTGTTTTTGAAAACGACAAGCGCGTGTACTTCGTTGCAGAAACAAAGAAAGAAGGCGAAATCCGCGAGAGTGAAGAGATGAAAATCACTTGTGGCCGTGCGCACTTCAAGGTGCTGGATGGTGTGTTATTTGAACGAGTGGAAAGACTGGAGGAGATTCAATTGGATTAGGCATGTATGCCCCAAAATTCATTACAAGGCTCTGTTTGGAGAAAGTGGGATTTGCACGTCCATACTCCAAAAACAAAATTAAATGACCAATATCTTCTTTCTACGGCAGAAGGCGATGTTTGGAAAACATTTTGTGACAAACTTGAGCAATCCGACGTTTCTGTTTTTGGAATAACAGATTACTTTTCGGTAGACAATTACTTTACTTTTCTAGAAAAATTCAAAGCAAACTATCCGGAATCTGAGAAGATTTTTTTCCCAAACATTGAATTTAGACTTGTAGATAAAAATAAAGAAAATGACAACATCAACCTGCATGTAATTCTTAGCGACGAATTGGATCGAGAAAGTATTGAAAAGTTTCTTGGGAATATTGCGCTGGAAAACGTGAGTACAGACGGATCAGCATTGAAATGTAACCGTACAGACCTTGAAAAAGTTGGGTTTGATAATGCAATCGTAAAACATAACGCAATAACTAAAGCGCTCTCAGAAACTTTTGGTAACAAGCATCCGTACTTAATTTTTGGTGTTTCAAACGGTTACGGCGGTATCAGGCCTAATACAGCTAGCGGAAGACCAGTTGAATACGCAAAAATAATTGATGAAGCTTCGGATGCTTTTTTTGGTAGAGCACAAGACAAATCTTTCTTTTTATCGGAACGATATGAAAGTTCGGTGCCAAAAGCGGTCGTTGGCGGAAGCGACGCGCATTCATTCGGTGACTTAGATCAGTCACTTGGCAAACAAGTTATCGTAAAGGATAAAGACGGTAATGATGTAATCACAAAAGACGTAACCTGGATAAAAGCGGATGCAACGTTGAGCGGTCTGAAACAAATCTGTTTCGAGCCAGAGGATCGTGTAAATATCCAAAAAGAAAATCCATTCAATGATCGCGCAAAACTCCATTTTAATCAGCTCAATATCACGGGAAGAGTTAGGTATGTAGTTCCTAATAATTCGCTCGTTCTAAATAGAGAGCTTGTTACGATTATTGGCGGTCGTGGTAGTGGGAAGTCGGCTCTTCTGGAATCTTTGGCTTTATTGAATGAATCGCATACGAAGGTAGATGGGAATGATAAGCCGCGCCTTGTTGAATATTATCGAAAAAATATTGATGGGATCGACCCTTCCCCAAGTTTTACCGTAGGAGTCCAACTTGTTGATAAGGACGGGAAAGCAGAAGCTTTTCAAAAGAGTTTAAACAGCGACCTAGATTTAGAATTGCCCTTTTTGTTTATCGGTCAAGAACAGTTAAGCGCGAAAGCAACGAATGATGCCGAGCTTACAGAAATTGTTTGCAATCTCCTAAATATTGACGAGGGTTCATTTCAAGACCCAGATTTAATTGAGAGCGGACGCGGATTGAATACGTCTATTAATGTAATCAGGTCAGAAATCGGCGACCTTTTAGAAAAATACGAATACGCAGGTGACGATTTTATAAAATGGATGGATCAAAAGATTGCACAAAAAAATGTTCAAAAAAACAAATTAACATCCAAAGAGACCAAACAACTTCTCGAAGAGATCAACGCAATAACCAAAAGGGGGTTACAGTTGAATTCGTTGAAGGAGGAATTCGTAAGACTGGAAGAGAGCTTTTCGAACATTGATTTGAATCGAATTATCAATGAATACAATGAGAGGTTGGAAGAATTGTTTCCAGAGCAAGGCCGCACGATCCCACTCATTAACTTAAAAATGCAATTAGACCACGTTCAAGGAGAACGGGTGAAGCTTGATGAAGAAATAAAATCCCTGCGAAAACAATTCGCTGATAAGAAGGCGCTTTTAATTAAGAGCGGTTTAAAGGAGGATGTTAACGTACTCGTTCAAGCGTCACAATCAATCGAACGCGAGTTAAACACTCTAGTGACGGATCGTAAACTTTACGATAAAAAGGAAAAAGAACTGCGTGAATTTATCTCTCTTCGTTCAGGTTTACTGAAAAAAATCACAGAACACGCCGATGCCTCCGCCAAATCAATTACTGATGAATTTGGGAAGTTTATTAACTCGCGTGAGGATTCCGAGGATGTAGAGAAATTACTGTTTGCCCGTATTATCAAAGGCATAGCTGTTGAGGGTCAAGTTAATTTTGATCAAAAAAGATTCTGTGACTATTTACTAGCCAATTGCTTGGATGGACGTAAGGTAAAAAATCACGAGGATTTAAAGAAACAAATCGCGGGTGTTACGTCCACTGGACAATCAAAAGATATTACTTTGGGAATACTGCAGGCTTGGGCAGAGAATTCGTTGGCTTCTTTCTGTAAAGAATATTGCACAGGAAGCGATAGTGAAAGTTGCTTGGTGGACTTCCTTTTTGCAGAGTGGAACGAATTCATAAAAGTTAAGGCCGTGGCAAAATTGGATGGAGTTGTTTCAGAAAAATTATCCGTCGGTCAACGAGGGACATTATTGTTAAAAGTTTATCTAGCGACTTCAAACGCCAAGCCCATTATCATCATCGACCAACCGGAAGACAATCTCGACAATTATTTTATAATGCACGAGTTGGTTCCATTGATTAAAGACATAAAGAAAACGAGACAGATCATCATCGCTACGCATAATGCCAACCTCGTCGTTAACACAGACGCCGAACAAGTGATCGTCGCAGATTTAAGCAAAGAACCTCCATATTTCCTCGGATCGATTGAGAATCCAATGATAAACAAATCTATTTGTGAGATATTGGAGGGTGGCAAGGTTGCATTTGAACGCCGCCAGGCAAAATATCGCATTTTTGCCTAATTGAAGTATGACCTATGATAGTTTTTGTGTTAACATGAACCCAAGCTAGGTGGCTATCAGCCATTTTTAGCAAGATGCAGATTGATATTTAAGGACTCCGGTCCTGTATCAGTCTGCATTTTTTGTTCATAACCCTTCGTAGTATGAAACTTTCAGAACTCCGCGAGGCGAGCTTTAATCCTCGCTTTATGTCAGATGCGCAGATTGAGGTCTTGCGCGATAACCTCTCTTCCCTGGGAGACTTGGGTGGAATTATCTTCAACCGCAGGAGCGGGAACCTTGTTGGCGGACATCAACGCGTTCGGGCGATCAAATTGGACTCCGACGACATTGACGTGACGATTGAGGAACAGCTTGCAGAACCAAACGCCCACGGCACCATTGCTCGCGGCTTCATCCTCCATGAGGGGGAGAAGTTCGCTTACCGTGAAGTGGACTGGGACGAACAGACGGAGCGTATCGCCAACATTGCCGCAAACAATGTGCATGGCGGCTGGGATATTCCAAAACTCGAAGAGCTTGTGAAGGGGCTTTCTAGCGAAATCGACATTTCAGACTTGGTGCGAACGGGATTCTCCCAGGAAGCGCTTGCCGCGATCACGAACGGCTCGGCAAACATTGAGCAGGTGTTGCGCCTCAATGAGATAGGCAGGCTCGGTATTACGCTCCCAGAACCGTTGAATGGCGACATTGGAACGCCAGGCGACTTGCTCTTACGAGAAATGCCAGAAGAAAAAGAACTCGACGAGAACATCCCAACCGCGCATACCTGCCCGAAGTGCGGATACAAGTTCAGCTGATATGGAAACGAAACCAACCGTCATTTCGACGTTTGCCGGTTGTGGCGGTAGCTCGCTTGGCTATCGCCTAGCTGGCTACCGTGAATTACTCGCCCTCGACTACGCCAAATGGCCTGTTGCGACGTTCAGAAAGAACTTTCCAGAAGTTCCCATGTGGCACCGTGACATTACCGAAGTTACGGCGCAGGAAATTTTGGAATTCTGCGGCATTGCTTCGGGAGAGCTGGACGTGCTCGACGGCTCTCCCCCGTGCCAGGGGTTTTCCATGGCCGGCAATCGGAACGTAAACGATTCGCGGAACGATTTGTTTAAAGAATACGTTCGGCTCATTGAAGGCTTGCGTCCAAAAGTTTTTGTCATGGAGAACGTGCCGGGAATGATTCAGGGGAGCATGCAAGGTCGCTTCATTGAGATTATGAAGGCCCTGAAGGCCACGGGATACAAAGTGAAGTGCAAACTGATGAATACCGCCAACTATGGCGTACCCCAGGCGCGACGCAGGTTGATTTGGATTGGTGTGAGGGATGATATTGGAGCCGAATCGTCCTTCCCAGCGCATACGGGCAATATAACGACCGTACGGGAGGCGTTTACTGGTCTCACGAGTAACGATTTAACGGGGACAGCTATCAGTAGCCCTGAACTCCTCCAAAACGTCGGTTTGATCCGGCAAGGGCATGGAGCCGATGAAGTGTGTGGTGGTTCATATTTCAACACCATTCGTCTTGCATGGAATCGTCCAGCACAGACCATCATCAAAACGAAGAATCTATTGCACCCAGAAGAGCCGCGCTATCTCAGCATTGCCGAATGTAAGCGCATTGCATCGTTCCCTGACGAGTTCGAGTTTCTCGGAAGCCACACGAAAGCATGGGGTCAGGTTGGAAATGCGGTGATGCCGAAGTTCATGCAAGCGATCGCTTCGCATATCAAGGACGCAATTCTTACGCCAAGGAAAATGTCCTAAACGTCGCATTATGGAAAACGTAGGGAGGAATCCCGTCCCCATGGAATTAGTTCTCAAGCGCCGAGCCTACGCGGTGGAGCTTTGTCGTGCTGGTTTTAGTTACGAGACGGTGAAGAATAAGATCAACGAGCTTGCCGCCAAGAACAACTGGGGGGAAGTTGGTTTAAGGACGCTTCATCGTGACGTCGCAAGCTACTATCGTGAACAAAGTGAAAAAGTCGACAAAATGGTTGACCAAGCGAGATACTTGCGGGAAAATCTCCTTGCGTCCATGGAGGCGACCATGGAAATGGCACGTGTGCATATCGCCAAGAACGATACTGACGGAACGTGGTCCAAGGGGGAGCGCACAAAGGCGGTTCGAGCGTTCTTCGACATGCAGAAAGGCTTCATGGAAGTAAACGGCTGGAACTATGCCAAGACCGCCAATGCCACAATGATGGGCGTGCGACCAATAGAACCGCGGTCGGTAGTCGATATGTACGACGATGCCGCCGAGGCTTTAATGGAAAATCCAGGTTGCGGAAATGAACTCAGTCGAGTCCTCAAAGAATTGTGCTCTGAAATTCGCGCTAGTGAGGGTATGAGTCCAGAGGAACTTGCGTCGCCGACCAAAAACCCCGACAAAATTGATGGGTGACGTCAACACAGAAAAATTAAGATTGATATTTATGGCGGACGAATACGATCGTGTAAAAGAATTTGCTAGGCCCGTCATTGAATGCATCAGGAAGTCTGCAAATAAATGTGAACCTCGAAAAATCAAGCTTGGGATGTTTTGGGAAGAAATTCACGAACATGCAAAAATGGACCGAGATTTGGCGGATCCGTGTTTTACTTATCTCAAAACGCTCGGCTTAATCCATGATTTTCAATGGGATAATTCAGAATGGTTAAGTGCAACTCCTCAAAATGACATATATTTCTACCTTTTAGAAAACTTTCTTGAACGTTCGAGAGAATTTCTAAACTCGAAAGTGTTACGCTACGAACCAATTTTGAAATTTGTGCAAACCTCAGGGGAGCTTGTCGATGTCGCAAATGATGTCGTGCTTGGGAAGTATAAAATGGATACCGATTGTTATTTGTTACTCGATTATCTTTTCAATTCAGAAGACGCAAAGAATGAAGAATGGGTTTTTCTTTCTGACATTGCAGCATACGTCAAAACCCCTGATGCTATTGATGGTTCAATAGTCGTGCAGAAGGTTAGAAAGAGCATCATCGATACCATTGGACGAATAAACAAACACGCAAAAGAGAAGATTGACGTGGATGTACTCGAATATAAAGAGAAGGAGTGCCGGGTGGTTTATAAAAAGCAGTGACTCACTTTTAACTCACCGTGAGTCGAGAGTGACGATGCCAAAATGGCGCCATGATTCACATGGTGTCATTTTTTATATGAACATTGTTCGCGAAAGTCAGACCATCTTCCGTATCAGAGACCTCAATCAGGGCGCATTTCTCCTCACGCTTCAATACGAGATGCTCGGCATTTCTTGGACCGGTCGCGTTGCTTGGTGGAGGTTCAGCGACCACGACGGACGCATAGAGGAAAAATTACAGGAATTTATAAACGGAAGGGCTACTGGAAACATTAATCAGTTCGCGAATGCACAGCGTGTATTAAAGCAAACGCTATTGGAAAATTAAAACATTGATATGGAAAATATTCGTGAGGCAGCGATCAAGTTGGTAAACGATGGATACTCAATCATTCCACTGAGAAAGAACAAGGCTTCGTATCTTTCCAGATGGACAGAGTTTCAGAAGCGCAGACCGACGATTGAGGAGGTCGATGGCTGGTGCGAGAAATTTGGAAAAGACATGCTTATTGCGATAGTTACGGGTGAAATTTCCGGGATCACCGTTGTTGACGTTGAGCGCGACGGTGATTGGGAAGACTGGCCTGATACGGTATCTGCAAAGTCCGCGCGTGGAGGTCGTCATTTCTACTATAAATACGATTCCAGAGTGAAGAGTCCTGTGAAATTCGCCCCCTTGACCGACTTACGAAATGATCGCGCGCTTATTATCGTCCCACCGAGTGTGCGTGACGAGGGCAATTACGAATGGCTAAAGCCACTAGAGCGTGCGAATCTGACGGAATTTCCATTTGATATTTATCAAGAAAAAGCGGCACGGTGGCATAGCGGTCTCTGTACCGAATACAAAGGTGTTGCGGAGGGTAGCCGTCACATATCTATGGTCTCGCGCGTAGGAACGCTCCTTCGTCGCGTGCCAGAAACCGTTTGGGATACTGAAGTGTGGGTTCAATTCCAAGAAGACAACCGTCAAAACCAGCCGCCGCTTGAAGATGTCGAGCTACGACAAATCTTCGAAGGTATCAGCAAAAAGGAGTGTGAACGCCGGCTTACAGAACCCAACAACATCACCTATCAAACAACCAAAGCAAAAGTAGAAAAGATCGTTCTTCATACCTGTGCGGAAATGTTGGCAACTCCACATCAGCCAGACTCATTTGTGATCGATCGTCTGATTCCAGAAGGAATGGTAAGTGCACTGACGTCGCAGGCTGGCGTTGGCAAGTCAATCATCGCCCTCGAAATGGCGCGGTGTATTGCGTCAGGTGAAAAATTCTTAGACAGATTTGCTACGAAACGAATGCCCGTATTATTGCTCGATCAAGAAATGTCAGCGAACACAATCGTGGGACGCTTCCATAGCCTTGTGAACGATCCAGGACTCCCCATCTTCACCTCTTACGACACCTTCCTTAAAGTCACCAAACCGGAGGATTATCAAAAAATTGTAGACGCAATCAAGGAAAATTCAATTGGATTTGTTGTCTTCGATACATTAGTAACCTTTCATGAAGGAAATGAAAACCAGGTCGATGAAATGCGACCAGTCATGGAGGCAATGATGCGGCTCTGTTCGGAGACGGGCGTAACGGTTCTATTTAACCATCACATGCGCAAGGGTGCATACGGCGAGCAAACGAGTCAGTCGTCCATGCGCGGCTCCACAGAAATCTCTGCAAAGATCGGAAGTCAGATGACGCTTGAAAGCAAGGGAAAGACAACGGATGAAACGACCGGGGAGACGACTGCGAAAATGACTCTGGAACAACACAAATCGCGCCTTCCTGTTGGTTTTAAGAAATTCGAAATCGAATCAATATACAACGAAAAGACATTGAAGTCTCAAATCAAATACACAGGCGACGTTGAAGAAAAGAAGCCACGGAAGGAGAAGTTGAAGGAAGACATTATCGGCGCGTTGAATGCGTCCGCTTCAGGCAAGCTAACACGTCAGGAAATTATTGATGCCGTCGGTTCGCAAAAGAACGCCGATGTGGCAATTCGCGCAATGGTGGCGGATGGTGCGCTGCTCGAAGAAAGCCAGCCGAAGACGAAGGCTAAGCTGTACTCCATGCCGATGATCGAAGTAGAAGAAGTCGAGTACTAAAAAGGCAAACGGCAACCCCTAAGGACAATTACAAAATTACAAAATCACTCCCTAATTCATCCGTCGAATAACGACCACTTGTTTTGTGCTGACCTCCGACGACATTAAAGCAAACATCCGAAGGCTCTTCTCCCGCCCAGGAGAGGTGCTTTCGGATGCTGATGTCGAGGAGATGTTCCAGAATCTTACGGGATTCGTTATCGCCGTGGGCTAGTGCCACGGAACCCGATAAAATTGAAACAGAAATTAATATGAAAACTATGAGATATATCGCCTACATTCGACGCTCAAGCGACAGATCGGACAAACAAACCTTGTCCATTGATGCTCAGATTCGGGAATTAAAACGCATAGCCGAAAGAGATGGAATCAACGTTGTTGACTATGTAGTGGAGAGCCAGTCGGCATACAAACCAGGACGCCCCATCTTTGCCGAAATGATCGAACGCATCAAGCGTGGTGAAGCTGAAGGTATCTTCGTATGGCACATCAGCCGTCTGTCGCGAAACCCAGTTGATGGTGGAATGCTTGTTTGGTTGATGGACGAAGGGATGGTTAAGGAAATTCGTACTCCAGAAAGGACGTATCGGAACAACGGTGATGACAAATTCTTCATGGCGATTGAGTTCGGCATGTCCAAGAAGAGTTCTGATGACACCTCTGCTTTTGTAAAAAGGGATATGGGTTCAAAGCTAGGTTTGGGGGAGTGGGTCGGCATGGTGCCGGTTGGTTATTTAAACATGACTCCAAAGTTTGCAATTGCTGGAAAAATGTTTGAATTAGAAAAACAGACGTTATTAGAATCCTCTGGTCGTCAGTTAAAACGCATTGAAATCGATCCTATCCTCGGCCCCCTCATGCGTAACTTCTTCGATTGGTATCTCACGGCACCGCGTACACTTCGCGAAAGCGCGGCCTACATGAACAAGCTCAATATCAAAAGCCCGCGCTTTAAGGATCCGTATGGGACAAGCATGGTAGAGCGCATTTTAAGGAATCCATTCTATGCGGGTCAGATGCTTTATAAGGGCGAGTTATTCAAAGGCATCCATGACCCAATTATCACGGTCAACGAATTCGAGGGAATTCAAAACTTCCTGAAGGGTAACGCCCATCCGCAACATACGAAACATGAATTCACGTTCAGTAAGCTCGCCAAGTGTGGTGGGTGCGGATATTCAATCGTTGGTACACGTAAACGAAAGCCGTCTGGCAAACAGTACGAGTACTACACCTGTAGTAGACGCGGAGGCGAGCCATGCACTCAACATCCGATGACGGGAGGGAGGGTGGAGGAAATTGTTCAAGAAAGGTTCAGACAGGTAAGGATCGACGAAGAAGTCTGGCGGCTATGTAAACAAATTGCAGAACTCTATTTCAGTGAACAGATCAGAAAAGAAGATCAAGCAAAAGAGCACGTAGAACGACAGATGAAGATCGTCGATAAGAAGCTAGAAGGTATCCTCGATATGCACCTAAACGAACTTTTGACCAAAGATGAATTTCTGGAGAAGAAAAACACGTTAATGAACGAGAAGGCACGGCTTGAACAGGCAAGGCAAACGGTGCGTCCTGGCGATAAGCATTGGCTTCTGGAAACGCAGGAATTCTTCGACAAAGCTCACTATGCCTACGACCTCTTTTTAGACCCAAATACCACCACAGAGAAGAAAAAGTCACTTATCAGATCAATCGGTTGGAACTTGCAGATTCTTAATGAAAACATTAGCTGGAACTTCAAAAAACCGTTTAACATCATCGCAGAACGAAATGTGCAAAAACAAGCGGTTGGAACTCCAGAATTTGGCGAGGATAAAAAGAAAAACACCTCGTCGGATGACGAAGTGCCTTTCTGGCGGACCGGAAGGGATTCGAACCCTCGATCTTCTCCGTGACAGGGAGACGTGTTAACCGGGCTACACCACCGGTCCATTGGTGGAACGGCAGAATAGTAACATAGGCCATTTAACGTGAC
>Ga0172379_10003561_pt1 | contig 24523 bp, 21 predicted proteins | sample GrowelOW334metaG_FD_119756 | JGI IMG/M metagenome (GOLD analysis project Ga0172379, IMG submission 119756) | Groundwater microbial communities from an aquifer near a municipal landfill in Southern Ontario, Canada - Groundwater well OW334 metaG | ecosystem: Environmental > Aquatic > Deep...
ATCAATTCAACATCTCCGCCGTCAGCCTGCAACTGCGGTCTGATTTTCTCTATAACTTCTTTGATTTTTTCTTCCATTACGACGCTCCTTTCGAAAGCTCAATACATTATAACGATTTTAACCGTTTTTAAAATACCTATTTATTTTAACCTTAAAACGGACGCAATAGTTCCAATACGCTTGGGACGGACGATTTATGTGATAGTGCGTTTTTAGATTTATCACATCATTCCCGAATGCTCTTATCGCGTATCCATATTCTCTTAGCAATTCAGTGCGCGAGTTATGATTATCATAATCTATCATTGAAAATTGATTCTCAGGAATCCTTTAATCCGATGAAAGAGTCGCTATAATCTTATGTGATGCAATTCAAGGGCTACGAATTAGACTCTTTTCAGGAACGCGCTATCAACGCGCTCGACGAAGGGCGGTCGGTCATAGTGGCGGCTCCCACAGGCGCCGGCAAAACCGTTATCGCTGAATATGCCATTGAAAAGGCTATCGCGGAAAACAGACAGATCATTTATACAGCTCCGATCAAGGCGCTCAGCAATCAGAAATTCAGGGACTTCACTAAAGATTATCCGGAAAAAATCGGCATCATGACCGGCGACGTGATTATCAATCCCGAAGCTTCCGTCCTTATCATGACCACCGAAATTTTCAGGAATATCATTTTCGACGCCGAGGAAGAACGGCTCAAGAACATCGACACGGTCATTTTTGACGAAATTCATTATATAAATGATATCCAACGCGGAACTGTCTGGGAGGAAAGCATTATTTTCGCGCCTCAGCACATCCGCTTTATCGCTCTTAGCGCGACGATCCCCAACATCAATGAGTTCGCGGAATGGATGCGCCAAATACGCAAAATTCCGATTGAAACCATCATTGAACATCATCGCCCCGTGCCTCTGAAGGTCTCGATATGGGTGACCGGCCACGGACTTCGCGACCTGAATTTCGTAAAAAAGCTCGAAATGGAGAAACAAGGGCAGCGCGGCAGAAAAAAGATCGGAAATGTCGAACTTGTGCAGAAACTGCATGCCGAGGGAAAGCTCCCTTGCCTGTATTTCCATTTCAGCAGGGTCGGCTGCGAGGAATATGCGCAGTATTTTCGCGGAATGAATCTCCTGAACCACGACGAACGCAGGCGGATGCTTTCAAACTATGACCAGCTCGTCGAACAGTTCGGTGTCGCTCAGCGCGGGCAGGCTGTTTTCATGCGCAATCTGCTTAAAAGCGGAATCGCGTTCCATCACGCCGGCGTTCTCCCGGCTCTCAAGGAAATTATTGAACGACTTTATACGCTCGGCTTGATCAAATTGCTATTCACGACTGAAACATTCGCTGTCGGCATCAATATGCCGGCACGCTCGGTTGTCTTCGATAACATAATGAAACACGACGGCGTGACGTTCAGATACCTGAATGCGCGTGAGTTCCAGCAGATGGCGGGCAGGGCGGGCAGGCGTGGCATCGACGAGGTCGGCTTCGCTTATGCCTGTGTCAACCCGTATGATGCCCGGTACGAAGAGGTCAAACACGCGCTGTCGCCAGATGTCGAAGACATCGAATCGCAATTCTCACTGTCTTATTCGAGCATTCTGAACCTATACGGGACGCACGGCAACGGGATTTTCGAGATTTGCGAAAAGAGTTTCAATAATTTCAAGACGATTGTGCAGGTGGATGAGCTGAAACGCCGCCTGAAGCTGTCTTCGGAAGAGATTATTCGAATTCGGGCAAAATCATGCGACAAAGGCGGCAGCATTATCGACCGCATTCTTCAATATATGGATCTCAGAAACGATTTCTTTAAGATTCAATTAAAGCTCCGGCGCCGTAAGCACGGAGGACCTGAATCGTCGCATTTCAAATTGACTGAAAGGCTCGCTCAGATCAGGCGCGATACCGACGACTCGGAATGCGCAGACTGCCATAATAAGAAATATTGCCGCAATTTAGTCAAAAAACTGAGAAATTACGAGCGCGAGTCCGGCGAGATGACGGCAGAATCGGTCGAGGTTGAGAACTCGCAGCGCGAACTGCTTGGTCGCAGGTTGGATTTCCTCCAAATTTTGGGTTATATAGGGCCTGACGGGCTGCTCCCTCGGGGAAAGATCGCCTCGCAAATTTTCGGTTATGAATTAGTTTTCACCGAGTTGTACTTCGATGGTTTGTTCGAGAATCTCAATGAAGAGGAAATAAATGTGCTTATTTCCTCAATTGTTTTCGAATCGAGACGCACAGACAGCTTCAAAAAAGTTCAAAACCACCGCATTAACGATATGATTTACAATGCTGAGCGGGCTGTGACACGGCTTAGAAAGCTTGAACGCGAGGCAGGACTGCCCAGCATGATCAAGCCGCTCGACCCTAAACTCAATCTAGCTGTGCTCGAATGGACCCGTGGCTGCAAATTCGAGGACTTGAAGTCCTTCACATCAGGGGATGACGGCGACCTTGTTCGCTCTTTCCGTCTTATCGTCGATTTTATCCGCCAAATGAAGCGCGCCATTCCAGACCCTTCATTCAGAGCCAAAATGGACCGCTGCGTCAAACTGATCTATCGGGACATCGTTGACGCCGAGGCGCAGCTCAGAATCGAGCTTGCAACCCGTAACGGAAACGGCATAATACCTCCAAAACCTCAGCCGGAACCTCAAAACGACAATATCGTCTAATTTCAATTAGTGGCTCCTGCAATTGTAATATATTTTATCGATATTATTATTTTGCATTTCGGTAATAGCTTATTTTGCAAACTTACACAAACCTACATCTTAGTGTATTAAATATTTTCTTATATAAATTACTCCTTTATACATTGATATTATTGCCAGTAGACTCAATTGTAAGTTCCACATCTATTTACGGTTTTCCATCAGTTTATTGGGTGTTTATTTGGAGTTAATAATAATATTATCAGCAAATATTAATCATAATGAACTTTGTGTATTAAATGACACATGCCGCATTAACATGGTATGTTTGTGCAATTATATATCAACATACTTGCTTATTTAGACTTTATCGACAATACGTTCGCTTTAAAGACTCAGATAGCTATATATCCGGATGTTTGTTAATGCTTGAAATGTAGTTTTCCAAAGTAGGAATCTTGGCGTCGATTGAAATCGGATAAAACAGCTTACTGGCAAACCGACTCCCAAAACCATTTTTTTTAGAAATAAGCGTTTAGCCGGGAGATATTTCTGAAAAAGGAGGTATAACACATGCCGACTGTTCTGAAAATCGCTTATATCGCAAAAACGATAAATAAGTAAGTAAATAGAAGGTTATTTCAATATTTATCGAATAACGACACGAAACTGGCCACAAATACGTCTGATCAACAGGTAATTCATGAAGCTGTATTGAAAAGCAAACATATGTTAAATTAGGCATAGGGACGCAAATTATAATGTAATGAAATATGTCGAAAGCTGCCGCAATCATGACTGAGTTGTATTTGGGAATTAACAATGATTAGGTTATCGTAATGGGAAACACATCCTGGGACACAAATAGACGATGTTATAGAAGAGTTAAGAAATACAATCTGACTTATAATAATCAGATTGAAGATTCATTGAAACGAGGCAGGAATTCTGAAAAGCCAGAGAATTCAGATAAATAAAGAACTTGGACCCCAAAACGCTACGTAAAACGTATTAAAGAGTTATTTAATACAATTTATCAAACTGTAAATCATCTACTTCTTCATGCAATTGGTGTGTTCATCCGGTTCCCTTCTATGAAATTTGGTTATACTGATTTGGAAGCGCCATATTTTTCAGATGTTCTTTTTATATATTGTCAGTAATTGTTTAATCGGTATATTCGGAAAATTTTACGCATTCATTTTGAGCGAAAATGAAAATTGTATATTTCTAACGTGCGCAAACGGAATATTTTTGTTTCTTCTTATAGTAGTCTTTTTATTTTCATAAGAAAATGATTTATTGCGGATCGTCTTCAAACTTGAATATGGGTTAATGAGATATTGTTCATAAAAATTAACATGAATGGATAAGAATGCGTCCATTTTGCTATAATGTTCTTCGAATTTATAGTTTTAGAGAAATGAGAAGAAGCATGATTAAGATGAAAATTGTGGCGCGCCCTGCCCTGTCGGTTATGATTTTGGCATTATTAGCGATAACCGCTGGATGCTCCGGTAAAGAAGCGACGGCTCCGAAAAAAGATAAGTTGATCGTTGTCACATCGATATTCCCTGTAGCCGACATAATAAGAAACGTTGGCGGGAAGCGGATTGAAGTGATAGCGCTCGTGCAGCCGGGGCAATCGCCGCATACTTACGAACCACTTCCACGAGAGATGGAGTTAATGAGCCGCGCAGATGTTTTCGCGACCGTGGGGTTCGGACTCGAATTCTGGGCGGATAAGATGCTTGCAAACGCGCAAAATCCGAAACTGATAAAGCTCGTATATGCTGATTACGTAAAACCGGTTGGAAGCGCGGATGAGCATGAAGGAAAATACAATCCTCATATCTGGCTAAGCCCTAAAATAGCGATGGTTATGGCGGAGAAGACCCGTGACGCGTTATCGCGCGCGATGCCTGCCGCCGCGCCGGAGTTTGCCGCAAACTGCGAAGCGTATACGAAAGAACTGAAAAGACTCGACGCGTGGACGATTTCGCGCTTGTCAAAGTTGAAAAACCGCAAATTTGTATCCTTTCACTCCGCATGGGACTACCTATCGCGCGATTATGGAATAGTTCAAGCGGGTTCGATTGAGGAATTCCCCGGCAAAGAGCCTACTCCTGAGAAACTGGCGCGATTAGTCGAAGAGACGCGGAAATTGCGGGTTAAAACGATTTTCGCGGAACCGCAATTCAATCCGAAAGTGGCGGAAACGCTTGCAAACGAAGCCGGAGTAAGCGTCGCGACGCTCGATCCGATGGGCGATCCGAACACGCCGGATAGAAACACATATATAAAACTCATGGAATATAATATAAAGTCGCTCGAAAAAGCGTTAAAATAAGTCGGCATTCGAAACATTTAAAAAGGAGACTGAATGGACGGCCCGATAGTAACGCTCGAAAACGTTTCGTTCGGCTACGGCGCTTCGCCGGCGCTGGAAGGCGTCAACATACACATCGAGCGCGGCCAGGTGTTTGGCATAGTCGGCCCTAACGGAGGCGGGAAAACAACGCTTCTCAAGCTCGTGGCCGATTTGATCAAACCCAGTTCCGGGAAAATCACTTTCAATTTGAAATCCGGCGACAAAAATCCGCGGATCGGATATATGCCGCAATACGCGTCTGTAAATTGGAGTTTCCCGGTTAAAGTCAGTGACGTAATACTTATGGGTTTGTACGGGGAACTTGGAATGTTTCACCGGCCTGGCCGGCGGGAACGCGAACTCGCGCATGAATCTGCGCAAAGAATTGGCATTGATGAATTGATTAACCGCCACATATCAGAACTGAGCGGCGGCCAGCAACAACGGGTGTTCATCGCCCGAGCTCTTGCCGCAAAGCCGGAAATACTGCTGCTTGACGAACCAGCGGCTAATATGGATGCGGCTGCGCAGGACATGCTTTATAACCAACTCGAAAAACTGCGCGACGAACTCGGACTGACTGTGCTGCTCGTCACGCATGACATGGGAGTCGTCCCGAAAATCTGCAATCAAGTAGCGTGCGTCAACCGTATTGTGGAAGTTCATGACAAGCCGGAGAACCTGACTTGCCCGATCACGAAAGACTACCTCGGGACACAAAAGGAAATATTACTGCACGGCGATTTTCCGCACAGAATGGTGAGGCGCGACGAAGGCGGCCCGGAGCGCACAGGCCACAGGCACGAACACTGATATGGACATATTTCACTACATATTCATGCAGCGCGCGTTGTTCGTGGGAGTTCTAATCAGCGTCGTTTGCCCGGTGATATCGTTTTTTGTCGTTAACCGGAAATTAGGGTTTATTGGGGTCGGGATAACGCATGCCGCTTTCGGCGGGATGGCGCTTGGCAGTTTTTTGGGAGTGAACCCTGTCTGGACCTCCGTGCTGTTTTCAGGCGCGGCTGCGATCGCTATCGCCCGCGTTAGCCGAATGAGAAAAGTATCAGAAGACACAGCTATCGGCGTGATGTACGCGGCGGCGATGGCGATTGGCATCATACTTATAGGTCTGAAAAAAAATTATACAGTCGACCTTTTCGGATATCTATTCGGGAATATTCTCGCAGTGACTAAAAGCGACATTATCAGCATTGCAGTTATGGGCGCCGTTGTTTTGCTTGCCGTCGCTTTCTTCTTCAAGGAGTTTCTGCTTCTCTGCTTCGACGAAGAATATGGGCGCACGCTCGGATTGCCCATGACGGCTCTTTATTATTTTCTTTTGCTTCTTATAGCGCTGACTGTCGTTATGGCGATGAAAGTTATCGGAATTATACTTGTTTCCGCGCTGCTGATCCTGCCGGCGGCGACAGCTCAGATCTGGTTCCGCGATTTTCGCGCCGTAATCGCCGCCTCGATCGCCTTCTCGCTTTTCACCGTAGTTGCCGGTCTCGCCGCAAGCTATTATCTGAACCTCGCCTCAGGCGCGACAATTGTTCTTACAGGAACAATTGTGTTCCTTCTTTCAGGACTTCTTAACAGGAAAAGAAAGCCTGCCGACTCTAATTTCGCTTCATAACGTCTTTGAGCGCGATTGATTTGAGCTATCATTAAGCATATAATATTTTCCGTGAATTGAACTATGGGTTATGTGCGAAAAACAGGTGTTTTGTTAGTTCTTGCGGCGTGTTTTGCGTTGTTATTTACGACGCGAGATAGAGTTTCTTCTGAATACGACGCATGGCGGAGCGTGCGCAGAAATGAAAGCCCCGGCCATTTTCAGGACACGCGCGCCTCTTCACTCGGCATAATTGAATTCCTTGCCACCGGCGCGAAACCTCTGATCGCCGACTTATTCTGGATTAAAGCCACGACTCTAAACGCCAACGATGTTTTTGAAATCACTAAAAAGAGAGCCGCCGAAGGAAAAGGCATAGGCTCGATTTTTACGATTGAAGCTGACGTGCCGCGCACGCCAAAAGACAACAGGGACCTCTACGACCTCATCAGCAATGTCACTTATCTCGATCCGACGTTCGAATATGCATATTATTACGGCGCGACTCTTCTGTCATGGGACGGCGAACTGACGCTGGCGACAAGTCTGCTCGATAAAGGCTTGCACAATAACATGCGCTCGGCAATGCTCGCTTCATCCATGTCGTTTATATACTACTATTTTTACAAAGACTGGGACATGGGAGCATATTATTCTAAAATGTCCTATCAGTTTTCCGGTAAATATTCAGCAACGCCCAAAGCGGTCGCCAACCTTTACGCGGCTGGACGCCGTTACGATCTGGCGATCACATTTCTGTCGGATACAATGGCGACAGCTAAAGATAAAGATTCTCGCAAGCAGATGGAGGAGCAGATCAAATATCTGTTTGTCGAAAAATACATAGAATATCTTGAGAAGGCGTTGCAATCATTCAAGGAAAGAGCGGGCGTCTATCCTCCATCACTCGAAACCCTTGTGAAATATAGAATTATCCCGAGCGTTCCAAAAGATCCGTTCGGCGGCAAATTCGTAATAACAGGGCCGGGGCTGGTCGAAAACAAGCCGCACAACCGGTTCGAGCATTTTGCCGATATGAGAGTTTATTCTAATAGCACACCTACAGTTGGAAGGGATTTGGTTAAGTGAATGTAATTGAGATAAACGGACTATGCAAGGAATACCGATCCGGTTTAGCCGGTAGAAATAAATTTTCCGCCGTGAACGGCCTCAACCTTGAGGTCGGCTCCGGCGAAATATACGGTTTTCTCGGACCTAACGGCGCAGGCAAAACGACTACGATAAAAATCCTCATGGGATTTCTAAAGTCCACATCAGGCAAAGCGCTTTTGTTCGGGGAGAACGCAAGCCATTGGAAGGTTCGCGAGCGCGTCGGTTTTCTGCCGGAAAATCCAAATATATATCCTTATCTGACCGGGCGGCAGGCGCTGTATATCATAGGGAAATATTTCTCGATGCCGCGCAAACGGATACTTAAAAGAATAGAAGAACTTTCGGCTGAACTCGGTATGGAACGCGAATTGTCGCTTCCGATCCGCCAACATTCGCGAGGCATGGCGCAACGGATCGGGCTCGCGCAGGCTCTGATAAACGAGCCGGACCTGATCCTGCTCGACGAGCCGATGAACGGTTTAGACCCTATCGGACGCAAGATGTTCAGGGAGGCTATCCTACGGCAGCGCGACGCCGGCAGAACCGTTTTTTTCAGTTCTCACATACTGTCGGACATTGAGATGATCTGCACGCGGATCGGGCTTCTCAACCGCGGCCGCATCATTCTCGAACAGCCGATGTCTGAAATACTCAACAGACCTGACGGAAAAAGTCTTGAAGAAATATTCATGGAAAAAGTGAGCGAAACAATATGATAGGCCGAATATACTGGATTGCATTGAATACAGTGATCGAGTTCGTGCGCGACAGATCTGTGACCGGCTTTTTGTTCATCGGAATACTGTTCATTCTGGGCGGGGCGGTCGTCGCGGATCTTTCATTTGTTGAAAAACAGAAAATGTATATCGACACCGGTCTCGGCGCTATTTTCATAGTCAGCGTCTTCATAACGCTTCTCGCCGGAACAAACGTGATCGACCGCGAACTGCGGGAGAAACAGGCGCTATGCGCGCTTGCAAAGCCCATACCGCGCGCGGCATGGATGGCAGGCAAATTCGCAGGCTACCTTTTCACTCTCGGCGCAGTAATTTTTCTCCTTACGTCATTTTTCTTTTTCTACATCAAGCTTCAAGTCGGCCTTTGGATTCCGATGATATTCGTAGGCGGCCTTTTCATATATCTTGAAATGATCGTTCTGAGCAGTTACATACTGTTATTTTCCATGATAACGTCACAATATATGTCTTTGTTTTTCGCGCTGCTGGTTCTGATTATCGGACACATGATAGACGATTTAAAAATATACTGGGCTTCAGGCTCAGAAGCTGCGCGGTTCATTACGCACGCGCTGTTCTATGTGCTGCCTAACATGAAAACATATCTCGCCACGCCGATCGTCAACGGAAACATTCCTGTTCCGTCCAACTACGTAATCGCGCTTCTCTGCAGCACGACGCTTTACGTATTAATCGCAGGCATTCTGGCCGGCCTGCTTTTGAACCGCAAAGAACTGGCGTAGCCGTTAAACCCCAATATCATTTTTTTATCAGCGGACTGAATTCGCCGTCAGCGTTCGCGTCAATGTAAACCGGATTCGTGAATGAAAACGCTACGTTTTCAGGATATACGGGGAAAAGCGATTCCGATCCGAACACAGCGACAATATACCACGCGTCTTTCGCAGGCTTCAAAGTTAAATCGCCGCTATATCTCACGACTGATGTTTCACCATATAGCGGAATCTTGTTTATCATGACTCCGTTTTCATAAATTGCTATTGAATCCAGAGGCATCCACGAAGGCGCATCCACTTCGACGTTCATTTTAAATATGCCGGCTTCGGGTTCAGCAAGCTCGCCTGGCCCTTTCCCGTTAATTCCGAACCTGATGAACGGCCCACCGCTAACTACAACTTTCTGTTCGAGCAGCGCTTTGACTATATCATCTTCATTCATTTCCGAAGGATCATTTACAGGCGATTTTATGTAATTTCTCGGAGAAGCAATGTCCGACGAGAAGGCGCCATGCGAATCTGAGTTTCCAAGCCCCACTACCCGTTTGCCTCTGTTCAGGAAGCTGAACCAGTCCTTTATCTGTTTTTTCATCATGTCTATCTGGTAGCTGTTCATTATCTCCATCGCGTCAAAATCCTCGGAGTAATTTGTTTTGTCATTTGCCTCGCCGGTTTTGCTGTCGTAGGCTATTTTGTCGAAGTACCCGAACATTTTGTCACGCGGATGGTTCAACTGAACGATAACCCGTTTGCCGGGATTTAAATCACGAAATGATTTAATAATTTCAGGAACAGTCCGATCAATAGTTTCCGGAGCGCCATTGTTCCGTTTTGAAAGGTCGAGTTTCAAAGGATAACCATTGAAATGCCCGAAACGTTTCGTCGTATTCTCATCGCCTATAATCGCGTTTACATAATGTTCGAGGCCAAGTTTGTGAATTATCGGCTCGTAGTCGCTTATGTGATCGTGGTCGCTGGCGACAATCACCTTTACTCCGACGGCGGCGCAACTAATCAAACGGTCCTCGATCGGTGAACTCGAGTCGTGGCTCGGCAGCGCATGCGTGTGGAAATCAGCCGAAATCCAGCCGCTCGTATCAACCGCATGTATCAGAACCGGACGTTCCTTATATATTTTTGATGATTCGAGAGTGAGAGTCCTTTTAATGTATTCATATTCTACGCCGCGCATGAAATATGCATCGTATCTCCCGGGGCGCACTCCGATAACGCCCTTCCCGTCTTTTGTCAGTCTTGTTTGATAAAAGGGTTTCGATTTGTAGAAGTCAGTTCCGAATTTGGCATCCTCAAGCATACTCGCCTTTTGCTCGATCGCTACTAAGCTTATAGTCGCCGGAATTAACGAGCCTTTGTCGTCTTTGATTTCGAATTCAATGAGCGCAGGCGCGTCGATAAATAGCTTAACCGACGATGTTTTTCCGGCTATTAACTTCACATTCACAGGCGCCGCGTCATCACGATGATAAGAAGCGGCGCGTAGAACATAATCACCCGCCGGCATCGCTATACGAAACGAACCATCAGTCTGAACTGACGCCTGATTCAGATATTTACCTTCTTGTGTCAGAACATGAACAACTGCGTCCTGAGCCGGTTTTCCGGTTTCGCGCGTTAAGCATTTTCCAGCTATAATGCCGACATTAATTTCTTCTGTTTTGTATTTTGTTTCATAGACAGAAGCTATGTCGCCGCCAACGGCGAGATTGTAAGTCAACTCGCCTTCGCCGCCGGCGGGAGCCTTTATCTTTCCCATTCGCGCGAACGTCAGAATGTCGACCTTATCCATATATTTGACATCCGCGCCTTTTACAAACCAACCGTATGCGATGCCAGCAGGGCCGCCGGCAGATATCATGTCCATGTCCCGCAACTTCGCTCCGCTAAGATTAAATCCGTACTCAGGCCCGAACAAGTCGACTCTGTCTCCGAGCATGTAAACGAATCCTGCTGAAAGCGTAACGTTCTTGGATGTTTTGTTGGGGATTGTAATTTTCACTTCCAGAGATGAAGCTTCTGGCCGCAGAATATAATCGACAATTATGTCCAGTTTAAGCGAGACGCTCGGCCGCATGAACATCTCCATTCGCACCGGAAACTCTGCGTCGCGCCCGTAAACACGCACGACAGCTTCGCCTGCGGACCCGTCTTTTAAGATTTCCGCCTTCAAGGGCTCGAAAAGCCGCGAACCTATCAAAGCATCGTCTCCTTTGAAGAATACGAGAAATGCATTTCCCATATTGTTGCGCCATCGCATCCCGCCTTCGGCCTTGCGCAGCATGCCCGCGTCCTCAACCTCTCCGCCATAGCTCGCGTAACCGTCTCCCTGCCTCACTCCCGAGATGATGAACCCGACACGGTTATTGAACAGTTTGAAGTCCCCTATCCGGCCTTCAGCCCTCTCGCCTCCGAGTAAATCCTGCTCCGTTTTTACTATTTCAGCCCTCGCCTTGCCTGCGGGGATCAACTGCTCCTTGACGGCGTAATTGCCGTCCGTAAATAATCCAAACGCCGGCGCTGCAAAAGCGACTAACATGAATATCAATAGAGCTTCTATTAACCGTTTATTCAAATTTTCTTCCTCCAACTGCGGCAACTACACCGTGTTTAATCAAAAACGTCACGGCGCGTTGAATATTATTGTAGTTTAACGCAATGATTATTGCGACTTGTTTATTCAATACAAGCTGGATGAGCGAAACGCTAAATAGCTCTTTGCGGCGTCTCCGGCAATTCGTTCTGTGTCCCGTTCTTTATGCTGACAGACCCATTAGTTGTCTCGGCGCGTAATTTGTATGTTCCTTTATTCAAAACGCCTGTAATGGCCTTGCGCGATTTTTTAGTTATGTTCAGAGGCAGATCGACTTTTAGATAACCATTGACTGTCGATGCATTAACGGTAAGGTCGGAATTATTCGGGACATTGACGGCAATCGCGCCGTTCGTGCAGCCGAGATCGATGTCGCCGGACGGCGGCGTTGAAACTAAATATACAATTCGGCCGTTAGTCGTCTCCGCTTTCACGGGGCCGCCAGATTCTTCAACAGTCACTGCTCCATTAGTTGTTCCGGCATCAACCTTCCCTGTGACTTTCGCTATGTCAATCTTTCCGTTGGTTGTTCCAATTTCGACATCGCCATCCACGCCTTCAACCTTGATATTTCCGTTCGTTGTCCCGGCTGTCGCTTTCGTCGCTCCGGGACCGACAGAGATCATGCCGTTAGTCGTGTTCACGACCGCTTCAAATCCTATCGGAGCGATTATCGTGTAATCAATGCGGCCCGTGTAAGGCAGATGCGTTCCCACGGGATATTGAGTGCGAACGACAAGCGAACCGTCTTTCTCTTCTACAATCACCTTGAAATCCACAGCATGCGCTTTTGCTTCCTGTTCGGTCTTGGCGCGAATAACTTTCACCGCTTGAATCCGTATTGTATTCTGCGAATCGAAATTTACTGCAATAGTCCCGTTTATCTCCTCCACCTGCAGTGATTTCAAGTTTTCGCCGGCGACTTCCTTGTTAATTGTCTCCTTATATTCCGCTTTGAACATGTTCAATGAATTATTGAATAGAGAACCTAAATTAAAATCCGGTATGCAACAACCGGAAATCAGCGCCAGAGAAACTGTTAGAACAGCAACCGATGACACCTTAAAAAACAATGTCTTTTTTCGCATTATCGCCTCCGAAATAAAATCATTAATTTACCGTCCAAAATAAAAAGAGATTCGTTTTTGATATTATCTCATAAAATGTAATAAAATTAAACATAACAGAATAGATATGATGCGTAAAAAATAATGAAAAAAACGCAAAACAGGAAACAAGCGGCGACAGGCGATTGGGACATAGCGATAGTCGCGCGTGACGTATGGAGCGAGGTGTGGAGGCGCCGCCACTTTTTAGCGAACGAGTGGGCGCTGCGGCGGCGCGTTTTATACGTTGAGCCGCCTGTGTCCGTGCCAAGAATGCTCACAAACAGACTCGACAAATATCAGCGCGAAATGAAGAGCGCCTCAAATATTTTGAAACCGCCCCGTGAGGTCGCTGAGAACATATTCGCTGTAACGCCGGCTAAGCCATTCATCGACTCAGCGCCGGGACTTCGCGAAGTGAACAAAGCGGTTTTTGCTGAAACTGTTCGATCAGCGGCGGCTAAGATCGGCCTTAATAATCCTGTCCTATGGATTACTCCTGAATACGGCGTCCACGTCTTAAACCGTGTTCCTCATTCGCTCTCAGTTTACGATGTGACCGACGATTGGACGCAGGCTGGCATTCCATATTCGCAACGGCGCCGGATTGAAGCTGATGATCGAGCGATGCTAAAGCAAGCGGATATTGTTTTTACAGTATCGCCGCGACTGCTCGAAATAAAGAGGACGATACGGCCCGACGCTGTTCTCATGCCAAACGGCGTCGCAACCGGACTTTATGATCTTGCGACTCCCCCTGCTCTGCCGGACGAACTGCGCGCTATCCAGCCACCGATCATCGGTTACACAGGCACATTGCATGAGGACAGGCTTGATATTTCTCTGATTTGCGAATTGGCGGTCATCGGCAAAAACCGGTTTTCTCTCGCGCTCGTCGGCCCGAACTATCTGCCGCCGTCCGCGCTTGTTGCGCTGCATGAACATTCGAACATACATATCATTCCTGCGCAACCGTATCACCGGCTTCCGGCATTTCTCGCGAATTTCGCAGTCTGCATGATTCCTCACGCTCTGACGCCTTTCACGCACAGCCTCGATCCGATCAAAGCTTATGAGTACCTTGCTTCCGGCCGGCCCATCGTTTCAACGCCGGTCGACGGCATTCTGCCTCTTATGAAATATGTCGCTCTTGCGACTGCGCCTGCGGAATTTGCGGCGCGTATCGAATCTGCGCTCGCCGGAAATGAAGTCTCAGACTCAACCACCCGCCGCGCAGCGGCACGAGACCACTCGTGGTCAAAACGCGCTGAAGATATCGAATCGCGCATCAATTGCGCTCTCGAAAAACGAAATCAGCATTGACGTAGGATATTTCCAGCCTTACTTTATAAAATCCTCGATTGTCTTTGAAAGAAATTCGGATTTTTCTATTGGAATATGGTGGCTGCTATCCGTGACGGTTTCGAAACGTGAGCCTTGAATATGCGCGGCAAGGTCCTGAGACAGCGGATAGGCGAGCGTTTTGTCAGCCTTAGAGGCGACGACAAGCGTCGGAATATTCAGATTCTTCAAATCGTTCCTTAAATCCATGTTCAGAATTGAAATAATGCTTTTTGATGCGGCTTCACGACTCGGTTGCATCGCTTTATTGATCGAATCAGGATAAAGATCTGGTTGTTTGCGCTTGTTTTTATCTTTGACCCACAATGTAAACTTGAAAAGATGTTTGAAAAGCCATGCTGCGGTTTGAAGTCTGCGTTTTTCCTTAGCGTCCGGCGCGGGGCAGGCGGCGGTTCCGACAAGTATCAGTTTCTCCACCATTTCCGGGTGAGCGAGCGCGAAATGCTGCGCTATCATTCCGCCCATCGAGTGTCCCGCTAATATCGCGCTATTGATATTCAGCGCTTCCATCATCCCTATGTGGTCCTCCACGAATGTTTTGAAACTGAAATCCATGTCCGCGCGCTTTTCGCTGAAACCGTGACCGCGAAGATCGTAAATCACCGTTCTATGGTTTTTCGATAACAATTCGCGTGTTTGCGACCAGCGGGTGTAGTTGCCCGTCCATCCGTGAATGAATATGATTGTTTTTTCGCCTTCGCCTTCGCCTTCGATGCGGTAGCTCATTCGAATGCCGGTTCTCGGGTTTGTCAGTTCCATATCGCCTCCGCGCCGCAGCGCATCAGATTTTATCAAAAAAACTCAGAATGAATTCTTTCACCCGCTCCGGCGACTTGTATATTCCATAGTGGCCTTCGCATAGAATGTCCGGTTCGAGCGCGATCAGGCGGCGCATCGATTCGCGCCATTGTTTCTTGTCCGATCCGAATTGAGGCATGAACGGCCCGTGTATGTCCTGTCCGAAAAGGATTTTATTGCCTTTGCATTTGAGCAAAACGCTAATAGAGCCTGGCGTATGGCCTGGTGTGTGAATCCAGTGGAGAGCGCCGCTACCTGTTTCGAAGTCGCCGCCCTCACCTTTCAGCAAAATATCGATCTTCATTGGAGCCAAAGTGACGCCGTACCAAGAAGCGGCAGTGCGTTCGGGATCTCCGGATTCGAGCGCCGGCGCGTCGTTTTCATGCACAGCGATCTTAGCCCCGGTCCGCGACCTGATATCCTCGGCTCCGCCGACATGATCGATATGATTGTGCGTCAGAATAAGATGCGAAATATTCGCCTCTTTTTTCAGCGCATCTTTTATGTTCGACATCAATCTATCAGTGGCGCCGCCCGCTCCGGCGTCTATCAGAACCTGCTCATCACCGAAATCGACAAGATAAATATACGCGTCGTCCATTCCCGTCAGGTCCGGACCGCCTACCGCATAGACTCCTTCGATTATTTCAATTGCCCGCATCGCGCTGTTTTCTCCATTTCCTCTGGAAGTCCCGCAACTCTCTATAACCGATCAGACAGATGTTATTATCAGTGATCGTCTTCTTAACATCCGGGTCAAGAACAAGTTGCAGATCGGCCTCTCGTGATTGCGCTTCGTCCTCGACATATCCGCCTGTAGCGGGATGCAGAACAATTTCGAGAATCGTTCCGCTTTTAATCTTAGAAATGTTGCCTATCATGTTTTTCTTTCTCAGATCGAACGGCTCCTTGCCGTTTGTCATAGTAAGGCTGTCGGTTACGATAATTCCGTTTCTGACGAGATCAGGGTCGTTCGCGCGGCCCATCCAGCGAATCGGAAGATCGTATTTTTTCGCAAGTTTCAGAGTTACCGACAGCGATTTTTTATCAAACGTATGATAGAAACCCTTATGGCAGTCGAGGTGCGTGACATCAACGCCGTTGTCGTACACAGCCTTCACCTGCGCCGAAAGCTCGGCATCAATCTCTGACTGCGGAACAGCGCTTAGCGAAGATATGTTTAAGAAAAAGTAGCCTTTATCATCGACTAAATGCTTCACTTGGTCGAGCGGCGAAAGCGGCCCGTATTCGTGTCCTGGAGTGTCGTCGCGGGCTAACGTAAGGTGAACGCCGACGTCGAGGTCCGGATTCTCGCGGACAAGCTGGTATGCTTCTTTTGCGGAGAGGTCAGCAGGCATGAGGCTTGTGCTCGTGACGATTCCCTCACGGAAGCCTTTTAAAATCGCTTCGTTGCTCCAGATCGTGCGTCCGAGATCATCAGAGTTGATAATCAATCCCTTGTCGCAGCCTTTACCGCGCAGAAACGCCTGCTGCGGCGTTTCCGGTTTCACACCATCGGCGGCGGTAGTTTTCATTGGGGAAATATATGAAGCTGCTAAAATCGATATTCCGATAGCTAATGCCTGAAATGGAAATAATTTCTTCAATGAACACAACCCCCCGTCCCCCTTTTATAAGGGGGAGTTTTTATTAAAAGTTAGCCATAGGTAAAAATTGTATAAGACCTTCTCCCGAATGCTATTTTCAGGAATCCATTGTCAATTTACTGATGAAACCGTCAGCAAATAATTTACAGTTTGAATACAAATTCATCCTTTGCATTTCTCGCAGCATGGAATGACATAGGGCCCTTCCGGGATTACAGCCACTCGCGCGCCTGCCCCATGTGTAGCAAGCGTCATCGCAAGCGCGGCGTCGAGCGTGTCTGCGGTTTTCACCTGCGCCATCGCTTTTTGAGAATCTGACAAGCCGCCGCTCACGAGTATGCTGTCCGCCTTTCGCAACGCCAGCAGCAGCTTTTCAACCTGCCACTGATCCGGCGTGAAATTCTCCGGTTTAGCTATGTGAGCGACAAACGCGTCGATGTCCTTTATTTCGCCGAAATGCTTAAGACAATCGATAAACGTATCGTTCCCCATTCCTTCGCTGCATTCCGATGCGATGATGACCGTTCCGCTATTTTTGACAATGTTCAGCGCGCCGACCATTCCCTTTATCGTCTGGTAGTATGTTTTATCTAACGGGTAGCCCGCGCTCGATGTGATCACAATATCAGCCGATTCGCCGGCTGGAACCATGTCGTACTGCATGGCGAACTTCACGCCGGCCTGGTGCGCCTTTTCGAGACTTCCAGAGAATACGCCGCAAACCGCGCGGTCCTCATCTATAACAACATTAACTATGAAATCCACGCCTGCTGAATTCGCTATCTCCGTCAATTCCTTGTGTAGCGGATTGTCATCGACTACACAATTTGTCGCGTTCGGCATCTCCATGAAATGCGGATGGTGGATGCGGCTGACGGTTTTGATCGATGCGATTCCAGGGCAGACAGCCTTCCGGCCGCCGGAGTAGCCAGCCATGAAATGCGGTTCGATCAGTCCGGTCAGTATTTTAACTTCGCTGTCGAGGTAGCGGGCGTCAATGTAAACTTCAGTTCCTGAAGCAGTGTCGGCGAGACGCCTGTGGGTCGATTCGTCGAAACAGTCGTGGTTGATGAACGTATATTCGGAGGCGATCTTTTCTCCTATCAATTCTATGATTTCGTCGCCGAGATTCGGTCGGTGGGTGCCTGTCGCGTTGAGTATGATAATATTTTCCTTCGAAACGCCGGCTGCAAGCAGTTCGTCGATGATCGACGGCAACAGCAGCTTGTTCGGAACCGGACGCGTGACGTCGTTAACGACTATGCAGGCCGATTTCCTGCCTTGCGCGATCTCTCGCAAGCGCGGCGTTCCTATGGGCGCGGAAAGAGAATTACGAACCGCTTTCTCAGGGTCGGCTTCCTTCGGCATTTTCTTCTTCCTGTACACCGCTGATAAGTTTGCGTCCGGAACATTCACATTCAGATGCCCTTTTCCGTAGGCCACATTGATTTCCATCTCTTAACGCCTCGATTCTTCAATTATTTCATCGTTCATTATAATATGACACCTGCCAGCAATCACAATTCTTTCAAAATAATGCGATTCCATAAGAGCTATCAGGCGCCCTACGCAAAGCAGATTTATCATATTAATCGAAATTAAATTATGTATAAATAAAATATCTTGCTTAAAACCGTTGGATTGTGCTAAAGTTCACAAGGTCGGCATCTTAGGTAAGCATTTACATTAGCCAGAACAGCAAAATAAGCGGCTCCGCATATTCGCGCCTCATAGGGGCCGGGGAGGTGAAAGGATGGCAAAACGTGTCGCCATTTGCGCGGTAGCGCAAACAAAGTACGAATCTAACATGTGGCACAAAAGATTTCAGGAGATGTGCTTCGACGTCATCGAGCCGATCATCCAGAAAACAGGAGTCAATTGGGATGAGGACAACGGCATCCGAAACATAGTAACGTGTTCGGACGACATTTTCGACGCGCGAACTATCTCGGACAACGCAGTGACGGATGCAGTCGGCGCCCACTATCGCGGCGAAGAAAAGATGGCGCAGGACGGCATTAACGGAATCGGCTACGCCCTTTCGTGCATTCTTTCGGGACATGACGACGTAGTTCTGCTCGTCGGTCACTGCAAGGAATCGCAGTCGGAAAGCCGCAACATGATAACGAACCTCGCGTTCGACCCGTTCTTCTGCCGGCCGATAGGGCTTGACTACGAGAACACTGCGGCGCTTCAGGCTCGCGCGTATGCGGCGAAGGCTGGCATAACCGAAGAGCAACTCGCGAAAGTCGTCGTCAACGCGCGCAAAAACGCGTCGAAGAACCCCTACGCTCTCGCGCAGGAACTCGTTACAGCAGAGCAGGTTATGAATTCGCCTATGCTTTGCGATCCGATTCGTGAACTGCATTCTTATCCTGTCTCGGACGGCGCTGTTGCGTTCCTTCTCGCAAGCGAAGACCGCTGTCTCGAATACACTGATAAGCCGGTCTGGATCACCGGTTTCGGAAACAACATCGACAGTTATTTCCTCGGCGACAAAGTTCTGACATCGAATTTCGCTATGAAGCGGGCCGCGGCGCGCGCCTATAAAATGGCCGCGATTAAGGATCCGTCGAAATCGCTCAACGTTGTCGAGATCACCGACCGGTACGCCTACCAGCTTCCGCTGTGGGCGGAAGGGCTCGGACTATGCGATGAAAACGCGGGTGGACGCTGGATAGACGAAGGCGGCCTCGAAAAGATGAATGTAAATCTGTCCGGCGGGATGCTGGCCGGCAACCCGCTGATGATAGGCGGCATGTCGCGCGCGGCGGAGGCTGTTCTTCAGCTTCGCGGCGAAGCTGAAGGACGCCAGGTCGCGGACGCGAAACGTGCGCTCGCTCACGGCACGACCGGACCGGTAGGCCAGCACCAAGCCGTGCTGATTCTCGAGATATAGGAGGTGACGACCATGGGACATAAAAACAGACACGTTGGAATAATCGGCATAGGACAAACTACATATTCAAGCCATCGCGAGGACGTTAACCAGCCTGAAATGATTCAGGAGGCTGTCGCGCTCGCTCTAAAGGACTCCGGCTTGAAGATAGACGACATCGAATGCGTCGTGCACGGCAACATGGAATTATTCGAAATGATTCACCAGCCGGATATCTGGCACGTGCTCGGCGACGGCGGCTACGGAAAGGACGCCTACCGCATCACGACCGGCGGAACGACCGGCATAACTCTCGTCGCGGCCGCGGACAACCTCGTCGCTTCCGGCATGTACGATATCGTTATGGCGATCGGATTTGAGAAGCTTCAGGAAGGCCACACCACTGGCGGCATCACAAACATGGCCGATCCGCTCTGGGGCCGCAGCCTTCAGACCGGCGCGCTCACCGGCGCGACCGCCAAAGACATGATCAATGAATTCGGCGAGGACCGCGCGCGCCGCGCCGCCATGCGACACCGCATCACTCTCGACAAACACGCGAAACTCAATCCAAACTCGCACCGCAGTTTTGGCCTTGAATATGACCAAGTCGAAGATCTGATGGACAACTCCCCGAAACTCGTCGGTGAGCTGCGCCTCATCCACATGTGCTCTCAGAGCGACGGCGCCTGCGCTATGATCTTCGCTTCCGAGAAGAAAGCCAAGGAACTCAGCAAGCATCCGGTCTGGATACGCGACCACATCACCGTTCACCGCGAAGAAACTTTCAACCTGTTCGGACACGATGTTCCGGAACTGACTCACCACTATGCGGCGCGGAAACTTTTCGAACGCAACGGAATCAAAGTCCCGCGCGAGTACTTCGATGTTTTCGAGATGTACGATCCGTCGTCGTGGTGGGGACTGGACTGGCTCCGCGAGTTTTTGTTGCTCGAAGGCGACGAACACCTGAGGATGATCGAGAATGACGACATATCCATCAACGGCTCATTCCCGCTGAATCCGTCCGGCGGCGTAATTTCCGCCAACCCGATCGGCGCGACCGCCATGGTGCGGGTAGCCGAAGCCGCAATGCAGATTCGCGGCGACGCCGGCGGACACCAGATTCCGCGCGAGGTCAAACACGCCCTCGCCTCCGGTTTCGGCGGCACAATGTGGACCGTGCTGTTCATGCTCGAAAAAGAACTCGGATGGGAGGAGATTGACTGATATGGCCACATACTTCGGAATCGCAGTTGACGATATTTTCAATACGATGCAGGCCCGGTTCCGCCCTGAAGGCGCTGCCGGAATGGACGCCGTTCTCGCTTACGACATTACAGGCGACGGCGGCGGTTGCTGGAAAATTACTGTTAAAGACAATACCGTAAAAATAGAAAATACCGACGATCTCGCCGGCTTCTCCGTGAAGACCACGGTTGACGCCGAAACTTTTGTCGGCATCAGCATCGGCAAAGTGGACGGCATGTCGGCGTTCTCATCCGGCAAAATGAAGGTCGAAGGCGATATGTCGCTGTTGGCGGCTTCGCCCAGACTTTTCAATCGATTCACGCCTCCGAAAAAAGGCGTCACCGTTCATGACATCTTTGCGACGCTCGTCGAACGCTTCCGACCGGAAAACGCCACGGATCTCGATATGACTATCGGGTACAACATCGGCGGCGACGACGGCGGACAGTGGACTGCGGTTATTAAGGACGGCAAATGCGTTCTCGAAACCGGGCTTCGCGCCGACGCCACTATTACGCAGATCGTTACCGCGAAGGACTTTGTTGATCTGGTTCTCGGAAAGCTCGACCCGATGGTTGCGATTGGCGCCGGTCGGCTCCGCATCGCAGGCGACATGAAGGCCGCCGGGATTGTTCCTAAACTTTTCGCAAAATTCACTCCCGCAGACGCAGGCGAAGAGCAGGAACTGATTGTGCTCAAGCGCAATATATCAGTCAATATGAAATACAGCACCGGCCGGCATCTCGGCATGTTCCTCGACGCGCTGAAAGAAAAGAAGATCATCGCGAATATTTGCCCGAAGTGCGGGCGCTATCAATTGCCGCCCCGCGAAGTCTGCGCTGAATGCAGATGCCGCGTCGAAGATTTCAAGGAAGTCGGACCGGGAGGCGTTATAACGCTGATTGAAGACGTTTACTACGCAAGTCCCGACCCGCTGACCGGCGAGACGCGCGAAACGCCTTATGGAACTGTCCACGTTCTGCTCGACGGCTGCACGCCGGACTGCACGTTCTGGCACTTCCTGAAGAACGAAGACCTCGGCAACACGAAAGAAGGAGACAGGGTCCAGCCGGTATGGGCCGAGAAGAGAGATGGCGGCGTTCACGACATCCTCTATTTCGAGAAGGAGAACGGCTGAACCGCCGACGAAAGGAGCCGAATAATGACAACCGAACACGAACACTGTTATGTGGTGGATGGGAAGCTCGCCCTTCCCTATCAATATCTCGCCGGCCGCGTCGGAAGCAAGTTCATCGTTTCCCTGCGCGACAAGAAGCAGATTCTCGGCGTAAAATGCGAAAAGTGCGGAATCGTTTTCGTTCCGCCTCGCCAGACTTGCGAAAAGTGCCTCGCCGACCTCACCAAAAGTTGGGTTGAACTGTCTGATAAAGGCGAAGTGACGAACTTCACCGTCGTGCGCAAGGACGACAAGCATCATCCGCGCAAGGCGCCGTTCGTCATCGCGCTCGTCAAGCTCGAAGGAGCCGACACGCCGATGGCGCACATAGTCGAAGGCATCGCGCCAGAAAAGGTCGCTATCGGTATGAAGGTCAAAGCCGTTTTCGCCAAAACGCCGACAAACACGATTCTCGACATTGACCATTTCGAACCGATTTGATCTGAGTTAAGGAATATAAGTTAAGGAGCAACGACAAACTCGTTCCCGCTCATAGTGGGAACGAGTTTTTTTATTCCGCTATTGTCATTACTCTTTCATTTATTGTCATTCCGAGCGTAGCGAGGAATCTCAATAAACAATATTTTTATGAAGAATTATCAACTCGACAATTGCTAATTGTTTATTCTTGTCCTCTGAGTTTCGCCGATGTCTCTTTCAGAAGCCTCATTACGCCTTCGGCGACATTGACCGGGAGCGACCCTACCCCGCAACTCGGGGTGATGAGCGCCTGTTCAAGCAGCTTTTCCTTTGAAATGCCCTGTTCCACAAGACGGGCCATCGCCGCGTGAAATTTTGTTATTATCGTGTCGGCAGTTTCAGTCAGCGCTTTATCCGATGCCGGAACGACTCCCCACGCTATCACGCCGCCACGCTCTATGAATTCAGCTATCTCTTTCGGATAGAGGGCGATTGTTTCTCCATACTCATAAGCGTCGAAGTTAAGGATATTCACTGCGGTTTGCGCTATGAACCCCCAATCCGAGTTGCCGCAGCAGTGGATTCCGGATGTCGCCCCGGCTGCCGCTATCGTATCGAGAACCTCGTTGATCTTTTCTCTTACGTCATCGCGCTGAAGCGCGATTGTCGACGAGCCGATCGATTGCAGATAGGGCTCGTCCACGAATATGATGACATTCGGATTCATAGCCTTCAGGCGCTCGATCTGCCATTGCGCTTTTCGCGCGATGCATTTAACGATGACATCCTTAAGATGTTCGTTGTAATATGTCGCGCGTTTCTGCTCGTCGGGAACTGTCAGCCCCCACGTCACGGGACCGGTCACGTGGCCTTTCACCGCGAACGCGCCCGCGCATGCGTCATTCATAGTGTCGAAGAAAGCGTGGACGCCGGTGGAGAAATCCGGCGTTATAGCGAACAGCGCGGGGTCTTCAGCGAGAAAATGCTCGTAGAACTTCTCGATTCCGCCAAAAAAATCGTCCGATGTGTCGACCCAGATGCGGCGTTCGGCGGCGTCTATACGGACTTTTGGAATGCCCTCGCTGCATTGCGGGCACATGCCCTCATTGAAGCTGACATTGGGAAGCTGCGGCCAGACGGGTATGTCGGTAAGGCATCCGCGAATAAGCGAGAGAGCGCCTTCTGAGTCTTTGTGCGGGAAACTGCCTATAGCGGTGGCGCGGCATTCGGGATTGATCATTTGGGAAGTCCTTTATAGGCCGCAAAGCGGCCTTGTCTGCATTCCCACGCGAAGCATGAGAATGAGAAAAGCCTTTTAATGCCAATAGAGCTTAGATGCCGAGTTCTGATTTAGTAAAAACGCGATCGTAGGCAAAACCGGCGGCGGCAATGTTCTCGCTTCCGCCTTCTTCTCGGTCGATCACGCCGATAATCTTTTCGACAGTGGCGCCGGCGGCGACGAGCCTCTGAGCGGCCTTTATGCTCTGCGCGGCGGTTGTGATGATGTCCTCGACGAGCGCAACGCGGTCCCCGGCGTTAAGAACGCCTTCTACCGGGTTCTTCGTGCCGTAATCCTTCGTTTCTTTCTTCACGATTACATAGGGAAGTCCAGTTTCGAGAGAAACGGCGGCCGCGAGCGGCACTGCGCCGAGTTCCGCGCCGGCTATCCGGTTGATGCCCTCCGGCAGACGCGCTGCAAGTTCCTTCGCAACCGCACGCAGCAACTCCGGCAGTGTCGAAAACCGGTATTTATCAAGATAATATTTGCTGCGCCTTCCGGAACTGAGAATGAAATCGCCTTCAAGGTAGCAGGCTGCTTTTACTTTTTTTGCAAGTTCGGCTTTGTCCATTTTTACACCTCCAACGGTTCACCTATCATAGCTGATAAATGAAAAAAATCAATGATGGAATATGAAAGCGTTGAATACATGCATATTCCATTTTTAATCATTTCCGTTCAATTAGATTTTAACAAAGCTGAAAAAAGCTTTTGAACGCTTGAGCCGTGTGTACATATAGGTAAAACAGACATAATTTCCGAATCTCAAAAAAATGAATGAAAAAGGGC
>Ga0172379_10003562_pt1 | contig 24519 bp, 20 predicted proteins | sample GrowelOW334metaG_FD_119756 | JGI IMG/M metagenome (GOLD analysis project Ga0172379, IMG submission 119756) | Groundwater microbial communities from an aquifer near a municipal landfill in Southern Ontario, Canada - Groundwater well OW334 metaG | ecosystem: Environmental > Aquatic > Deep...
ATGCCCTGTACTGCCAAGAAATTCGAGGCAGCCAGGCCAGAAATGTATGGTAGCGGCTATCGGGATGTAGATTATGTATTGACAACAAGGGAGTTGGCTATCATGATCAAACAGGCAGGAATTAATTTCGTGCAGCTGGAAGAGATGGAGTTCGACCGCCTGATGGGCGAATCTACCGGGGCAGCTGTCATTTTCGGGGTCACAGGAGGCGTGATGGAAGCAGCTTTGCGAACCACCTATGAGCTCATCACCGGTAGGGAAATTCCTTTCAAAAACCTGGCAGTGCTTCCGATCCGGGGAATGGATGGCGTCAGGATGAGCAGCGTGATTATCACAGACACGTTGGAAGAGTGGAAGTTTCTGGAAGGAGTTGAGCTAAAATATGCAGTAGCCCACGGACTAACGAATGCCAAGAAGGCGATGGACCAGATCAAGGCGGGAACTGCTGATTTTCATTTTCTGGAGGTAATGGCCTGTCCGGGAGGATGTCTTGGGGGCGGAGGTCAACCCATCCCCACCAACTTCGGAATCAGGAAAAAGCGGGCAGCAGCCATATACGCTGAAGACCTTGGAAAACCGATCAGAAAGTCGCACGAAAATCCTGAAGTAATCAAAATCTACAACGATTTTTTGGGTAAACCCCTGGGGGAATTATCGCACAAACTTTTGCATACATCCTATCAAATTAGGGAAAGAACTTAGCCCGCAAACTCTTTTTGGAGTATATTTGCAGTTCAAAATTACATCATGGGAGTTACCGGAACAAAAGAGTGGAAAAAGGGGATTATTCACAATGCTGAGATTGATAAGTACCTGATTGACGGCAAAGATTACATCGACAATGAGTCAATATTTTCTGCACTCACGCGTCAATCAAATCCTGATCCGCATTTCATCAGGGATATTTTGCAAAAATCACTCTCCATAAAGACGTTGGCACCTGATGAAACGGCTGCTCTCCTGCAAGTCAAAGATCCTGAACTCTGGCAGGAGATCAACCAAACTGCCATTGCTGTAAAAAAGAAGGTGTACGACAACCGGATTGTCTTTTTCGCCCCGCTTTACTGCGCCAACCATTGTGTCAACAACTGTGCCTACTGTGGGTTCCGCGAAGCGAACAACCTCGAAGTAAGACGGATTCTTACCATGGAAGAGGTCAAACGGGAAACGACATCCGTTTTGAAGGAAGGGCATAAACGCTTGATACTTGTCTTTGGGGAACATCCTTCCACGGATGTGGACTACATGATCGATTGCATTAAGGCCGTCTATTCGGTTACCGATATAGCCCCGAAATCCGGCCAGGCAACCAACATCCGCAGGGTCAATATCAATGCTGCACCTATGGAGATGGCCAAACTCAGAAAACTGAAAGAGGCCGGCATCGGGACCTACCAGGTCTTCCAGGAGACCTATCACCGCGAAACATTTGCGAATGTTCATCCATCCCACACATTGAAAGGGCACTACCGCTGGAGGCTCTATGCCCTGCACCGCGCCATTGAAGCCGGAGTGGACGACGTTGCCATTGGAGCGCTATTTGGATTGTACAACTGGAAATTTGAGGTGATGGGGCTGCTGCACCATGCCCTTGATCTGGAGCGTCAATTCGGCATCGGACCGCATACCATCTCCTTCCCGCGAATGACGCCTGCCCTGGGATCATGGTTAAGCAACAACTCTGAATACATGGTGTCGGATGATCATTTCAAGAAATTGGTCGCTGTTCTGCGGCTTTCCGTTCCTACAGCCGGAATGATTGTGACTGCCAGGGAAAAAGCAGCCATCAAACGGGAGGTGTTGCAGCTTGGTTGTACCCAGACAGATGCCTCTACACGGATCGGAATCGGGGCCTACAGCGACCAGCAAAAAGATTTCAACGAAGAGAGCAAACAGTTTACCATCGGCGATCCGCGCGACCTGGACGCGGTGATTCAGGAGGTGGGAAAACTGGGATATATCTCCTCCTTCTGCACGGCAGGATATCGCTGCGGCCGGACAGGTGAAACCATCATGGGGATGCTGAGCCACTGTGAAGAGAGCAAATTCTGCAAACTTAATGCGGTGCTAACCTACCGGGAATACCTCAACGATTATGCCTCCCCGGCAACAAAAACGATCGGTGAAGAGCTGATCCAAAAAGAGCTTGAAGAAATAGAAAATTCTGATTATTTCCGGCAAAAGCCCCACCTGTTGGCCAGGTTCAGGCAGGATTACAGGTCCATTATCGATGGGCAACGGGATTTATATCTTTAAAAAATATATCATTGGGAGTTATTCAGTAAGGAGTGCTGCATACAATCATTTTTGAATTGAAAATTGATAAAAATTTCCTATTTTTGATATATGATTGAAAACAAGAACATAGTATCAATGATTAAGGATTCGGTGAGAGCTACTATGCCGGATGCAACGGTTATTTTATACGGTTCTTTCGCCCGGGGAGATAATCATCCGGATTCTGATATGGATATCCTTATTCTTTTGAACAAGGATAAAGTAACAAGAGATGATGAAAAAAATGTCAAATATCCATTGTACGACATTGAATTTGAGACTGGACAAGTAATAAGCCCGCTCGTTATTTCAAAGCCCGATTGGGAAAAGCGGCACAAGATTACCCCATTTTACGAAAATGTGCTCAGAGAAGGGGTGATTCTATGAACTATCGGGACAGAATTGAACTCGCAAATTATAGGATAAAGCGAGCACATGATACCCTTCTGGAGATTGACCTACATATTGAAAATAAGTTGTTGTATTGATCAGTCCGTTTAACAATTATTGTGATTCTACCCTCCTCTAAACTGACAAAGATTGCTAAATTTGTCGACTGATGTCAGGTAAATCAAAAGAAAACCCCGAGATTACGACCTCTAAATTTTAACTTATTTGTATCAACTTTACTCTTTTTGATCTATGGATACGCAAACAGTATTTTCGAAATTTCAAGATAAATTCTCCGCATTGGTTTTCCCAATAGCTTTTGTGATTTCGGTACTTGTCTACTTTTTTGTCATGGGCGCTTCCTCCAATTTTCAGGGGAACAGCTCTGCCAACTCTCCTTTACAGGGAAATTATCTGGGGATCATCTACAGGGGAGGTTACATTGTTCCTCTTTTGATGACTTTGCTTATCATTGCATTAACCTTCTCACTTGAAAGATATTATACCATCAAAAAAGCCTATGGAAATCTTCCGCCGGTTAAACTTGTGGCCAAACTGAAAGTTTATCTTGCCCAGGACGATATTCAGGGAGCAAAAGCAGAGTGTGACAGGGTGCAGGGTTCGGTGGCCAGTGTCGCGAAATCGACCCTTGACAAATATGAGCTGATGGAAAAGGACAAGATCATGACCAAAGAGCAGAAAATACTCGACATCCAGAAAAATATCGAAGAGGCCACTTCGCTTGAGTTGCCAAGCCTGGAGGAGCATTTGCCGGCCCTAGCCACCATTACATCATTGGCAACACTTCTGGGACTTTTGGGTACCGTCCTGGGAATGATCCGCTCCTTCGCGGCCATGGCCAACGCTGGGGCGCCCGATTCTGTAGCATTGGCGACAGGTATCTCTGAGGCGCTGGTCAATACGGCCTTTGGCATTGGTTCGGCTGCTATCGCAATGGTCGCATATGGTTATTTTACCACAAAAATAGACAAACTCACCTACGCCATCGATGAGGCAGGATACAGTATCGCCCAAACATTTGCCGCAAAACACTAAAATAGTTAAGCGCTCAACTTTATTATGCCAAAAGTAAAGATACCCCGCAAAAGTGCAGTTGTCGACATGACCGCCATGTGCGATGTGGCATTTTTGCTGCTAACCTTCTTCATGCTTACCTCCAATTTCACCAACAAGGAAGCTGCTGTTATCAATGCACCCTCCTCAATCTCTGAGATTAAGATCCCGGAACGCAACATCATGCTCGTTTTGGTGGATGCCAATGGAAAACTTTTTTTTGGCATTGATGGCCAGGAAAACAGAATGGCCCTGCTTGAAAAAATGGGTGCACTTTACAACATCAATTTCAATCAGAACGAACTTAAAGAGTTCAGTCTGGTGAACAGTTTTGGTGTACCAATAAGTCAGATGAAATCCTTTCTTGCCTTAAAGCCGGAGGAGCGCGATACACCTGTCTATGCACCCGGAATTCCTTGCGATTCGCTCGACAATCAGTTGAAAAATTGGGTTAGTATAACCCGAAGCATCAGCAAGGAGTACCGTATTGCCATCAAAGCCGATCAGGCTACCCCCTACCCCACAATCAGAAAACTGATGGCTACACTTCAAGGCTTAAGCGAAAACAGGTACAACCTGATTACAACCCTTGAAACATCAGCTGATCTGGATAATAAACAATAACCTGCATGGCCGAAATTGCTCAAAACCACAGAAAAGGTCCCAAGAGGCGAAGAACCAAAAAACTCTCCACCCGGGTAGATTTTACGCCAATGGTAGACCTTGGTTTTCTGCTTATCACCTTTTTTATGCTGGCCACGACCCTGAACAAGCCCCAGACCATGGAGATTGCCCTTCCCTCGAAGGAGAAAACAGACAAAAACGAACAGACAACCATCAAAGCATCCAGGGCAATTACCATCCTTTTGGGAAAGAACAATGCCGTCTACTATTACGAAGGCACCCGGGAGAATGAGGTTGATCCGGTATTGGTAAGAACAAATTTTTCACCAACAGGATTGCGCTCTTTTCTCGTGAAGCGGAATAATGAGGTAATGTCCAAAATTCGGGACCTGCGGATAGAAAAAGAGAAGAAAAAGTTTTCTGATGAGGAGTTTGATAAAAGATTGACTGCCATCAAAAAGGATAAAAATGCCCCCATCGTCCTGATCAAGGCAACCGACGATTCTGTTTACAGAAACCTGATCGATGCCCTCGACGAAATGGCTATCTGCAACATCGACCGTTATGCCATCGATGAGATTGCACCTTTTGATCTGGATTTAATTGAAAAAATGAACGCTGAAAAGAAGAACCAGAATGGCCTCCAATAACAATCTCTTTTCGCGCGAATGGTGTGACCTGGTCTTCGATCCAAAGTACCGGGAATATGGTGGTTATGAATTGAGGACCAATTCGTCCCGAAGGCTTTTCAAAGCGCTGCTGATCTCAGGACTGCTCTTTATCCTGATCGTTTCTGCACCCTTGCTGATCAAACAGATTTTCCCAAAAAAAACAGCAAAGAATACAAATGTCAGGGTTCTAACAGATATCAGACTAGACAAACCCATCGAAGAGAATATTTTGAAAGAGGTGCCTCCCCCACCGGTCCCATTGAAAAACAGTATGAAATTCGTGACCCCGGTTGTAAAACCGGACGAACAAATAGCCGAAGAAGAGCCACTAACCCAAAAAGAACTGCTCAAGGAAAAAACTTCCATTGGAACTGTAAATTTTGACAAAGGACCAGATGACATATCTGCACCGGCAGCCAAAGAAGAAAACAACAAAATAGCCGAAGTATCTGATGTACCACTTGTTTCCGTAGATCAAATGCCCCAGTATCCAGGAGGCGAAAAGGAGATGATGCGTTTCATCAAATTAAACCTGCATTACCCTCTTGCCGCTCAGGAGAACAACATCCAGGGCACAGTCATCATGAATTTTGTGGTGGACCGGGAAGGAAAGATTTCCAACATCAAAGTGATTAAGGGCATCGGTTTTGGATGCGATGAGGAGTCCATTAGGGTGCTGGGAAGAATGCCACTCTGGAGCCCGGGAAAACAGAGGGGGCAAACGGTAATGGTCAGTTTTACGATGCCCATCCGGTTTGTATTGAATTAATGTACATTCAGCAATGAAAATTCTTGGAGTCCTACTTATATTTTTGGCATTGTTTTCCGGTTGCCGGTTCTTCAAAGGGGATCCCTACCGCAATACTCCCATTTCGGGCAAGTGTTTCATCGCGGTAGATGAAACATTCCGACCCGTGATGGAAGCGGAGATTGAACTCTTCAAGGGAATTTATGGCTATTCGGAGATAGTTGCGAGATATCTTCCCGAGTCCCGGGTTTTTGATCTTTTGCTCAAAGACAGCGTTCAAATGATCATCGCCACACGCATGTTGAGAACCGATGAAGTTTCGGTACTAAACAATCGCCAGCTCTTTCCCAAACAGCTGAAAATTGCCACGGATGCGATCGCCCTGATCGTTCATCCTTCCTGCAAGGATTCACTCCTCACTATTAAGCGGATAAAAGCCATCCTGGGAGGCGAAATCACTTCCTGGAACCAGTTGGATCATGAGTGTCCCTCACACCCGATCAAACTACTTTTCGACAATAAAAATTCGGGAATCGTTAAATACCTTGCGGATTCTATTTGTCAAGGAGCGTTTTCTGCGGCCAACGCATCGGCCATGGAGTACAACTGTGAAGTAATTGAATATACCGCTTCCCATCCGGATGTCCTGGGCTTTGTCTCTACTAGCTGGATTGGCAATCGGAATGACTCGTTGCACCTTTCGTTCCACAAAAAGATTAAAGTTGTTTCCGTTAGCAATAGCAGTGTGCCTACCCTTCAGAACAGCTACAAACCATACCAGGCCAATCTTTTGGATAATATGTACCCACTTTCGAGATCTGTTTACATAATCAATGCAGAGCCAAGAAGCGGTCTGGCAACGGGATTGGCCTCCTTTATTGCCAGCGACAAAGGCCAGCGAATTATCCTCAAATCAGGGATTGTTCCAGCCGTAGCGCCAACCAGGGTCATCAATGTGAGACCTGATTTGTAAATAACAAACAATGTCTCCCCGAATGAAAAAAACAAGACACGGGATAATAATACTCTTCATTTTCGGATTGTCCATCTCTCTTTGCCTGGCACAGGAAAAGGATTTGAAGGTACCAAATTATCTTCAGGAGCTACAACCGGCCAAATCAAAGGCTTGGTTTCAGCAAAAGTTGAAAAAGGATCCGCAAGATGCTGCCGCTATGATTGGTCTGGCCAACACCTTACTAACATTACAATCGACCGATAGTGCCAAAATACTCTTCAAAAAGGCTTTGGCTGTTGAGGGGAAAAACCCGGCCGCCTTGGCTGGATTAGGACTTGTTGCCTTGATGGGCAATGATCGTACCGGTGAATCAGACTATTTTGAACGTGCCAGGCGGGCCGATAAGACCAATCCGGAAGTTTACTGCACCATAGCAGAAGGCTGCCTTGACCTTCCAAAGCAAGATACCGTCACCACACTGACTTATTTGCGACAGGGACTCGATCTCTATCCGAAATATGCCAGGCTTCACTTCATTGCCGGCAAGCTGGAATCCACAAAAAAAAATTATGGGGCCGCTGCAAATGCCTATAACAGGGCCATCTTCTTCGATCCAAAATCTGCATTAGCCTACCGGAACCTGGGTACGATTCACTTTTATTCCAGATCTTACCGGGATGCATTAACGGCTTTCAACAAATCTATTGCGCTCAATCCGGAACAAATCCTGGTCTATAAAAATCTCGGCGATCTCTATTACGCCGTCGCCAAATATGATGAAGCCGAACGTTCCTACAAAATATACCTGGAAAGGGCAGATGTTACGAACGACGGGAGGGAACGATTGGCATATACCCTATTCTTCAACAAAAAGTACAAAAAGGCTGAGTTGCTGTTGGAACAACTTCAGCAAACCGGTCTGGATGAATCGATCCTGCTTCGGATAAGAGGGTATATTGCTTTTGAAACAGCAGATTACAAGAAGGGAGTTGAACTGTTGACCAATTTTTTTAAACTCCATGACAGCCGAAATATCATCGCTTCGGATTACAGCTATTTTGCCAAACTTCTCATGAAAACCGGCAATGAAGTTTTGGCGATGGACAATTTCAGAAAGGCCATAGCAAAAGATTCCTCCAAAATTGAGAACTATGAAGAACTTGCAAAGCTTGCTGCAAAAAATAACCTGCACGCGGAGGCGGCCAGTTGTTACAAAAAAATGATCAATTTAGGTGCTGACAATGTGGTCTCCCATTTTCTGGCCGGAAAAGAGTATTATTTCGAAGGAGAGCTTTGGAGATCCAGACTGGATTCGCTTATGAAGGTACTGAAAGGCAATGGGAATCTGGCCTCAGACAGAACAGAGGCAAAAAAAACGATGCTCTATTGCTTCAAACAAGCCGACAGCGCTTTCACGGTAGTGACCAAATTGAACAGTGAATATGCCGGAGGTTTTATCTGGAAAGGCCGGATCCAAGCCATGCTGGACCCTGATGCCATCACGACAGAAGCCAAAGAGTCCTATCAGAACGCGTTGATTTTACTCGGGAAAAACGATCCTGAAAAAAGCCGAAAATCCATCATTGAATGTTACAGATACCTTGGCTCCTACTATTTTCTCGGGTACGACCGGCAATACAAGTCGGATAGAAAAGCAGCCGGTGAAATGCGCTCCAGGACACTGGAATGTTTTGCCGAAATCTTAAAACTGGACCCATCTGATGCACAGGCTAAAGATGTGCTTGATAAACTAAAAGGGAAAAAATAAGCATCATGATACCGATCAACTGAAATTTCCGCTAAGATATTCCCGGGTGAGTTGCTCCTTAGGATTGGCGAAAATTTCTGCGGAAGGACCTGCTTCAACGACTTCGCCCAGGTACATAAAAATGACATAGTCGGCAATTCGCCTGGCCTGACGAAGCGTGTGCGTAACCAATACAATCGAATACTTTTCTTTCAATTCAAGGAACAGTTCTTCAATCTTTTTACTGGATATCGGATCGAGTGCCGAAGTTGCCTCATCGCCCAGAATGATTTCGGGTTCAACAGCCAGTCCACGGGCAAGGCAAAGCCGCTGCTGCTGTCCGATTGACAATCTGTTGGCTGGTGATTTTAGCCGATCCTTGACTTCGTCCCACAAGCCGGCTTCTTTCAGGTGTTTCTCAACAATTGAACTTAGGTTTTTCTTTCCGTGAATTCCATGAACCCTGGGCCCATAGGCAACATTATCGAAGATAGACATGGGTAGCGGGCATGGTTTTTGCGACAACAGCCCCATTTTCTTTCGGATGGCTTCGATATCCACATTTTTACCATGGATGTTTTCGCCATCAACAAGCACATCCCCGTCAATTTTGACATCATGCGAGTTTTGAAGCAACCGGTTAAAAGTTTTAAGCAATGTAGTTTTTCCACATCCCGAAGGGCCAATGATACATGTAATGGCCTTATCAGGAATGTCCAGGCTTACGTTTTTCAGAATGTGGTTTTTGGTTAGGTAAACATTAAGGTTCCTGACACTGATGTGTGGTTTATGTATCTTGAAGATTTGATCAACATTAACCTGATTTCTGGACTCTTTTTTAATCAGTAATTTCTCGGCAGGTGAATCAAAGTACCTTTCTATCCGAATCAAATTTGGTATCATATCTTGTTTTTTGAAAATTTACGACTGTAATAACGTCCGGAGACACTTAATATCAAAACGATGAAGGTAAGAATTAATGCGGCAGCATAAGCACGGTCCTGCACTTCGGCAATCGGACTGCTTAATTGAAAAAAGATAGCCAGCGGCAGGGTTGCCACGGGTTGTTGAAGTGAAGTTGGAATACTGTCGGTGTACCCTGCGGTGAACAATACTGAAGCTGCATCGCCAATACCGCGCCCAACCGAAAGCAGTATAGCAGTTATTATTCCGGGAGCTACCTGTCGCAGGATTACCCTAATTGTTTCCGAACGGGTTGCACCCAACGAAAGGGCTGCATCTTTCATCTCTCTGGGAACCCGTCGCATCACCTCATCGATGGAGCGGATCAGAATGGGTATAATAAGCATCGTAACCGTCAGGATTCCCGCAAGCAAGGAAGACCGCAACCCAAGATACACCATCAGGGTAAATCCAAATGCCCCGTAAACGATGGAAGGAATTCCGAAAAGTACATCGAACGAGAGGCGCGTAAACTGTGCCAGACGGGATTTCTCAGGTAGGTATAGGTTGAGGTATAGAACGATCGGCAAACTAAAACAAAGTCCGAGTGAAATAGAGCCGATAACAATATACAACGAACCAACAATGGCATTGAGCAATCCGCCCTCCTTACCCAGGTAAAAACCGCCGCCCGGTATTTTTGAGACCATGTCCCAGCTCATCGCCGGTAAACCTCTTTTTACGATGGCAACCAGGATCATGAAAAGCGAAACCACAATGGCCAGGGTAGCAGCCATCATGATTACTTTGAAAATTTTTTCTTCAAGTTTTCTCATAGTACAAAACTTCGTTCAATCCTGATTAAAACCAACCGGGATATGGCGTTAAATGCCAGAATAATGACAAATAAAAATAAGGCTGAAAGCATCAGGGCCGAGTCGTACAAAGGGATGGACATCATTTCCCCGTAGTTGTTCGCAATAAGGGCTGGTAACGGATAGGCAGGATCGAAGATCGACTTGGGTACTACCGCAACGTTTCCGCAAACCATCAAAACTGCAATTGTTTCTCCAAAAGCACGGGATATGGCTAGTACTACAGCTGCAGCAAGGCCGGGAAATGATTTCCTCAATACCACTTTTTTGATGGTTTGCCAGTTGGTTGCTCCTAAAGAGAGTGAAGCTTCCCGCAATCCCCCCGGCATTGCATCGAAAATTTCAATAAAAACTGAAATCATCAAGGGAATGATCATGATGGCCAATACGATCCCCCCGGCCAAAATACTGTACCCTGTTGAGAACTCAACGAAATGGGGCGCCAGCGAAGTTGAAATAAAAGGAACAACTACCACAATTCCCCAAACGCCATAAACTACCGGCGGGATTCCGGCGAGCACATCAATCATCGGAAAAACTATCTTTTTGGCATAGGGATGAGCATATTCCGATAGATAAATGGCGGCAAGAAGGCAAAGCGGTAAAGAAATTATTATTGCGATACCCGTCACCCACAAAGTCCCCATGATAAATGGGAAAAAACCAAACTCGCCTTTGAGTGGTTTCCAGCTTTCACCTGTCAAAAGGCCCCATATTGATTGCTGGTCCAGAATCGGAACCGACTTGTAATACAAACTGATGCCAATGACTACCGCAAACAAGAGGGATAGCAGTGTCAGGAAAAACATGGAGCGATGTATCAAAAACTCCTTTATCCGACGGTATTTATTGTATCGAATTTTATCCACTATTTTATTTTTTCCAATCCTGAGGCCAGCTTTTCCTTCGGAATATTGATGTACCCGCTTTCCAAAACATATTTTTGTCCTTCGGTGAGCGACCAGCGGATAAATTCTACGAGTTCCTTTTTCACTGGTTTTCCTGAAGTTACAAAATAGAGGTCGCGCGCAGGAGGAGAAGGGTAATTCCCTGCTGCGATGGCGTTTATGATTGCATTCATTGTATCGTAAAAATTCTCTTCCGGATCAATCTTACCGTTATTATTAATGTCCAGCGGAATAACTTTGACTCCAGGGTTCGGTTGTTTGGTCTTTGCATCATAGGCATAGCCAATGTTGTTGTAGGCAATTCCTGAAGGGTCTTTTGATACTGCCTGGGCTAAGCCGGGATCACCAAAAACGCCGACTCCAAGCAAGTCTTCCTGCTTTTTACCAAGGTACTTTGCCCAGGTTTCGCCTGCGCCGCAGGCATCGGAACGGGTATAAATACGGATTGGAATTGCACTTTTTGTTCCGACGGCCTGTCCCCAGGTTTTGATTTTGCCGGTAATGAAAATATTGAAGGCCGCATCGCGTTTCAAACCGATGGTAAGAATATCTTTTAGAACAGGGTTGGCAGCGCTGATAGTTGGTACCACTGCATCTTTGGTAACTGCAATGCCAAAAGCGCCTTTTTTCACTTCTTCAGGATTAATTTCTCTTGAGACCAAGCCGATATCGACCATTTTGGCCAAAGCATCGGTCATTCCTTTTCCTGCGCCACCGGCCGAAATATCGAACTTCACATTGGGATGAAGTTTTCTGAACTCTTCGGCCCATTTAACAGTCAGCGGATATAGTGCAAATGCTCCTGAAATGCTAATGTTTCCATTTATAGCATCTTTAGTCTGAGTATAAGATTTGCCAACTGAAAGTGAGAAGATCACCAAAAATGCAAAGAAATAAGGGGTAATTTTTTTCATGATATATAATTTTATTGAATAACATATTAAAATCCAATTTGGAACTGGATTGAAGCTAAATTGTTGTTAATGCTTGTACCTTCTTCCTGTTTGAATGTATAGTTGAACTGTAGACGGGTGTTCGGGTTAAAGTTGTAATTTGCTCCCAGAACATACCAGGTTGAAGCGTTTTTAGCCACAGCCTTGTCAGTATCGTAAAAATCGTATTTGGCCAATAACTGAAGTTTCCGCTCCAAAAAATAATAACCTGCCTGAAAATAATACCCTTCCCGGTTAATTTTATCATCAGTCCCATGAATGTATTCGCCACGAACAGCCAGATTATTCAGGTCATAGTTCAAGTCGAATCCGTAGCGGTTGCGATCAACATTTTTTGAAGGAGTCGTTACCACCGTACCTGTTTTTACTTCAGGAATGAACCGTGATCCATTATAGAGGGCGCCGCTGATGTCAAGTCCGGCTACCGGATGCACGATTAACCGTGCTGCATAACCCTTGTTTTCATTGTTGTCAGCTGTATTAATTCCTGAACCGTTGTAAACACCCAAACGATAATCGAGTACCGAACGGTCTTTCTGCTTCAGGATGATACCACCAACCTGAATACCCAAATCGCGTCCATTCTGGTTACCGCCGACATCTTTCCCCCTGGCGACCAAAGCTTCTACTGCCTGCGAACGGTCGATCAGCTCCAGTTTGTTCGAACTGGTCAGGTTTTCGAGCGAAAAGGGGATTTTCGCCTGACCGAGGGTGAAATTTAAGTAATCATTCACTTTCAGTTCAGCATAGGCATCGATCAATTTCGGCGTTCCGGCAAGATCGAACTGTACCCGATATGACCAATATGGCGAAATATTTCCTTTTACACCGAGCCTTGCACGGCGGATGTCAAAACCATCAATTGCACCGGTTTGTTCAAGTGACTGATAGCGCACCTGGGTATATCCTGATAACTGTATTTTCTTGCCTGCATTTACCGGAAACGTTTTTACTTTTGCCAGATCGGCCTGAGCAGCTATGGCTGACTCGGCGCGGATAGAGTCGGCATCTTTTTGTGAAATCAGGTTCTTTTGAACCAAGACATTCAATACATCATTGGTTGTTTGTGATCTTGAAGTTAGATTAAAAACACCTGCAATCAGAATTAAAAAAATTGTTTTTCTCATATTTACATTATTGTGGATTAGACGGTTTATCATACCAGCGGCGCACCGGACCCGAATCTTGAAAATCCCGTTTTCGCGTTGCCAGTAAATGCCCGATAAATTTTACGGCCCCAATTTCACTGCTGTTGAAATCATGTACATGCTTTGCAAGGGCTTCAATATCTGTTTTTGATGACTCTGGTAAATTATACATTTTGGCTTTTTTTGGTCTCAGCTATAGGATGAGTATAAATATGCAACAAAGGTGCAACCATCCACTTTTCGATCAAATACCCTGTGTTTGGTATATTGTATACCATGGGTGTGGTAGTAGCTATTTGATCACGAAATGTGAAAGGAAGGAGTTTTAAATATATTATTGATATTCAATATATTGTAAATTATATCCAAATATATTAGTGATATTTAAGCGATTTAGGTGATACTATAGCGATTTATATTTTTTGTTTCTTATCTTTGCTGCATCAAGAACATTGGCACATGGATAATAACAACGATTACAAAATCAAATTTTAGACAAAATGAAGATTATTTCAACAACGATGTTGATTGGATTGATGATGTTTTTTACCAACTGTCATGGCGGCAATCCTGTCAAAACCAACAGCTCATCGGGCACATCAGGAAATGTTATCGTACTGACGAATGAGACCTTCAAACAAAAGGTTTTTAATTACAGCTTGAACAAAGAATGGAAATATGAGGGCACTCTCCCCGCTATCATCGACTTTTATGCTGATTGGTGTGGTCCGTGCCGCAGACTTTCGCCAATGGTTGAGGAGCTTGCAAAAAAATACGATGGCAAAATAATCGTATACAAAGTTGACACGGATGCACAGCAAATATTGGCCCAAAGTATGGGTATTTCCAGTCTCCCAACGTTATTGTTCGTTCCTGTCAAGGGACAACCTAGATCTACCGTGGGACTTGTACCGAATGAAACTTTGGAGCGGGCTGTCCATGAGATTTTACAAGTCAAATAGATACATCTTGCCGGCAACTGTCCGCTTTATTTGGTATTCGGTTTTAGCACAAATACGAAGAATAATAGAAATATATGGGAATAGGTATTTTATTTGGAGCCACTATCCTGGTCATGTTTGCCGGATATGTCTACTGGTCCTTTCACAAGATGAAGAACATGCCGGTAATGGCCGATCACAAAAATATAAAACAGCTCAATGACCAAAATTTTAACCAACAGATCAAAAAAGGAATCGTACTTGTTGATTTTTGGGCATCCTGGTGTGCACCCTGCAAGATGATGGCTCCTGTCTTAAATGATGTCGCAGATGCGCTCTCCAGCGGCAAAAGTGTTGGAAAAGTCAATGTCGAAGTTGCAAAGGCAGCCTCAGCAAAATACAACATCCGGAGCATACCGACCATGGTTCTTTTCAAGGATGGAAAAGAGATCAACCGGTATGTGGGAATCAAGACGAAAGAATTTCTGCTCAAAGAGATGAATGGGATGAGGTAAGGATGAGAAAAAAATAGGTTGATATAGGTTGATATAGGTTGATATAGGTTGAAATAAATAGAAATAACCGGAAACCGGAAGTGGTTTATTAAGATTTGATTATTATCTTTGTTGGATACTATTGACACACTGATAATTCAACTTACTACAAAACTATTTCCATGACACTACGAAAACTTTTCATGGGTGGACTGTCTCTTTTTGCGGCTCAAATCCTGATACAATCCTGCGCAGAAAAACCTCAAAATCAATTAGGTAAAGGCAGTATTACCAATGTCATTGCCGCCCTGACGCCAGCTGAGAAAATTGGTCTGACAGTAGGTGACGGCAAATTTTTGCCCACAGTCGCTTCTCCAACAACAGAACAGGGAACCGGAATAATTATTGCCAATCAGAATTCAAAATTGGTGGTGCCAAGGCTCTTAATCGGCTCTTCAGCCCTTACCGACGGACCCTCGGGGGTTAACCGGGATCCTCATCCGGCGGGAGCCAAAGATTACCTCTATTCAACCGCATTCCCGACATCTACCTGTCTTGCTGCCACATGGAACACAGAAATGGTTGAAAAAGTTGGAAAAGCTTTGGGTAATGAAGCGCTTGAATATGATTACGATCTGATCCTGATGCCGGCCCTCAACCTGCACCGTAACCCGAAATGCGGGCGCAACTTTGAATACTTTTCCGAAGATCCGCTGCTCTCCGGAAAAGCAGCAGCAGCAATGGTAAATGGAGTTCAATCCAACGGCGTAGGCGCAACTTTAAAACATTTTCTTGCCAATAACCAGGAGACAAACCGGAGAACATATAATGCAGTTGTCAGTCAAAGGGCACTGCGCGAAATATATTTGCGTGGATTTGAGATCGCGGTAAAAGAGTCAAAGCCTGCTGCCATCATGACCTCATACAACAAATTAAATGGATTTTATACTGCTGAAACACCTGAATTACTGAATGATATAGTGCGTAAGGAGTGGGGATTTAACGGCCTCTTTATGACCGATTTCGATGGATACGGCAGCGCCGTTGCTAAGGTACGCGCCGGCAACAACATGCTAATGGGCGGTAACATGGATGAGGTAAAAGAACTCACCGCCGCATTTAAAGATAAAAGCCTGGATGAGTCGACCCTCAGTAAAAACCTGGTTTATAACATGAAACTTAAACTGAATTCTCCCCGATCAAAGGGATTCAAACCATCCATGAAACCCAATTTGGAAGCACATGCCAGTATCTCCCGGGAAGCTGCTTCAGAAGGGATGGTATTGCTCAAAAACGAAAAAAATGCCCTACCTCTTGTTGGAGTGAAATCTGTTGCTCTTTTTGGTAAGATTTCTTACTACCTGATTGAAGCAGGTACAGGCAGTGGCAGTATCCGCAGCAACAAATATGCAATATCGCTCAACGACGGCCTGAAAGCTGCTGGTTACCAGATTTCAAAAGACCTGGAGGATACCTATACCGCTTTTAATGCCAAAATTATGTCGGACAACCTGGTACCCGACTATTTCAACAATCCTTTCATGCTTGCAGCAAATGGGGTCAAGGATGGCAAGGCGCCCCCCCACTTCAAGAAAAGATTGATTCCCTTTCATGACGAATTGGAGCTAACAAAAGATCAAATTGCCAAAGAGGTTCCCAATTCTGATGTCGCGGTGATCACGCTTGGCCGCAGCGGCGGTGAAGGGTACGAAAACGGATATTTCCCCAGTTCATTGAACGAAATTAACCTGGTCCGCAATGTTTGTGATGCCTACCATGCAGTCGGTAAAAAGGTGGTTGTGGTCCTCAACGTAGGTGGCGTCTGTGAAACTGCCAGCTGGAGAGATTATCCGGATGCCATTTTGCTTGCCTGGCAACCCGGCCAGGAAGGTGGATATGCCATAGCAGATGTTTTAAAAGGGGCAGTCAACCCTTCAGGCAAACTGCCCGACTCCTTCCCTTTGAAGGTCGAAGATGTACCTTCTGCAAAATCCTTTCCGGGAGAGCCTTCCGATAATCCCGTCAACTCTTTTTACAACGAAGGAATCTATACCGGATACAGGTATTATGACTCTTTCAAGGTGCCGGTAGCGTATGAATTTGGTTTCGGTTTATCCTATACTACTTTCGAATATTCTGGTCTGAAACTGAGCAGTAATAATTTTGAAGGAAAACTAACTGTATCTGTTATGGTAAAAAACAGCGGCAAAGTGGCCGGCAAAGAGGTGGTTCAGCTATTTCTTTCAGCTCCTGATGTTGAGATGGAGAAGCCGGTGCAGGAACTCAAAGGATTTGCCAAAACCAAATTGTTACAGCCCGGCGAGGTACAACAGCTATCTTTTGATCTTGATACCCGTTCATTGTCCTCTTTCCGGAGTGGCATCAGCTCTTGGGTGGCAGACAAAGGTGATTATCAGGTACGCATTGGTGCCTCATCGAAAGATATCCGGCTAACAGCTACATTTAATCTACCCACTGATATCACGGTAGAAAAAGTGCATGATGTAATTTATCCTAACTTTGCCATGAAGGAGTTGAGCAGGATCAACAGGTAACAATGAATTTGATTGTCTCAAAAGGTGAGATAACGTACAATTTTTGCTTGCTGCTTGAGTAGATCACAGGGCTAATTGTTTCAACCATCGGGGTTCAAATGGTCATCTCAGGTATAACCAACTTCATTGTTACATTGGTAAAATAATAATATACAGTCTATTAATAAAAAACATCAAGCACACATTACATAATTTTCATACGTGTATATATTTTTTTTTAATAGCTATATGGAATTACAAAAAGTATATACGTCGGCTTTGGTGTGGAAAACCCATGACCATATCATTTGGTATTAATAAATATTAATTGTACCTTACTCTACCATAAACATAAGGCCAATCTTGAATTATATGAATGAGGATACTGGCTTTGGAAGAAATTCAGGTAATAGGAAAACCCGGATAGCATTGGTAATTTTGTTTACCTGCTTTTTCCTGACCTATTTGGCAGTCCACTCTACAATAATAAGCAATGCCAATCATGAGGCTGTTGAATATAATTTGATAGGTAATGAGATTAAGACCAAAATATCCACAAGGCTTAATGCGCATGCCCTGCTATTGAATGGAGCAGCATCACTTTTTGCCACAAAGGATACTGTTACCCGAAAGGACTGGAACATTTATATCGAAAATTGTCAGCTTGATAAAAATCTACCGGGGATACAGGGGGTCGGATTTTCGGTCATAGTACCAAAAAACCAGTTGAAGGAACATATTCGACTCATCCGGAGAGAAGGATTTCCGGAATACAATATTACACCAGCCGGGACAAGAGATTATTATACATCCATTATTTTCCTGGAACCATTTTCCGGAAGGAACCTCAATGCCTTTGGCTACGATATGTTTAGTGAATCGGTCAGGCGGAAAGCCATGGAAAAAGCTCGGGACCACAATATTGCTGTATTATCAGGAAAAGTTTTGCTTGTGCAGGAAGCCACTATGGATGTTCAGGCGGGTACTTTAATGTACGTTCCTGTCTATCGGCATGATACTCCCGTCAATACTGTGGAAGATCGCAGGTCTGCGATCAAAGGATGGGTGTATAGTCCGTACAGGATGAATGATTTGATGCATGGAATACTGGGACGCTGGGACTTGATGGATGTGCAACGTATGCATTTACAAATATATGATAATGATGTCATTTCAAATGCAACGCTACTCTTCGACAGTCAGAAAAACGATACCGTCAAACACAATGATCTGTTCAAAAGAACATTAATTCTCCCAGTCGAATTTAATGGAACAAAATGGACCCTGGTCTTTTCCCAGAGCAAAGAACAGTATGCCATGCAGACTTACCTTACCAGCAATGTCATCCTTATCCTTATCTGCGGTATAGTCATTAGCCTGTTGCTCTATTTTCTGGTAGTAGCAAACTTCAATACAAAACAGAGGGCGCAAAAAATAGCAGAACATCTAATTGTAAAACTCCGGGAGAGTGAGGAACAGCGCATTATGCTTTCACAAGCTGTGGAGCAAAGTCTGATTTCCGTAGTGATAACTGATTTAGACGGTAATATTGAATATGGAAACCCTTATGTGATGTCGCTAACAGGTTATTCACCCAAAGAACTTTTGGGAAAAAACCCGCGTATATTCAGTAGTGGGGAGAAATCAGCCGAAGAATACAAATATTTATGGGATACAGTCCTTTCAGGTGGTGTTTGGCAGGGAGAGTTTCACAACAAAAAAAAGAGTGGTGAACTTTATTGGGAAGCTGCAGTAATTTCAGGAATAAAGAATCAAAATGGTGAAATATCACACCTTTTGGCTGTTAAAGAAAACATCACCGAGCGCAAAATAGCGGAATGGGAATTAAAGTCAAAAAACGAAGAGCTCCGTAGGGTAATAGCTGAAAAAGACAGGTTTTTTTCCATCATAGCGCACGACCTTCGAAGTCCATTCAGCGGCTTTCTGGGAATTACCGGACTAATGGCAGAAGAGATGCAAAATCTAACCATGGAAGAGATGCAACAGATGGCAATCAGTATGAAAAAATCGGCCGATAATCTATTTCGTCTTCTTGAAAACCTTCTTCAATGGGCTGGAATGCAACAGGGTCTAATCCCATTTCAGCCTAAATTGGTCAGACTTCTTCCAATTGCCAATGAAAGTTTATCCCTGGTCTCTGAAGTGGCAAAAAATAAATGGATAAAAATTCTCTCTCAAATTTCGGATGAAACTGAAGTCTGGGCTGATGCCAAGATGCTGCAAACAGTCATCCGAAACTTACTTTCAAATGCCGTGAAATTTACATACAAGGGAGGGCAAATAACGCTTTCTGCACAAACAACAGGCGATCTCGGTGTTGTCATATCCATCAAAGATTCCGGTATTGGAATGAGTCCCGAAATGGTTGACAATTTGTTCCTGCTCGACTCAAAATCAAACAGAAAAGGCACTGAAGGTGAACCAAGTTCAGGGTTGGGCTTATTGCTCTGTAAAGAATTTGTGGAGAAACATGGCGGAAAGTTGTGGGTTGAAAGCGAAGTTGGGATGGGAAGTACTTTTTCTTTCAACATTCCCAACAAACAATAATACCCACTGATTATCAGCAGGTATTAACAATCCTCAGTGCCCAGAACAAGACTCGAACTTGCACAAGCTTGCGCTCACTAGTCCCTGAAACTAGCGTGTCTACCAATTTCACCATCTGGGCGGAAAGGCGTTGCAAATATATACTTTTCAACGAAAAACAAAAAACGCAACGCCTAAAAAAGTTATGTCAATAGTTATGAGTTAGGAGTTATAAGTTATTGCGCTCTATTTCAATTCACAACAAATCCCATCACTCATAACTCCTAACTTATAACTCTCTATTTGAGGTTCTCCTGTAAAAATTCGTCAAACATCGTATAGAGGTGCATCGTCGTATTTCCGCCTCTGATCCCGTGGTTGCGGTTGTTGTACGACATCATCCTGAACTGGATCCCTGCCTGAACCATCGCCTCGGCAAACTCGATCGTATTCTGGTAGTGAACGTTGTCATCGGCTGTACCTGCAACCAGCAACAGTTTCCCCTTGATACCCCTGGCAAGCGTAATGGGTGAATTTTGGTTATAACCCTCCGGATTCTGGCTTGGCAGCCCCATGTAGCGCTCTGTATAAACGGTATCGTAAAAATAATGGCTGATCACAGGCGCTACCGCGATGGCCGCATGGATCAGCTCGCCCCCTTTGCAGAGTGTCATAGAGGAGATAAACCCGCCGTAACTCCAGCCCCAGATGGCAATCTTCTTTGCATCCACATACGATTGTTTTGAGAGGTAGCGGACCGCTTCGACCTGGTCGTTCGATTCGAGGTTGCCTAACATACCATAAGTACATTTGCGGAACTCCTCTCCTCTTGCACCGGTTCCGCGCGGATCTACACATACCACAAGGTATCCCTGCTGCGCCAGATAGGTATTCCAGTCGACCGAGAAATTGTCCAGTACCTGTTGGGAGTTCGGGCCACTATACTGGGTCATCAATACCGGATATTTGGCTCCCTGATTAAACGGAACCGGCTTAATCATCCAGCCATTCAAATCAACACCTTCCGATGTGGTAAATTTGAAAAATTCCTTCTGCGGCAATTGCATTCCGGCTAACTTGCCTTTCAGAACCGAATTATCTTCCAGTACCCTGATTTGCTTACCGGAAATATCGTGCAAAGTCACCAGATTGGGGGTGGAAAGATTACTGAAGGTATTGACGTAATATTTGAACCCCTTGCTGAAATCAACATTGTTGGCGCCTGCCTGTGTCGAAAGCATCACCTTTTTCTTCTTGTCGAAAGAGATGCCATACACCTCGCGTTGCATTGGCACAATGGCAGCAGCCTGATAGTAGAAGAATTTCTTCACCTGGTCGTACCCATAAAACTTGATGACATCATAATTTCCTTCGGTCAGTTGTTTGATTTTTACACCGTTCAAATCGTAGAGATAGAGGTGTTTAAAGCCATTCTGTTCACTAAGGACGACGAAGCTTTTGTTGTCGTCCAGAAATTGGAAATTATCCAGAAAATCGGTTTCGATGTAACGGTTGTTTTTTTCGGTATAAATAAGACGGGAGTCCCCTGTATTTGGATTGGCTAAAAGAAGTTCCAGCTTGTTTTGCAGGCGGTTCATCCGAAAGATACCAAGATCGGTGCCACTGTTGGTCCAGGAGATTTTCGGCAAATAATTATCCGTCTCTTTGCCGGTCTCCATCCGGATATTGTGCCCGCTTTTAATATCATAAACCCAAATCTGAACAATGGAATTCTTCTCCCCTGCCTTGGGATATTTGAAGCTATATTCACCGGGATACAATTTATTCTCCTTGTGCTCGGGGGCCATTCCTTTGTACATCGGCATGTGGTAGATGGGAACCTGCTCCTCATCGAATTTCATGTAGGCAATCTGTTTACTGTCGGGCGACCATTCGAATCCCCTGTTGAATTCAAACTCCTCCTCGTAAACCCAGTCGGGCGCCCCGTTGATGATTTTGTTGAACTCACCGTCGTTGGTTACCTGACGTTCTGTGCCAAAGCGCAGGCTTTTGACGAAAAGATTGTTTTTGCGTACAAATGCCACCCTTTCACCATCCGGCGAAAAGGTTGCCAACTGCTGTTCCCCTCCAGTGGAAAGTCTGGCAAGTTCCTTTGTCACAAGATTGTAGACAAAATAGTTTGCCGTAAACGACCTGCGGTAGATGGGTTTGCGATCGGTCATCAGCAATACCCGGGTTTCGTCGCTGCTGAACTGGTAATTGGAGACAGCTTTCAAAGAGTCGTTTTTGAGGGCCGAAATATCGAGTAGGGTAGCCACTTTCTCACCGGTTTTGTAGCTGAATTTGACTATCTCTTTCCCCATATTTTCGAGGGTAGTGTAATTCATTCCATCATTTAACGAGGCCAGACCATACACAGCTTTTTGCCCGTAAGTTCTTTTTATGACCACATCTTCGAGCGTCAGCTTCTGGGCCTGAAGGCCGAGGGTTGCCAGTAAAACCAGCAAAAAGAAGGAGTACTTTTTTATCATAATACAGATTATAAATGAATTACAAATTAAAAATTACAGATTAAAGATGAGGATTATCCAATCAAGGATATTGATTCGAATCAACCTTAGAGACCTTCGTGAATCCTTCGAGACCTTCGTGGTAAAATTTAAAAACTTAACCACAAAGGACCCCAAGTTCAACACAAAGGAAACACAAAGAGACCTGCCGAATTAATGACTTAACACACCTATAACCGAATAATAATTGATCCGGTCAATTTATCTAATCACATGTAGGTAAGCCTAAGCCACTTTAGTTGTCCCAAATGCATCCAAAAATAGAAAATAATCCCTCCCGATCGGAGCGATTTCCTGGTAAGGGGTAAAAAAAATGCTGATAGCGAAATCTTTCGGTCACAAAGATCAAAATAGATTTGATGAAACGGCGGAAGTTCGCTAATTTTGCACCTTCATACAAAAATCACTATGATTAAGATCACACTACCCGATAACTCTGTCAGAGAGTTTGATGCAGGAGTTAACGGCCTGGAAATCGCAGAAGCGATCAGCAGAAATCTTGCGAAAGAGGTACTTTCCATTACTGTCAATGGCGAAGTGCGCGACCTGATGCGCCCGATCCAGTCGGATGCATCGATCAAATTGCATACCTGGGACGACAAAGAGGGGCGCGATACATTCTGGCATTCATCGGCCCATATCATGGCGGAGGCCATCGAGGCGTACCTTCCGGGTACGAAATTCGGCATTGGCCCTTCTATCGACAATGGTTTCTATTACGATATTGATCTTCCCGAAGGTCAGACACTAACAGATAAAGACCTCATTGAGATTGAGAAGAAGATGATGGATTTGGCACGTACCAAATCCGACATCGTCAGATCAGAAATTTCAAAAGAGGAAGCGCTTAAATTGTTTGCTCAAAAAGGCGATCCCTATAAACAAGAGCTGATATCCGAACTGATAGATGGTACCATTACCCTCTACCGGCAAGGCAATTTCACCGATCTTTGCCGCGGTCCGCACCTTCCCAATACCGGATATATCAAAGCCCTGAAACTGACCAGCATTGCCGGGGCCTACTGGCGTGGCAGCGAAAAAAATAAGATGCTGACCCGTGTTTACGGTATCACCTTCCCCAAACAAAAGTTGCTCGAAGAGTACATTGTGCTGATGGAAGAGGCCAAGAAGCGCGACCACCGCAAAATCGGGAAAGAGATGGAACTCTTCATGATCTCGCAGGAAGTGGGTCAGGGTCTGCCCATGTGGCTGCCCAAAGGCGCCATGCTGCGCGAACAGCTTGAGAAATTCCTGAAGGGCGTGCAGAAGAAATTCGGATACGACCAGGTGATTACCCCGCACATCGGCGATGTGAAACTATACAAGAAATCAGGCCACTACGAAAAGTATGGCAAAGACTCTTTTCAGGTTATCAAAACCCCAACCGAAGGTGAAGAGTATCTGTTGAAACCGATGAACTGCCCTCACCACTGTGAGATGTTCCGCTTCAAACCCCGCTCATATAAAGATCTTCCCGTTAGATTGGCCGAATTCGGTACCGTTTACCGCTACGAACAGAGTGGCGAGTTGCATGGATTGACCCGCGTCCGCGGATTTACGCAGGATGATGCGCACATCTTCTGCCGCCCGGATCAGCTGAAAGAGGAATTTTTGAAGGTGATCGATATCATCTTCATCATTTTCAAGGCATTGAATTTCGAAAACTATACAGCCCAGATCTCTTTGCGGGATCCGGCCAACAAAGAGAAATACATCGGCTCGGACGAAAACTGGGAAAAAGCGGAGAGCGCCATCATCGAGGCTTGCGCGGAGAAAGGGCTGAACACCGTTACCGAACTGGGCGAAGCCGCCTTCTACGGTCCAAAACTAGACTTCATGGTAAAGGATGCCATCGGCAGAAGCTGGCAGCTTGGGACTATTCAGGTAGATTACAACCTGCCTGAACGTTTTGAATTGGAGTACATCGGCGCAGACGACAAACGCCACCGTCCGGTGATGATCCACCGTGCACCGTTCGGATCGATGGAGCGCTTCTGCGCGGTTCTGATTGAGCACACTGCCGGGAAATTTCCGATCTGGCTCACACCCGACCAGGTGGTTGTGCTGCCCATCAGCGAAAAGTACAACGATTATGCGCAAAAAGTTTCAGAATATCTAAATAATTCCGATATTCGCACCGTCGTTGACGAGCGTAACGAAAAGATAGGCAGGAAAATCCGTGACAACGAGATGAAACGC
>Ga0172379_10003563_pt1 | contig 24519 bp, 19 predicted proteins | sample GrowelOW334metaG_FD_119756 | JGI IMG/M metagenome (GOLD analysis project Ga0172379, IMG submission 119756) | Groundwater microbial communities from an aquifer near a municipal landfill in Southern Ontario, Canada - Groundwater well OW334 metaG | ecosystem: Environmental > Aquatic > Deep...
CCCTATTTCGTCCAGCAAATTCCGCGCTATCTCAACTCCGCGCAACGATAATCTGTTGCGCAACGGCGGCGGCGTTATGTCGATGTTGAATGCCATGTTGTTTTTATTATAACTAATATTTTTTGTCCGGCGCCGCGAAGCTATAATAAATGAGATTCACCTGCAAAGGCGCGTTTCAAGCCAGCCTTGGGGCGCCTTGCGGGGAACAACACATTGTTTAGGACGGCGCCACATGATCGCTGAAATACTCACCATCGGGAATGAAATTCTGCAAGGCAGGATAGACGACACGAACGCGACATATATTTCGCGCCGCCTCACCGGCTCCGGAATCGAAACGAAGTTCCGGACCACCGTGAGCGACACGAGGGAAGCGATATTGAGCGCGCTTGAGGCGGCCGGCGCGCGCGCGGGGCTGGTAATTGTGACCGGCGGGCTGGGCCCGACGGTTGATGACGTAACGATTGAAACAGCCGCTGAATATTTCGGAGTTGAACTCGAACATCAGCCTGAGATCGAGGAAAAGATCAGGCGTTTTTATCAAATGATACGGATTCCGATCACGGAAAGCGCGCTTCGGCAGGCGCGGACGCCGCGCGGCTCTGAGATCATAACAAACCCGGCCGGAACGGCGCCGGGCGCTTCTTATATATTTAAAGGAACACATTATATGTTTTTTCCTGGCGTTCCTCGCGAGATGATCGCAATGCTTGACTCAGCGATTGAGATGGCGATCAGGAGCGAGGAACAGAAAACAATAGTTTCGCGCTCTCTTCGCGTGTTCGGCATAGGCGAGTCCGTGGCCGAATCGAAAATACCATCAACTATCACAACATCGGCGAACCCGACGTTTTCGTTTTTACCGCAAAGATTCGAGGTGGAACTGAGACTTACGGCGCGTGGCAGGAACCGGGATGAGTGCATTGCGCTAATAGATCCGGCCGTTAAAGAAATCTACAATCGCATCGGAGAATACATCTACGGAGAAGGCGACGAGAGCCTCGAATCCGCGGCATACGAACGGCTCAGAGAACGGGGGTTGACTGTAGCGTTCGCGGAATCATGCACGGGCGGCCTATTGGGCGGGCGATTCACGGCGGTCCCCGGAGCATCGGAGGTATTTCGTGGCGGCATTACAGCATATTCGACAGATATAAAAAAAGAAATCCTGGGCGTGCCGGGCGAAACCTTGGACGCGCATGGGCCGGTGAGCGAGGCGACAGCAAAAGCGATGGCGGAAAGAGCGGCGAGTCTTTTCGGAGCGGACATCGGCGTATCCGTGACAGGCAACGCCGGGCCGACGAGCGGGGACGGGAAGAGCGATGTGGGGCAGATATACATAGGGCTGGCGCGGCGGGAGCCAGGCAGCGAAACGATTTGCATAGGCAAGAAAGTCATGCGGCACAGGAACGACGTGCGGGACATAGCGGTGTCTACCGCGCTGGATTTCCTGCGCAGGAACATTTAGGGCGCTTCGCTAAAACGCCGTCTATCGGAGAGCATCCTGATAAGCCGTAAAAGCAACAGTAATTTTCATATTTGCCAAATAAATAATAAATTCACTTGATCGGTGAACATTGTCATATATAATATACACTGACAAAGCAACAATAAATTTATGTGGATAAAAAGGAGAAAGTCATTTGGCCGATGAGAAGGCATTAGGAGTAGTTCTGAAGCAGATCTCCAAGCAATTTGGCGAGGGGACCATAATGAAGTTGGGCGATTCGCCGATAATACAGGTAGAGGCGGTGCCCACAGGTTCGATATCTTTGGACCTCGCATTGGGAATTGGAGGACTGCCGAAAGGCCGCGTGATAGAGATATTCGGAGCGGAGGCGTCCGGGAAAACGACGCTGGCGCTGCACGTGGTGGCGGAATGCCAGAAGCAGGGCGGAGTATGCGCATATATAGATGCTGAAAACGCGCTGGATCCGCTTTATGCGAGACGGCTCGGAGTGGACGTAGACAACCTTCTCATTTCACAGCCAGATACGGGAGAGCAAGCGCTTGAGATCACAGATATGCTGGTAAAGAGCGGCGCGGTTGACACAATAGTGATAGATTCCGTGGCCGCGCTTGTGCCGAAAGCGGAACTTGAAGGCGACATGGGAGACGTGCATATGGGATTGCAGGCGCGCCTCATGAGCCAAGGGCTCCGCAAGCTTTCAGGGAACATCAGCCGGACAAAAACCTGTGTTGTGTTTATTAACCAAGTGCGAGAGAAGATCGGAGTAATGTTCGGGAGTCCGATAACGACCCCCGGAGGCAGGGCGCTGAAGTTCGCCGCGTCAATCCGATTGGAAGTCGCACGGATCGAGAACCTGAAAAAAGGCATGGAAGTAATCGGCTGCCGGACCAGAGTAAAAGTGGTCAAAAACAAGTTCGCCCCCCCGTTCCGAAAAGCAGAGTTCGATATAATATTCGGGCGTGGAATATGCCCGTACGGCGATGTGCTGGACCTCGCGATCGGCGAAGGTTTCGTCGAGCAGCGCGGTTCATGGTTCCTTTACGGAGAAGAACGGCTGGGTCAGGGACGCGAGCGCGCCCTTGACACGTTCAGAGAAAACGACAAGCTATACAGCGAGCTGCGCTCGAAAGTCCGGGTTAAACTCGGGATTGAAGCGCCGCCGCCGCCAGCCGAACCGCCCAAGGAAAAAAAGCAACCGTCGGCATCTAAGGCCTAACCGCCGCTTTTTCGGCTTTCTAAAGCTCCTCCACATAACTATTGTTAACCTGACAAACGTTTTTAAATTACGTATTCTCAAGATTCGCGTTTAGAGAGAACACGGAAAGAGGGAGGTGCACACCATTAGTATCATAGGCATCGTTATAGCGGCAATTGTAGGTTTAATCATCGGCGCAGCAATAGGCATGCTCGTCACCAAGCAGGCGGCCGAGAAAAAAATCGGCGCCATGGAAACGGACACGACGAAGATCTTCGCCGACGCCCAGCGCGAAGCCGAAGCAAAAAGCAAGGAAATACTTGTCGAAGCGAAAGATGAAGCGCACCAGATCATCAAAAACGCCGACAAGGAAGCCCGAAGGAAACAGAGCGATTTCGACAAGCTTCAGTTCCGGCTCAACCAGAAAGAGGAAGCGATAGACAAGAAGATCGAGCAGATCGAGAAAAAGGAAGAAGACCTGAAGATCAACGAGCAGAAAACGCTCGAAATGAAAGCCGAGACTGAGCAAATTCTCACGAAAGAGAAGGAAAAACTTCAGGAGATAGCAAACCTTTCGCTGGAAGAAGCGCGCAGCTACCTGCTGGGCCTGATCGAGAAGGACCTGAAGAAGGAGTACGCCAACACGATCAAGGATTACGGCGACAGGATCAAGATGGAATCGAAACGGCGCTGCCAGCAGATTATCACAATGGCGATACAGCGCTGCGCGGTCGATCACGTCGCGGAGAGCACGGTATCGGTCGTATCGCTCGCGAGCGACGACATGAAGGGCCGGATAATCGGGCGCGAGGGGCGCAACATCCGGACGTTCGAAACGCTGACCGGAGTCGATCTTGTCGTCGACGACACACCGGAAGCGGTAGTCATTTCATCGTTCGACCCGATCCGGCGCGAAGTCGCCCGGCGGTCGCTCGAAAAACTCGTCACAGACGGGCGCATCCACCCGGCCCGAATCGAGGAGATTGTTGAAAAAACACGCTCCGAACTCGAATCCGACATCATCAACGAGGGCGAGAAAGTCGCTTTCGACATGAAGATGACGGACCTGCACCCGGAACTCATCAAGCTTATCGGGCGCCTGAAATTCCGAACCAGCTACGGGCAGAATGTGCTCAAGCATTCGATCGAAGTCGCGCATCTGGCGGCCTCGATGGCGGCCGAACTGGAAGTCTCCGCGCAGCTCGCAAAGCGCGGCGGCATGCTGCACGACATCGGCAAAGCCGTCGACTTCGAAGTCGAGGGGCCGCACGCCGTAATAGGCGCCGAATATGCGAAACGCTACCGCGAGTCCAAGGGCGTCGTGCACATCATCGGCAGCCACCACATGGACATTGAACAGCAGACAATCGAGGCCATCCTCGTTCAGGTCGCCGACAGCATCTCCGGCTCCCGCCCGGGCGCGCGCCGCGAGGACCTCGAGTCCTACATCACGCGGCTCACGCGCCTCGAAGACCTCGCCCTCGAATTCCAGGGCGTGGACAAAGCTTTCGCCATTCAGGCGGGCCGCGAAATCCGCATCATGGTCAAACCGGACCAGATCGACGACGACGAAGCTATCCTGCTCGCGCGCAACATCGCCAAAAAGATCGAATCCGATCTCTCCTATCCCGGACAGATCAAGGTGAATATCATTCGCGAAACGCGCGCAGTCGAGTACGCGAAGTAAACTGTTTTCCCACAACGAATAATACCGCCGCCCGCCGCAATGCGGGCGGTTTTTTTTGGTCTAAAATCACGAATTTATATAACAGAGCATTGGAAAACAGGCCGGCTCATGGATTCCAGACTTGCCGATTAGAAAAAGTAATATTTATTTGCATGATTTATATATATAAGGGTATAATAGAATAAGAGATAGATTATAGCGGACGTAGAAAGTATTATTAGGAACTAAATAAAAACACTTGAAATATTCTCGCGGTTATTGTACGATCAAATTTGCCGCAACCGCGGCTAACGGATAAACGCACTTAAAAACTGGAATGAAAGTTGATAATAAGGAGGACGGCCTTGAAAGGAATCCGTAAGACGCCGTTATTGTTAGTCTCAGCAGCGTTGCTGATTTTTTGCGTGTCGGCCCGAGCCGACATTTGCATTCTCCCGACAGGGTCATACACGCTGACCGGCACGCCTTGCACAACCGCGGACGCCTTAGTTGTGCCCGGAGTAACCGGAAGCGGCGCGGCTGACAATACTGTCCACGTCAAGATTTTCAAGGGCGCCGCCATGCAGTTCGATGTGGTTTACGATCAGAGAGGCGGCACGCTTCCGATCGGCTCCTACGGCGAAAAGTGGTATTACGATTCGACGAATATGGCCGACCCCGTTAATTGCGACAACGACCCGGCGACTCCTGATGCCGCTTGCACAAAACCCTCTTGCACACAAGATCCAGGAGATGTAACGGACGACCCGGCCGCCATGGTCGGCGTCATTGAATGCGCAGTTAAATTCACTGACGGAATCGGCCTTAGAGACGGTTACTTCATTTACAACATCGAATGGACATCCCCGAAGCCCGCGGTCGAAGCTAACTTCGTTATGGACAGAGTTGATTTTGCGAACAAGTTCACAACAGTCGGCAGCACTTTCACACTCGACATCGACACTGTCCACCCGTCAGCGAAAACCCAAGTTCTCCCCATAGACGTTACGCCCGCGGAATGCGACACGCTGTCACAGTCATGCACGGTCGGCGCCGTAACTGCTCCGAAACAGAATGCAATGAGCACCGTAATATATATTGATGAAGTTCCCTGTTATACAGGCAAACCCTCGGCCGCTCCAATCCTAACGTGCGTAGGCGCGCCGGGTTGCACTCAGACCGGCGGCGATGCGAACGTTTCAATGAGCTACACTCTTCCCACCGGCTGCTGGAATCCGGCAGGAACCACGGCGGCGACGCCCTGCGACGGACTGAGCATTAAATTCACCTCTCCGCAACTCGCGGCGGGAGAACAAACATTCACGTCATCTTCTCCTAATCCGTTTACAACAACCATCACCGACGGAGTCGGGCAGACGGTTTCCACTTTCTCGGTAGTCGGCGCTTCCACATCATGCCAGCCCAGTTTCCCGATACCGAGCGAAGGAGCTTCAAGCGGCAAATTCGGAGATCAAACCGTCGGCAACACGCCCTGCAACTGTGGCGCCGTGCCGGTAGTTACGCTTACTAATGCAACTTCTGTAACGGACAAAACATACATTCAAGGCGCGCCGATCACGCTGAATTTCATGCTGGATGTCGATGATGCGCTCACACTTCCGTCCGCTATACCGCCCGGAGGACTCAATTTCTATTTCACAAACAATCCGGCCGGAGCTTTGCCGCCGCCGATAGACGTTCGCAGCACTCTGACGGCGTCCGGAGCTTTTTCGGCGACCATTCCCGGTTCATACGTAGTGGCTGACACGCCAATTTACTTCGGTGTAGTCGCGCGCGACACGAACACCGCCGAGGGAAAATATCCCACTGCTCTCGATATTACGTCGTCCGCCAGCTTAGTTAGCTCTGCAAACGGCGCCGACGCCGCTCACCCTGCGACAATATCCAATATCATGGCCGGAACGAGATTCTGGTTCCTTCCGGGACAAGAACCGTATCCGAACCAGTTCCCGTTCAGGGCAAACGGCCAGGTGTTAAAGATATTCTTCACGCTTAACGACGAGGCGATTGTCAACGCTCAGATTTATTCGCTCGACGGAACGATGATACGCCATCTCGACTATGACAGCCAGAACAAGTTCGACTCATGCAACTCAACGTCATCCACGCTCTGCAACATGTGCACCCAGAAAGGCGACGACCCGTATCTGAAAGGCTGTCTCTGGGACGGCACGACGTACGAAGGCGGAACTCACTACGTATCTAACGGAATGTATATATTCAATATACACGCGACAAGCACCGGGTCAAACTTCAAGGGCAGTTCGTTCGACTATACAAAAGGCATAGTAGTAATGAAGTGATCTATCCCTCATCAAATGAGGGGTATTGAGCGGAATAAAAAATGACACAAAACAGGAGCCAATGTTAATGCGAAAACTGTCACTGCTGATAGTGGCGGCGGCCGCCGCGATAATAGTGTTGCCCGGGGCAGCGCACGCGAGCAAGGCGAAGAGCGGTTTTCCGACGCCCGGAGAGCGCGCGCAGGCGATGGGCAATGCATTTGTCGCCGTGGCGAACGACACGAATGCAATCTTCTGGAACCCGGCGGGAATGGCGCTGATAAAGGACCGGCAGGCCCAGATCAGCCACACCGACCTCTACGGCTTGGGAATCGATTACAACTACTTGGCATACGCGCAGGAATCGTATGGCTTGGCGTGGGCGCATATAGACTCAGGCTCGTTTCTGCTGGGCAGCGACCGCGGCAGCGGCAGCAGCGGCGGCGACTTCTCGCAGGACATGTACATCGTTTCCTACGCGAGGAAAATGGACCCGCAGACTTATGCCGGCGCGAGCATCAAGTGGAACCAGCAGAAATATGCCCCGCCCTCCACTCTTCAGGCTATCAATGGAAACGGCGGAACGCCTCTTTCCATGGGCCTCACCGGCGATGGCTTTTCCATCGACGTCGGCGTGCTCTACAAGGTTGACGAGGCCACAACTCTCGGCGGCACGATTAAAGACCTTTTCGGCGAGTTCAAGACGAAAGGCTCAACCGGTTCAACAAGCGCCGACCGCTACGATCCGAGCATCTCGATCGGTTTCGCGCGACAGGCGAACAAGGACACCCTCTACACCGTCCAGCTTAGCGAACTCGGAAAAGAATCCACTGTCCATTTCGGGATAGAAAAAAAGATTCAACCTGAGTTCATTCTGCGCGGCGGCGTTGACGATGAAGTCATCACGGCCGGCATCGGTTTCGTTCGCAATGAATGGGAAATCAACTATTCATATAAGAACAAAACAGCCGCCGGTCTCGAACAAACGCAACGATTCGGCGCGATCGTTCATTTTTAAGAACGCCGATATACTTTACATTGATTGATATAATCTATTAAAATCCCCTTCTAAGGGGATTTTTAATTTTCAGCGGTTCGCCCGATCACGTCGCAGCGGCGCTGACGCGTTAAAAGAAAAGATAACTATGATTTCATTCCAACGGGTGCACTTGGTTTATCATAACGAACGCGACCGGGTTGTCGCGCTCAAAAACGTGAACCTCGAATTCAACAAGGGCGAGATTTGTTTCATCGTCGGCCCGACCGGATGCGGAAAATCCTCTCTGCTGAAACTGATATACCTCGATTCGATGCCGAGCCGGGGGCGGGTTCTGGTTCTCGGAAGAGACACTTACGATTTTCGGGAACGTGAGATACCCTACCTCAGGCGGAAGATCGGAGTCGTTTTTCAGGATTTCAGACTCCTGCAGACGAAAACGGTATATGAAAACGTCGCCTACCCGCTCGAAGTGATCGGCGCCTCAAAGTACGAGATCAGCCGCCGCGTTCCGCAGGTGCTCGACCTCGTCGGGCTGGCCGACAAGATAGACACGCTGCCGGGCTCGCTCTCGAAAGGCCAGGAGCAGCGCGTTGTCATCGCCCGCTCGATCGTGAACGACCCGCTCATACTGCTTGCAGACGAGCCGACAGGAAACCTCGATCCCGACACGTCTTGGGACATCATCAAGTTGCTGATTGACATCCAGACCACAAGGGGCACCACAGTGCTCGTGGCGTCGCACGACATGGCGACGGTGGATCGAAGCGGCAAACGCCTTTTGAGAATAGAGGACAGCGAGGTCGTGATAGACCGCGCGCCGCGCGTCATAACGTGCTCCGACCTCAAAGAGGGAGAGTAAACCGCCTTGGGCCGCTATACCTTTTTCTTTTTTCGCGAACTCTGGATCAATCTCTCGCGCAATCCGCTGATGACCGCCGCGGCCGCCGGCACTTCGGTCGTCTCGCTTCTCACACTGGGCATCTCCCTAATTCTCGTTTACAACATAAACAACCTGTCGGGCGAGATTACCTCGCAGGTCGAGATCCGCGCGTTTGTCAAAAAGGACATCGGGAATTATCAGATCAAAAGCCTGCAGGACAAAATCATGAAGATACCTCAGGTGCGGCGGGTGGAGTTCATATCGCCTGACCGGGCGCTGGACAAACTACAGGAAGACCTGAACATAGATCTCGATATGGGGCCGGAAGAGAATCCGCTGCCGCCCTCGCTGGTGATTCGAGTGAACGACCCGCGCCAGATCGGCGCCGTAGCGGACCAGATCAAAGAAATGGGCGGCGTCGAGGAGTTGCTTTACGGCGAATCGATCATCCGCAGCCTGCTGGCGGTGAGCTTTGTCGTAAAATCGCTCGGCTACCTTATGACCATGCTGATGGCCATAGGCGCCCTGTTCACTATAATGAACACGATACGCCTGACTGTTATCGCGCGGCGGAACGAGATACGCACAATGCAGCTCGTGGGCGCCACCTCGTGGTTCATTCGATGGCCGTTCCTTCTTGAGGGAATGGTGTTCGGAACTGTGGGCGCTCTCATATCCGCTCTGTTCGTATCATCAGGATATTTTCTGTTGAGCGCAAAAATCCACGACTCGCTTCCTTTCGTTTTCCCGCTCGTCGACAGCGGAGCCATGTCAAGGATAATTCTGTTCATACTTCTTTTGTCGGGGATCGTCATGGGCCTCGCTGGAAGTTATATTTCAGTGTCCAAGTTCCTCAGCGAAGGAAACGAGTGACGCATCCGCAGACTGAAACCGCGCCCGGCGTCTAACCCGCATGGGATATGCAAACCACAAAACTTTACGAAGAAATAATAAAGGCTATACTTTCATAAAGTCGGCGTAAGGCCGGCAGAGAGAAACGTGTTGCGAATGCGCGGCCAACAGGAGACTAATTTTATGAAGCGTACGATGAAGGCAGTATTTTATCTCGCGGTTTTCGCCGCATCATTTCTTATGGTTTTATACGGAGTGCGGCACGAGCCGGAACTGCTCCGCATGATAGGTGTGCAGAGCGCGCAGGCGAAGGGAAACGGCGAGCCCGACTTCCAGCTCCTGTATCAGGCATACGGCATAGTGCATGAGAATTACGTCGAAAGTCTCGATAAGGACGGCGACGGGAAAAAGATGGAATACGGCGCGATACGCGGCCTGCTCAAATCAGTGGGCGACCCGTACACGCGCTTTATAGACCCGACCGCATACAAGAACATGATGATCGAAACGAAAGGCGAGTTCGGGGGGATCGGAATAACGATCGGCATCAACAAGATGAATCAGCAACTGACAGTCATCGCGCCGCTGGAAGGAACGCCCGCAGCGAAGATCGGCCTGAAGGCCGGAGACATCATCATGAAAGTCAACGGAGTCTCGACTGAGGACATGGCCCTCGACGACGCCGTGTCGCGCATACGCGGCCCGAAAAATGAAAAGGTTAAGCTTACGATATGGCGTCCGGGTTTCGAAGACGACGGCAAGGATTTCGACATCGTCCGGGACACAATCGTTCTGAAACCGGTCAATAAAACCAAAATGATGGAAGGCAAGATCGGATATGTGCGGCTCGAGTCGTTCAGCGAAAACTCAGCGCCCGAGATCGAGGAAGGCATAAAGCAACTCAAAAAGGAAGGGATGAAGGCATTCATCCTCGACCTGCGTTACAATCCCGGCGGCCTGCTCCCGGCGGCGATCGACGTCTCCCGCCTTTTCATCGACGAAGGTCCGATCGTTCACCGGCAGAACCGGAGCGGCAAGCTGGTGACTTATTACGCGCAGACCGGCGGCAGGATTCTCGACCTGCCCATGGTCGTTCTCGTGAATCACTACAGCGCCTCGGCGTCGGAAATCGTTTCGGGCGCCCTTCAGGACCACGGCGTGGCTACAATCATGGGCGAGACGACATACGGCAAGGGCCTCGTTCAGTCCATCTTCAGACTGGACGACGACTCGGCCATCCTCGTTACGACCGACAAATATCTTACGGCTAAGAAACGCGATATCAACAAGCTCGGCATCGTTCCTGATATCGTTGTGAAGGCGGGCAGCGTTGACTCTCACACCGGGAAACAGGATTCGGAAGACGCCGACAGCCAAGGAAAGGTCGGCAAATTCCAGATCTCGGAACTGAAAAGCAACGGTGTCATCCTCAACGGAGCGCCGGTCAAGGACATAAGCTACAAGCAGTTCGGAGGCAAACACTATCTGGAAATAGACGACGTGGCGAAGCTTTTCAACGCAACCTCGAAAATAGACGACAAAACAAAAATACTGGCTATCGACCAGAACAAGGAAACGATCGATGACGAAAAGAACGACATTCAGCTTAAGCGGGCGCTCGAATATTTGAAAGAGAAAACCGGACAGGAAGTAAAGAAGACTGATGCGCCAATCGCGCCTGTGGATAAAGCTGTCGTTAAGAAAACAAAAGCCGCGGACAAGAAAAAGAAATGACCGCCGCGTTCCGACGCAGTTAAGCCCTGAAACAAAAAAGGGGCGGGTTTCATGCCCGCCCCTTTTTTATTATGCAGTATTAATATCGAATCATCATTGGGGAAACACTTTAAGGATCCTGTCTCTGAACCCGTCGTAAGCGGCCTTGAACTCGACGCTTGTTTTCTGAACAGCGCCGAAGTTCTGCCAATCGTTAGGCTTAACTCCTCGCGTTCCGAAGTCGCCTTCAACGCCAACGTATTTGATGATCTTGTTCAACTCCGCGTTCAACTCATAAGCTTTCGGAAAGTCGGGTATCTTGTTCAGGCGCTCGGTGACTCCCGTATCAAACGCGTCCCGGATGGATTCAGTGAATGACGAAAGATCGAAGCCTTCCGCCACCGACATTTTTCTGACGTTTTCCTGATGGTTGCCGAACTCTGTATGCACCATGTTCTGAGATGTCAGCGTCCAGTATGTATCTTCCGGTTTTCGCTTCGAGGCCGGCAGGTAGTTGATGCGGCTCATGATGAAACGCGCCTGATCCGGCGAGAGCAAATAGTTTTCGCTGAGATAGGTTATCCATTTCTCCCGGTTTTTCTCGGAGAAGAAGATGCTCCATACGCGGCGGGCGACGAGCGTGCCCGATTTGCCGAGGTCGCTCTCCCAGCGCAGTAGCTCGTCGCGCGATGCGACATCAGCCAGCGCCGCGATCGCTGCCGCGTCTATAGTCTTCTGCGCGGCGAACCGTGTCACGGCGAGAACTGCCTGCTCGTAACTTTCGGCCGCTTTCACTTTCTCAGCAGTCCCGTTGGCTTTCGCCATTTTGTCGAGTTTCGCGCGCGCCTTCTTCTCGCCTATTTTTTTCTTCAGTTTTGCGAACAGATCTTCGAGTTTCGTCTCTCGGAGGTGGCTTTCCAGCCTGCCGCCCATGTTCGTCATATAAAGCTGCGTCGGCAGAATTCCCTTTCTCATCGCAGCCGCCATGCCGGCCATTTCATCGAGAATCAACGTGACTTCCTGCCCGACGGTATAAACGACCGTGATGTTCGAGCCGAGGCCGTATGAATTTATAGCGCTCGCGATTTTGCGCGCCGCTGGATGCGAGCAGGAAACCTTGATCACGAGATTCGCGCGTCCGCGTTCTATGAACGAATCGTGGCCGGCGAGCAGATAGGAGTCGTAAACCTGAAGATCGGCCTCAACCTGCCGGAGCGCATTCAGCGCGTCGGCGACGCTTTCGTCCGCGAGGTGCGCGATGTTCGGATTCAACTGGAAGCTGACGACGCCGCCGCCGGTCTCAGGTCGCAGATTGTAGAACACAGGCCGGTAAACATGCAGATTGTCCCAGAGAGCGAAGAGAGTCGCGTACAGAGTGATTTCGTCCGCGTATTTTTGAGGATCCGAACGCCAGAGGTCACAGCAGGGATTGCATGCCGCTTCATCAACAAACAAGCGGGTCAGCCCCGAATCGTCGTCGTATGCCTTCGCCGCGAGAACAGGATTTGTCGAAACCTGTTCGAAGCCGAGATGCCGCAGCCAGCGCAGGCCGAGCGCGTAGTCGTTTCCGAACTTGCACTTGTCCTCGACAACCATGCGGTAGTAAATATTTTCCAGTATTTCGTTCTCCGCGGCGTCCAGGAACTGGTGGGTCACCGGCGCGCCGCCGCGCAGGTTTTTGCGGATGCGCATCGCAGTCTGCGCGACCATGCTCACGCCGCCCTGCACGAGTTCCATGCCGTCGAGTATTTTTCCGGCGGCGGCCTCGGCGATCGCGGGAGCGCCTGTTTCCTCAACTTCGAGGCTTTCCCAGCCGGCGAGCATCTCCAGCAGCAGGTCGATGCAGACTTCCTTCTCGAATTCATCGAGCCAGCGGCTTTCAAGACCAAGATAGTTCAGGGACAGTTCAAGCGCGAATTCGTATGCGTAGAATCTGAAGCGGATTTTTTCAGCCTTTTCTCTCGCGCCGTCGTTTCGAAGAATCCGGCCGAGCGCGAAGCGGTAGTTCAGTTGGCGCAAAGCGCCGGCTGTATGTTCGGCGAGAACGCCTTCCAGATCGGGGAACAGCAGATGGTCGGCCGCGAGACGGGTTTGTCCCCACTCGACAAGCTGCACTACATTCGCGGCATGGTCGCCGACGATAGGGCTTTTCCCCGGACCTGTCAGGCTCTCGGGTTTGAAAACCTTCGCGAGTTCAAGAACTTCCTTTCGAAAATCATCCGTTTTGCTTTGTTTCGCCATGATTCACCTCATATTGATCTGACTTACACTTCATCATTATAGCGCTAACGCATTTTCCCGGCTTGTTTTTTCATCTCGACCGCTTTTTTAAGATTTTCCAATGCGTACTTGTTGTCTGGATGTTTTCTGAGTATCCCTCGTAAGCAACTCTCGGCGGCGCGCCAGTCGCCGGATTCGAGCGCGATTACGCCGAGATTTCCTCTCGCTTCGACATGGCCTGGTTCGATTGAAAGGACATATAGATATTCAACGCGCGCCTTGTCCGGTTCGCCTGTTTTCAGATATGTGTTGCCGAGCAAATAGCGCGCCGCGATCCATTTTGGTTGCGTTACAACAATTTCCTTAAGGTATCCCAGAGCCTTCCGTGGAGCGCCTATCTGATTGTAAAGCAGCGCGATGTTATATCTGACGTCGTTGGTCGGATGAACGCGATACGCTTCAAGATAAGCGCTTTCCGACAGACGCGGGCGGCCGATGCGCCAGTAAGCGGTCCCGAGCGCGAGCAGAGCCTCGTAGTGGTCCGGGTCCTGTTGCGCCGCAGCCTCCAGGTGCGAGATTGCCTCTCTGATTTCCGCAGGATCGTTCGTCAGTTCAAGCAGGCGCCTCGCGTAATTCGTGTGCGCCCTCGAACTGGCCGGGCATACCTTGAGAGCCGACCTCCAGATGTACAGGTCGTCGCGCCAAGCGAAGTTGCGCTGAACCGTGAACATTCCATATATCAGGGTGAAACAGACGACGAAAATGACGTTCCACTTTTCCTGCCGGCGGCCTTCCGCCCCGCCCTTCCCGCTCCGCGGCATCAGAAGCGCCACCGTAAACACGCAAAGCCCGATCGACGCCAGATACACATAGCGCTCCGCCATCAACGCCCCGAAAGGCAGAATGTTCGAAACGGGCGCCAGATTCAAAAGAAAAAACAACGCGCCGAAACTCGCGGCGGCGTCCTTCCTGCGAATCAGAACGCTGAAAATGATGATCGCCGCGATAACAACGGCGGCGGCTACGGCATATATGCCGGAATATTCGACAGAGCTGAAAAAGCAATGCTCGACGCTCAGTCCCTGCGGATAGAAAAACATGCTCGTGTATTTCAGAAACGCGGCAGCGGCCATCGGGATAGTGTGGATCAGGTCGCCGCCCGGATATTCAGGCGCCGCTCCTGCCTGCTTATTAGCAAACAATATGAATCTGACCACGGCATAAAAGCACGCGACGGCCGCGTAACCGGCCAGCGCCTTCCAACGCGTCTTCAGCGCCGCGGCGAAGCGCGACTCGCCGCGAAAAGACCACTCCACGAGTATTATCGCGAACGGAAGCATTGCCGCGCCTTCCTTCGCAAGCATGGCAAGCAGATACAGCGCCGCGGACAGCGCATAGAAAGCGCCGGGCCGACGGGCCGCCCTATACTTCAAATAAGCGGCCAGCGCGGCGAGAAAAAACAACGCCGACAGCGGGTCTTCAATGAAAGAAGCTCCGTTCACCGCCTCGGTCTGGATGGGGTGCAGTAGAAAAAAAAGCGCCGCGAGCGCGCTCATCGGCCGCCGGCCCGTTAGAGATAATAAAATTAGGAAAATGAAAATCCCGTTAAGAATATGAATCGCTACACTCGTCGCGTGAAACACGAGAGGCTTCCTGCCGCCTGCCGCGACGTCGAGAAAAGCCAGCGCGGTCGCCGCCGGCCGATAGCTCCGCTCGCCTGAAACATCAAAGTAATCACGCGTGAAAAGGCTTTTCAGATTTCTAAGGTCATCGAGGCGCTGATTGTCCCTGATGATGACCAGATCGTCGTAGACAAAATTATTGCCGAGTGAGTTCGCGTAGAAAAGGAGCCCGGCGAGTATCAGCAGAAGCATTACGTATGTGTTTTTATATCTGTCAGTTTTCACGGAGCTGGAGTTCCCGCGCCGGCGCTTCGCGGCCGGCGGTCATTCTTTCGTCTCGTAACTAAACACGGTTCCGTGTTTTCCGTACACGGCAAATTTATATTCGTAAGTTTTCTTATCGTCTCTATAGTAAGAGAAATCGCCGGAGGACGCGTCGCCGAAAGGAACTTTCCTCGAAGAGGCGCCGGGCGAGAAAGGATTTTCGGGATAACGAAGCATGATTTTTTCACGCAGGAGAATGTCTCCGGCGCCGCCGATCATGACGGCGGGAGGAAATGCGCCTTGATGTTTTTCGGAGTACGCCTCGAGCGCCGCGTTGATTGCGATTCCGTTCTGTCTCGCGATGTAATCATTTCGTTTATCGGCGGACAGAATGAACAGAGGGCGCGCCATAACGGCGGCTCCGGCTAATACAGCCACGGCAAAAAGCAGGTTCGCGATATTCTTAGTCGTTACGAATTTCATAAGCTGTTATTTCGGCTTGCGCTTGTTCTTAGCAGCTCTTTTTTTAGCTGTGGCCGCCGCCGGTTTCCGGCCGGAAGAACCGACCAGCATTCCCAGTTGCACCAGATCGTGAAGATGCAGCATGCCGACAGGCGCCGAATCCTCGTTCACGACCGGCAGCACGGTTATCGCGTTGTCTTCCATCATGTTGAGGGCGTCGAAAAGCGTTTTGCTCGCGGTGATGCGCTTCGGATTTTTAGTCATCACTGAATCCACGTTCTTGAGAAACAGTTGAGTGATAGAGCCTTGAGAGCGTTGGAGGATGCGGCGCACGTCTCCGTCGGTGATGATGCCGGCGAGTTTGCCGTCCTCGCCTATAACGCTGATTGCGCCGAGGCCTTTCGATGTCAATACGATCAGCGCGTCACGAAAAATGAGGTCGTGCTTCACGACCGGGTTGTTGGGACGCGTCGCCAGCAGGTCTTCGATTGCGTAAATCGCTTCGCCGGCGCCGGCCTTAACGGAGGAAGATCGTTCGCGCTCGATATCCTGATCGTAAAGCAGGGCAAGCGCAAGCAGGTCTCCGAGCGCGAGAGCGCTAAGGCAAGTTGAATAAGAAGCGTAGTTGTCCGTTGTATCCATTGGCGCGACGGTTTTCAGAACGACGTCTGAGGCGCGCGCCATGTTGCTTCGTTCGTAAGGGGTAAGCGCGATGAGTTTTACTTTCTTCTTTTTGAGCCATGGAATAATGCGCATGATTTCATCCGACTCGCCGCTGCTGGAGATGAGAATCGCAATGTCGTCGCCGGAGATCGAGGCTGCTTCGCCGTGGAACGCCTCGACCGGGTTGATGAGAAAGGCGCGGCGTCCCGCGCTGCGCATAGTGGCGGCGAGCTTCGCGCCGACCGCGCCCGATTTCCCGAATCCGACAACAACAATCGTTCCGCGGCAAGAGCGCGTTAGTTCAAGAGCTTTCTCAAACTGTTTCCCCGTTTCGCTCCACAATCGTTCGATCTCGCGGCTCTGCCTTTCGAGAACGTCCCTGATCTTTTTCATATTCGTCATTCCATGCCTCCGTTAGTTGCCGCAATCAGCCGGTTAATGAACGCCGGCCCGCTCACTGCCTCTTTCTGTTGTCTGGTTCCCGCGACCAGCGCTCGAGCGACCTCGAAAAAAACATTTGGAACGTCACGTACATAACGGTCGCCCAGAGGCCGGTTACGAAAAAAGCGTGAAACAGCATGGTCATGACGATCATTTTCTCCTGATCGAATTCGCCGCTCCACGTCCCGACATATTTCAAGTAAAGCATCGGCCCGAATATGTTGCCGACAAGCAATAGAAAACCTAATACGAGGCTTATGCCCGAATAAAAGAAAAACGGATCCTTGGACACTCTGAACCCGATGAATATTTCGAGGAACAGCGCCCGCCTGTCCCACGCGACGGCAAACAGGGATTGATACTTCCTTGCGTTCCGGCTGTTCTTCCACGCGCAGTAGATTCCAAAAACGAAAGCTCCGCCGGTGAAAATCCACGTAAGCGGATAATTATAAGGGCGCTCCCGGATCATAAGCGCCGCGCAGAAGACAAACGGCAGAAAAAATATTCCGAACAGATACAGCATTGAGAGGTGCAGGTGCTTTACCGCTTTCGACCGCAGCGCGATTTTCCTGATGCGCGGATTGTCCTCGACGATCCATATCCAGTTGTCTTCAGGCAACAGAAGAAGGATCACCACGGAACACATCAGAAGAAAGTGGGCGTAATGGACAATCGGATAGAAAGGAATCCGGCCGCTGGCTTTCTCTTCAAGAAAATAAAGGACGGCAAGAAAGCCGTCGACGCCCGCAAAGCATAGAAATTTGAAAAGCCGAATATCCAAGTTTACTTCACCACGAAATCGATGCGAAGCTGGTCTGTGATGTGAGTGTCTTTGAATGCGACGATGCTAACGATTTTAGAGTCGGCAGAATTCGTGAGCGCGTTGACGACCTGCAGATACCGCTTGTCCGAGATAGCGCCTACCCGGTGCGTTTCGGGATCAGGCAGCATGCCTTTGCCGCGAGCCTGAATAGACGTGTGATAGAGCATCGCCGAAAGAATCTCGTCGACCTGCCCCCTTTGCATGCCGGCGGGAATCCTCTGTTCCACGATCACTTCGCCCTCGTTGTATACGATCTTGTCTAAGATCGGATGCAGCTTTATGTACATCTGCTGGCCCTTGAAAACGTTATTGGCGGCGAGCATCTCGATTATCAAAGCGCCCTTTGTCGTTTTCAGAACCGGCTTGAGGTTTTTGAACTGTTCGTTGAAAATCACGCTTGTGTCTTCGTCCACCAGCGCGCCGCGGCGCACAGCGTCTTCAAGGATGGTGTTTATCATGAGAATCAGGCGCGTGCGCAACTCGGATTCCGGAATGTCCGGCATGATCGTCGCTCGCGCGAGCAGCTCATCCTTCTTATACAGAAGATCGCCGTAAAGGGTCTCAACGCTGACCTCGCTCAGCCGGCCGGTGGTCGCCTTGATTTCCTTTTCAAGCCGGACTTTTGTCTCGCGCAGCTTTTTCGCCTTCGCGTCCATATCATTCAGTTCGGCGGCCAGTTTCTCCTGCGACTGTTTTATCTCGCCCAGTTCGAGCGCTTTCTGGTTGATTTCCCCGAGAATCGCGTCGAGTTCGCTCTGTTTATCTTCGAGCTGTTTTACGCTTTTATTGTATGTTATCTTGTTCTCTCTCAATTCTTTCTTTCCCTTTTTCAGTTCCAATTGTATTTTCTGGAGGCCGAAAAAAGAAGTCCGGGCTGTGCGCGAGAACAAAAACAAAACGGAGAGCGTCACCGAAACTATAAGAGCTCCGGTGATAATGGTAATAATGATGGAAGTGTATTTCGGACGCAGGTTAAAAATGCTGACGCGCCGCTTGCCGACCTTGCGGCCCACGTAGTCGCCTATGTATGCGATTAGGCCGCTTATCACGATAAGCAGCACAACAATCGCTACGCCGAATAACATTGGCCGGCTCCAAAGCGAGTGATTTCACCGAAACGAGGCTTGAAAAACCATAAGTTCCGGCAATCCCGGATTATTCATCCGGTGAAATCGCGACTGCGCGGAATTTTTAGCGCATATCGATTTCTACCCGAATTACTCTTGAAGCATGAATAATCCAAGCAATGTATATGATTATACAGAAAAATTGTAAATATAGTGAATCCGGCTATTTTTAATGCTCAGAAGTTAAAATAATGAATTAATGTCAAGATAATGATTTTTTGTTGTTTTTTCCAAATGCGTATTATAAAATACGCTAAACAAAGAGCCGCGTATGCCGATCAGCATAAGAGCAGCCGGCAATTTCGGTGAAAAAACTATGACCAGAAAACTCAGCCGTGAATTATGGGACACGCTTAAAGCGGTTTCGTTAGTCATCGGCAGCCACGAAATGTATGACGAAGAGCATCCGACGCGAATCGCAAACTACGCCCGCATGCTGGGCGAGGAAATGGGACTCGACGCGGAAGAGGTCGAACAACTTGAATACGCGGTGCTCCTGCACGACATCGGCCAGATAAAGGTCCGGGAAACGATTCTGAAAAAACCCGGCAGGCTGACGCGCGAGGAGTTCTTTGAGGTTCAGGCGCACCCGATAGAGAGCGAAAAAATCATAAGTATGATGCCGAAGCTCGAATGCACCGCGCAGTGGACGCGCTGGCACCACGAATGGTGGGACGGCAGCGGCTACCCGGACCGCCTGCAGGGCGATTCGATCCCGCTCCCTTCGCGCATTCTCGCCGTGGCCGACGCTTTCGGCGCTATGCTCTGCGACCGCCCCTACCGCGCCGCCCTCACTCCGGACGAAGCCATGTCCGAACTCAAATTGATGGCGGGCATTCAGTTCGATCCCAAGATCGTTTCCGTTTTCGAAAATGTTCACAATAAAATGACAAGCGGGCACTCTGATGAGCAATAACTCCGTTACGCGAAAAACGCCTTTGGCCGGCTGGCTTTGGGAGGTTTCGAAAGAAACGCCTTTCGGATCCGTGTTCTGCCCCTTCAGCGGCAGCGCCGCTGTTTCGCGGCTCTTCAAGGAAGAAGGCAAGGAAGTCGTCACAACCGACGTGCTTCTGACGCACGCCGAAGCGGCTCGCGCAACGATCGAGAACGACGAGACGATCCTCGACGCTTTCGACGAGGAAGCAATCATCGCTCCGTTCGAGGGCGCCCCGCAAAGGCTCGAAGGCATGGCCGCCGCTTACGCCCTGCCCCACGAGTTCGGCGCATGGCTCGATGCCTGTTACTCAAACATCGAACATATCGATCACGCGTACAAAAAAGCGCTCGCCGCGACTGTCATCTCTCTCGTCATCAACTACGTTCTTTCTTTCGATGATTTTGAACGCTCGAAGATGACAGATCACGATTGGATCGCCGCCTACCATTACTATCTGGTGTCGGTGAACAACAATGTTTTCTCGAACGGAAAAACCTGCCTCGCTCACGACCGGGACGCAAACTCGCTGATCAAAGAGATCGAGACGGAAGCTATGTCTTTCTATCTGCCGTCGATGCGAGGCGTGATCGACCTGCGGCCGGCCGAACGTTTCTCCGAACTTTTCAACCGCCACTGTTTCGAGAGAGAACTCGACAACACTCTTGCCGGACTCGTAAACGGCCTTGGCGGCCGGTTCTCAGACACCGCCGAATATCTGGCCGCTCTCGAATCTTTCCTCGATTCCGCTTCTTCAATCTCAAAATGGCTGATCGCCGCAAATGAAGACTCGGCCCCGAAACCCGAAGCGCTCAACTCTCTTATCTCAAAATTCAAAAAGAACGTCCGCCTTCTCAGCAAAAAAATCATTTATTCTAATAAATTCACGCGCACGGAATATTTATACGTAGCTGTAGATTGATGGAACTCCTCTGAAACAGGAACCCAAAGAGCGCTGTTTTCCCCGCGCTCTTTTTTATTAGCGTTCGATCCCTCAAAATTTTCTTGACTGCGCCCCGCCGAATGTGATACTCTTTGTTCTGCATCTATGCCTATTTTTTCACAAGTCAAAAACTGAGAGTGTAATATGGCTACCGACTATACGCATGGCGAGTTGAACGTAAAAGTTGAAAGCATCAGCGGACACTATGTCATTGAAAAAGAAATACGGCTGCCCTACAAGGGGCGCGAGGCGCTCGTAGTGTTCGGATACGCGTTGGTGGACAAGTCCTGCTGCGGCGGATCCGGCTGCCGATTCGCAAACGTGCCGGGCTATATAGTGGAGTGGCAGTCGCGCAAGGCGGCCGACGGCGCCCCGGTATCTGTTGTCGAGCCGATCGAAGATAAAACCGAAAAGAATGAAATTCAAGACATAATTGATAAAACCGAAATGTACTGCCAAGTAAATTTTTTGTAAGCCAAGGCCGGGCGGACAATAAACACGCCCATGTAACATAACATATTTTTTGAAAGGGGGCGGACCTATGGTTGGCATTACGAGTTTTGGGGGCTATATACCCAAACTAAGGTTGAACCGGATGCAGATTTTTCAAGCTATGGGCTGGTTTGCGCCGGCGATTATGATGGTCGCTCAGGGAGAACGGTCCATGTGCAATCTGGACGAGGACGCGCTCAGCATGGCGGTTGAAGCGTCACGCGACTGCCTGATCGGCATGAACAAGGCCGACGTCGACGCGCTCTATCTGTGCTCGACGACTCTGCCTTACGCGGACCGGCAGAACGCCGGCATTCTTCATGCCGCGCTGAATCTGAAGGACAACGTCATCACTTCGGATTTCACGTCATCGCTTAAGGCTGGCACGGGCGCGGTGATCGCTGCGTTCGACGCGATCACCGCGGGAACGCGCAACAAGGCGCTCGTCACTGCGACCGACAAGCGCGAGACAAAGGGCGCGTATTTCTACGAAAGCTGGTTCGGAGACGGCGCGGCGTCGCTGCTTCTCGGAACCGAGGATGTCGTCGCCGAATTCAAGGGCGCCTATTCTGTGTCCTACGATTTCACGGACCACTATCGAGGCACAGGCTTCAAATACGATTATATGTGGGAAGAACGCTGGATGCGCGAGGAAGGCTACGGCAAGATCATCCCGGAAGCAGTCAACGGGCTGCTCAAAAAGCTCGGCCTCACGATGAAAGACGTCAGCAAGTTCGTCTTCCCGTGTTTCTTCAAGGCTGAGCACGCCGCCATCGCCGCCGGACTCGGCGCGACGCCGGACAAAGTCGCCGACAACATGCACGAGGTCTGCGGCGAGACAGGAACAGCGCACCCGCTCGTCATGCTCGTCGCCGCTCTCGAACAGGCGAAACCCGGCGACAAAATTCTCGTCGCCAGCTTCGGACAGGGCAGCGACGCGTTGCTTTTCGAGGTGACGGATAACATTACGAAACTTCCCACGCGCAAAGGCATCAAAGGCTCTCTCGCGGACAAACGCAAAATCCAGAACTACGAAAAATTCTGCAAGTTCCGCGATCTGATTCAGGTGGAGATGGGAATCCGCGCGGAGGCTGGCGGCCGCACGGCGCTCACCGCGCTCTGGCGCAACCGCAAGCTGATCACCGGCCTCGTCGGCGAGAAATGCGTGAAGTGCGGAACGCCGCAGTGGCCGAATTACGATATCTGCGTGAACCCGGACTGCCGCTCCGTGAAGCAGTTCGAGGATTACGAGTTCGCTGAAAAAGAGGGCAAGGTTGTGACGTATACGGCGGACATGCTGGCCGTGTCGTGGGAGCCGCCGGTGATCTACGGACTCGTGCAGTTCGACGAGGGCGGCCGTATGCTGCTCGAATTCACCGACTGCGAACAGAAGGACGTCAAGGTCGGCGGACCGGTGAAGATGGTCTTCCGGCAGAAATATTACGACAAGGACCGCAGCGGGTATCAGGGGTACTTCTGGAAAGCTGTGCCGCTGAAAGTCGAAGCGAAGGAGGCGGGCAAATAATGGCAACCGGAATAAAAGATAAAGTCTGTATCATAGGAATGGGCTGCACTAAATTCGGCGAACGCTGGGACATGGGCGCCGAGGAACTGATGGTCGAGGCGTATCAGGAATGTATCGCCGACGCCGGCCTCGAAACGAAAGACATTCAGGCGGCGTGGTTCGGAACCTGCATCGAGGAAATCAGCGTTGGCAAGAGCGCGCTCGCCATGTCGCTCTCTCTGCGCCTGAACAATATCCCGGTGACGCGCGTTGAGAATTTCTGCGCTACGGGCACCGAAGCGTTTCGCGGCGCTGTGTATGCAGTCGCCTCAGGCGCCTGCGATATCGCGCTCGCGCTCGGCGTCGAAAAGCTGAAAGACACCGGCTACGGCGGACTGCCGGACCCCGGCTCAGGAGCGGGTTCGCTCAACTGGCTGTGGTTCCCGAACCTCACCGCGCCCGGCTCGTTCTCCATGCTCGCTCAGGCCTACAGCGCTAAATTCAACATAACGCCCAAGGATGTGAAACTTGCGCTTGCGCACATTTCCTCCAAGAGCCACGACAATGGCGCCCTGAACCCGAAGGCGCACCTTCAGAAACCGGTGTCGGTGGACAAGATCATGGCGTCGCCGATCATCGCGACCCCGCTCGGACTCTTCGACTGCTGCGGCGTCAGCGACGGCGCGGCATGCGCGATCGTCACCACGCCGGAGATAGCCAAAAAGCTCGGCAAGAAAAATCTCGTCTCCGTCAAAGCGCTCCAACTCGCGCTCAGTAACGGCGAAGAGCTTCAGTACAACAACTGGGACGGCTCGTACTTTGTCACTACGACGAAGTGCAGCACGGAGGCATACAAGGAAGCCGGCATCACGAATCCGCGCAAAGAAATCAGCATGATGGAAGTGCACGACTGTTTCTCGATCACTGAGCTTGTGACGATGGAAGACCTGCACATATCCGAACGCGGCGGCGCGGTGAAAGACGTAATGGACGGCTTCTTCAACCGCACCGGCGGCGGCGTGCCGTGTCAGGTCGACGGCGGCCTGAAATGCTTCGGCCATCCGATCGGCGCTTCCGGCCTGCGCATGATTTACGAAATGTACCTGCAACTGCACGGCCGCGCTGATAAGAGACAGCTTGAAAACCCGAAATTCGGACTCACGCACAACCTCGGCGGTTTCCCGTTCATGAACGTCTGCGCAATCTCGATCGTCGGGAAGTATGAAGGATAAGAAAAGTAATATATTTTAGAATTGTCTGATCTGATGTTTTCGAATTGCTTTTTACGTAGGGGCGCAGCATGCTGCGCCCCTTCTTTATTTATTAGTTATTCTCCCTACGAAAGAAATACTGCACAGCGCGCCCACAACAAATTGCGGGTGGCGCCAGAAATGAAGCGTATTAATTTAAACAATTCGAATTGAACGACTAATTTTCTTGCTCCATCTCAACTTCACGCCCGGTCAGTTTCAACCCAGACGTTGTTCTCGCCGAAGATGCGGCGCGCCATTCGGAGAAACTCCGGGCTGTAGCGCACGGAGCTATCCGGCAACTGAAACTTGCGCGGCTCGCCGTTTTCGTCCAGATGGATGAAGACCTCGCTCGAACCGCGACTGACGCTCAGGTAGGTTTTCAACTCCCGAATAAGATCGGCGGCCCTCGCCGGGTCGTCGCCCGTGGCTATCCGGAAATGGATGCGCCGCTTCACCGGTTCCGATTTCTTTCCGGTGTCCGGCCCCTGAAGAAAACTTTCAAGCTTTCCGCAATTCACCCTGAACTCGTATGTTCCGTTTTCGTCCTTGCTGTCTATCTGTTTCGCTCGCAGCCAGCCTTTGACCGCGATAATATTATCCTGCCGAATCTCGCTCGCGTACTTCGTTCGTTCAGCCGGTCCGACTGAAACCGAAATCTTGCCTGTAAAATCCTCGACGTCGAGAAACGCCA
>Ga0172379_10003564_pt1 | contig 24517 bp, 21 predicted proteins | sample GrowelOW334metaG_FD_119756 | JGI IMG/M metagenome (GOLD analysis project Ga0172379, IMG submission 119756) | Groundwater microbial communities from an aquifer near a municipal landfill in Southern Ontario, Canada - Groundwater well OW334 metaG | ecosystem: Environmental > Aquatic > Deep...
CTAGTAAACTAGCGAGCTAGTGAAGAATAAGAATGGATTTTGATTCTTGCGTTATATCTGTGTCGTCTCGATTGTGCAATGCGTTAAATTTTAAATTTGACAGATTTGTCTTGGTTTTGTAAAGTCACTTACCATAAATTATTTTCTATGGTCGAGATGGAATTCGGAGATGTTTTAAGCGGAGTAACGCCGGGACCTAGCGGTTCAAGGTTACGCGACTATACGGGCGTTGATGATAGTAATCCTGCTTCATTGGTTTCTCCTGCTGGTTTGGCGGCATCGGAGGATATTCATTCCCTTTATAAGGGAGCAGGTGCTGATTTTGGTAAAATGGCTACATTTTGTGCTACTCCTTTAAGGCTTGCCGGTGCAGGTGATGAAGCGTGGGATCCTAATAACCAGGAAGGATTAGAGCTTGATCAATTAAGTTTGCAGAGGATTTTGGCAGAAGTAAAAATATACAAAAAAGTTTGGGGTAAACGCAGGCCGGTTGTTGCGTCGATGGCACCTTTGGCTGATACCTCCGGAGGTGATGATGAAAGATGGAAAGCCTTGTCTCGTTCTGAACAGATGCGAATTGCGAAGGCCAGACATCGTCCACAAATGGAGGCTATGGCTTCAGCCGGAGTAAAAATTCTTATTTGCGAAGCTTTTCGTTATACCAGTGAAGCGGAAGTAGTAGCCCAATTGGCCAAAGAGTTAGGGTTTCGGGCGCTGCTTGTTTCTTTTGAGGCAGATTTGAAAGGGATTCCAGATCCTCAGGCTGGCGGGATTGGATTTGCCGACATGAAGCGTGTTTTGCAAGTTGCTGCCGGTGAGGGTGTTGCGGTTGGCGTTGGTGTTAATTGCGTAGGAGTTAATCTTGTTAATAGTTTATGGAGTGAAGATCCAAATCTTAAACTTGATGCAGTTTATGTTAACAGTGTTAAGACTCTTGATTCTAGGTTAAAAACTAGACTTGTGACTCTTTTGAGAATACCCGAGGATAAAAAAACTCAGTCGGAGCGAGACGAACTTGATCTTATACTTGTTCGTTCTCAAACCAGTACTACGGAGTTTGTTAATTTTATAAAAGATGCTATAAGGCGTCGAGTGTCAGTAATAGGTGGTTGTTGCGGAACTGGATACGCGGAGGTGGAAGTTGCTAGTCTTTTGCTCGCTCGTGCCAAGCGTCGTCGTTTAAGGACATAGTTAAAGAGAGGACTTAGTGACTAGAGAAGATAGTAAAGATGCTAGTTGAGAGAAGAGAGGACATAGTTTCTAGTAAACTAGTGAGCTAGTTAAGAAAAGAGTCGAGAACTATCTGTATTGAGAAATAATATCCAATGCCTTTTCGATGTTTTCGATTTTTGCGCGTCTGCTATTTATGCGTATCCATACCATGTTTTGGGATTTGTTTTCGATTGGCGGACATAATCCTGAAATGAAAATTTCTTCCGCCGGACCGACGATTAGGTTTTGTATATATTTGCTTTTAAAATCTTTTGTTTTTCTTTGCCACCATCCGATCGATAGAAGCATTGCCGGTTCGCCGATTATATTTATTGAATTTGGGAAGCAGTCTTTTATTAATTTTTTAAATTCCAGATTTTCCTTCAGGTTATTGAAGACTATGTCGGGCGTGTTTTTTATCGGTGCGGTTATTATGATATAAGATCTTCCGCGGTGACTGCGCCTTGTTCTGATTGGCGAGCGTCTTAACCAAAATGATAAATCTTTGTGTGTTCCTTTGTACCAAGTTACTTTTCTCCCGTTTGGATCTGTTGTTTCTTGCGGAATAAGGTTTAGTTTTTCTTCGAATTCATTTGCGTTTACTACATTTTTTATCGATTTAACCACTAAAAGTATCAGCCATAGTGCGATAAATCCGAACATTGCGAGTTCAGGTGGCTGCATCGGCGTGTAATATTAAAATATTTTTTGCTCCTTGTGTAATATCTGCGTCATCCCAGTCATGCAAAGCGTTGAGAATTGTTTCGTAAGTGTATTGATAGTTTTTGCCTTTGCGGGTGCCGACATCGTTGGTGATTATGAAATTTTCATCAAAACCCTTTAGAACCATCATGTGATAATAAGGGCCTTCGCCTGTGTAGTTCGGGTTGCCGAGAAGACGACCGGCAAAAGGCGCGACTATCGGATTACCTGCGGAAAGTTCGCTTTTGATGTCGTCAATGGTTGGGTTTTCGATTATTTCCCAATCTGTAAAATTGTAATATTGCGTTAGCATCTCGGCTGTTTGAGCGATTGTGGTGTGTTCGTAAGAGCCGAAATATTCTGTTTCCCATGCTACGAGGTCGAGAAGTTCTTGGTGGAATTCTTCTTGCGTCATCGTCTGATCGGTTGCGAAATTGTAGGCGAGGATCAGGCTGGCTTCTTCGCAAGCTTCTTGGTAGGGCATGGACCAGTCGGCGTAAGGGGCCTGGGAATAGAATTGGATGTCGAGGTTTATTGAAGTAGTTGAGGAAGTAGAAGAAGTAGGGGAAGTGACATAGTAAAGAGTTGAAGAGTCTGATTCGGTGCCGGTTTTTGGTTCGCTTTTGATTTCCTCAAGAGAAGTCGGTTCGATTGAGCTGTGGGTTTCGGAGTAGGTGTGGGAGTCGTAAAAGAGTTTTATCCACGGGAACAATACGAGTCCTATGAATATGATTATCGTGATGGCTGGGATTACAAATAAGTATTTTGACATAAGAAGAGGATTAAGAGAGGAGCTAGTGGACTAGAGAAGATAGTAAAGATGCTAGTGAAGAGGGGAAAAGAGAGGACCTAGTTAACTAGTGAAGATAGCGAGCTAGTAAAGAGGGGATTAAGAAAAAGAAAAGAGAATACAAGGAGAGTTTACCAAGTTTTTCTTGAAAGCCAAATCGAAGGATGTTAAGTTGTTCGCGCTCTTAAGCGTTCTAGTAAGCCGCGATAGCTCAGGTGGTAGAGCACATCCATGGTAAGGATGGGGTCACCGGTTCAATTCCGGTTCGCGGCTCCATTTGGTATAGACGCAACATTTTGACATCGGTCTTCGTGGTGAGAAATAACAGATGACAGGCTCGGCATATCACAGCCATTTCTCCATATGAAAATCATTGTAATATTTGCCTTTGTATTTCAGATCCTTTTTGATTAAAGCTATCTTTTTGAATCCAAACTTTTTGTATAATTTTATAGCGCCGACTTGTGTTGGGTCAGCGATTAGTTTAATTTTTTCGATCTTTGGATTTTTCTTAATTTCCTTAATTACCTCTTTGAGTAGGCGACTTCCCAGTCCAATTCGCCTGTGCGCTTGATCGACATAAAGGTCGTTGATATAAGCGACATGACGCATCTTAAATAGCGTTGCGAAATCGTACGCGATTAATCCGACAATATCTTCTCCGTCGAGTGCGAATACGGTATGGTTCATTTTTTGTTGCCATTCTTTTTTGGAATAATCGGCTTCGTCCTCGTAAGCGACTCCAAAGGAAATCCAGTCCTTTTTTATTGCCACAAGACGAAGTTCTTTGTAGGCTTTCCATCTGTTTTCCGGGAGTTTTTTGTATTTGATCATGTGGGATTTAATTATATCCACAATGAAAACTTCCTAGTCAGTTCATCCAGATCGCTTCTTTCGCCGAGCATACAAATTCCGTAATATTCCAGTTCCTCTTCTGGAGTGGATGCGGATTTCGTGACTTGTTCTTCCCAGCCGCCAACCGTCATCGCGCTTGTGAATGAGGCGAAAGGGATATTTTTTTCTATCAAAGCGTTTCGGAGTGTTCGGATTTTGTTTGAATTATCCGCGCGGAGAATTATATAGGGGAATTTTGATGCCATGTGCGCGCCTCCGTCTTTATCCTTGTAATTTATTACGCCCATATCCTGATCCGGATATGAATTGGTTAAACCGACGGTCATGTGAGCGAGAGCGTTCATGATTTTTCCCGGCTCGATTTTTTTGTTTAGAACGGCGACGAATTTTTTGGAGGTCATGGTTTTGTGATTAGCGAATATCTGCTCCTACATTTATATCCTTGCTTGGACTCAATAAAACGACTTTATTTTCGGTTTCAACCTCGGCTGTTAATAACATTCCTTCTGATAGTTCACCTCTGAATTTTGCAGGTTTCAAGTTAACTATTACGATTGGTTTAAATCCTATCAATTCTTCCGGCTTGTACCAATCCGCAATACTTGAAACAACTTGAATTTTTGATTCTCCAATGTTGACCTGCATTTTTATCAGCTTGTCGGAATTTTCCACTTTCTCGGCAGAAATTATTTGTCCGACTTTCATTTTAATCTTTTGAAAATCACCGAATTCAATTTGATCCATATTAGGAAATTAAGTTAATAAACAGTCTAAAAACATTTTATCACACGAGGTATCCAGTACAATATGTTCAAAGACAGATGCATTTCCGTCACCGGATTAAGGAATCAAACTAAGCAATGCTTGGAAGGGCTCGCAACGGAGTCGAAATATGTTTTTGTGAAAAATAAACCTGTTGCCGCGTTGATGGATGTTTCGGTTTATGAATTGAATTTTGTACGACCAGAATTGATTGAGCTGGGTGCGGGGGAGGTTGATGTGAAATTGAAAAAAGAGGCCGGGAGAGCCAAAAAGGCGAAGAAAACGGAGCTTGTAAATATATAAAATCCCATGAAGAATATTGGGCGAATTTTGGAGAAAGAATCCGAAAGGGAGTGGGATCTGGTATTTTCGCATCAATAAGCAATACAGGGCGTTTTGTGTTTTTGCGGAGGACGGAGATTTGATTGTTTTTAAAATCGACGATCATCAATGATGAGTGTCGATTCGTGACTTGCGAGAAATAACTGATTGGCTAGCTCCTTCCTAGGACGGATTTAATTTTCACAAACCCATATCCTATCAGTGAATATATCAGTACGCTAACTACTCCAAGCAGTACATAGTTTGCATAGACAGAATCAAAATGGAAAAGACGGAATATTTGTATGGCCGGGATTAGTGGTACTGCCAATATTGTAGTGATGCACATTTGTCCCGGAGGAGTTACGGCCGGTGAAATAAGATGTTCGCTTGCCTGACCGAATGTCTCACATCCTGTTATTTCCTGTTGGATTACCGGAATGAAGTTGATTAGCGTTATTGCCAATGCGATGAGAATTATTTTTTTCATGCGTTCATTATATTTTAATATTGACGGCCTAGATACTATTTGGTAAATAGTATCTGCGAAATAGATTTTAACACACATTTATGAAATTCTCAAAAGACATGTTGAAAGGGGCGGCTCCTTTTGTTGTCGTGCAAATGCTTGATGAGTTGGGTGAGGCTTACGGTTATCAGCTTATCAAGGCTGTGCGTGAAGAAAGTGGAGAGGTTTTTGATTTCCCGGACAGTACGCTCTATCCGATTTTGTACCGGTTGGAGGCTAAAAAATTGATTTCCAGTCGCATTCAGCAAACCGCTAATAAAAAAGATCGTCGTTATTACAAGGTAACCCCTGACGGGAGGAAATGGCTCGCGGATCGCAAATCGGAATTCAAGATTTATATAAAAGGGCTTCAGCATTTTTTGCCCAGTAAGGCTGTTTAAATATGCAATATAAAGAAAAATATTTTGCCGAATTGGAAAAAGAACTAGAAGGTCTTCCGCTTAAGGAACGGCTTTTGCAGGAATTGAATGATCATGTGGAAGATTTGGAAAAAGATAATTCGAATATTTTAACCCTTCAAGAAATGAATCAAAAAATTGGTGATCCGAAATATGTGAAAAATGTTTATCATGCTGTTTTGAATCCTTTGAGGGGGCTTTATTTTGTAGTGGAAGGCCTCTTTTATGGACTTCTTTTGCTTCCGCTTGCGATGTTTAGTTTGATTACCGAATGTGGAAGGCTTGTTGATTTTTTCAGTAATCCTTCCTTGCTTGGAGGTGCCGATTTCCTTGTGATTATTATTGGAGCGATTTTTTTCTGTGCGCTATGGTTTATAGGGTATGCGTATGCGTTTGGACGATGGCGAATTCTTGCGAAAACAACAGGATATCCTTTATGGGCATGGGTTGCTTTAATCATGATGCCCTCCGGTGTTCTTTGGGGCGGTTCCGCAGCGATGTTTTTGAGTACATCTTTTATGAGTGAAAATCCAACCAGGGATGTTATTAGTATTTTTGCGACTGCGGGTGTTGTGATTGCGCTATTGACGGGTTTTGGTTGGCTGGCTTTTAAGAAATCAAAAATGCATTTGAAAGGGGAGGGTAGTGTATGGAGCAAGCGAATAAATATCGTGCTTTTTGTGTATTTTGTTTCGTATGGCTTGTTTAGGACCTTGACTTCTTATGGTTTATTTCAGGATTTGCCGCCTACGGAGAGTCTGATTTTTTTGCCCTTTACGCCCTTTTTTATTGTTGAGTTTATTATGTTGATTTTTGGAACCCTTTTATTCTCAAATTTCGATAGCCGTTTGGTTTATGGGACATTGGCGATTGATTTTTTGGGGTTGATTTTAATATTTTTAATCATTCAGGCGGTTATAGATGTTATAAAAAATAAGCGTGTGAATTATTTGCGATTTGGTCTCGCTTTTCTTGCGATTACTCTCCTGTTGGTAAATCCGCAGGCTTATGTTCCTGATATTGAGTGGCAAGTGCCGGTTACACACATTTCGGAAAATATTGAGAAAGAACAGCATGGAGTTTTTTATGGCATTTTGAAATATGCGAATCAGGATGAAGGGAGTTTATATGGTTACGAAGTCGAGTGGCAGGATGGAGAGTTTCTTGTGACGCAAAATAGTGGGAAAGTTTTTGCTATCGATTCTGTGGTGCTTAATGAAGGTTCTTATGTGGAGATTGTTGATTCTGCCGAATCAGTTGATAGCCTTGAGGGTAAGCAGATAATTTGGTCGGAAGGTTTGGTTTGTTTTATGGATGGGGAAAGAGTTGATGATGGCGCGCAGGCGATTGATTTTTATGGTTGTGATAAGCTTACTTGGGGGGATGAGGTGATTTTTGATTTGGAATATTTTGTTGTTATTTCAGATGTTGCGGTTTCTGGAGATGGGGAATGGATGATGATGGTTGTTGATAGTGGAGCTTATGATCCGGAATATGTTTATCTCTTTGGTAAATAAAAAATCAAATTGATAGTTTTAGGCTTGGTTGAGCCAAAATAGTTGACTTTTTTATGGGGGGGGTATTTTAAAATCTCTTTTGTTTTTAATTATAAAGTTATGAGTAATAAATCGTTAGCAGTTCTTAGTCGTGCATTAGACCGCGCAAAACCTGCTGATAAACCAGATCAAGCATTACCAGATCCAGTACCTGGTCGCGAAGAACTTAATAGAAGATTGGTCCGAGGGTCATCAGTTCCAAAGCCTGTGCATGTACCAGAACAGGTACCCCCAGCTTCAGCACCTAGGCGTGGATTAGAAGGCGCATCGTCAACTCAAAAACCTGCACGGAAATCAGAACTCGCGTTATCAACTCCAACCCCTAGTCGTTCAGCAGCAGTGCCATCTATCCCATCCCCTAGCCAAGTACCTGCACCATTGGCACCTGATGCTTTGCGGCGCGAAACCGAGACTTTTATCCAAAGTCTGGACGAAGAACAAAGGGGGTTATTACATGCAACCGCATTCCAGTTTTTACCTGATGTTTGGGGTTTCAATTCGGCAAGATTTGGTCATAGGGCTTCTGATCAGGTTGGTGTAGTGGAGCTTTTTAATGTTTTCGGAGATCCTGACGCAGAAGAACGCTTCAGAGCAGTCGCATTCAATATGGCGGAACGACTTGATGCACTGCCAAGGGAGGTGAGAGCAAATATTTTCCTAAAAGTTATTTTGCCATAACCTGATTTTTTCCGGACTGGCCCGGAAAGATTCCTGAGTGGCATTTTGAATTCACGGCTTTCTTAAGCCATTCTTTCACTTGTCTTGTACCTGCTTTTGTTGTATTTTATGCGAGCTAATATTAATTTTTAACTGAAGTTGACGAGTATTCGATGGACTTTTTATAAGGAGATTGCTTACGCAATCAGCTTATAAAAAGGGCCGTTCCGGCCTGATAAGGAGTTTGCTTACGCAAACATGCTTATAGTAAGGGTCGTCCGCTCGACTTTGTCTCGCTACCGACTACTATGCAAAACCCAATCATTTCATTACTGCGCGAATCGTGGAAATATGCCAAAGGGCATAGAGGTATGATGATTTTTTATCTCGTACTTTCGTGTATCGCAAACGCGGTTATTTTATTTGAGCCTTATGTTTTCGGACGTTTGCTCGTGATTTTACAGGAGGGTGGAGATATGGATCTTTTGTTGCAAAAAACTTATTTTTATCTTGCCGTTTTGGTTGCATTGCCGATTATTTTTTGGGTTTTTCACGGAGTTTCCAGATATTACGAAAGGAAAGTGGCTTTTTTTATCATGGGTTATTATCAGCAGTCTGCTCTTCAGGCGCTTTTTTCGCTTCCCGTCGAATGGCATCGCAAACATCATTCCGGAAAAAATATAGATAAAATTAGACGAGCCGGGATGGCGCTTCTTAATTTCGCCAGTGATGTTTTCGTTTTGGTTGAAATTTTTGTTACGCTTGGTGGAGCTTTTATACTGCTTTGTTTTGTTAAGTTTTATGCCGGTTTGACGGCTTTCTTGGTGAGTTTTCTTGCGTTTTCGGTTGTCGTGTTTTTTGATCGAATTTTGTTCAAACAATTCAAGAGTCTTAACTCGGCTTACGGTAAGACGGCTTCGGCGGTTCATGATTATGTGTCGAATGTTTTTACCGTGTTGACGATGAGGTTTGAGAAGAGTGCGATTCGGGAATATTTGAGGAGGTATTTTTTGCCGTTTGAGCTTTATAAGAAAAATGTTTTTTTGAACGAGGTGAAGTGGGCGAGCGTTACACTTGTTGTGACACTAATGACGATTTTTGTTATCGGCTATGAGATTTTTGATGAGTTAAAAGTTTCCGGAGCTGTTTCGGTAGGTATTCTTTATACGCTTTTTGCTTATATGGATCGCGTCGGTTCTCGCTTCTATGAATTCGCGTGGAAATACAGTCAAACGGTTGAGCAAAACGCTTCCGTTAAGTCGGCTGAAAATATTTTTAATGATTATGCAAAATACGGGTTTAAATCTTCCGCTAAAGCTCCGAAAGGGTGGAAAAAACTTGAGGTGAAAGGGTTGCATTTTACATATATGGATGAGAAGAGGAAAAAGCATCAGATTGAAAATTTCAATTTGGATATTCCTCGCGGAGTTCGAATTGCGTTTGTTGGCGAAAGTGGATGTGGAAAAAGTACGGTTTTGGGGTTGCTTCGTGGGATTTATAAGGCGAGTAAAGGCAGCGTTTTGGCAGATGGTAAAAAATTGCCGAGTGGTGTGGCGCATTTGGCTAATATTACGACGCTTATGCCACAGGAACCTGAAGTTTTTAATAATACTATCAGATATAATTTGACGATGGGTGTTCAAGTTGCGCCTGCGGAAATCGATAAGGTGATGAAGATTGCGCGGTTTGAATCGGTTTTGGCGAAATTGCCGGATGGACTTGATACGGATATTGCGGAAAAAGGTATTAATTTGAGCGGAGGTGAGAAGCAAAGAATGGCTTTGGCGCGTGGTTTAATTGCCAGTCGTGATAGCGACATTCTTCTTATGGATGAGCCGACGAGTAGCGTCGATATGAAAAACGAGAGGGCGATTTTTGAGAAAATTTTTCAGGAATATAAAGGCAAGACGATTATTGCGTCTGTGCATAGATTGAGTTTGTTGGATTTGTTTGATGTAGTGGTGAGGTTCTGAAGAGAGAGGACCTAGGAACTAGTAAAGATAGCGAGCTAGTGGAGAGAAGAGGGTTAAGAGAAGAAAGAAAAAAGAAAAGAAATGTAATAAATTCCGAAGATTGCATTGTATTAATGTAAATGCTAAATTTTTCTCTTATGATTTCTGAAGAAATTGAACAAACGATGCTGGATAAGATTCTCGAGGCCGAGAGGCCGCGAAGACGGGTTTTGACAGCGAGAATCCCGCTTTTAAGCAAGCCGGTTGTTGCCGGCAGAAGGTTTGTTTCCAAGATCAGGAATTTGTTTAGAAATGATATTGCGCGAGAAAAAAGCTTGCAGTTTTTTGATTGCGTTGTTGCGAGACATCAATCGGTTTTGATTAGAAAATTGGGTGATAGCGATATGAGGCTTCAGAAACAAAAGGTTCAGAATTTGAGATTAGCTGCGGAGGCTCTTAACGGACTTGTGATTTACCCGGGTGAAGTTTTTTCTTTCTGGGAAACAATCGGTAAGCCGACTCGCGAAAAGGGTTATGTCGACGGGATGCTTTTATCCAACGGACGAGTCGTAGAAGGTGTTGGTGGAGGACTTTGCCAGATGTCGAATTTGCTTTGCTGGCTTATGCTTCATGGACCGCTTGAGATTGTTGAAAGATATCACCATTCGTTAGATGTTTTCCCGGATTCCGGGCGCGTCTTGCCGTTTGGTAGCGGTGCGACGGTTTTTTATAACTATGTTGATTTGAAAATGAAAAATATTTCAAATCAACCGTTGCAATTAAAGGTTTGGTTGACCGATGAACATTTGAAAGCGCAGCTCTTAACTGTCGAAAGAATGCCGGAAAAATATCATGTTTTTCAAAAGGATCATTCGTTTGCGCGAAAGAGCGGCAGATATTACAGGTTTAATGAGATTTGTAGGGAGAAAAAGGTTGAGGGGCAGGTTGTTGCGGAAGAGAAAATTTTTACAAATTTTGCTCCGGTTTTATATGAAATTGACGATCAGTATGTTCGTGAAAATGGACATGAATTGGTGGTGTTTGAGACGATGAAGGACCTAGTAAGACTAGTGAAGATAGCGAGCTAGTGAAGAGAGGACCTAGTAGACTAGAGAAGATAGTGAACTAGTGAAGAGAATTAAGAAAATTCAGGACCTAGTAGGCTAGAGAAGATAGTAAAGATGCTAGCGAAGAGGGGATTAAGAGAGAAGAGATGAAAATTATTTATAAATTTTACTGTGAGTTCCGATGTCTATTAGTTCGGCGCACTCGTGATTTAATAGCCTATAAATTGTTCGATAATCTCCGGTTATTGAAAAAGCTCGTAGCCCTATCATATTGCCTTTTAACGGATGAATTTTTAGTAATGGATTTAAAGGGTCTTTTATAAAAACACCAAGTCTTTTTTCGAACTGGTTTTTTATTTTTTGCGGTAATGCGCGAAATTTCTTTTTGAAATTGTCTGTAAATATAATTTGCATACTAACTTCTTAATGCATTCATGGTCTCTTTTGCTGTTTTGAATGGTCCGTGTTTCTTGTCGCTTTTCTCGGATTCCAGAATTCTCAGCTCTTCCGCAACCGTTAAGCCGTTCTCGGTTATACTTAAAAGTTCCTCGTTTATTTGTTTCGTCAGGATAAGTTTAATGTATGCCGAGAGATTGATTCCCTTCTTCCCCGCTATTGTTTCGAGTATGTTTTTTAGCGAATCGTCTGTCTTGAATGATATTGTTGTCATAGTATACTTAGTATTACTTTCGTATGCCATTGTATACCATGATTTGGTTTGTGTCAAAATCGGTTTGGTTAAGTGTATCCGATGTTAACATTCGGATATTAAATTTTCATGAAAAAGAGAGGACCTAGTAAACTAGAGAAGAAAAGAGATTACAAAACCAGTTTCGAGGGGTCGAAGATGAAGAAATAGCCTAAAACCAACATTGCTACGCCGCCGATGACGAGGCAGTAACGGGTATATTTGGTCGTAAGGTGCATATATTGAAAAGCCCACAGTGCGATTCCGAAGACGAGGAAGTCGTCAATCATGTAGAAAAAAGTGTAGATGAGTGTGAATAATTGTCTTAGAGCGAAGCTTAAGTTGTTGAGCTCGAGGATTTTTGTAAAAGCTTGCGGGATGCCGATTGAGCAGGCGAATTCGATGATGTTCACGGAGAATGCGAGGCCAAGAGTTGCAAAGAAAATTCCTATTGAGAAAGGCGAGTCGACAAGTTCTTTTATGCGGGCGCTTAGACGGCGTTTTTGATCAAAAGATGTGACTTTGCATTCGTTGCTTTTGTTTGTGAAAAATTCATAAAGGAAAAAAATGCCTGCGCCTATTGAAATCAATCCGATAATTGGCGTGACGAATTGATCAAGTTTTACGAAATCCCAAGTTTTGTACCAAACATTGAGAATCAAATAGTACATTACTGTTTCCGCGATGATGAACATCCCGGCAAGTTCGATCATTTTTCTGCGAGAGCCGGCTTGTAAAAGAAGAGTAAGGAACATTATAAGTACCCACATCGCGCATGGATTGAAGCCGTCGACGAAGCCCAATATTATGGCCAAGGTTGCCAGTGAGTATTCTTGCGGATCGATTTCGCCAAAAAATGGCAAAACTATAGTTGAAGAGTCTGTGCAGGTTTTGTCATATTTTTCGAAATATTCGCTTTCAGTCATGGTGCCTGCCAGCTCGATAATTTTTGTTCCTGTTGTGTCTGCGCTTATAAAACCTGAAATCACTTCTCCTCCGATTAGGATTTTCGGGGTGCCTTTTGAAAGATCGTTTTCTCCGCAGAATTGAGTGAAAAGGTCGTAGTTCTCCTGGTCCGCGAGGTCGTAATATTTAGGTTTTATATCTGGAAATTTTTCAGCAAAATCTCCTTCAAGAAAAGCTTCCAAGTCCTGGCAATGGGCGCAATCTTCTCGTGTGAAAACGGAAAATTCGAGAGGCTGGGCTTGTGCCGATGCTGTTGCGGGGAACAGGATTAAAAGGGAGAAGGCTATGATTAAGAGTTTTTTCATAAAGAGAGGATTAAGATAGGACCTAGTAGACTAGAGAAGATAGTGAAGAAGTAAAGATAAGAGGATTAAGAGAGGACCTAGTTTCTAGGGAAGATAGTGAGTTAGTGAGGACCTAGGACCTAGTTCGCTAGTAAACTAGTTAAGAATAAGAGAAATGCGAAGATAGTTTAGCTAGGTTTTTCTCTGATACAAGCAAATGCGTGAGTTTTTGCCTTTGACAAGAAGAGATTTTAGGCTAAAATCAGACGGTAATTATCAATTTATCTTAAATTTTATGGCTCGAGGAAAAAGCACATACTGCACTTGGTACTGTCCGGATTGTAAGACTGGGAATTATATTTCGACTTATAATAAAAGGGAAAACGAGACGACTCTTAAGGTGAAATCAAAGTTCTGTAAAAAAGAGAGGAAGCATACGATGCATAAGAGGAAGGATACGAAGTAGAGAATTAAGAGAGGACTTAGTAGCTAGTAAAGATAGTGGGCTAGTTAAGAGAAGAGAGAAATTCAAGACCTAGTAAACCAGTTAAGATAGTAAACTAGTTAAGAGGGGATGAAGAAAAAAGAAGAAATTTGCATAATCTTTTTCAAGATTGTATTTTGCTTTAGGTTTAAATTTAACAAAAATCCAAATGAAATCAATTAAAATTATGTTTCTTGTTGCGGTTTTAGCGTTCGCATTTTCAGGATGTGGTGGGTCGAATTTCGAGGCGCTTAATTCCAGCGATAGCGGGATTTTAATTGAAAAATTATTACCGAAAGATTCGTCATTTGTTGTTTCGATAACTACGCGAGATGCGGATCAGCGGGCGTCATTTGATGAATTTATCAAAAATTTTCCCGAAGGGGATGGTCTTATCGAGAAAATGCAGGGTGGGTTTGCCGATTTGGGAATGGATTATGAAACCGATGTTAAGCCGATTTTGGGTGAAAATGGTTTCCGTTTGGTGATGGCTTACTCGGGGACGGATACCTATGCCGTTATGACGGTTGCCGATGAGGTTAAGGCGCAAGAGTGGCTTGACTCTATGGTTGCGCGAGGAGAGGGAACTAAAACTCAATTAAGCGATATTGATGTTTATGTAACTGCTGCCGCTGATGGAAGTGGTGGTGAAAGTTATACAGCTTTGCTTTCCGATTTGTTGATTGTAACAGGTACTTCTTCGGCTCTTGTGAATGCGAATGGGCAACTTCTTTCTGATGATTCCGAGAGTTTACTTTCGAATGAGGATTATATGGCGAGTGTTGATAAGCTTGAAGATGCATACACCGGATATTTTTATGTAAATAAAAATGCGCTCGAACAAATGACAAGTCTTAGCAATATGCCGTCTGTTTTGGGGATGGGAAGTTCGCTTGTTTCATCGCAGATTTTTTCTTTTGGATTTCAAGACAATGCGATTGAGTTTTATGGATACGAAAATGGCGATAAGACGAAAATAGATGATCTTGGTTTCGGGTTTGATGAGATGGGTGGAGATGGGATGTATTTGGCTGAAAATATTCCTGGTGATAATTTGCTTTTTTACGAGGAGACCGGGTCTTTTGATAAGGCTATTGATTTGTTAATTGAAAATTATGCCGGTGATACTCAAACACCCGAAGCTGCAAAGGCTGAAATTTCGACTTATGTTACACAGTATTTGGGCATGGATTTTGAAAAAGATTTGATGAGTTTTCTCGATAAAGGTTATGTGATTTCGGTTAACGGTGGTGGTGATTCGGTTTTGCCAGGAATTTCGATTGTTGTTGATGTTTCTTCGAATGTTGATGCTGCGAAAGAATTTATGGATAAAATTGATGTTCAACTTTCGACAGTTGTTGCGCTTATGCAATATGATGCGACCGGAGCCGGCAGTGCTTTTTCGCAGAGCGATTTGACGGTGATGGAGAGTGATTTCAGGGAGGTGGCGTTTGATTTGAAGGACCTAGTGGCTCAGGACCTAGGAGCTAGTGGGGATAGTGTGGCTAGTGTGGCTAGTGAGGACCTAGGAACTAGTGAGCTAGCTGAAGAAGAGGATTTAGGAACTAGTGAAGATAGTGGGCTAGTTGAAGAGGGGACTAGTGAGGACCTAGGAACTAGTGAGCTAGCTGAAGAAGAGGACTTAGGAACTAGTGAAGATAGTGTGGCTAGTGAAGAGGGGGAGCTAGGAACTAGTGAAGATAGTGCGACTAGTGAAGAGGGGGATTTGAATTCAGTTGTTGCGCAAATGAGCGGGGTGCTTATTTATGGCGTGACAGAGGATGGGCTTATGATAATTTCGACATATCCGGAATGGGAATTGTTTGATGGTTCAAATTCGGTTTTGGATTCGGAAAATTTTGCCTCGGCGAATAAATGGCTTGGCGGTTACGGAGACACGATTTTCTTTTTGGACATGACTGAACTTGTAAATTACCTCAATGTTCTTGAAAGTTTTTCTTCGCTAGTTGGTGGGTCTGTTTCTGCTGAAAATGCCGATGGTATTAAGTCTTATCTTGAGATGTTTAAATCTGTTGTATTCGGAACCGAGGCGGAGAAATATGATGTTGAGATAAAGGGGAGAGTTGAGGTGGGAGAAGAGAGGATCTAGGAGCTAGTGAGGATAGTGCCACTAGTGAAGAGAAGTCGCTTCACGACTGGCGCTTTTTCATTTTTTTTTAATGTTGCCGTGCTTTTATGAGAGGCATATGAATATTCGATGTTATGAAGATTTAATTTTTTGGCAAAAATCGATCGTTCTGGCCGATGAGATTTATCGTATTACCGGCAAGATGCCGTGGTATGAAGAAAAAGGGCTTGTTTCGCAAATGCAAAGAGCTGCTGTTTCAATTTCTTCAAACATCGCCGAAGGTGCGGAAAGAGGAAATTCGTTTGATTATAAGTTTTTTCTTGATGTGGCTCGTGGGTCGGCTGCTGAATTGGAAACTCAGATAAAAATTGCTGAAAAGGCTTATAAAAATCTAGATTTTTTGCAGGCGAAAGGATTGCTTACGGAGGTTCACAAAATGCTCAATAAGGCGGTGAGGACGATTGGGGCGAGGATAAGAGAGAAGAGAGGACTTGGTTTCTAGTAAAGATAGTGAGCTAGTGGAGAGAAGAGGATTAAGATAGGACCTAGTAAACTAGTTAAGATAGTAAAGATGCTAGTGAAGAGGGGAGAAAGAGAAGAGGATTAAGAAAGGATCTAGTAGGCTAGTTAAGACAGTGAGCTAGTGGAGAAAAGAGAAAGAGAAGAAATTAAGAAAGAGCTTTGATAATGTCTGTTCTGGTGATGATGCCCTTTAGAATGCCTTTTTTGTCGATGACGGGAAGACGACCGACTGATTTTTCCTGCATAATTTTTATAATTTCGGCAAGAGGTGTGTCTTCGTTGATTGTTACGACTTCTTCTGTCATTAAATCTCGTGCGTCTTGAGCGCAGAATTTTTTCAAATGAGTATTGTATTTTGTTGGATTTTCCAAATAAATCAATCCACCCAAAAGGCTTATTGCGCGAGGCGTGTGCGGGTTGAGTTCGTGCGTTGCGATATCGGCTTCGGTGACGATGCCAATGAGTTTCTTGTTTTTGTTTACAACCGGGATTGCCGTGACACCAGCTTGTGCCATTTTCTGAATGATGGTTTTTACCGAGGTTTCAGTCGTGGCAGTTTGGACTTTTTTTGTCATGATTTGTTTGGCGAGCATTAGGGAGATAGTTAAGAAGTAAAGAGAGGACCTAGTAAGCTAGAGAAGATAGTGAGCTAGTGAAGAAAAGAGGATAAAGAGAGGATAAAGAGAGGATAAAGAGAGGACTTAGTAAACTAGTGAAGATAGTCATGAGCTAGTGAAGAGGGGAGGAAGAGAAGAAAGAGAAGAAAAATAAGAGTTGGTGAATGCAGTGTGGACTACCGAATTGCCGGTTTCAATTTTGATCGGGGTTTTGGCGTTGCGGTTTGGTGTAAAATGTGGTATCATTTAAAGATTTATTTCAAACCGCGCAAGTTGTATGCAAGATAAAAACCAAAAATTACAGGAAAAAATTAAGAAAATGCTCGCTGATGCGATTAAGAGCGGCGAGGCTGATTTGAGCGATCTTTACCCTGTTTTTTTTATGCTTAGTTTCTGCGAAACATACGAAGAACAGCTTATTGCGCTTTCTACATTTTCGTATGAAATTCCGGTTTTGAACAAGATTGTTATTTCGGAAAAAGCGATGGCGATGACGGAGTAAGCAACAAATTATTTTTTATATATATTTTTAAAAATAAAAATTAAAACAAAATAAATATGGTTCAAACACCTACTCCTTCAGCTCCAGTTGAAAGTGGAGAACAACAGTTTGATTTTGCGGAAGCGTGGAAGCGTTTTGAAGGGATGGATTTTCTTGGGGAAAAGCCTGATGTTGCCGATTTCGTTCGTCAACAAGGTGAGGCTTATGTTGCGCAAGAGTGCGGTAGTGATCCACAGAAGAGGATGACTTTTTTTGCCAAATTGATGCTGAAAATCAGTTCTGTTTTTAGTGCGCGAGAATCCTTGGGCAGTCCGAGGACGATTGATTATCTCGCTCCTGCCGGAGGTAAAGATAGGCTTGGAGAAGGGGCTGCGTTGAGAGCTGCTGCCGGAGATGTTGGTTATGAGGTGGGACAATTTGTCCCGGGTTCAAAAAATATGAATTATATGAGTGCCCAGATTGAAAAAACTGCATTGTCATTGGGTTTGTTGAAAGGTGTTTGTGAAAGATGTGTTAACAATGCTGATGGAAGTGTAAAAGTCGAATCTATTGAAGCCAAAGAAATTAATTTTTTGCTTTTGAAGGTTGCTGAAAAGATCCAGAGCGATGGGGTGGAAAATAAGGATATGGAGTGGAGGATGATTTGGGTTACGAGTGCGTCTGACATAAGAATTGGAGGTGGTTATTTAATGAAGCCTGAAGCTATTAAACAGTTTCCTAAATTCATATGTGAGTTGTTGAATTTCTTGGCTCCGGGGGAAGGAGGACCTAGAGAAGAAGGAACTAGTGATGCTAGTGGGACTGAAGATGCAGGACCTAGGGCAGAAGGAACTAGTGATGCTAGTGGGACTGAAGGGGCAGGACCTAGGGCAGAAGGAACTAGTGATGCTAGTGGGGTTGAAGATGCAGGACCTAGAGCAGAAGGAGCTAGTGATGCTAGGGAAGAAAGTGCGGTTGAACCACCTGCTGCAGAACAACCAACCGATCTTGGGCAGACTCAGACTCGACTTTTTCACAGTATTACATTGACGCGAGTTGAAACTGCTAATACAGATGATGTTCTTAGCAAGACTGATATTCATGCAACTTCTTATAATGGTGAAGCGCCAATGACCACGTCAGAACTTAAGAGATTAGGACTTGAGCCAAAGGAAAAAGTAACTATTGATGGTAAAGATATTTTATTGTCTTCGCCATATGATATTGGAAGCGGAAGACTTGCTTGTGTTGGTTATGTACAAAATGGTGATCGTTATATCGCCAGAAGTTTCTATAGAAGTAACTCAACCGGTGGATTGTGGAGATTGTTAGCCGGTTATGAAGCTGATAGTGGTGGAAAAATTTCTTGGTATGGGAAAGGTCATAGCGAAGAGTCGGTTACATTGCCTTCTATGGTGCAGAGAGTTGTTTGTAACGCTGACAGACCTGTGGTCGAACTTGCTTCAAAAGGTATTAGGGATGCAGAAAGTGTGTTTGCGAGATTGACGAAATGTTTAAATCCAGGTGGATCTCCCGTGAGTGTCACTGTGGATACAACTAAAACTCCGGTAAATGTTCCAGGCAAATTCGAGCTTGATTCGACAGAGATAGCTACTGATAAGCATACTATTGAGCCTGAAAAAATTAAATTTGATGATCCAGCTGATGAGCCGAATTTCGGATATCCTGTTTCGATTTTCGAAACAACAAATGCGGTTTATGGGAAAGTTACTGTCGATGTGTATTTGTCGCAAAATGGTAAATATAGGTATTTGTTTTGTCATGATGCGCAAAATCGTGCGTGGATTGCCGGTGCTGAAGTTGTTGGGGCAAAAGTTAATTCCAGTGGTGTTTATAAAGAATGGGTTAAACTTGGTAATTTACAAATGCCTGCATTTGAATATTCCAGCCAGGTTGATGCGCAATATCGTGGGCAAGGTGATCCGACGGGACATTATGTTGATACATTTGAGAAATATTTGAGTAAGGTGCCTCTAATACAAAGGTATAGAAGAGAGGTGTTGAAGCTTGATGCAAATGGTAAGCGAATTGTTGCACCGACCTCCGGACCGTCGTCTGTTGCACCCGCTGCTTCAACTCTTGTCGAAGTTAAAGAAGCACAACTGAAAAAAGTTGAAGCGAAATTTAAGACGAAAATTGAAGTAGATGAGGCTGCTCTAAATGAATTTATAAATGCTTTAACCGACGGTAGGGAAGATTTTAAAGAATTGTTTGAGCGACTTAAATTGCAAACTCCAAAAGATAGAGCTGAACAATTGTCACTTTTAGTGAGAGTTGTTGGCGCTCGCAGAGTACAAATACTTAAATATTTAAGTCCTGACAACAAAATAAAATTTAATGCGCTTCTTGATAAATTTAAGGATGCGTTAGGTTTAGAGGCGGAGGCTGCCGGTACGGGATGGGCTTGCCGAGTTGCTCATGTAAAGGTTGTTCCAGGCGCTGGTGGTCAAGAGACATATTATTGGGATGACGAAAACAGAGGGATTCAATCCGATCTTGAAGCTTTGGATGTTTTTGATCCAAGTAATCCAAGTGAAGATTTGAAATTGACTCCTGATGAAGTGCAAGCTTATGAAGCTTATAAAGCGCAAGTTGAAGGACAGGAACAATTAAGGCAAAAAATTGAAACTCTTGAAAGACAAGCTGATAGCGAATTCCGAGATCCTTTGGCGGAAAGGATTGCGGGCTTGAGTGAAGATGAAATTATGCCCGATGCCAAAAGATATGAAATGGCTGCGAAGATTTTTGATGAACTTATGGGCGAAATGCCTCCGACAGCAGATGAGGTTGCATATCCAAAATGGGATAAGAAATTAAGACTTTTTGCAGGTGCCGTTAGAGTTGAGTCGGCGACGAGACCGGTTATTGAAGGCAAAATTGCCAATATGATTCTTGATGCTGTTCCGACTGGAAAAGGTAATTATGCAACTTTCAAAACTGAAGAAATGGGGGCGAGGAAGTTCAAGTTATTCCAAGAAGAGTATCCCGGCGTTGTGGATGGAGTTGATAGGATTTTGGTTGCCCTTCTGAAGGGACAAGGAGAGGGTATGGAAAATGATGCTGAAGCGCGAAGCCAACTGATACTTAAGCTGGTTAAGGCGATTGAGACGAGAGGTGCTGAAAATCCTGAAGATAAAGCGCTATATTTGAAATTTAATATGCTTGTTCCGAATGCGCTTTCAGATCCTTCTATGATAGAGGCGCTTTTGGCTGTTCTTAAGTATTATGAACAAATTAACAATGCTCCAAACCCAAAAGTTTGGACTGTTCGATTTGATCATAATGGTGCAAATATCGTTGAGGGTTCTGAAGTTACCGGACCGGACGCTGAACCTTATTGGAAAGTTGATGCCGGGCATTATACCGACGTGATGAATGTTATTGCCAGGAATCGTTCAGCTTTGCCAAGTCCATTAAGAGAACTTGATCCTGAAAGTCATGAGTATAAAACTCGAATGCATTCTTTGCTTAAAGTTTTGTGTAAAAATTTCAAGCATTTCCAAGGTAAAGAGTTCAGTGCCATTAAAGAAAGTTTTTCGCAAATGCAGCCGGCTCAATTGGCGGTGATGGGTATTAAAATGGAAGAGCTTGAAACGCTTTTTGGTATTTATGAAATGTTAAAAGGTGTCACATTTACGAACTGGGGTCCTTTGTTGAAATATATAATGTCCAGAGAAGAGTGTGAACAAGGTGATTTCTTGGTTCCGAAAGTTAAGTATTTGCATGAAAGAAAGTTACAAACCGGAACTGAAGTTGTTGTTGTGGATGTTGAGGAAAAAATGAGGAAAATCGCGAGGAGACTTGCGGAGGAAAAATACGAGAAAGAGCTTGGTGATATGTCGAAGGGGACTCGTTTTGATGGGAAAGTTGGTAGGTATATACCGAAGTTTTGGAAATTGAATTTCTGGAAAAGTTACGGACGATCAATGGCGAGACAAGGTTGGATTGATAAGTTCGAGCAGGATTACTTGAAAGAGTTACGAGAAAAACCGGACTTTTTCGATACCGTTATGAGTGGAGAAGAAGGTGGTGCTGCCGCTGCCGGTGCGCATGAGGCCGAGGTGAACGCGATTGTGAATCGTTTTGAAATGGGCGCGGTTTCAGAAGGGGAGATGGTTGGTGAAGCTATTTATAATGACGAATTGGATCAATTGACCAGGGAGTATCTTAGTGGAGTTGTTGACGAAGCGGCATATGCGAGGAGGGCTAGAGATCTTGTATATAGTATAAGAAAGGAAAATGTTCCTACCGACGATCTTGCCGCCGATAATAAGTTGGTTGCGACAAATGTTGTTGAGAAGATGAAAGATTTGAGGTTAAGGCACATGCGAGGTTTGGCGAATTTGGATCTTGATAATTTCAGGGTTGCGCTCCGAATCGGCAAGGCGAGAAATGTCGATGTACATTCGGAAGTCGATTCTAGAACTTATGCGGATGCGCTTGTTGGGAAGATACAGAGATGGACTCATAGATATCCGATTTTGAGTAAGCTTGCACCTCTCAATCCTACAACAGGTGCGATATGGGCTTACGGGCTTACAAATGTTGTGTTTAATATGGCGTCCAGCAGGGCGTTTAAGGGGATTATCGGTGGAAGTCTTTTGTTTGTCGCTACTGCTCCGGCTGCCTTGCCTGCCGGGATAATTGCAGTTGCCGCCGGTGTTGTTACCGGTGGAACGCTTGCGTATGTATCCAGAAGGAGAAGCGTAATTATGCAAGAGGCTCATAAGAATAGGAGAGAGGCTCTTGGATATGGTCGCGGTCAAGCTGGAGAGGGGACATTCGAACGAGATCTTGAGGATGTGACTCCCGAGAAGGTTGGCGCGGTTGAATTGATTACGAGACTTGATCAGGCGATGGCCGCCAAGGATCCGGAAGCTGTTGTTAAGGCTGTTGCCGAGATTGAGAAGAGGAATGAGATGACTTTTGCAGGAAGAAATGAGAGAAATGGCGGGAAGGTTGATTTGATTAAATTTACAGATCAAAAATCTGTTGAAAGAGAAAGAACCGCAATGCTTGCGAAAGCGGGACAGGCCAGGAATTGGCTTAAGTCGACGGAAGGTTCAAGTTATTCCGACGATGATTTAGCTACAGCTTTGAGAGATGCCGGGCAGGTTGTTGAGACAAGTATTAATGAGCATTTAACAGGAACTTACAAGAGATTTACCAGTTTCAAGAGATGGGAATCCGGGAAGTCTATGGCGGTAGGTGCGCTTTTCGGAGCGGCTACCTCTACGCTTGGTTATTTGGGAAGTCGTGTTGTGCATGGAGCGTTTGACCATTTTGCAAATCATCCGCAAATCGATGCGCAAAGTGTCAAAGAATTGCAAACTTTTGTTACACAAAATCATCTCGATCCGGATAAGATAACTTATACACATGGAGAGATGGACCCTGCGTCTATTAAGTATTTGGAGGCGAATGGGTTTAAAGTTGATCCTATCCCGGGAGCTACGATGGGTTGTCCGCCGACGCTTAAGTTTACGGGTGCGCCTGTTACAGAAACTCTTAATGTTAACGGGACTATGGTCCCTGTGACTCATCCTTCGGATTTCACAATCCCTCCGGAAGCTTACACGGAGCCGACTCATCCTACTGTTATAGATAGGGCTTGGTTTAATTCGCATTTTGATACTGTTACTACGCCGGGTTCTTCTATTTCAGGGGTTGGGATGAATGGTTCGAGCGTGATTGGGTATTTGGAGGGCAAGGGGGTTCTTACGCATGGTGAAGTGTCTGTTGAATCTGATGGGACTTTGTCGCCTGCCGCAATTGCTCATTTGCAAGGTAAAGGATTTACGGTTGTTGATCATGTTTCCGGAACTCCTGGAACTGCACCGACTTATCGTTTTGTTCCGCCTTCCGCATTGAGTGATGCGGATTTGGACAGAATGGGATTCCCGGAGAGAGTTCTTGGTAAACATTGGCACAATGGAACTGCACCTGCGCCTTATGAAGATGTTCATGAGTTACATTTATTGCAAAGTGTTGATACGAATGGGCATGTCGTGTTGGATATTCATGAAATGTTAAAAGGTGGGCACGGTTCTACAAGAACTGTCGGTGGACCTGAATTGAATATGATTGATGCTTTTGACAAAGGGCATGGTCAGATCAGTTTGTATGCGGTTATACGAGATGCGCATGGTCATCAAAGAGCTATGCCGTTTAATTTTACTCCAACCGGCGAAGTTGATTTGAGCAATCCGGCTAAGGTTGCTATGTGGGATTCGTTATGGGATAGAAGTGTAACCCCACCTGTTTTCAAGGGTGAATTCGTGATGTGTGGTCAGCAAAATACGGATGGAATGCTTAGTTCTGTTGCGAAAATTGATGGAAATAATTCAATAAATAATACTACCGGTGGTGGATTGATGGTTGTTGACCCCGGTCATGAAGGTTCGAATTCTGTGTCTTATGATCTTGGGAAGGAAATGCCTGGAAGTCAGTCCGGTACATTTAAGCCTGAATGGAATGAAGATGGTGAATGTGGCGATGTTGGTTATCGTGTTGTTGAAAGGTCCGGTTCTTTCGTATTTTTGCCTCCGATTGTTGTCAAAAATCCGTTGGCGCTTGAGGCGCTTCCTGCTTCCGAGAGGAGCGGACAGCAAGGTACTGATAGTTATGGTGAGAAAATATTTATGGGTCCGGATGGCAAGCCGGTTGATATGGAAATTTTGAGAACTTTAATGCCACCCGAAGGGGTTGTTGTCAGCAGTCCGTGGTCGGAATGGAATTGGGGGAATCTTGAGCCTTTGGAGGCAGGGGATTTGAGGCGAGTTGAGGTGGTTGCGACGCCATCACCTGATGATGTGCCGCCGATTGATGCAGGACCGGCGACACCGCCACCGCCAGTAGGTGCCGGAGGACCTTTACCTAGACCGAGTGGAGCACCAGCTGCGACACCGCCAGTACTGCCAGGATCTGTACCACCACCGCCACCGCCAGTAGGTGCCGGAGGACCTTTACCTAGACCGAGTGGAGCACCAGCTGCGACACCGCCAGTACTTGACGACGACGAACCGATTGATGTTCTTGCCGTTCATACGCTCGATTCTTACGAAGAGTTACCGGATGCTTTTAAAGCAATTTTCCCGGCATCGATTACTCATGATAGGGTATTTGGTGTAGACAGGGGAGGTATTATTAAGTTGCCCGTGGATGATGTTCATATATATCATGCCCTTTATGTGTATTTTGGAACCGATGAAGGACGTAATGTTGCCAGGCAGGTTAAAGTGGTTGATTTTAGAAGATTAACTGATACAGATATAGATGTTACTGATTTACTTGAATTATGTCCAAATGCTGAAACTCTCTATCTTGGTGAAGTAAGTATCCCGAGTTGCGCGCTAGGGTTATCAAAGCTTAGTTGTTTGGGCTTTGATTCGGAAGCAGAGAGCGGTCTTTATATAGGACATGCTAAAATAGTCCAGTTTTTAAGTGAACATTTTCATACTGTACCACCACCGCCATCAGTAGGTGCGAGTGGAGGACCGTTACCTAGACCGAGTGGAGCACCAGCTGCGACACCGCCAGTACTACCAGGATCTGTACCACCACC